>ERZ1034939.135-NODE-135-length-52834-cov-9.356657_pt1 | contig 52834 bp, 48 predicted proteins | sample MGYA00520626_ERZ1034939 | MGnify/ENA primary metagenome ERZ1034939 (study PRJEB33766, sample SAMN09781751) | gut metagenome | biome: gut microbiome | host: Homo sapiens | place: Madagascar | study: EMG produced TPA metagenomics assembly of the PRJNA485056 data set...
GGGCTCCGGCGTGGGGGTAGGCTCGGGAGTGGGGTCGGGTGCCGGAGGCGTGGTTTCGGTTTGGGTGACAAATTGAGAAAGCTTTTGCTCGATGGTAACAAGCGGAAGCATTTTTCTTGTTTTGTCTGCTGTCTGATTCTGACTCTGGTTCAGATCTTTGTCATAGCTCACATCCAGCCGCAGCGTATTATCATCCGTTGCTTTGTCGCCGCTGCCATGATACTTGAGGTTTTGAATGGTAATCAGATAGGCTTTGTCCTGCCCATTGATGGAGGTAACCGAAATATCCTCCTCGTGATCAACAGAAAAATTTCGTCCATTGATCTGAACATTCACAGTTTTTTTATCTACGACTTTAATCTTGTTATCCTTATCTTTTTCTTCTTCTGTGGTCGGGATTCCGCGCGTATCCACCACTTTAAGGGTTACGGTTTTGGCAACTGCCTGATTTTTCAGTTCTCCGTCCTTGAATTTTAAGATCGGGCTCACATTGGGATCTTCATAAATCACATTGTAGCTGCTGATATAAATCGTGCCGCTGTTGTCCGGTTCTGTCGCAGCAGTGCTTCCGCTTTGCGCGGTGCTGCTGGCGGTGCTGTTGCTTGCAGCACCGCTATTGCTTGTTTCGTCTGCCCATGCGGGCACGGCTGCGGCGGCAGCCATGGTGACGGCCAGCACCAGTGCTGCCAGTTTTTTCAGCTGTTTCATCGTTTATTCCTCCCCGGGCAGTTGCCTGCCGAATAACTTTTGATATCCCTCGCGCTTTTGCTGTTCGCTGCGCACCACATCGCTTTGCACCTTGCCGTCCAGCACGGTGATCACCCGGTCTGCACACAGGGCAAGATCCTGCTCGTGCGTTACCATAATATAGGTAATGCCCTTTTGCTTGCTCATGCTCAGCATTTGATACAGCACCTGCCGTGTGGTGGCGCTGTCCAGGTTGCCGGTGGGCTCATCGGCAAAAATCACCTTGGGGCTGCCCACAAACGCGCGCGCAATGCCCACGCGCTGCTGCTGGCCGCCGCTCATTTCGGTGGGGCGGTGGTTTTCGCGCCCGGTCAGCCCCATCAGCTTTAACTGTTCGTGCGCCTGTTTTAAGCGCTCTTTGCGGGGCACCCCCTTAAACATAAGCGGCAGCGCCACATTTTCGGCAGCTGTCATGCTGGGCAGCAGATTGTAGCTTTGAAAAATGAAGCCAAGGTATTTTTGCCGAAACACCGCCAGCTCGCCCTCGCTCATGGCGCTGATTTCGCGTTTGCCGATAAACACCTGCCCCGATGTGGGCTTTTCCAGCCCGGCCAGCTGGTTGAGCAGCGTGGATTTGCCGCTGCCGGACTGGCCCACGATGCAGCACACCTCGCCGGGCTCGATGGCAATGCTCACATCGTTTAAAGCCGCCACTCGCTCCTGCCCCACGCGGTAGATCTTTTTTAAATGGATGGTTTGTATGATCGGTGCCATAAACTCCCCTTTTTCACTTCACCACAAGGGTTACAAATGTGCTTTGGTTGTTACTATTTACTATACGGATGCCGCCGGTTTTGTCAATACGCTGCGCTGCCAAATAATTCCATGAAAATTCAGCAGATTTTACCCAAAAAAGCTCACCTGACTGGTTTCGGGCAAATCTCCCAGTGCGCCCACCCGGCGCAGGCTTTCCATAATGGCCCCCGACACACCGCTGGCCTGCTGCAGCTCTTCGATGGAAATATACTGCTGGCCGTGGGCAGTGGCCTGTTCCAGTGCAATGGCCGCCGTTTCGCCCACGCCCTTCAGCGCACTGAAGGGCAGGCGCACCTTACCATCCTCCACCAGATATTTGCTGGCACGGCTTTTGCCCAGCTGAATGGGCAAAAACTCATAGCCGCGCTGCAGCATTTCGTTTTCGATCTGCAGCGAAACCAGCATATCGTCGGTTTTGGCATTTCGTTCCTCTTTGGGCAGGCGCTCGATATCCTTGATATGCTGCTGCGCCACCCGCGTTCCGCCAATGGCGGCCTCGTAGTCGATATCTGCGCCGCGCACCGTAAAATACACCGCATAGAACACCTGCGGGTGATACACCTTAAACCACATCAGGCGAATGGCTGCGATCAGATAGGCCACGGCGTGGGCCTTGGGGAACATATATTTGATGCGGCGGCAGGATTCGATATACCAATCCGGCACATCGTGCTCACGCATGGCCTCCTCCCAGCCGGGCTGAAAGCCGTTTTTGGCCACCTTGCCCTTACGCACGGCCTCCATGATATCAAAGCTCATTTTCGGCTCCAGCCCCTTACGCAGCAGATACAGCATAATGCTGTCGCGGCAGCCGATCACCTCGGCGATGGTGCAGGTGCCTGAGCGGATCAGCTCATCGGCGTTGTTCGTCCACACATCCGTGCCGTGCGAAAGGCCCGAGATCTGGATCAGCTCGGAAAAATTCTTGGGCTGTGCCTCCAGCAGCATCTGGCGCACAAAGTTTGTGCCCATTTCGGGAATGCCGAAGGTGCCCGTTTGGCTGCCGATCTGCTCCGGCGTTACGCCCAGCGCTTCCGGGCTGGTGAGCAGGCTGTAGATCTTGGGGTCGTTCATGGGCACGCTGTCCACCGAAATGCCGGAATACTCCTCGAAATACTTATAGAATGTGGGCACATCGTGGCCCAGCTCGTCCAGCTTGAGCAATGTATCGTGCAGATATTTAAATTCAAAGTGGGTGGTCAGCAAACCGCCCTTCACATCATCGGCCGGGTGCTGAATGGGGCAGAAATCGTAAATTTCGTTGCAGTCCGGCACAACCACCATGCCGCCGGGGTGCTGGCCCGTGGTGCGCTTTACCCCCGTGCAGCCCATTGTAAGGCGGTTTTCCTCGGCGTGGTTCACGGTTTTGCCGCGTTCTTCCAAATATTTTTTCACATAGCCATAGGCCGTTTTATCCTGCACACCCGAAACCGTGCCCGCCTTGAACACATTTTCCTTGCCGAACAGGCGCTCGGTGTAGCGGTGCACCTCGCTTTGGTATTCGCCCGAGAAGTTCAGGTCGATATCCGGCTCTTTATCGCCGTAGAAGCCCAGAAAGGTTTCAAAGGGGATATCGTGGCCGTCCACCAGCATATGGGTGCCGCAGTTGGGGCAGTCCTTATCCGGCAGGTCAAAGCCGTCGCCCACGCTGCCATCGGTGATAAATTCGCTGTGCTTGCAGTTGGGGCAGCGATAATGCGGCGGCAGGCTGTTCACCTCGGAAATGCCGGAAAAGTGCGCCACAGCGCTGGAGCCAACCGAGCCTCGGCTGCCCACCTGATAGCCGCCCTCGTTGGAATAGGCCACCAGCTTGACCGCGATCACATACAGCACGGCATAGCCATGGCCGCAAATGGAATCCAGCTCCTTCTGCAGGCGCTTTTCCACAATTTCGGGCAATGGATCGCCATAATCCTCTTTGGCGCGTTTCCATGTGGCATCGCGCAGCTGCTGCTCGGCGCCCTCGATGCTGGGCGGGTAGGTGCCCCGGGGAATGGCGCGCAGGTTGTTGTCGATGGTCATGGCGATCTTGTTGGGATTGGTGATGCAGATCTCAAAGGCTTTCTTTTTGGGCAGATAGTCAAACTGCTCCAGCATATCCTCGGTGGTGCGGAAATACAAAGGCGCCTGATTGTCGGCATCCTTAAAGCCGCTGCCCGCCTGCAATATGGCGCGGTAGGCGGCGTCCTCGGGGTCCTGAAAATGCACATCGCCCGTGGCGATCACAGGCTTGTGCAGCTCTTCGCCCAAGCGAATGACCGTGCGGTTGAAATCCTTCAGCTTTTCCACCGAATCCACCGTGCCGTTGCGCAGCATGAATTCGTTGTTGCCCAGAGGCTGCACCTCAAGATAATCATAATAGGCGGCAATACGGCACAGCTCGTCCCAGCTGCGGCCCTCCACAATGGCCCGGAACAATTCACCCTGCTCACACGCCGAGCCCACAATAAGGCCCTCGCGGTATTTGTTCAGCAGGCTGCGGGGCACACGCGGCTTTTTAAAGAAATACTGGGTATGCGCCGCGCTGACAATGCGGTACAGGTTTTTTAAGCCGATCTGGTTTTTCACCAGCAGGATCATGTGATAGTACTTTTTCTTCAGTACTTCCTTGTTGCCGCCCAGCCCGGTGTTGATCTGGCGCACAGTTTGCACCTCGCGTTCTTCCAGATCTTCCAGCATTTTGCAAAAGATCTTGGCCAGCGCCAGCGCATCGTCCACCGCACGGTGGTGGTTGAAGGGCTCAATTTCCAAGTGCTTGTTCACAGTGTCCAGCTTGTAGTTGCGCAGGCCCGGATACAGCACCTGTGCCATGGGCAGCGTGTCGATATTGGTGTTGGTAAAGCGGAAGCCTGCACGGGCCGCGCCGTGGTTCAGCATTTCCATATCAAAGCCGTGGCCGTTGTGCGCCACCAGAATGCTGCTGCCGCACCACTGGTGAAACTCCTTCAGCGCCTGCTCGGGCGTGGGGGCATCGGCCACCATGGCATCGTTGATGCCCGTAAGCTCCACGATTCTGGGCGGAATGGGAATGCCGGGATTCACAAAGGTGGAAAAGCGATCCGTGATCTGGCCGTTTTCCACCACCACCGCACCAATTTCGGTGAGGCGGTCATGCTCAAAATCCAAGCCGGTGGTTTCCACATCAAACACCACGAACCGGCCGTTCATGGGTTCATCGTCCTCGCCGTAAACCACGGGCACCATATCGTCTACAAAATAGGCTTCGCAGCCGTAGATCACCTTAAAATAGGGATCTTTCTTATGAATGCTGTCGGCGGCAGCCATGGCCTCGGGGTAGCCCTGACACACGCCGTGGTCGGTAACGGCAATGGCGCGGTGGCCCATACGGTATGCCAGCTGCACAATGCCATTGGGATCACAAAAGCCGTCCATGCTGGAAAGCTTGGTGTGCAGGTGCAGCTCCACGCGCTTTTCGGGCGCATTGTCGCGCCGGGGGGTGCGCTGCACCACCAGCACATCATAGGGATACACCACATAATCGTGCTCGTATTTATCATAGGTGCAGCTGCCGCGCACCACCAGCGTGGTGCCGGGCTTGAGCCCTTCCCACTTGCTGGGCTTGTTGGGGTCATCGTTATCGCCGCTGCGCATTTTCAAATTGATCGAGCCATGGTAGTCGGTGATGGAAACCATATAGCTTTTGCGGAAGTTGCCCTTGGTTTCGGTGGCAAACACATCGCCCCAGATCACCACCTTGCCATTGTCGGCCCCCAGCTCGGCCAGCGGGGTAAGCTCGGTCGGGCGGAACATTTCGCCATGGAACACCTCGGCGGGGGTGTCCTCCAGGGCAAGTCCGGGCACCTTGATGGCCGCGCCCTTCTTTTTCTGGGCCGCAAAGGCCACTGCGGGCACTTTTTCCTGAATGTGCTTCTGCCACTCGTCCTCGTTCATTTTAGCGCCGTCCTTCAGCTGAACGGCAGGGCGGGTTCCGGTGCGCTCCAAAAGGCGGTCTGCCAGTTTATCGGGGAATTCCACGCTTTCCAGAATATTGCGCCCGGCGTCCACCTGAATTTGAATGCTCTGCCCCTGCAGGGTGATGGGTGCGCCGTCCAAAAAGCCGTTGATGGGCACGCCCTCTTCTTTCAGCTCGTCCAATATCTGGCGCAAGGCGGGCTCGGTGAGCTGCTCGTAGCCAAAATAGTTTTCGGTTTTGATCTCGTAGCCCTCAAACTGAGGCGACAGGCTCACGCACAGCCGCGCGCACAGCGCAGGGTCCAGCGGGGCGGCGCTGCGCAGGCCCAAGATCACCCGGCGGCTTTGGCGGCGCTGTTCCACTTTTTCCAGCAAAACGCTGCCGAAGGCAGCAGCAAACTGAGGGTCGGCCCCAAATTCGGGCCAGACCTGCGTTACCAGCAGATTCAATGCGGTGTCCTTTCTTTTACTATCCGTAATATATCCGTTAATATATCTATTTGTATAAATTATTTTCGCTTTTGGGGGCGTTTTTTCGCCTTGGTGGCCTGAAAGCTCATATCCACCAGCATCGCAAGGGGTTCGTCGGGCACGGTTTCATTCAATAGAACCGTGATCCAGCTGGCCTTGTTCATGTGATACGCCGGGAAAAACCCTGCTTCGCACCGCAAAGAGCCAATGAGAAGCGGATCGCATTTCAGGTTGACCACACTGCACATTTCCTCGCCCGGCAGCCCCAGCCTTGCCTGTGGGATGTCCATGATCACGGCAAACCATTTTTGGTTGTCCGCATGGCGAAACACAGCATAGGTAGGCGATCTCATCCAGGGATGATCTGCCTGCACACCGTAATGTGTGCCGATCCATGTTTCCAGTGCTGCTCGGTTCATAGCGGGTCGCTCCCTTGATGGTGTTCTATGCCTGCCGTATATACACCCCGGCAGACCGTTTTGTGGCAGGCTTTGCAAATTTTTTTCAAAAAATCACAGCAGGCAGCATGCCGCCCCGTGGGGCATTGGCCAAAAACGGCTCACCGCCCTGCCTTTCTATCCTAATTTTATCATACTCTTGGAATGTTTCCAAATGGTATCCAAAATAAAAATCAGAAACGATGAAAAGCCGTTCTCCCGTAGGAAACAACTGGTTTTTTGTTCGATTTTTCGCCAGATACATAAAAAGCTGCTTTGGCAGCATTACAGCCAAAGCAGACTTTTTCTTGCAAATAGGCAGGTTTATGTGAGTCCTATCTGTATTTTATGTTCTATAATTTACAACTTGTAAATTTCTTCCATGAACTGCTCCAGAATATTGCCGGTCAGCTTGCGCACAGGCTTGCCGTGAATGATCAGCATGGCCTCATTCTTGCCGCCTGCAATGCCAATGTCGGCCTCACGCGCTTCGCCCGGGCCGTTCACAATGCAGCCCATCACGGCCACCTTGATGGGCTTTTTATAGCCCTTCAGGCGCTTTTCCACTTCCTTGGCAATTTCAATGCACGGATACTGTGTGCGGCCGCAGGTGGGGCAGCTGATCACCTCGGGGCCTGCCACCGGGAAGCCGGCGGCGCGCAGGATATCGTATCCGGCCTCCACCTCACGCTCGGGGTCATCGGCCAGCGAAACACGCAGCGTATCGCCAATGCCCTCCAGCAGCATACCGCCGATGCCCATGCCGGATTTGATCAGGCCCATGCGATAGGTTCCGGCTTCGGTAACGCCCACATGCAGCGGATAATCGCACTTTTGGCTCAGCAGCCGGTAAGATTCCATCATGCGGGGCACATTGCTGCTTTTGATGGAGATCACGATCTGATCAAAATCGTGTTTTTCCAAAAGCGCCACATGATACATGGCGCTTTCCACCAGTGCCTCGGGCACGGGTGCGCCGTATTTTTCCAGAATATGCTTTTCCAGACTGCCCGCATTCACACCAATGCGAATGGGCACGCCGTGCAGGCGGCAGGCATCGGCCACGGCCTTTACACGGTCGTCACTGCCAATGTTGCCGGGGTTGATGCGGATCTTATCCACGCCCGCTTCCACACAGGCCAGCGCCGCCTTATAGTCAAAATGGATATCCGCCACAATGGGAATATCCACGGCGTTTTTCAGTGCCGTGATCAGGCGGGCATCCTCGGGGGTGGGCACGGTAACGCGCAGAATCTGGCAGCCTGCCGCCGCCACACGCTTTGCCTGCTCCACATTGCCCTGCACATCCTCTACCGGCACATTCAGCATGGTCTGCACTGCAATGGGATGGTTGCCGCCAATGGTCAGATTGCCGATCTTCACTTCCCGTTTCGGAATACGCATAGTTTTTCCCTCACATTTTCAAAATTAAAAGATCCTTAAAATATCCTGCCATGTGGCAAAGATCATAAGAGCAAACAGCATGGCCATGCCTGCTGCATTGATGGCCATCTGCCATTTGGTGGGCACCGGGCGGTGAAGAATGGCCTCCGCCAGCACCAGCAGCGCCTTGCCGCCATCCAGCGCAGGCAGGGGCAGCAGGTTCACAATGCCCAGATTGATGGTGATGAGCGCCAGAATATTGACTACATCCTGCCAGCCGTAGCTGACTGCCTCGCCGATGGTGCTTACAATGCCCACCGGGCCCGAAAGATCGTTGATGCTGGCCCGGCCCCTAAAAATATCCAGAATGCCGGTGTAGATAATGCGCCCGTAATACACTGTGCTGCGGGCCGCTTCCACCGTGACGGTGATAAAATTTTTATGCACGGAATACACGCGGAAGCCCAGCTGCATATGCTGGTTGCCCTGTTCATCGGTGGTAGTGCCGAACTGCACGGCAGGCAGCTGCACGGTTTCGCCGTTTCGGCGCACCACAAAGCTGGCCTGATGATTTTCGGTGCGGGAAAGCTCGTAAAAAATATCCCCGGCTACAATGCACCGATGGCCATTGACTTTTACAATGGTATCCCCCACCTGCAGGCCGCTTTGGGCGCTGAGCGAGGTTTCATTCACTTCGCCGATCTGGCGGCTGGCGATCACGCTGTCCGGGCTGGAAAGCAGCACAAACAGCGCCAGAAAGCCCAGCAGAAAATTCATGCAGGCCCCGGCCAGCAGCACCGCAATGCGCTTTTTGGGGCGGGCCAGCGGAAACGGGATATTCTGCTCTACACTGCCGTAGCTTTGTTCTGACGCCTTTTCCTTCTCGGGCTGCCGCACACAGTCCTCCAGCAGTTCGCCGTCCTCGTCTTCGCCTTCCATGCTCACAAAGCCGCCCACCGGCAAAAGGCGCAGGCTGTAGTTTGTGCCGTTTTTCTCGGTCTGCCAGATGGCAGGCCCCATGCCAATGGAAAATTCCAGCACCCGAATGCCGTTGTGTTTGGCCACCAGATAGTGGCCAAGCTCATGCACCAGGATCACGATCCCAAACACCAAAGCCGAAACCACAAGGGTTAGAATATTCATATACCGTTATTTCCTCCCTGTGCAGGTTTCATAAAACAGGCTGTATTCTATGTTTATGGCCGTGCCGCCTTATAAATGGCTGCGCACATATTCGCGGGCCATACGGTCACATTCATACACATCGCTGAGGGTGTAGCTGCCGCCGAAGGAATCGCTGTCCACCACGCCTTCCACCAGACGCCCGATATCCAGAAATCCGATCTTATCCTGCAAAAACAGGGCAACGGCTTCCTCGTTGGCGCCGTTGGCTGCGCAGGGGCCAAGGCCGCCCTTGCCGATGGCCTTTTTGCAGGCCGCCAGACAGCGGAAGGTGTCCTCATCGGCCACATCAAAAGTGATCTGCTTCAGCGTGGTAAAATCCAGCTCGGGCACCGGGCTGGGCGCACGGTTCGGCCAGGTGAGCGCATACTGAATGGGAATGCGCATATCCGGCACACCCATTTGCGCAATAATCGAATTATCGCAGAATTGCACTGCCGAATGGATAATGCTCTGGCGCTGCACCACAATTTGGATCTTCTCGGGTGGAAGATCAAACAGCCACACCGCCTCGATCAGCTCCAGGCCCTTGTTCATCAAAGTGGCGCTGTCGATGGTGATCTTGGCGCCCATATTCCAGTTGGGGTGCTTCAGCGCATCCGCACGGGTCTTGCCGCGCAGCTGTTCGGTGGTCATGCCAAAGAAAGGCCCGCCCGAGGCCGTGAGCAGGATCTTGGTCAGCGATTTGGCGCTGTGGGCATCCTGCAAGCACTGGAAAATGGCGGAATGCTCACTGTCAACCGGCAGCAGTTTTACGCCATGGGCAGCCACGGCATCCGTGACCAGCTTGCCGCCCGTGACAAGGCTTTCTTTGTTGGCCAGCGCCAGATCATGCCCGCTTTCAATGGCGGCCAGGCTTGCGCCAAGGCCCGCAATGCCCACCACCGAGTTGAGCACCACATCGGGGCCCTGCATAGCGGCCAGCTCGCGCAGGCCCTGCGCCCCGCGCAGCACACGCGGTGCGCCAATCTGCCCGGCCAGCGCTGCGGCCAGCCGGTCGGCTGCGGCTTCGTTGGCCATGCAAACATATTTTGGGTGAAACTCAGCGATCTGCTGCAAAACCATGTCCACCTGCGTGTTGGCGGAAAGGCCAAACACCTCGTATCCCTGCATACGCACCACATCCAGGCTTTGGGTGCCGATGGAGCCGGTGGAGCCCAGCAGCGTAATTTTCTTGCTCATTTTTCACACTCTCCCTTTGGGGGCCTGCCGATCAGGCCGCAAAATAAAAGGCGTAGCGCACCGTCATGCACACAAACAGCGAAACGAACAGCACACTGTCGAAACGATCCAGAATGCCGCCGTGGCCGGGGAAGATGGTGCCGTAGTCTTTGATGCCGTGCTGGCGCTTGACCACCGAGGCAAACAGATCGCCCAAAATGCCCAGCACTGCGGCGATCACGCCCAAAACGGCCACCACCAGATAAAATGCCGGGGCTACGCCATGGAAAAAGATATCCGATTTATCGGCAATGTTCTGGTATACATAGGTGCAGATTTCCCCCAGCAGCACACAGCCCAAAATGCCGCCGATCGCGCCCTCCACGGTTTTTTTGGGGCTCACGATGGGGGCCAGCTTGTGCTTGCCGAAAAAGCGGCCTGCAAAATAGGCAAAGGTATCGCCGCCCCATGCATAACACAGGATCAGCACGATAAAATAAATGGCTTCGGCGCTGTATTCTGCGCGGGGCAGGCGGTATTTCAGATACACAAACGAATAAAAGCTCAAAAGGATCACGCAGCTGAACAGCGCAAAGCTGCTCAGGCGGCCAAAATCCAGCGTGGTACTGCGCAGCACCAGACACACAGCGTAAAAGATTGCCGTGCAGGTGAGCACCGGCAGAATCAAAAGCTGCACGGCATGATAATGGCACAGCAGCACCATAAACACCGTGGGAACAGCGGCGGCATAGATATACCAGTCTTTTTTCTGAAAGCCCACCGCCTGCCATGCCTCGTGCATGGCCAAAAGCGTGAGCGCCGCGATCACCAGATCAAACAGGAGCGTATCGAAAAGACACATAACTGCGATCAGCACCGCAATGCCAACCACGGCTGTGATGATTCTTGTTTTCATATTTCGGGCTTCCTCCTGCTTTACACCCCGCCGAATCGGCGTGAACGGCGGTTGAATTCTTCAATGGCGGCATCCAGATCGGCGCGCGTGAAATCCGGCCACAGCACATCCATTTCTACCAGCTCAGAATATGCAGCCTGCCACAGCATAAAGTTGGAAAGGCGCTTTTCACCGCTGGGGCGAAGAATAAAATCGGGGTCCTTCTGGCCGCGGGTAAACATATAGTCCGACATCATATCCTCGGTGATATCCGCCGGGTTCAATGTGCCCTCGGCAGCTTTTTGGGCCAGCTGCTGCGCTGCGCGAACGATCTCCTGCCGGCCGCCGTAGTTGATGGCCACATTCAGCACCATGCCGGTATTCTGGGCGGTTTTGGCCTCGATCTCGTTCATTTCTTCCTGATATTTTTTGCTCAGTGCCGTGCGGTCGCCCAGAAACACCACGCGGTTGTTCTCTTTTTTGTAATCATACGCCTTGAGCAGATATTCGCCGAACAGGCGCATGATCGCGCTGACTTCTTCCTCGGGGCGCTTCCAGTTTTCGGTGGAAAACGCATAAAAATATACGCTGCTCACCCCAAGCTCGTTGCAGTAGCGCGTAATATCCTGAAAAACCTCTGCGCCCTTTTTATGGCCCGCCGTGCGGGGCAGGCCGCGCTTTTTTGCCCAGCGGCCGTTGCCGTCCATAATAATGCCAATGCTCAGGCCCTTTGCAAAATCAGCAGAATGTGCCATAGTTGTTTTTCCTCTCCAAAAATTGTGCCGTGCAAGTAGATCATGCACGGCACAGGTTGTTTTTATGATGAAGCAAACAGCCGCGGTTACAGCTCCATGATCTCCTTGTTTTTGCTTTCGCAGATCTTTTCGATCTCTTTCACAAACTTATCGGTGATCTTCTGCATTTCGTCTTCCAGATTTGCCAGCTCATCCTCGGAAATTTCGCTCTTCTTTTTGGCTGCCTTAAATTTATCCAGTGCATCGCGGCGCACATTGCGCACGGCCACCTTGGATTCCTCGCCCAGCTTGGAAACATCCTTGGTCAGCTGCTTACGGCGCTCCTCGGTGGGTGCGGGGAAATTCAGGCGGATCACGCGGCCGTCATCAATGGGATTGATGCCGATATCGCTGCTCATAATGGCCTTGCTGATCTCTTTTACCAGCTTGGTATCCCAGGGGCTGATGGTCAGCACACGGGCCTCGGGCACGGCAACTGCTGCCAGCTGGGCCACAGGGGTGGGCGTGCCATAGTATTCCACAGCAACCTTATCCAGAATGGCAGGGTTTGCACGGCCTGCACGAATGGCCTGCAGTTCTTTTTCCAGATGCTTGCAGGCACTGGACATTTTTTCCTCATAGGGCTTGGTTTTTGCGCTCATAATATTTATCCTCTTTTCTACCCCGTGGGGCATAATTTCTTTTTATGTGGTTTTTGTGCGGGGGTTATTCCTCGGTCACCAATGTGCCCACGCTTTCGCCGCGGGCGGCACGGGCAATGTTGGCAGGGTCGCTCAGATCGAACACCATGATATCCAGCTTGTTTTCGCGGCACAGGGTGGCGGCTGTGCCGTCCATCACCTGCAGGCGGTCTGCCAGAACCTTGGTGAAGCTGAGCTTATCATAGCGCACAGCGTCGGGGTGCTTTTTGGGGTCCTTATCATACACGCCGTCCACCATGGTCGCCTTAAACATGGCATCCGCGCCGATCTCAAGCCCGCGCAGAGCGCTGGCCGTATCGGTGGAGAAGAACGGGCAGCCCGTGCCGCCGCCAAAGATCACCACCTGGCCGGCCTGCAGTGCAGCCACAGCCTCATCCCGTGTGAACACACCGGCCACCTGCGGCATTGCCACACTGGTCATCACCTTGGCGGGCACACCCACATTCTGCAGGCAGTCAGCCAATGCCAAAGCGTTCATCACAGTGGCCAGCATACCAATTTTATCGGCACAGGTGCGCTCCATTTTGCCGCTGCTGCGGCCGCGCCAGAAGTTTCCGCCGCCAACCACAACACCGATCTGCACGCCTTCATCATAGGCGGCCTTAATGCCCATGCAGATCGATTCCATGGTAGGCTCGTCAAAGCCGGTGCCTTTTTCACCAGCCAAAGCCTCGCCGCTCACTTTCAGCAAAATGCGGTTGAATCTTTTTTCCATTTCAAAAACTTCCTCTCCGTACAACTGATATCACAAAGCCCCGCCCGCCGGGCACAGCTTGTTATATATATTTCTATCCACGCTATTATATTACAATAAATCTTGGCCGTTGTAAACAGCCATCGCCAGAAAAAATCCCCCTGCGCTGCCATAAGGGGCGCAGGGGGATCGATAGAGAGTGGTATCCCGGTATCCTACAAAATTTCATGCGGCTATGCACAGAACGCCGCATCCGCAAGCGGGCTTTTGGGGTTCAGCCTGCCGTTTGGCCATGCGCCTGCCCGCCGAACACCAGCAGCAGCCTGCGGTGCAGCCTTTCGTACATGGCCCTTTCCGCAAAATGGGCCTGCCGCGAGTACAGCCGTGTATCCGGTGCCGCTGCGCCGGGCATACACAACAACACCTCTGCACCGCTTTGCCGTTCGGCAAGGCTCAGCTGCCAGTTCATGGCATCGCAATAAGCCTGCGTAAGGCGCAGCGTTCCCGAAAGCTCGGCCGATGCACCGATCGTATGCTCGTTGATAAGCTGCCGTGCATTTTCGGGGAAACGGGCTCCCTTTGCAAAAAGCCTTAATTCCGCCTGCTTTTTGTTTTTGCTCAAATTCACCGAAAGGCAGCCGCTGCCGTTTTCCAGCTTCAACATTCCCAAAATCAGGTTCACCAGCACGGCTTCCATAAAAACGGGGTCGCCCAGCACACAGATGTCCGGGCTTTCGGTACAATACATCGTTCTGCCTGCATAGCCCAAATCCTTCATTTCCCAGTTCACGCGCTCGCAAAACAGCCTGAGCCTTTCCGCAAAAGGCAAGGCCCTTGTGCGGGCGCGCAGTTCATCGGCATCGCCCTGCAGGATAGCGGCCATACTGCTTGAAACATCCGCCATAGCGCGCAGGCGCAGGCTGATATCCCGCAGCATTTCACTATCCATAGAATAGGTAGGCGATTCCGGATTTTGGTGAATATGCTTTTCCAGCAGTTCGATCTCGGTTTGCATGGTGCAAAACGAGTTTGCCAGATATTCCTCAATGTTTTCGCGCAGCTGCCTTTGCTTTTTCTGTTCCAGATGTTCTTCTTTGATATAAAGCATCGTTTACGGTTCCCATTCCAGTGCGATCTGCTGCGTCATCCGCCCCAAAAAGTCACGGTTGCTCACTGACTTTTCCGCACTGAGTTTTAAAAATTTCTGCATTTCGCGATAAGCGGGCGGAGAAACATAATGAATACGCTCAATGGCACGGCGAATGCCGCTTTCGATAGCCTTCGGGCTCACGCCAAAGCGTGTGCCGCAGTGCTCATACACTTCCTTGCAAAGGCCGCACAGGGCCGGATGCTGCAGCATTTGCTTTACGGCATCGCTCAAATACCAGTAGCCTGCATCCCCCACCGTCAGGTGCATTTGCTCCAGATACAGCCGGATCAGATAATCCAGGCGCGCTTCCACACTTTCCGGTGCGTTCAGGCACAGGTCGATGGCCTGATTGAGCAGCTCTTCCATTTTATAAGGCTTCACCACCAGGCTTTTGGCTCCGGCCTCTATATACCTTTTATGTACGCCATCGTCCGTGGTGCAGGTGGTCATCAGGATCTGCGGCATTCTTTTCAGCCGCAGCGAACGCATTTTATACAAAACGCGTATGCCGCTGATCCGGCGCAGGTCGGAATCCAGGATCAAAACATCCGGTTCAAGCCCTTGGCCCAGCAATTCCAAAAGGGCTTCGCCGTCACAGGCAGCTCCGCACAGCTCTGTATCCGGCCTTTCCTTGATATATTCCTGCAAAACAAACAGCTGGCGGCCGCTTTCGGCCAGCATCACCTTAAATTTTCGGATCTCCTTTGGGTTCATTCTCCTTTTACCCCGCAATGTTCGTTTTCAGATTTTATACATATTCCATGCAATCCTGCAGAATATCGATCCAGTTTTCCCGGGAAACCGCATTTTCAAACAGGAACCGCAGCAAAAGCTCTCCCTTAGAGCCTGTGCATTTTGCCCGCCAGCGCTCCAGCTTGCAGCCATCCCAAAGCGAAAATTCGCAGCCGCTTTCATCCGATTCGCAGCAATATCGAATTGTGTGTGCCGATTGCAGTGCGCCGAGTTCGGAAAAATCCCGTTCCAGAACAAGCTTTCCTCGCTCCAAATTCATTCCTCCTTTGACAAAATATGAATCTGTGATTTCATCATAGTCTATGCAGAGCGCAATTTCAATCTGCATTTTTCGTCATATGCATACTGCATTGGTTTTCTTTTCGTTTCTTCGTTGATTTTCATATAAATAATTTTATAACAGAACATCTTGCAAATCTTGCTGCATTGTTTGCATCATCGCGATATATGCCGGTTTCTGCGGCATTCGCACAGCCGTTGTTTCTTGCGTCAGGCTGCGGGCCGCCCGCGAAAAAGCCGCGGCGATTTTTGCAGGTTTTCGCTTGTTTTCTTTTTTGCCGCGATTTTATTATTTAAACATTTTTCCATTTTTAATTATGTAAGTTTTGTAAAATTCTAAAAACACAAAATAAAATCCGTTTAATGCGAGTTTTTCTTTATTTTGCAATTTTGGCTGTTAGCCAAAACACAATATATAAAAGTTTTGAGCTTTTTTGTTTTCTCAAATTTTTCTCAATTTTCTCTCAAAAAAACTCCTCAAAAACAGGGTCTGAGGCATTGATTTGCTTCGGCTCTCGAAACCTTGGGCGTTCCATTTTCCCATTTTTAACCCTGTGAGCGCCTGTCCCCGAAGTCCGAGTGGGTATAAAAAAACACGGTGCGCTTGCATCGTGTTTTAAAATTTCTTATAAATGGAGCGGGGAACGGTGTCTGAACCGTTCCCCATTGATTGGCATTTGGCAGGCGTGGCGTTCTCCTGCATCTCTCAGAGCAAAAGCCCTTGTCATTACCATCGGCGTGTGGCTGCCACGAAATTGACCACCTCAAATGCCTCTCTTATTCCATGTTCGAAATAGCCGCCCTGTAAATATCTGGATTTAAGTCACAAATATAATTTGCGTCCGGTTTCACACCAATCTCGTTTGATTTATCAAGTATAACACCTGTGTCTTGATTTGTATAGACTTTCCCCGCTGTATACGCTGCCAACAGAGTAAACGGTTAGCTTGTTCTACGAATACCATTCGCATGATTGTAAACTGCCGATTTATCCGATATACTATAGTTATGAAATAACGGATGTATTCCATAGGTGATCGTATACAGACGACATAGGCGTATCAACGCAAGCCGTATATAAACACGAAAACGATTTAGTGACCGATTTGCCGATAGACAAAGCCAAAGCGGAGATATTTATGGATAAGCTTTACTCTCAACTGGCCGCACTGGCCCAGCAATATGGTGCCCAACGCCTTGTGCTGTTCGGTTCCCGCGCGCGTGGCGATAACCGCTATAACAGTGATATTGATTTGGCAGTCTACGGTATGCCGCCCAAAAATCAAGGCCACTTTTGGATGGACTGCGAGGAACTGCCAACCCTGCTGAAATTTGATATTGTGCATATTCAAGACGGTATGGACCCTGTATTTCTTCAGAATATACAAAGAGATGGAGTGATTTTATATGCTGCAGAAGGTTGAGAACTACCACCATGCTCTGGATCAGTTGGAGAAAGCCATTGCGATCTACGAAAAAAATACCGCCGACTCCCTGTATCGTGATGGGCTGATCCAGCGCTTTGAATTCACCGTAGAGCTTGCATGGAAATCTTTAAAAGAATATTTGGAAGACCAGGGCTCGGTTCTGGGCATTGCCAGTCCGCGCGGCGTTTTGAAAGAAGCCTATGCCGCAGGCGTGATCGCTGCCCCTGAGGTGTGGGATGATATCATCAAGGCACGCAACGTCACCAGCCATGTGTATGACGAAAAGACTTCCATTTCCGTGGCCGATCAGATCGTGCATGAATTTTTACCGGTATTGCAAAAGCTGGATGAATTTTATCTCAGCTAAAACCAAACCCTCCTTTCCGCAGCAGAAATGACTTGCATGGGTTTTCTTTTGTTTCCGGGAGAAATCTATTATTTCCTACTCTTTTATTGAATCTCTTTCACAAACGCAAAAAGCCGCCAAACCGTTTTCCAACGATTTGGCGGCTTTTATTTGGAGCTACTGGCCGGACTTGAACCGGCGACCTGCTGATTACGAATCAGCTGCTCTACCAACTGAGCCACAGTAGCATTCAGGCAAATGTGCATTTCCCTGCACAGTGTAATTCATTATATAAGAACCTTGGCGCAAATGTCAAGCATAAATCTTGATTTTTTCCGATTTCCGCAATTCGCCCATTTTGTTAAATAAATGTCAAAAACGCTCTTGCGAAATATCCGCGCGAGGTCTATAATAAAACTATACACGGAGCAAACGCGCCGCATTTTGTGTGCGTCATCTTCTATAATGTAAATAAAAGGAGCGTATGCGCAATGGCTTTAGGTAAAAAAACGATTGATGATTCCAACTACGCAGGCAAAAAGGTTTTGGTTCGCTGTGATTTCAATGTTCCCATGAAGGACGGTAAGATCACCAACGAAAACCGCATCAATGCTGCTCTACCCACCATTCAGAAGCTGCTGAATGACGGTGCAAAGGTGATTCTGTGCAGCCATCTCGGCAAGCCCAAAAACGGCCCCGAGGCAAAGTTCAGTCTGGCCCCTGTGGCCGAGGCTTTGGCCGCAAAGCTGGGCAAGCCCGTGGTTTTTGCCGATGACGATACCGTGGTGGGCGAAAACGCCAAGGCCGCAGTGGCCGCCATGCAGAACGGCGATGTTGTGCTGCTGCAGAACACCCGTTTCCGCGCCGAGGAAACCAAGAATCTGGATGCTTTCAGCAAGGATCTGGCCAGCCTGGCCGATGCTTATGTGGACGATGCCTTCGGCAGCTGCCACCGCGCCCACTGCTCCACCGTGGGTGTGACCCAGTATATTCAGGACACCGCTGTGGGCTATCTGATGGAAAAAGAGATCCGCTATCTGGGCAATGCCGTAAACGATCCTGTTCGCCCCTTCACCGCTATTCTGGGCGGCGCCAAGGTTGCCGACAAGCTGAATGTGATCTCCAACCTGCTGGAAAAGGTCGACACGCTGATCATTGGCGGCGGCATGGCCTATACCTTTGTAAAGGCACAGGGCTACGAGGTGGGCAAGAGCCTGTGCGATGACAGCAAGCTGGACTACTGCCGCGAAATGCTGGAAAAGGCCAAGGCCAAGGGCGTAAAGCTGCTGCTGCCGGTGGATACCGCCTGCGTGACCGCTTTCCCTGACCCCATCGACGCCCCCGTTGAAACCAAGATCGTGCCGGTGACCGCTATCCCCGCCGATATGGAAGGCTGCGATATCGGCCCCGAAAGCATGAAGCTGTTTGCCGATGCCGTGACCGCCTCCAAAACAGTTGTGTGGAACGGCCCCATGGGCGTGTTTGAAAACCCCACGCTGGCAGCAGGCACTCTGGCTGTGGCCAAGGCCATGGCAGAAAGCGATGCCACCACCGTGATCGGCGGCGGCGACAGTGCAGCAGCCGTGCAGCAGATGGGCCTGGGCGATCAGATGACCCATATCAGCACCGGCGGCGGCGCAAGCCTGGAATATCTGGAAGGCAAAGAGCTGCCCGGCATTGCCTGCATCCAGAACGCTTAATCCCTTGCAATTTTTCGCGCAGCTGTAAAAACAGCTTTTTCACCCCCTGCCTTTTGATGGTGCGGCGGCCACACGCCGCCGCGCCTTTTTTATTTTTTGTCGAATGAACGAAAGAGAGGATTTTATCATGGATAAGCAGAACCGTAAGGCCGTTATTGCAGGCAACTGGAAAATGAACAAAACCGCCACTGAGGCTGCCCAGCTGATCGACGAGCTGATCCCCGCCGTCAAGGATGCAGGCTGCGAGGTTGTGATCTGCACCCCCTACACCGATCTGGTGACCGCCGTTGCCAAGTGCAAGGGCACCAACATTCATGTGGGCGCTGAGAATGTTCACTTTGAAAAGTCCGGCGCATTCACCGGCGAGATCAGCGCCGATATGCTTTTGGATCTGGGCGTGGAATATGTGATCACCGGCCACAGCGAGCGCCGCCAGTACTTTGCCGAAACCGATGAAACCGTAAACAAGCGCACTCTGGCCGGTTTGAATGCCGGTTTGAAGGTGATCGTATGCGTGGGTGAAAACCTGACCCAGCGCGAGCAGGGCGTAACTGAAGAGCTGGTGCGTATGCAGACCAAGATCGCTCTGCTGGGCGTGACCGCTGAGCAGCTGCAGAATGTGATCATTGCTTACGAGCCCGTTTGGGCCATCGGCACCGGCAAAACCGCCACCGCCGAGCAGGCCGAAGAGGTTTGCGCAGCCATTCGCAAGGTAGTGGGCGAACTGTACGGCGAAGCAGCCGCCAAGGCCCTCACCGTGCAGTACGGCGGCTCCATGAATCCCAAAAACGCCGCAGAACTGCTGGCAAAGCCTGATGTGGACGGCGGCCTGATCGGCGGCGCAGCCCTGAAGGCAGACCAGTTTGCCGTGATCGTAGAAGCAGCCACCAAGGGCTGAGCCCGCCGGGAGGGATAACGCAAAATGGCTAAAAAACCTGTTTTACTTTGTATTATGGACGGCTTTGGCTGGGTGCCCGACCATGTGCGCGGCAACGCCATTGCAGCCGCCAAAAAGCCGAATATCGATCGTTTGATGGCACAGTATCCCTGCACCACCATCGGTGCCAGCGGCATGGATGTGGGCCTGCCCGATGGGCAGATGGGCAACAGCGAGGTGGGCCACACCAACATGGGCGCGGGCCGCATCGTTTATCAGCAGCTCACCCTGATCACCAAAAGCATTCACGATGGAGAAATGCTGAAAAACCCCGTTCTTGTGCGCAACATGAAGGCTGCCATTGATGCCGGCAAGGCAGTTCACCTGATGGGCCTTGTGGGCGAGGGCGGCGTACACAGCCACAGCGACCACTGGTTCGGCGTGATGGAAATGGCCAAGGCCATGGGCGTAAAGCAGCTGTATCTGCACTGCATCATGGACGGCCGTGACACCGATCCGCATGACGGCAAGCGTTTTTTGGGCGACCTGCAGGCCAAGATCGACGAGTTGGGCCTGGGCCGGATCGCCACAGTGACCGGCCGCTACTACGCAATGGACCGTGACAGCAACTGGGACCGCGAGGAAAAGGCCTACGCCGCCTTTGTTTACGGCGAGGGCAACCACGCCGCCAACTGGCAGGAGTGCATTGACGCCAGCTACGCCGCTGATGTGACCGATGAATTCGTGATCCCGTGCGTGACCTGTGAGGGCGGCCGCGTGCAGCAGGGCGATACCGTGATCTTTATGAACTTCCGCCCTGACCGTGCCCGCCAGATGACCCGCATTTTCACAGACGATGCTTTCACGGGCTTCCAGCGCCGCTTTGGCCGCTTCCCGGTGCATTATGTGTGCATGGCACAGTATGATGCCACCATGCCCAATGTAGAGGTGGCTTATCCCCCGGTAGAGCTTACCAATGTGCTGGGCGAGTATCTGAGCAAAAACGGCAAAACGCAGCTTCGCATTGCCGAAACCGAAAAATACGCCCATGTCACCTTCTTTTTCAACGGCGGTGTGGAAGCCCCTTACCCGGGCGAAGACCGCTGCGTGATCCCCAGCCCCAAGGTGGCCACTTATGACCTGCAGCCCGAGATGAGCGCCCCGCTGGTGGCCGAGGAATGCGTAAAGCGCATTGAAAGCGGCAAGTACGATGTGATCATTCTCAACTTTGCCAACTGCGACATGGTGGGCCACACCGGCGTTTTCAGCGCTGCGGTAAAAGCTGTGGAGGCCGTGGACGATGCCGTGGGCAAGGTAACGAATGCCGTGCTGGCAGCAGGCGGCGCGGTGCTGCTTACTGCCGACCATGGCAACGCCGACAAAATGCTGGTAGATGGCAGCGATGATCCCTTTACCGCACACACCACCAACCCTGTTCCTTTGGTGGTGATGGGTGCAGGCGATGTGCAGCTGCGCAAGGATGGTGTGCTGGCCGATCTGGCCCCCACCATGCTGCACATTATGGGCTTGCCCCAGCCTGCTGAAATGACCGGCAAATGCCTGATCGAAGCATAATTTTTCAACGCAGCCCCTGTTGGAGCTTTGGCACTCCCCTGTACAGACATAGTACAGGGGAGTGCTTATTTTTTACACTTTTTTCACCGTTTGTGTCTGGAATTTCAAAAAAAGCCGCAGTATAATATGCATTTGGCATTAAGTATAATTGTGGTATTCTGCATTTTTTCTGTGTAAAGAAAGGCATCTGAAAGTCCATGACATTTTGCGATCAGCCTGTAAAAGGCAAAAAATTTCCGCCCCTTGCGCTGGCGGCTTCGTTGAGCTTTTTGGTGGCGCTGTATGCGCCGCTGGAGCTATATTTCACCAACCGGGACGATTTCTGGTTTGATTTCACCTCGCTTCTGCCCTGCTGTCTGGCCATGTTTGCCGGGTGCTGGGCCGCGGGCGCTATACTGCTTTTGTTTTTGCGCCGCTGGCCCCGGCTGTACGGCATTTTGCTCACACTGGGTCTGGCCGTTTTGCTGTCGCTTTACATACAGGGCAATTTTTTGGTAAGCGGCTTGCCCATTATGAACGGCGATGCCGTGGAGTGGAGCCACTTTGGCGGCCAGCGCATTGCTTCGCTGATTGCATGGGTGCTGCCCGCGGCCGCACTGCTGCTGCTCGGCTTCAAAAAAGGCTTTGCGCTGGTGGAAACCCTTACCGGCTGGGCAAGCCTGGTTCTGATTGGGGTCCTGCTGCCCACGCTGATCACCGTGGCGCTGCGAACCGGCGCTTACAAGCCCTCGCAGTATTTCAGCTCCACCTATCAGGGCATTGAGGATTATTCCACCCAAAAAAATGTGGTGGTGCTGATGCTGGATTCGGTGGATGGCAACGATTTTTCCCGTGTATTAAACGAAGACCCCGCCCATGCCGAAGCACTGCGCGATTTCACCTATTATGACAACGCCACGGCAGCCTACAGCTACACTTTTTATTCCGCCGCCTTTATTCTGGGCGGCGAATGGTACGAAAACGCCGAGCCGTTTGCCGACTACCGTTCGCGTATGCTGCAAACCTCGCCGCTTCTGAACGAATTAAAGGCCGAGGGCTACAGCATGGGCTATTATTCGCCGGATGCCACGGTGGACATTGCCAAAAACAGCGGCCTTTTTATCAATATGCGCGATGATAACCCCGAGGTCGGCTCTAAGCTGGGGCTTGTGAAAACCGTGCTGCAGATGGCCGGTGTGCAGTATGCGCCGTTTGATCTCAAGCGCTTTTGCTACACCCTTCCGGCCGATCTTGACTGGCTGAAATCCGGCGGCGGTGACTCCACTTCGCTCTATACCTGGCGCATGACCGAGTTTTACTGGCTCACCAAGGAGCTTACCGACTATATGCCCCATTTTGCCACGGTGGAGCAGCCCACCTTCAAGTTTATCCACTTGGAGGGCGGCCATTCCGACTTTAAATATCTGCCCGATCTCAACCCCGCCACAGGGGCGGATGCCACCTATGACAATATGCTGCGCGCCAGCCTGTTCACGGTGGAAAACTATCTGGATATGCTGCGCGAAAAAGGCGTGTATGACAATACGGCCATTGTGATCCTGGCCGATCACGGCTATGATGTTGACCCCGAAACCCAGGTGGTGGGGCGTTATTACCACCAGCACGGCATTGTTCTGGCCAAGGGCTTTGGCGAAAGCCATGATTTTACCACCAACAGCGCCCCCATTTCGTATGCCGATCTGCAGCCTGCCTTTTTGCGGCTTCTGGCGGGAAAATCCTCTGATGCACTGTTTGATTGGCACGAGGGCGACGCCCGCGAGCGCCGTTTTCTGGATTATTTTGTGCCCGGCAATCCGCTGACAGAATATATCCAAACCGGCTTTGCGGGGGACCGCTCCACTTTCCATCCCACCGGCACCGTATACGATTCGCCCCCGGATGCCTGATGTTTGGGCGTTTTTGCATTGCTTTTTTCTCTGATATTCGCTATAATAGCATAGGTTTTATATTATAAAAGCACTATACTGTATACACGCATTCCCGCTTTGGGTGCAGAGAGGAACCTTCATGTCGATATTACTGAATATTCTGACCGTGATCATGAATTTTTGTTATCGGCTGTGCCGCAATTATGGCCTGGCCATCATTCTGTTCACGCTGATCAGCAAGATCGTGCTCATGCCGCTGTCGGTTTGGGTGCAGAAAAACTCTATTAAAATGGTAAAAATGCAGCCGGAGATCAACCACATCACGGCCCGCTTTTTCGGCGATAAAGATCGTATCGCCGAGGAAACCAACGCCATTTACAAGCGCTATAAATACAACCCGTTCGCTTCCATCATTCCCATGGCCGTGCAGATCTTGCTGCTGATGGGCCTGATCGAGGTGATCAAGGCCGGTATGCTGGATCCTTCCATCGATATGACCTTTTTCGGCCATGTGGATCTTTCGCTGGTGCCCAGCCAGACGGGCGGCATGCTGGTGCTTTCGCCGCTGCTGGCCGGTGTTTCGGCATGGATCCTGTGCGTGGCGCAAAACGCCAGCAATGTGCTGCAGGCTGAGCAGAGCAAGGCCAACAAATACGGCATGATGGCTTTTTCTGTGGGCCTTTCGCTGTATCTGGGCTGGTTTGTGGCTGTGGGCGTGGCCGTTTACTGGATGGCCAGCAACCTGTTTGCCGTTTTGCAGCTGTATCTTTTGAACTGGCTGATCCCGCCCAAAAAGTATGTGGACTACGAGGCTTTGGAAAAAAGCAAGCAGGAGCTGGCAGCCCTCAACAATCTGGGCGGCAAAAAGCGCCACTTTGGCGATGCCGAGTCGCGCCGTGAGCGCGCCGACTATAAGCGCTTTTTCAAAATTGCCAACAAGCACATTGTGTTTTATTCGGAGAACACCGGTTTTTACAAGTATTTCCGCGGCATTATCGAAGAGCTTCTGCGCCGCACCAACCTGACCATCCACTATATCACCAGCGACCCCAACGATGCTATTTTCCAGCTGGCAGAAACCCAGCCCAAGATCAAGCCCTATTATATCGGTGAAAAAAAGCTGATCACGCTGATGATGAAAATGGAGGCCGATGTGGTGGTGATGACCATGCCGGATCTGGAAAACTATCACATCAAGCGCAGCTATGTGAGCAAGGATGTGGAATATGTGTTTATTCCGCATGATATGGGCAGCTATAACCTGACCTGCCGCCAGGGCTGTGTGGATCATTTCGACACCGTTTTCTGCACCGGCAAGGAGCAGCGCGCCGAGGTGGAGGCCACCGAAAAAGTATACGGCCTGCCCAAAAAGAAGATCGTAGACTGGGGCTATTGCCTGTTGGACCAGATGCGCGCCGACTATGCCGCCGCCCACACAGAGGACAAGCCCAAGGAGAAAAAGACCATTCTGATTGCCCCCAGCTGGCAGCCGGATAACATTGTGGACAGCTGCCTGGAAGAAATGCTGGACAATCTGAAGGATCTGGATTATCATATTATTGTGCGCCCCCATCCCCAGCATGTGCGCCATATGCCCGAAAAGATGGAAAGCCTGAAAGCCAAATACGGGCCTTTGGGCATTGAGATCCAAACCGATTTTTCCTCCAACAGCACCGTGTTTGAGGCCGACATGATGATCACGGACTGGAGCGGCATTGCCTATGAATATGCCTTCACCACCTGCCGCCCCGTGCTGTTTATTGATACTCCCATGAAGATCATGAACCCCGAGTATCAAAAGATCGATGTGAAGCCCATCAACATTTGGATGCGTGCCGAGATCGGCGCTGTGGTAGCACCCGATCACATGAACGAGCTTGCCCCCGCTGTTACAAACCTGATCGAAAACAGCGCACAGTATCACGATAAGATCGACCGGTTTGTACATGAATATGTTTACAATCTGGGCAGCAGTGCTCAGGTTGGTGCAGATTATCTGATTTCTGCCATTCAGGCCAAGATTCAAAAACGAAAGGAACAATAACCATGAAAAAGCTTTTTTCTGTTCTGGGCGCTTCCTATGCCGCCCTGTGCTGCATGATGGTGTTCGGCGTGACCGCCAACGCTTACATTGACCCCTCTGTGATGACCTATGTGATCCAGGCCGTTGCCGGCATCGTAATCGCCATCGGCGCTGCTGTGGGCATTTACTGGCGCCGTGCCAAAAAGAAGCTGAGCAACAAGCTGGGTATCGACGAAAACCGCAACAAAGAGGTAGAGTCGGACGATATCATGGCCGCCAGCACCACCGGCGATGCCGACAAAAAGTAATATGTTCCAAAGCTTTGCTTGGGCGCACAGCAGCGTTTTTCGCCGCTGCTGCGCCCTGCTTTGCATTATACTGCTTTGTTTGTATATCTCGGTGTTTCATTTTCAGCTGATGCTGGTGCAGGGCGATTCTATGGCCCCCACCTATCACAGCTGGGAGTTTGTGCTGCTGGATAAGCACGGCTCGGCGTATCAGCGCGGCGATGTGGTGGCCTTTCGCTGCCGCGGCCTGCAAAGCGTTTTGATCAAGCGCGTGGCCGCCGTGCCGGGGGATACCGTGGATATCCAAAACGGAATCGTCTACGTGAACGGCGAGCCCCAGGAAAACGCCCCGCAAACGCTGCCGGGCGATGCCGCACTGCCATGCCGCCTGGGCAGCGATGAATACTTTGTGCTGGGCGACAACCGCGCCCAAAGCAAGGACAGCCGCTATCTGGCGGTGGGGGCTGTGCAGCAAAAGGATATTCTGGGCAAAGCCATTCCGAATAAAGCACCATAACAGCGCAGCCCTGCCGATCTGAGCATGATCGGCAGGGCTGCGTTTTTATTATATTCAGGGCAGCGCCGCATACATTCCATGCGGCACAGGGCAGAAATCGTGCTGTAATCGCCTTTTAGTTCCAAACGGTTTTGGGCAGCGTGTACACAACGCCCGAGGGCTTCAGCGTGGAATAATCCCCGGCAAATCCGGTTTGAATCATTTCGATAAATCCATCTTCGTCTATTTCATGGGTCTGCACGGTTTTTCCTTCGCTTTCGCTGTATTGATGCGTATAGCTCATAAAGCGGCGTTCGCGGTGATCTCCGGCCTTCCAGTCGCTCACGGCATCTCCCTGTGCGCCGTCCAGCAGGCGGCCAAATGCCGTTTGCAGATCATCATACGAAAGCGGCGCTTCATTCACTGTATAGCTGTGGCTTTCGCCAAAGCCTTTTGCCAAAAAGATGCTGTGCGCATTCACTTCGCGATGGTTTTCGTCACAAGACCAACCGTGGTCGCTCATGATCACGATCGCCGTGTTATCGTATGTGCCGTTGTGGCGCAGCATATCCAGATACTGGCCCAGCATATACACTGTGCCGGCCACATTGTTTTCATACGAGGCCTGATCGGTGCCTTCAATATTTTCCATGTGAGGGCCGTACTGGAACGGATAATGTGCGCCCTCCACATGGATATATTTAAACATTTTTTCCTGGCAAAGATCCGCGTTTCCGCCGTTTTTTGTGCTGTCTGCCTGATAGCACGAGTCTAAGAAATTGGAATTGTGATATACAAACCATGTGTCCGTGCTATACAGATTGCCGTATTTCAATCCGTTCAGCTTTTCGGGCAGACAATAGCCGAGATACTTCAGATCAAACGGCGCGTTCTTTACACAGCTCATGCGCAGGATCACACGCCAGAATGCCGGGTGTGATGCGATTTCAGATGCCTGCCACCGCAGGTTGTAAAAGCGTTCCGGCTCGGCGTTTTGGTCAAAGATCAGTTCATCCAGATACATTCCCATGCGCCAGCCTTCGCTGTCCAGCCGTTCAAACAACGGCGATTCCCGCAGGCAGCGCGAGCGGAAGGTATCGTACACCTCGCCGCCTTCATACCATGCGCCGCTCAAAAGCTGCGGCACCGCATAATATGTATAGGGATAGGCAGCCTGCGTGTTGTTATAGTAGGTAAAATCGCGCAGCGCATTTTGATATTCTTCACTTTCGCTGACAACCGATTCAAAGGTGCCGCCATCCACCATATCCACCACGAAAACAATAAAGTTTTTGTCGGTGGAATACTCCTGCAGACCCTCGGCGCTGGAATAATACATTTGCCCTGCCGAGGAAGAGCTGCTGCCGATGCCCAGCACCACCAGCGTTACCGCCAGCATCATGGTAAGCAGGCTGCCGCCCCAAAGCGCTGCTTTTTGCAGCCAGTTTTTGCGCATCAGCACCGCCACCAGCACGGCCGCTGCTGCGCATACCGCAATAGAGGCCGCCCGCTGCTGCGGATAAGCGCTCCAATCCACTTCCTTGCCGTTCATATTGGGCAGCCAGCTTGAAAGAAAGTTGCTGTGGATATAGCACACCAGCGTGCCCCACACAAAGCAGCCTGTAAGCAGTGCGCACAGCCTTTTAGAAAAACGGTCAGCCAAAGCCAGCAGCACAAGGCAGGCAATCAAGGCCAGCAAAAACAGTGCCGCCACATCCGGCAAGATCACCTTGGGTGCAAACCAGAAATCGCTTCGATTGGTAAAATAAAGTTCCAGCGGGCCGTACACCAGCACAATAAAGCACAGCGCCAGCGCCGCCAAAATGCTGCCCTTGCAGCGGGAGAAAAATGATTTCATTCCCTGTTCCTTTCTTGTTCTTCCGGCATAGGCCGAATTTTATACAGTTTACTTTTTATGGAAGTTTGTAGATCCTTCCGGTCGGCACCAATGTGTCGTGATCATCGGCAGCCGCGGTTTGCACTCTTTCCTCAAAGCCGTATTTTTCCAGATTTTCCTGCTGATAATTCAAAAAACGGCGCTCGCGGACATCGCCCTTTTTCCAGTCGATCAGTTCACCGCTTTGGCTCCCACTCAGCAGCCTTTCATAAACCTGCATAAGATCATCATACGAGAGCGGCGCTTCGTTCACCGCATATCCGTGATTTTCACCAAAGCCCTTTGCCAGAAAAATGCTGTGGCTGCGCATGGCACTGTGCTGCTGTATTTCCGGCAGGGTGCTGCCCTCGGGGCTTTCCTCATAGCCGTGGTCGCTCATCACAATGATCGCCGTGTTATCATAGCAGCCGCTGTTTCGCAGCTGTGCAAGATAGCTTTGGATCAGATAGATCGTTCCCTCCACCTGATTGCGGTAAGTTGCCTGATCGGTACCTGCCACATTTTCCAGGTGCGGGCCGTATTGCAGCGGCGTGTGCGCCCCTTCCACATGAATGTATTTAAACATTTTTTCGCCGCATGATTCCAAACGGCCCTGGCAGGTGTTCAAAAAATCCACATTGGAAACCGTAAAATCTGCATTGGCCTGATCTTTATCGATCAATTTTAATCCAATCAGCTTTTCAGGCAAACTGTAGCCAAGGCGCTTAAAATCAAACGGAGCGTTTTTCACGCAGCTCATGCGCAGGATCACCCGCCAGAATGCCGGGTGCGAAACGATTTTCGGGGCTTCCCGGCGCATATTGAAAAAGCGCTCCGGCTCTGCGTTTTTATCCACCAGATTTTCGGTGAAATAAATGCCCATCTGGTAATTTTGTTCCTGCAGCGTTTGAAACAGCGGTGATTCCCGCACTGCGCGTGAGCGGAAGACTTCAAAATTTTCCCCGCCCTCATACCACTCGCCGGTAAGCATTTGCGTTACAGCGTAGTAGGTGTAGGGATAAGCGCTGAGCGTATCTCGATAATAAGTAAAGTCCCGCATCGATTCACGGTATTCCGGGTTTTCATTGACCAGCTGTTCAAACACATCGCCGTCCACCGAGTCCACCACAAAGATCACAAAATTTTTGTCGGCAGAGTAGGTTTGCAGCCCCTGCGTGGTAGACACATAATAGCTGCCCGCCGCAGAGGTACTGGAAACGCCGATGGCTGTCACCGTAATGGCCAGCATCAGGGTAAGTGCGCCGCCGCCAAAGAAGGCTGCATTCTGCAGCCACTTTTTCCCGCCGAGAACGCCCACAAGCAGGGCCGCTGCCACACACACGGCCGCCGAAAGCGCACGCTGGGCAGGATAGGCATTCCAGTCCACGGCTGTGCCGTCCATGCTGGGCAGCCAGCCCGAAAGAAAATTGCTGTGGATATAGCACACCAGTGCGGCCCACACAAAACAGCCTGTCAGCATCGCCGCCAGCTTGGGGGCCCAGCGGTCTGCCGCTGCCAGCAGTAAAATACACAGCAGCAGCGCCGCCGCAAATAAAAACAGCACCTCCGGCACGATCACATTCGGCGCAAACCAAAAATCCTCGCGGTTGGTAAAATAGAGTTCCAGCGGCCCGTATACCAGTGTGATAAAGCAGGCTGCCGCCGCGGCCAGAATGCCGCCCTTGCAGCGCTTTAAAGTAGTTTTCATCTTTTTATGCTCCGTAGGCTTTTACAATCTTATACACACGCCCGGTTTTTTGCATGGTGTTCAGATCCCCTGCATAACCGGTTTGCATATATTCCGTAAATTGGTTGTTTTGGGTGGAAATCAAAGAGGAAAGCATAAAGCGTCTTTCTCTGCTGTCGCCTGCCCGGTAAGCGCTGATCTCATCAGATGTACCGCCATCCAGAAGCACATCGCAGATTGATTGCATTTCCCCATAGGAAACCGGCGCTTCATTCACTGTATAATCGTGATGCTCGCCAAATCCCTTGGCCAGCAAAATGCTGTGCTGACGCCCCTCATCTGCTCCGTTTGCTGCGTAGCCGTGGTCGCTTAAAATCAGAATGGCTGTATTGTCATAGCAATCATTCTCGCGCAGCATATTCAGATAATTTTCGATCACATAAACACAGGATCCTACGCTGTTCGGATATGTTGCCTGCTCAGTTCCGGCCACCTCTTCCAGATGCGGCCCATACAAAAACGGCGTGTGCGCCCCATTCAGATGAATATATTTGAACACCTTGTCTGACTCTGTAGCTGTTACCGGTGTTGTCTGGCAATAATTCCAAAACGCCGCGTTATCGCTGTCAAACCGATTTTCAAAGCCAACCGGCCCTTTTTGGATCAGGCCATTCAGCTTTTCCGGCAGGCAGTACCCCAGGCGCTTAAAATCAAACGGTGCATTCTTCACACAGCTCATGCGCAGGATCACCCGCCAGAACGCCGGGTGAGTCGTGATCTCGGATGTGCGCAGGCTCAGATTGACAAAACGATCCGGCCCGGAATTTTTATCAAAGAAATTGTAGCCGAAATAGAATCCCATGCGGTAGTCACGGCTTTGCAGGTCGGCAAAAAAGGGCGATTCATTCAAAGCCCTCGTGCAGTACGTTTCAAAGGGAACATCTCCCTCATACCATTGTCCGGTCAGGAATTGGCTTATGGAAAGTTCGGTATAGGCATAGCCGCTCATCGTGTTGCTGTAATAGGTAAAGTCCCGCAGCGCTTCCTGATATTCCGGTGTTTCGTTTACCAGCTGCTCAAACACATCACCGTCTACCGCATCCACCACAAAGATCAGAAAATTTTTGTCAGAAGAATACTCCTGCAGTTCTTTGTTGGTGGAAAAATAATAACTGCCCTGCAGAGAAGAGCTGCCCAACCCCAGCGTGACCACCGTGATGGCCAGCATCAGGGTGAGTGCGCCGCCGCCAAAGAAGGCTGCTTTCTGCAGCCACTTTTTCCAGCCGAGAAAGCCCACAAACAGGGCCGCTGCCGCGCACACGGCAGCCGAAAGCGCACGCTGGGCAGGATAGGCGTTCCAGTCCACGGCAGAGCCGTCCATGCTGGGCAGCCAGCCCGAAAGAAAATTGCTGTGAAGATAGCACACCAGCGTGCCCCACACAAAACAGCCTGTCAGCAGAGTATATAGCTTGGGGGCCCAGCGGTCTGCCGCTGCCAGCAGTAAAATACACAGCAGCAGTGCCGCCGCAAATAAAAACAGCACTTCCGGCACGATCAGATTCGGTGCAAACCAGAAATCCTTCCGGTTGGTAAAATAGAGCTCCAGCGGCCCATACACCAGCGTGATAAAGCAGGCAGCCGCAGCGGCCAGAATGCCGCCCTTACAGCGGCCAAAAATCGACTTTATTGTACTCATATCTTCCTTTTGTTTTAATCTCCTACCATGGATTTGGGCGGCTGATAGGTCACGCCCGTGGGCTGCAAGGTGCTCAGATCATCAGCGCGGCCGGTCTGCATCATTTCAATAAAGCCGCTGCCGTTCATTTCAGAAAATTCGCTGCCCTTAAATTCATGCACATAGTTCAAATAGCGGCGTTTGCGGGCATCGCCGGCCTTGTAATCACAAAGCTGCCCCGCCGGGCTGCCGCCCAAAAGCCGCGCATAGGCTGTCTGCAGATCGTCATACGAGAAGGGTGCCTTGTTCACCGCGTACTCATGGCTTTCCCCAAAGCCCTTGGCCAAAAAGATGCTGTGCTGGCGGCCGGGATTGATCTCAGCGCCGTTTTCATCCTGGGCATAGCCATGGTCGCTCATGATCGCAATGGCGGTGTTGTCATAGGTGCCGTTGTGGCGCAGCATATCCAGATAGGCCTCGATCAGATAAATGCTGCCCGCCACATTGTTCTTATAGCTGGCCTCGGGCGTGCCCTCGATCACTTCCAGATGCGGGCCGAACTTGTAAGGCACATGTGCCCCCGCCACATGGATGTACTTGAACATTTTTTCGCTGCACGGCTCCTGCGCAGCGGCAGGGTTCAGGCTGCTGTCGGCCGCCTGGCAGGACTGCAGGAACGGAATGTTATACCAGCTGTACCAGCTGTTTTCGTCGTACTCGGTGCTCACCTTCAGGGCGCTCAGATTGTCCGGCATGGTGTAGCAAAAGCGCTTTAGATCAAACGGAGCGTTTTTCAGCCCGCTCATCTGCAGGATCACATGGCAGAATTTTGCCTGCGAGGCGATTTTGGGCGCCTCGGAATGCATATTGAAAAACCGCTCGGGCGCAGCGTTTTCGTTCAGCAGCTTATCCTCAAGATAGATCGCCATTCTGTAATTTTGCTGCTCCAATGTTTTAAACAGCGGCGATTCGCGCAGGGTTCTGGCGCGGTAGGTTTCAAAGTCCTCCCCGCCTTCATACCACTCGCCGCTCAGCAGCTGCGGCACAGCGTAGTAGGTGTAGGGATAGGCGCACAGGGTGTCGCTGTAGTAAGTAAAATCCCGCAGAGCCTCTTTGTATTCCGGCGTTTCGTCTACCAGCTGCTCAAAGGTGTCGCCGTCCACGGTGTCCAGCACAAAGATCACAAAATTTTTGTCAGAGGAATATTCCTGCAGCTTTTCACTGCCCGAATAATAATAGCTGGCACTGTCGCCGCTGCTGCCCAGCCCCAGCGTGACCACCGTGATGGCCAGCATCAGTGTGAGCGCCCCGCCGCCAAAAAAAGCTGCGTTGTTCAGCCACTTTTTGCGGGCCAAAAAAATCACCAGCACCGCCGCAGCCACACACAAAACTGCCGAGGCCGCACGCTGGCCGGGATAGGCATTCCAGTTTACGGCCTCGCCGTTCAGGCTGGGCAGGCCGCCCGAAAGAAAACTGTTTTGCACATAGCACACCATCAGCCCCCACAGCAGCCCGCCGAGTGCCAGCGGATACAGCTTGGGAAAAAATTTTGCCGCCAGCGCCTGCAGGGCCACCAGCACTGCCGCGGTGCAGACAAACAGCAGCACGCACTGCCGCAGCAGCACGCCGGTGCTGAACCAGAAATCCGCACGGTTGGTAAAATACAGCTCCAGCGGGCCGTATAAAAACAGCAGAAAGCTCACGGCTATTGCCGCCATGACGCTGCCCCGGCACCGCCCCAGCATTTTTTTCAGTTGGTCCATATCAATGCTCCTTGGTAGATTCAAACGATTGCTTTTGAAAAATTTGCCTAAATATTATATCGCATTTTCCTGACAAAAACCACTCTCAAAATCAAAACTCTGTGCCCTGTCGGCATCGGTGCGTTGCTTTTGCCTGCCGCTGCGCCGCCCCCTTGCGGTTTTGTGCAAAAAAAGCCGATATTTTCGCCGATTTTTCGCTCACATCCGCGGCCTAAATTTTGCTGGCGTCTTGCCTAAAAGCCAAAAATAGAGTATAGTATAAGGGAAGTATTTTGCCTTTTGGAGCCGCAGCCCCCTGCAGCATTTCCCGCGGCAAAACAAAATGATCACAAAACGCCGCCCCGGCGTATATAAAAGGAGAATCGCACCCATGCGTTATTGTACCAAATGCACCATGCCGGACACTCGCCCCGGCATCACTTTTGACGAGCAGGGCGTTTGCAGCGCCTGCCGCCACTATGAAAACCGCAAAAATGTTGACTGGAACGCCCGCTGGAAGGAATTTGAGGCTCTTTGCGATAAATACCGCGGCTGCAACGGCCCCGGCGGCTATGACTGCGCCGTGGCTGCTTCGGGCGGCAAAGACAGCCATTTTCAGGTGTATATCCTCAAAGAGGTCATGCACATGAACCCCATTCTGTTCAGCGTGGAAGACAACTTCCCCATGACAGAGGCCGGCAAGCACAACCTGAAAAACATCAGCGAGGAATTCGGCTGCACCATCATCAGCTGCAAGCCCAACATCAAGGCGCAGAAGATCCTGATGCGCAAATTCTTTGAAAAATACGGCAAGCCCACTTGGTATGTGGATCGCCTGATCTACACCTTCCCCCTGCACATGGCTGCCAAGTTCAACACGCCGCTGCTGTGCTACGGCGAAAATGTCAGCTTTGAATACGGCGGCAATGCCGACGAGGAAACCTATTCCGCCATGGGGCAGATTGAAAACGGCGTGGCCGTTGGAATGCCCATGGAAGAGCTGCTGGGCGATGGTGTTACCGAAAACGACCTGAGCCTCACGCTGGCCCCCACCCCCGAGGAGCTTAAGAAGCTGGATCCGTTCTATATGAGCTACTTCCTGCCCTGGAACAGCTACAAGAACTACCAGATTGCCAAGCAGCACGGCTTCCATGATCTGACCCACGAGTGGGACCGCACCCATCATGCCGAAAACTTTGACCAGATCGACAGCCGCGCCTATCTGGTACACAGCTGGCTGAAATATCCCAAGTTCGGCCATGCCGCCGCCACCGATTACACCGCCCGCTACATCCGCTACGGCAAGATGACCCGCGAGGAAGCGATTCCGGTGATCAAAGAGCGCGACGGCAAGCTGGACCCCTTGTGCGTGCGTGATTTCTGCGAGTTCTGCGGCTATACCGAAACCGAGTTCTGGGCCATTATCGATAAATTCTACAACCGTGACCTGTTTGAGAAAAACGAGTACGGCGAGTGGGTTTTGAAGCAGCCCATCTGGAACGAAAAATAATTTTTCGGAGGTATTTTACCATGTTCAAGCATGTGATCTTGTGGCAGCTCAAAGACGAACTGACCCCTGAGCTGAAAGAAACCGTAAAGCGGGAAGCCAAGGCCGCTCTGGAAGGGCTTGTGGGCCAGGTGCCCGGCCTTTTGAGCGTGCAGGTGAACATCAACGGCATCGACACTTCCAACGCCGACATGATGCTGGACTGCACCCTGCAGGACGAAGCAAGCCTGCGCGCTTATGCCACGCACCCCGCCCATGTGGCCGTGGCCGACTCTAAGGTTCGCCCCTTCACCAAGGCCCGCGTTTGCATGGATTTTCCTGTATAACACACCCTTCGTTCGGCTCGCCGGATATTGCTTGTTCCGGCGGGCTGATTTTTTGCAAAAGAGTACAAATATTATGAAAACAAAACACATTCTTTTTACCGCGCTGCTGCTGGCGCTTTCCCTTTGCACAGCCTGCGGCAGCAACGCCTCCGCCGCCGACAGTGCCTCGGCCGCCTCGGCTTCTTCCCAGCAGCCCGAGCCCACGCCGGAGCCCGGCCCGGCTTTTGCCATTGATGTGCCCGAGGGCTTTTCCGAAGCCGAAATGCCCGGCACACTGGCCTATTATACCAACGAAAACGGTGCGGTGATCAGCCTGACCACCAGCGCCAAGGACCCCGATTTTTCCACGCCCGATATTGATGCTCTGGCGGCTGCGCTGCAGCCCATGTATGCCGAGCAGCTGCGCGATGAATCCATGCGCATTGAGGTGGTTTCCATCGACAGCCAGCCCGTGTGCGGCTTTCCCTCGTATCAGGCTGAGCTGAAATGCACCGGCTCTGACTGCAGCTTTTCGCAGCTGTTTGTGGGCATTGATGCGGATATGACCTTCAGCTGGGTGTTTACCGGCACCCAGGAGGATATGCCGCAGTTCCGCAAATGTGTGGAAAGCATCACCAACACGGTAGATCTTTGATTTTTAAGGAGGAGGGCCGCTTATGCCTTATAAACGCATCCAAGGCAACATTCAAACGCAGGTGACCCGCAGCCAGCAGGTGCTGCACTTTTTCAACCTGCTTATCTACCACGCCAGCCACATGCTGGAATTGATTTTGGCCGGCTTGCTTACGGTGGCGCTTCTGATCTCGATGCTTCGCCTGTTCCCCGAGCTGCTGCATCTGGTTTTCGGCAAGGATCTGAGCCAGAGCTTCACAGAGTTTTTGGAGGTGCTGTTCACCATTGTGGTGGGCGTGGAAGCCCTGAAAATGCTGTGCAAGCACACCCCCGGCTCTGCGCTGGAGGTACTGCTGTTTGCCATGGCTCGTTCCATCGTGGTCTATCACACCGATCTGAAATTCATTTTCATCGGCATTCTGGCCATCGCCGTGATCTTTGCCACCCGCAAATATCTGTATGTACACGATTTTGATACCAAGCCCGAGGAAGGCAGTATTTTTGCCGAGATTGAGCCGGACGAACCGCTGTTCAGCCACCATCACACCACCGTGCCGCACGATCATCAGCCCCATGTGGACGACAACGGCCTTCCCGTAGATTTTTTGAATGCACAGGCCGACGAGCCTTCGCCCATTGATCTGCATGAGCCCGAAGGCAAAAAAACGCTGTATCCCCCCTGCACCGAGCAGTCTGAGGATCCCGAGGAGCCCGAAGACTCTGCGCAGGCCCCCGCACCGGAGGCCACCTGATAAAACCCGTATGCATCAAACCGCCCCGCCCCGATAGGCAAGCCTATCGGGGCGGGGCGGTTTTTGTTATGCAGTTGTTACAGCTCCATGATCGCCTTTTTCAAAAGCTCGGCAGCGATCTTGGTTTTTTCGGCATTGCCGAAAGCGGTCAGGCGGAAGTAGCCTTCGCCGCAGGGGCCAAAGCCGGAGCCGGGCGTGCCCACCACGCCGGTTTTTTCCAGCAGGTAATCAAAGAATTCCCAGCTGGTCATGCCGCCGGGGCATTTCATCCACAGATAGGGGCTGTTTTTGCCGCCGCAGAACCACACGCCTGCTTCCTCAAGCGCTTTGCCGATCACCTGTGCATTGCGGCGGTAATAGTCCAGATTGTGCTGGATCTCAGCCATGCCGCTCTCGGTAAACACGGCGGCAGCACCGCGCTGCACAATGTAGGGCACGCCGTTGAACTTGGTGGTTTGGCGGCGCAGCCACATCTGGTGCAGGCTGCGGCCCTCACGCTCCAGCTCCTCGGGCACCACGGTGTAGCCGCAGCGGGTGCCGGTGAAGCCTGCGATCTTGGAGAAGCTGCAGATCTCAATGGCGCAAGTGCGTGCGCCCTCCACCTCAAAAATGCTGCGTGCCAAGCCGGGCTCGCTTACAAAGCACTCATAGGCAGCGTCAAACAGGATCACAGCGCCGGTGGCGTTGGCATGATCCACCCATACCTTCAGCTGCTCAGGGGTGTACACAGCACCGGTGGGGTTGCTGGGGCTGCAGATATAAATGATGTCTGCCTTCACATTGGGGTCCGGCATGGGCAGGAAGTTGTTGCTTTCGTCACACTTGGCATAGATTACCTTGCGGCCGTCCGAAACATTATCGTCCACATAAGTAGGATATACGGGATCAGGCACCAGCACCGTGTTGTTGACATCAAACAGGCCCAGCACATTGGCCAGATCGCTCTTGGCGCCGTCCGAGATAAAGATCTCGCCGCTTTTCAGGTTCACGCCGTGGCCGGCATAATAATCGCGCACGGCATCCTTTAAAAAGTCATAGCCCTGCTCGGGGCCGTAGCCATGAAAGCCCTCGGCCGTGCCCATTTCGTCCACAGCCTTGTGCATAGCCTCCACCACGCACTTGGCCAGCGGCAGCGTGACATCGCCGATGCTCAGCTTGATCACCTCACGGTCAGGATTTGCCTTCTGGAATTCTGCAGCCTTGCGGGCCACGGTGCTGAACAGATAGCTGTCGGCCAGTTCAGCGTAATGCTTGTTGATGTTCATAATAAACAGTCCCCTCTCTGTAAATTTTGTGGGCCGTCCAAATGCGCCCACGCGGTTTTATACACGGTGCATTTCGCACAGTATGACGAATTTATTCGGGCAGAATGGCCTTGCCCTCGTACACGGTTTTGGCCGGGCCTGTCATCAGCACGCTGCCGTCGGCACAAACGCGAATGGTCAGCACGCCGCCCAGAAGCTTCACCTGCACGTCGGTTTCGCGCTGGCAGATGCCTTCTTCCACCATGGCGGCCACGGTGGCGCAGGTGCCGGTGCCGCAGGCATAGGTTTCGCCGCTGCCGCGCTCCCACACGCGCATGATCAGGTGCGTTTCATCCACGACCTGCACAAACTCGGTGTTTACGCCCTCGGGAAAGTTTTCGTGTTTTTCAAAGGCCGGGCCGATCTTTTCGATTTCCAGCCCGGGCACATCCTCGCAGTGTACCACACAGTGCGGATTGCCCACGCTGATGCAGCTGGCCTGATATTGCCTGCCCTGCACGGTGATGGGGGCCTTTACCAGCGGCCCCTCGCCCATGTTCACAGCCGGAAGATCGGCAGCTTTGGTGCTGTAGCAGCCCATTTCCACCTGCCAGCAATCATTGCCTTTATAGTGCAGTGTTTTCAAGCCGCTCAGGGTATCCACCCGCAGCACCTTTTCGCCTGCCAGCACAGGCACATGCTCATGCAGCCACTGGGCAACGCAGCGAATGCCGTTGCCGCACATTTTGCCCTCGCTGCCATCGGCGTTGAACATACGCATGGTGGCGTGGGCTGTGGGGGATTGGGGTGTGCAAATGCAGATAATGCCGTCTGCTCCCACCGAAAAGTGGCGGCGGGAAAGCTGCCGGGCCCATTCGGCGATCTGCAGAGGCAGGCCGGTTTTGCGGCAGTCCAGATAAATATAATCGTTGGCACAGCCCTGCATTTTGGTAAAAGCCAGTTCCACGGTGTTTCTCTCCTCTCATCATGGCGAAAGCCTTTCTGCTTTTCCCCGGGCGATCCGATGGGGCACGCCCCTGCGGCGGATCAGCGCTGAGAATTGGCGGTACGGCCCTTATTTATATACCTTATATATTATACAGATTTTCCCGGCTTTGTACAAGAAGAATCTGGCGTGCTGCCTGTACTCCGCAAAAAAACACAAAACTTTGCAATAGGGTGTTGACAGAATCCCCCAGATGGGCTATATAATTTATAGTAAACTTGATTTCTAAGGAGCAATGAACGATGGATACCCAGATTTTTGAAAAAATCCGTGACCTGCTGGCCGAGCAGCTGGACATTCCTGCTGATTCGATCACCCCTGAAAGCGATATCATCGACGACCTTGAGGCTGACAGCCTCACCGTGCTGGATATGGTGATGACGCTGGAGGATGAATTTGACATCGAGATCCCCGACGAGGATGTGGAAAAGCTGCGCACCGTAGGCAGCGTGGTTTCCTATGTGGAAGACCACACCTGATTTGTAAGGTGCCATCATCCCCTGCGCGCAGTTTGTGCCCTTTGGCTTCTGCCCGCTGCGCAGGGGATTTTTTGTCGTTTTTGCCGTGCCCCGAGCATCGGTTTGTTTTTTTGAGGGTGCAGCCTCTCGGGGCAGGCTGCCATATAAGAACAGGAGTAAACATGAGCGCAGACAACAAAAAGCTGGTTCAGGCCATCACCAGCCAGGAAGAAAATTTTGCTCAGTGGTATACCGATATCTGCCTGAAAGCAGAAATGGTGGACTACGCCAGCGTAAAGGGCTTTATGATCATGCGTCCCTACGGCCAGGCCATTTGGGAAAATATGCAGCATATTCTCGACACCGAGTTCAAGCGCACCGGCCATGAGAATGTGGCCATGCCCGTGCTGATTCCCGAAAGCCTGCTGAAAAAAGAGGGCGAGCTGGTAAACGGCTTTGCCCCCGAGGTAGCCTGGGTCACCATGGGCGGCAGCGAGCCTCTGGAAGAGCGTTTGGCTGTGCGCCCCACCAGCGAAACCATGTTCTGCGATCACTGGGCTCATGTGCTGCACAGCTATCGCGAGCTGCCCATGCTGTACAACCAGTGGTGCAGTGTTGTGCGCTGGGAAAAAACCACTCGCCCCTTCCTGCGCAGCCGTGAATTCTGGTGGCAGGAAGGCCACACCATTCACGAAACCGCCGATGAGGCACGCGCCGAAACCGAGCAGCAGCTGAACTGCTATGCCGATTTTGCCGAAAAGAGCCTGTGCATTCCCGTGGTGCGCGGCCGCAAAACCGACAAGGAAAAGTTTGCCGGTGCTGAGGCCACCTATACCATCGAAGGCATGATGAAGGACGGCAAAAGCCTGCAGTGCGGCACCAGCCACTACTTTGGCGATAAGTTCAGCCGCGCCTATGATGTCACTTTCCAGGGCCGCGACAACAAGCTGCAGTATCCGTTCCAGACCAGCTGGGGCATGACCACCCGCATGATCGGCGCTGTGATCATGACCCACGGCGATGATAACGGCCTGATCCTGCCCCCCGCCATCGCCCCCTTCCAGGTGGTGATCGTGCCCATTGCCGCCCACAAGCCCGGCGTGAGCGAAAAGGCAGCCGAGCTGGCACAGCGCGTAAGCGCCTTTGCCCGCGTAAAGCTGGATAACAGCGACAACAGCCCCGGCTGGAAGTTCAGCCAGTGGGAGATGAAGGGCGTTCCCCTGCGCCTTGAGATCGGCCCCAAGGATATGGAACAGAACCAGTGCGTTCTGGTGCGCCGCGACACCCGTGAAAAGATCGTGTGCAGCCTGGACGAGCTGGAAACCCGTATTCCCGAGGTTTTGGAGGCTCTGGCCAAGAACCTGTACGAGCGTGCGCTGGAAAACCGCGAGGCCCGCACCTACACCGCCACCACGCTGGACGAAGTGAAAGAGCTTGCTTCCAGCAAAACCGGTTTCATCAAAACCATGTGGTGCGGCGATCTTGCCTGCGAGCTGAAGATGAAAGAGGAAGCCGGCCTGAGCAGCCGCTGCATGCCCTTTGCACAGGAGCACCTGAGCGATGTGTGCCCCTGCTGCGGTAAGCCCGCCCAGTCCATGGTGGTTTGGGGCATCGCCTACTAAAACAGGATAACCCCCATACGCATACTGTCGCTTTTATCGGCGGTATGCGTATTTTTATAAGAGGAGCAAAACTATGCTGAGTGAACTGAAACAAAAATTTGTATCCCCCGAACAGGCCGTTATGGCTGTGCAAAGCGGCGATTGGGTGGATTATGGCTTCGGCGCAGGCTTTCCCGATCTTTTGGACAGTGCCCTTGCCGCCCGAAAAGAAGAGCTGCACGATGTCAAGATCCGCGGCGGTTTGGTGATCCGCCCGCGCATCGAGGTGGTGGAATGTGACCCCGAGCAAACCGCTTTCCACTATTACAGCTGGCATATCGGTGACTATGAGCGCAAGCTGCAAAGCCGCGGCCTTGTCAGCTTTATGCCCACCATTCTGCGCTCGCTGCCCACGCTGTACCGCCGCGGCATGATCCGTGTGGATGTGGCCTTTGTGCCGGTTTCTGCGCCGGACGAAGCCGGGTACTGCGGCCTGGGCATTTCCAACTACACATGGCACACCATTTACAAGGCCGCCCGCACCGTGATCTTCGAGATCAACGAGCATCTGCCCCGCCTGCAGGGCGTGCAGGGCTCGCACCGTGTGCATCTTTCTGAGGCCGACTATATCGTAGAGGGCCCCCACGAGCCGCTGCCGCTGCGCTCTTACCGTGAGCCCAGCGAGGTGGATAAGCGCATTGCCCAACTGGTGGTAAACGAAATTCCGGACGGCGCCTGCCTTTCGCTTGGTGTGGGCGGTGTGCCCTACACGGTGGCGCGTATGCTGGCCGAAAGTGACCTGAAGGACCTTGGCTGCCACACCGGCACCATCAGCGATGCCTTCTTAGAGCTGTACAAGGCCGGTAAACTCACCAATGCCTGCAAAGAGATCGATGCCGGGCGCAGTGCGTGGAACCTTGCCATGGGCAGTCAGGCTTTGTATGACTGGCTGGATGCCGAACCGGATATTTTCCACCCCGGTGATCTGGATTACATCCATTCCCCCGAGCGCATGGGCGGCATCCGCAATTTCATCAGCATCAACGGCGGTGTTGAGCTGGATCTGATGGGCCAGGAAAATGCCGAGAGCGCCGGCACACGCCAGCTTTCGGGCATTGGCGGCCAGCTGGACTTTTTGGAGGGCGCATACCGCAGCGAAGGCGGCAAGGGCTTTATCTGCCTGAACAGCGTACACACAAAAAAAGACGGCAGCTTGAAATCCAACATTGTGCCGTTTATCCCGGGCGGCAGCACCGTTTCGGCCCCGCGCACCATGGTGCAGTATGTGGCCACCGAATACGGCGTGGTGTGCCTGAGCGGGCTTTCGCTGCGTGAGCGTGCGCAGGCCATGGCCAGCATCGCCCACCCCGATTTCCGCGAAGATCTGCTGCGCTACGCTGCCGAGAATTTCCACTGATCCAAAGCCTGATATACCAAAGCGGCCCCCTTTTGGCTAAGGGGGCCGCTTTGTGCGTTTTCAGGATGTTAAAAGGCAGGCCCGCTGTTTTGGGCCGCCCCGTTTGTGTTGTTATCGATCCGGGGTGCTCAAGCTGCGCAGATCCAGCATTTTATAGCTGAATATTGCCTTGGATTGCGGATAATCCCGCTTCATCTGCTTGCTTATGCGGGCAAAAATAGCTTCCGCTGCGTCCAGCTTTGCGCCGGGCAGCAGCACCCAATACTGCGCTGCTCCCATGCGGGTAAACGGATCGCCCGCGCGCAGGCTGTGCTGCAGGCTGGTTTCCATTTGGCGCATATACACCGCGCTTTCTTCGGGTGAAACCTCCTGACTGCTCAGGCGCACCACCATGATCTGCGCACTGGTTTTATAGCGCTTCATCTCGCGCAGCTGCAGGTTGACAATGGCACGGAATGTATCGTTGCTGCAATAAAAAGGCCTCGGCTGTTTGATCTTCGCAAAACAAAAATCCGCGAATATCCCGCTCGTCTACATTCTGCCCGTACAGCTGCTGCATCGCCACGATCTTTTCTGCCTCCAATTCGGGCGAAGGCGCTGTGCCGTAGGTTTGCTGATACAGCTGGCGGATATGATCGTAATGATCAATGGCCTTGCGCGGCGCTTTGCTGGCCACCAGCGCACGCATAAGATACACGCTGAATTCCTCGGCCAGCGGGTCCAGCCGGATCACCCGGTTGCAAAGCTTTACCAGCTCCTGCAGGCGTTTTTGCTGCATCAGATTGGCGGCAGCATTGCGGCAAAGGCGCAAATACAGCGAGCGATAGTAGGCATTCAGGTTCAGGCACCACAGCTCGGCCGCGCATTCGGGCAGGAAATCGTCTTTATACATAAAAAACGCCTGCTTCTCCAGCTCGATCCTCTTTTGGAGATCGGTCTCCTCGTGTTCACGCTGACACAAGCTTTCAAACACATCAATATCCACCACGGTTTCCGGCTCGGACGACCAGCGGTAAAAGCTGCCCTCGCACCGAACCAGCTGTTTGGTGTCGGTAAAGCCCATATCCGCCAGCGCCGCGCGCAAGCGGCTGATGTTGTTTTGCAGCGTGCTGGACGGGTTTATATTGTCCGGCCAGAACATTTCGATCAGTTCCTGCGTGGAAACGCCGGTTTCTCTGTGCAGGATCAAATAGGCCGCCAGAGTCCAAAGGCGGCCCGCGCGGCCGTTCAAATCAATGGACACCGGCTCTGCCATGCCAGGCTTCCAAATGCTGAACCCGCCCAGCATATTGACTTTTATCACATTTTCCTGCATTTTATCGTACATATTATCCATCCTTATGGTAACATTCGATACCGTTTTTTTACAGGGATCATTTTACACGCCCAAGCGGCGGCTCATGTTTTCATAATTGGTACAATAGGTCAGTGCGGTGTCTTTGGTGATTTTTCCGGCCTGCACCAGCTCCAGCAGCGCCATATCCATGGTGCGCATTCCCAGTGCGCCGCCGCTGGCAATGGCAGCATCCAACTGATGGGTTTTGCTCTCGCGGATCATATTGCGAATGGCCATGGTGGTATACATGATCTCAAACACCGGCAGCGGCTTGCCGTTTACATCCGGCACAAGCTGCTGGCTGATCACCGCCTGCAGCACCATGGATAACTGCAGCCGGATCTGCGGCTGCTGATTGGGCGGGAAAGCATCGATAATGCGGTCAATGGTGTTGGCCGCGCCGGTGGTGTGCAGGCTGGAAAGCAGCAGCTGTCCGGTTTCTGCGGCCGACATGGCCACTTCCATGGTTTCTTTATCGCGCATTTCCCCCAGCAGAATCACATCCGGGCTTTCCCGCAGCGCCCCCCGCAGCGCCGCCACATAGCTGGGGCAGTCGATGGGGATCTCGCGCTGGCTCACAATGCACTTTTCATGCCGGTGGATATACTCCACCGGGTCCTCCAGCGTTAAAATATGGCCCGAACGGGTGTGATTGATGCGGTTCACAAGGCAGGCCAGCGTGGTGGATTTACCCGAGCCCGCACATCCGGTGATCAGCGCCACGCCTTTTTTCAGGTCCGCCACGCGCATAACTTCGGGCGGGATCTGCATTTCTTCGGCGGTGGGCAGGCCAAAACGGATCACGCGCACCACCGCGCCGATGCTGCCGCGCTGGCGGTATAAATTCACGCGAAAGCGCCCCACACCGGCCAGTGAAAAAGAAAAATCGTCGTCGGTAGCGCTTCCCTGCACACACACAGCTTCGCGCCCTGCCAATCGGTAAATGGCTGCCGCAAAATTTTGCGTATCCTGCGGGCTCAGGCTGCCCTGCTCCTGCATGCGGTGCTGCTCGCCCTGCACCTTGAAAGTAAGGGGCAGGCCCGCCACCACAAAGATATCCGATGCGCCGCAGTCTATGCCCTGCTGCAGAATTTGATTGATGTTGATCTCCATATTGCTTTATATCCTGCGGAAAGGCCGCAGCGCTCCTTTCGGTGTAAAATTTGGATGCCGCACGGTGCTGTCAGGGCGTTTCAGGCTGCCACAGGTTCAGGCCGGTTTCGGGCTGCCACTGCGCTGTGCAATCCCAGCGGATAATGCTGTAGCCCTCTTCCTGCAGCTGTAAACAAACCGAAAGCGTTATATCATTTTGCTGCAGCCGTGCAGAGATCTGATTGTTTTCCAGCACGGTGCCCTGCGGCAGCTCTCCCTTGCCCTTCATCCATGCATCCACCTGCGCCAGCCACTGCTGACCGGCATTCTGGCATTGGTTCAACTGGGATACATATTGGCCATACCGCTGGGCCTCACGCAGGTCAGAAACAGCGGCGGCCACCGTGAGTGCGCCGAAAATGGAAACGCACAGCGCAATCACCGCAAACAAAACCGTGATGCTGCCCATGCGAAAACGCTTAGCTTCCATGCTTTATTCTCCCTGCGGGCCATAGGCCTGCGCTTCTATCCGGTAAATTTCTTCCCCTGCCGGGGTGCATGCCGTGATCACAGCGGTCTGCAGCTGTCCGGCCGCTGTGGGCTCCACGCTTTGGGCGATCCACAGGTAATAGGCTGCGTTGTCGGCATCCGCCGGGGCAAGCTCCCGGTCAAAATACAGCGGCTCGGTTTCGCTCTGCCCGCGCAGCTGCCCGGCACGCCAGCACTCGGCCTCGCTGCGGCACAGCGAAACCGCGGCATTGTAGCTTTCGGCACGTGCGCTCACTGCCGCTGCACGCAAAAATACACACGCCATCACGCCGCAGCCCGCCACAAACAGCAGCACAAACAGCAGCAGCGGCCCCATAAAGCCCAGCCGCCGGGACGGGGCGATGCCATATTCATTCTGCATTGCCGCCACCCCCTGCGCACCAGGCATAGGCCGTTTGGCCGTTGGCCGTGATACAAATCAAATTTTCCTGCTGCCACGCTGCCTCAAACGATTGCAGCTGGCAAAGCTGCCCTGCATTCTGCGGGGCAAAGTCAAGGTCACGCCGGGTATATTCGGTGCAAAGGCTGCCCTGATACAGATAAATGCGGGTTTCATAATCGCTGCCCTGCTGGTGCAGGCAAACCGCCATTCCCTCGGGCCCGGGCCGAAGCTGGGCACAGCCCTGCCCGCCGTATGCGCTGATCTGTGTTTGCACCACCGAAAGCGCGTTGCGGCTGCTGCTGTTGCTGCTTTTGCTTTGCATGGCCGCCGTATAAAGCCTTGCACCCGCAACGGCCAGGATCAGCATGGCGCAGATCAGTATGGCATACAGTGCCAGCATCATCAGCGAGGTTTGCTGCTGTTTTCGCATTAGTCTTCCTCCCCGCGCACCAGCACCTGCACACTGGGCAGCTGGTTATCTGCAAACACTTCATAGGTGATAATATAGTCCTGCCGATTCACGGTAAGGCCATAGTTTTTTTCGAGATACGAAAGGCTTTCAGGATACACGCCCTCCACTGCATAGCATTCCACGGCGCTGTGCAGCACGGCATTGCGGATCGCCTCGCGGCCATTTTCACGCACATCGTGCTGCCACCGGGGCACACACACACCGCAAAGCAGCACCGCAAGCAGCACCGCACAAAGCCATGCCGCCAATTTTTTCTGTTTCACCGGTGCGCCCCTCCTTTTGTTTTTTTAAGGCAATACCGCATAATTCTAAGTGCCGATACGGCGAGCGAGGTGCGGCAGCCGCCGGAACGGTGCTTAAGCCGTCAGGCGGGAATTGTGCGGTGCTGCCTTAAGCTTCTGGCCGCCTTACACGGCACTCAAAATGCCCAGCAGCGGCAGCATTACACTGAGCAGCGTAAAGCCCACCGAAACCGTTAAAAAGCCGATCAGCACCGGCTCAATATCGTCGATCAAGCGGCATAGTGCGTTTTCCGCCTCCTGCCCCATGCGCAGCGCCACAGACTCCATGGCGGCAGGCAGACTGCCGCTTTCGCTGCCGCCCTGCAGCATACGCGCATACAGCGGCGGCAGCACCTTGTGCCGCAAAAACGCCTGAGCCATGCCGGTGCCCTGCTGCATATCACTGCGGCAGGCCTGCAGCGCTGTGCGCAGGCCTGTATGCGAGGTTTGCCGAATGCACTGTTCCAGTGCGCTGTCTTCCTCGGCGCCGCTGGCCAGCATGGTGGAAACTGTGTCGGCCATTTGTGAAACCGCCAGCTGCCGGGCCGCTTTGCGGGTAAACCGGCTGCGCTCCATGGGGCCGTGCAGCTTTTCGCGGCCTTTTTGCGTGTGCAGCATTACCGCCAGCACCAACAGCACCGCGCTCACTGCCACAGCCAAAACCAGGCTCACGCGGCCGATCAGCGAGGCTACCAGCACGTAGGCATACGAAGATGCCGCCAGACTGCCGGTAAGGCTGTTATACACCCGCACAAACATGGGCAGCACGCTGAATACAAGCACAGAAAGCACGCAGCACATCATCAAAAGCAGCGCCACCGGATAGGTAAGGGTGCTGCGCAGGCGCTCATTGAGTGCGTGCTGACGGTCGTAATAATCGGCCAATCGATCCAGCACCTCATCCAAACGGCCCGAAAGCTCGGCCATGGAAAACACGCCCAGCGCATATTCCGGAAATGCCCCTGTATCGCGGGCAGTCTGTGCAAAGCTTTGCCCCTCTCCCAAGGCTTTTTCCATCTGCTGTGCTGTGCTGTGCAGCAGGGGTGATGTATCATCGCCGTCCTGTACAAACAGCTCTACAGCCTCCTGCATGGTCACGCCCGAGCGAAGCATCATGGCAAGGCTTCGGCAAAATACGCTGATTTGTTCCTCCGAGAGAATTTGAACTGCCATGGCAGGTTTCCTCCTTAATAGGTATAACGCGTGGTGTATTGTATGCCGCTTTTGCTGCCTGCATCGGGCAGGCCCCCTCCTGCGGCAAAAGTGATATCCACACGCTGCCATTCATTGGCCTTTACTTTAAACTCCGCAGTGATCCAGCCGCTGTTTTTCAAATAAAAGCTGTTCCACGCATGATAGGTGTTTTCGCCCACATAGCCGGTGATCAGCTTGCAGGGAATGCCCATGCTGCGCAGCATAGCCGCCGCCAAGGCGGCATAGTCAAAGCAGATCCCCTTTTTGCTGGAAAGTGTTTCGTCCGGGTCCGGCAGATAGCCGCTTTGCACGGTTTCTGCCTTTTGCTTGTCATAGCGGATATTGTTTACCAAAAGATCATACACCGCTGCCGCCACCTCGCTGTCCTCGCTGCAATCGGCGGCCAGCTCACGCGCTTTTTGCACACAGGCCGAATTTTCGCTGTAATCCACCAGCTGGCTGGGGCGTAAAAACGGCTGAAACTCGTCCAAAAGAGATACTGCGCATTCCTGTGACCAGCTGCAGGTGTATTTGTTTTCCTCCACCTGCTCCATCAGGCGAAAGGTATAGCTGCCGCTGCCCATATTCAGCGGATAAAAGGTCGGCGTGCCGTTTCCGGGCAGATCATAGTTGTATTTTTGCTCTCCCTGCACGATCTGAAATTTCAGCTTGGTGTCGCTTTGCGCCTTTACCCCCACAATGCCGCTGTCCAACTGTGACAGATCCACCTGCGCGCACCCTGCCGCGGTCGCCTGGCCAGCCTGAAACACAGAATCTGCAAACGCCGGAATACTGTAGGGGGTGAAATTTTCCGATTTTTCTTTGCTCGGCTGGGTGCTTTGTCCGCAGGCACACAGCAGCGCCAGCGCCAGAAGTGCCGCCACCAGCCGAAAGATTCGTTTATTCAGAATGGCTTCACTCCTTTGGGGCAAATCGGTTCGGCATCGCACAGCGATAGGCGTATGCTGCCGGCAAAGCCTGCGCCGCATAAAAACCGCCGCAATGCTGCCGGGCTTTTAAACAAATCTACACAAGTCCAATTTTATTTTATCGCGCTTTTTCAAAAATCGCAAGTGTATTTTTTTCGCAGCAGCGATTTACTTTTTTCACCGGCACCATTCCGATGCCCTAAAACAGGGCCTTTTGCGCGGTATCGGCCAAGACGGCCTTTTGTGATGCAGACAAAATTTTTTATTTATTTTTGTGCGATTCTGCTTATGTGTTCAAAACCAAACGAAGATTGCCCTCTTTGTCGATCTCCAGCTTCATCTGCCGAATATAGCGATCATAAAACCGAGCCTCTTCTTTTGTTCCCATCTCTGCTCGGGCTTCTCGGATGGTTTCCTTCATCAAATCGCGAACATTCAAGTTCACCTGTGCATCTATTTTGTCCTGCAGCTGCGTAAGCACGGCCCGCAGGCGCACTTCATCGCTGTTGCCTGTGCAAAAATCATCAATATAACAGTAAAATACGCCTGCATCCTCCATGGCCCTGCGCATATCCTGGCCAAACTTTTCGTATTCCACCATCACCAGAAACCGTGCCTCCGGCAGCATGCGGATCAGCGCCCAATAGTCGCTGTCGCTCGAAAGCAGCACAAAGCTGTCTGCATGGCCGCTGTAAAACTCCTTGCACACGCCCACCGCCAAGGTCATATCCGTCAGGCTTTTGTCCTGTTTTACGCGCTGTATCATAATGTGATCCACCTGAAGGCTTGTAAATTCATTCAGGATCGCCCACGCGGTAGAAGCGTTTACATCATCGTACAGAATGATCTTGCTGATTTTTTCCAGCTGCTCCCGGTCCAGATTTTTCAGCACAGCGTACAGCTTATATGGATCACTGTTTTCGCAGTCCACCACCAAAACCACGCCCTTTTGGCTTGCATGGATAAACTCATAGATTCCGAATTTGGTAATATCGCTGGCATCGGATACACGGCTCAGATCCTCAAAATAATCCTGATGCTTTTCATACAGCAGTGTTACAAATTTTTTATCGTTGTAAAGAATAAATCCATCTTCGCTGCTGAATTGCCAGTTGATGTAGGTCTGGTACGGATACTGCATGAGATTGGCGTGGTATTCCTGATGGATCGCCCGTATATCGCTGATGGATTGGCCGTTGGGCATTAAAAACAGCTCGCGTATGTAGTCCCAGTTCAGCCAGATCGGGAATAAGGGCTGAATGCTGTTGATCCTCTCCCCCAGCATTCTGTTGATATCCAATATATACTTTTCCGGTTTGTAATTGGGCTTTTGCAGCCGAACTTCATCTTTCCACAGTTGTTTTGCCGCCTGCGGAGGGATCAGGTCCGGCATGGTATCAATATTTTTCATCTGTTCGATCATCGCGCGTTGGATCTTGCCGAAATTGCGCTCGATCCTGCAGCGGATCACGCACAGATTGCGTATGATCCTTGCTTCTTTGATTTTTTCCAGTTCTTCGTAAGTTTCACGCATTTTTGCAGGAACACGCTCTCCCTGCAAAATCTGCTCGGGTACGCCGATCAGATACGCGATTTTTGAAACCAGCATATAGGTAGAGTTTTTATATTGCTGCCGATCTTTTTCATTTTCCTGCACACAAACATCCATTACATTTTCCATAATCTTTGCCCCCCTTTATAGCATGATCTATGATTTTATCATAGCAAACCAAGGCCGTAAGTGCAACGCCTTGCCCCGCTATTATTTTGTAGAATAGCAAAAAAGCCGCTGACCCTACGCCAAGGATCAACGGCTTTTTCTGTGTATCCAGTCTATGTATTGCAAAGTCTTTTACAGCGTTACAGCACGGTGTTTACCGCCAACTGTTCCTGCTTTTGCATTTCCTGCGCCATGTCGGTTTCCGTTTCCTGCTGCACGGTGTTCAGCATGGCCAAAACCTGCTCGATCTGCTGTTTGGTGTTTTCCACCTGCTCCTGTGCCTGCTTGATATGGTCTAAAACAGCCCAATCGGCAAACAAGCCGTCAAAAAAGAAATCGGCAAATTTCAAAAAACCGTCCACCGAAACTTGCAGCTCTGCCGTGATTTCCACATCCACAAGCTCTGTTTTGAAGCGCCGCAGATCAATCTGAAGCTGCTCCACCTGCTCCTGCGCATGGTCAAGTTCCCGGTGCTTTGCAATGTCTACCAGCAATCCACCGCCCACAATGTCCCATGTGCTCCAGCCTTTGGCACTGTCTAAGGTTTCCAAAACCTGATTTGTGGTGCGCAAGGCATCCTTTCCGGCCCATATAGCCTCTGTCAGTTCCTTTTTCTGGCTTTGCAGTTTTGCCATCCGGGCCTCGCTTTCCGCAAGCTGCTGGGCCGCCGCAGAATCGGTTGCCTGAATGCTTTTCAGCTTTTCGGAAAGTGCCTGCTGATATTGCTTTTCGCAGCCCTCCAATGCCCGCAGCCGGGCATTCATTTCATGTAGATCTGCTTCGATCGAAGAGAGTTCCCGCACAGCCGCATCATATTTCACACAGGCCGCATACGCTTCCCGGCGTTCCTGATCCAGCTTTTCTTCCATTTTCCCGGTGACTTGATAGAAAAAAGCCGCCAGACTGCGCCCCTGCAGCCGATCCACATCCGCCTGCTCAAGCTGCTTGGCTTCCTTCAGTTCCCGAACCTTTTGGGAAACACTGCCTCTCTGCAGGGTCAACTCCTTCTGTTTTGCCTCACAGATCCGTTTTTCCTCCACGCGTTGGCGAAGCTCTTGCAAAGTCAAATCGGCCATATACGATCCTTTCCGAAGATACAGCGCTCTTGATGCTTTGGGTAAATTTCGGCTTGAAAATTTCTTTTCAATAGCGCCGTGTACCTTCTCTGAACATTACGGTTCAAACTTTACTGCACATGATAAATTCTGCTGAAGGGTTTTATTCGCATTTCACCGTGATTCCTAATTTAAATTGTACGGATCGTGGGATATTCTGTCAAGAGTAAGCACCGTGCCCTCTTGTGCTTATCGTTCTGATTGGTCTTGCATGGGCTGGTATTGAACGGCATTCCCGAAAATTCTTGTTTTTTAAGAATTTTCGGGAATATCCTCCTTTTTATGCATTCTCTCCCTTCCAGTTTTTCAAGGGTCGGCAGGGGTATCCGTATGAGGGCGATCAATGCTGGTAACAGGGGTCGGCGTAGCAGTCAATATTGCCCGTTCAGTGTGAAGGCCGATCACAGTGTGCTGCCGGAGATTGCCCCCAAAAGCTTCCATCGGGCTATTTTGTCAACGCAGCGCCTCACTGCGCGGTATACTCCGTGTTCTTTCAGCATCCGGCATCTTTTTAAGCATCGTTCTTGGCCACAAGCCCGCAGGTTTCCAGCGCTATAGCGCAGGCACTTTCCAGCGCAGTAAGAACTTCATCGCTGTGGTCTTCAAGTGTGATTTTCATGAAATGCCATCCTGGTTATAATTATTTTCCTTGGGCATTCTATTGAGACTTTCCAAAATCATTCTCGCTGTCCTAACCATAATTTGCTCCATTGGAATATTCCCATCAAAAGTGTCATCGTCATATTGTGGGTCAAGCTTTATTTCCAAAACTTCTTTTTGCAGAATTTTTATATCTTCTTCCGATATTTTACCATTGCTCATAATAGTTTACCCCCGGGGTGTAATCATTTTTTAGACTTTCACGAATGATCGCATTAATTTCTACAAGTTTTTCATCATCCGTTTTATTGCTTCCAAGAATGACTTTTGTTTCTGCGGAAATATCATGAACCTTTTTCATAAATAATTCTTTTTCAACGCCATCTGTTTTTTCAATCGCATAAATATGGCCATCATGTCCAATTACAGTAAGCATTTTTAAATTATCACGCTGCGCAAAGCGCAATAAATCTTTTGAAGATAATGTACTACTACTCGAGTGCGTATGTATCGCAATATGCTCCACTTTCATATTGGGACTATATACTGATTTTGGATTATCCTCACCAAAAATATAACCTGTAAGTTCCCCCATATCGCATTCAAAAACGCGAGCAACTTCCGTACCCAAGTTTGCTTTCTTGCTACCAAAAGCAGCTGCTTGTGCATATTTTTTAGTCTTATCTGTGCCGATGCACCTAATGTTACGCATTGAAATGCTTTCATCGTATTTATTGATTCCATTGTAACGGGTTTCGGCTGCAAAGACAAGCCATAAAATGCACCTTTGGCCATCTTCCACTTTTACCCATTCGTCATAGGTCATATCCTCGACAAGCGCATTTTGGCCGGTTTCCGGGTCTCTCACCCTACGCATTGTATCGCCGGTGCCCACGCCGTCCACCACCGCAACAGTAGTGCAGCGGCAGTTATACACCCAATAGCCCGATGCGCCGCAATCGCCCGGATACATGAGATGATAGCCGTCCAGTTTCAAAGCCTGCATTGCAGGCCCGTCAACGGTACGGGGAAAGATTTTGTGGTTTGCAGCTGCGGCAAATATAGGCGGAGCCAAGCCTCGCCCATACTGCAAAATCACGAAATAGTGCTTATAATCACGCACGCACTCTCGCGGCCCATCGTAGGGGTGGGGCTCTGCTCCACCCGAAAAGCCTTGCGGGATCACACGGCCTTAGCGGGCGAGCAATGCTCGCCCCTACGATAGAATCACAAAAGAGCGATATATTTTTGTGAAAACTTTGCCCTTTGCTCGTAGGGGCCTGCATCGCAGGCCCGCCGAAGGTGTGCTTTGCTTTTGGCACTCCCGCAGCCCACCTATCCGGGCGAAAACATTTTCCTATAGCA
>ERZ1034939.136-NODE-136-length-52756-cov-15.833855_pt1 | contig 52756 bp, 55 predicted proteins | sample MGYA00520626_ERZ1034939 | MGnify/ENA primary metagenome ERZ1034939 (study PRJEB33766, sample SAMN09781751) | gut metagenome | biome: gut microbiome | host: Homo sapiens | place: Madagascar | study: EMG produced TPA metagenomics assembly of the PRJNA485056 data...
AGTTTTTTTCGCGATAGTTACCCATTTTGTGGTTACAAATTGTAAGTAATTATTTTATATTATATATATATATATTAGTATTAACTAGGGCATTTCACTTAAAAAAAATTAGAGAAATGACCAAAAAAAAATTATCTCATCTCGAAAATCAGCCTATCCAGGAGATTATTGGATGGACTCCGCCTGTTCTGCACCAGGCGTCCGAATGTTACGTATCCTTTAAAGCTTATGACCCTAGCTGCAGTCGTATGCGTCTGAAGAAGATCATGCTCGGGCATATTAAGGGCAAGCGAAATCAAAGAATTTATGGGGAAGCTCTTATAAAGCGTCTTACTCAGAAACTTCTAGAAGGCTGGAATCCTTGGATCGAGGAATCTCGCCCAGAGGAATACGCATTGTTTGATGAAGTATGTGACAAGTACAATATGTATCTCTCTAAAATGACCAAAGAAGGAGGTATCACGGCAGGTACCAAGTCCAACTATGAGCACAAACTTGCTTTTATGAGAAAGTGGATAGCCAAGAGTCAGCATATTACATATATCTATCAGTTTAACAAGAAGCTGATTTCCGACTTCCTGGACTACATTCTTATCGATAGAAACAACAACTTGAGAACCAAGAATAACTATATTGGCTGGCTTAAGTCGTTTTCAAGCTATCTCATCGCAAGAGGGTATTTGACTAGCAACCCAACTTTAGGTCTGAATACCTCAACCAAGCTTGGTCCAAAAAACCGAGATGTAATCCCTAACGAGATACTAATAGAGATAAAATCGTATCTTACCAAAGAGAACAAGCATTATCTCTTAGCCTGCTATATGATTCATTATCTGTTCGTCCGCCCAGGCGAAATGTGTTTTCTGAAAATCAAAGATCTATCTGAAGGCAAAAGAACACTAACATTAAGCGGAATACATACAAAAAACGGCCATGATGCTGTTATAACTATACCCAATCATGTCATTGGGCTAATGAGAGAGTTGGAGATTTTCTCTGCACCTCCTGATTACTATATATTCAGTAACGACTTCCGACCAGGATCAGAAAGAATAAAGGCTATAGCATTCACTAGATTCTGGACGAGCAACGTAAAGAAAGCTTTAAATTTAAGTGATGTATATAAGCTCTATTCTCTTAAGGATACGGGTATCACAAATATGATCAAGGCAAAAACAGACCTTCTATCCGTAAGAGATCAGGCAAGACATTCCTCTGTGAAGGTTACGAACATCTATACTCCGCAAGAATGCATTGAAGCAAACGCTGCGCTTGTAGGATATGAAGGAGTGTTCTAAACATAGCGATTGTAGGGGATTTATTCTCCTACAATCCTACTTTCCTACAAAATACTGTTAGGATGGCGGAAATCCTTCTATTCGTATGCGCCCATTTGATGTTGCATATATCTCCAGCTCGTATCCGCTATCCAACATCCTGGATATTTCGCTTTCACTCGGGACTTCCTTTCTCTCTTCTATTTTCCTGTTTAAAATTTCGTTTGCCATATTCTTATATTTTATATCGATATTAAACTTCTTCCTCAGATGAATCGACTGAAAATGCCCCTTAACCGTGAAGTATTGCCAGGATTCCTTATTCAGTTCTTCCTTGATGATTTTCCTCTTCATGCCATATTCGTTATAATGACTGAAGATTCCCAGGTATGAATTTACCGACTGGATAGCCTTGTTGATAGCTTCAATATTTCCAGCCTTTGCAGCTTCATTGAGCTTGCGTACAGACTTTCTGTAGTTATTGACGGTATTGTTAACCGAATATATCCTATCCCGCTTAATGATGGCTCCAACAAACCTCACTCCCTTAGAATAATGCTGGAAATAGAATTTCTTCTCATTCAGTCGCAGACCTAAGGATGCAAGCGTCTCCCTTATCATCGGCATCAAGCGAAGGAGCGCTTCTTTCCTTCTTGCTACCAGCACCATATCATCTACATATCTCACATGATGCTTGCAGTAGTAGTCTATCTTCCAGTCGAGTTTCGACAGCAGGAAGTTCGCAAAGAGTTGGGCAAAGAGATTGCCGATAGCTACACCTCTGTCCTCTCCGTTCGTGAACAATGACTTCTCTTTGGGCAGGAACTCCCAGAGATAATCTGCGCTTTTCTTCTCGCAATCCCTCTCTGGATGGTGCATGACCACCATATTGCACAACCAGCGGAGGTCTTCCTTGTCATCCCCATGATAATTCTCTACGACGAAATCATCTACCATCCTGGCAAGAAGTGGCTTGGAGATACTCATAAAGAATCCCTTCAGGTCGATTCCCATCACGTAGGCATCCTTCGTGTAATTCTCGCTCACTTCCCTGATATCCTGCTGAAGCTGCCTGATACCTACCAGCTGGCCCTTGCCTTTTCGGCAGTTGTACGTACGGTCAGAAAACTGAGCCTCGAACAGAGGTTCGAGTCTCAGCGCAATATAATGGTGGATAATGCGGTCACGGAACTGACCGGCAAACACTTCTCTGTAGCGAGGGTATTTGACAACAAAGCAGATAGATTTTCCAATCTTATATTGACGTGAATTGATTTCATCAAGCAACTGAACGAGGTTGCTCATATAGTTCATTTCGAATTCCGTAGCGCCGACTGTTTTCCGCTTGTGACGGCGGCAGTCGAAGTATGCTTCTAAGAGTATGTTAAAATCTATCATTTTCTATCTTGTCATATAACTTATCTTCCTTATTTAGTGCTGAAACTGGGCGAACGTGATTCCTGTCTCCAACCTTATCGTTCCAGTTGTTGAGGTTGCCGTCGCCGAAGTTCAGATTCCACGCGTTCGCAGAACTGTTCTCGGTTGTCGCCGCAAATTTCTTGTTCTTAACTATACATGATAGGATGCGGCCCATTTAATAAGGAAGGATGCTCTCTCGGCTTGACTTATCTTACCGACCCTAGCTTAAACCACTCAAGCTACGGGCTACTGTCTGGAACTCCTTTCAGTAGCCTGTGCTTTAAGGAGTGATCCCTTCCATGCTGTGCATTGCTTGCCAACACTCTCGCGCAATCGGAGAAGAGTTGCCAGTCTGTTCGTACCCATTATCCACCTCTGTTCACCTGCAATATCAATCAAGGTTGATATGACTTCAAGGTCTGTCTGCAACTGTGCGAGATGTTCGATTCGTACATTCAAATCGCCAAGCATATACGCTTTAGCGATATGATTCAGGCTATCAATAAGCATATTGCATAGCCTGTCTCCGAATATCGGACGCTGCGATTTCGGGAAATTCCTAACCACGCCAATCGTGATATCAAGCATCTGCTTGGTATCGATGTATATTCTCGTTTTACTTGCCAACTTCGTTGCTGCCATATCTCTCTTGATTGATATTTTAATTTGCCTTTCTGGGGTGTCCTCGACTTTAAGGTCGAGGACGATTAACTATTAACAACTAACTATCGTAAAAATGCTGAAACTGGGCGAACGCGACCCCTGCCTCCAACCTTATCGCCCCAGTTGAAGAGGCTGCCGACGCCGAAGGTCAGAAACCACGCGTCCGCAGAACTGGTCTCGGTTGAGGACCAGTACCAACTGCTATCGAGGAGCTGCGCACCCTTGATGAGTGACAGAGCATAGTTGATTTTGAGCTTGTTGGCATACATCGTCAGCAATTCTCCGACAGATGGCAGCCACCAATATCCTGCCGTCAAACCTTTGCCCTTGCTGTTCGCGCGACTGTATGCCCTGCAATATCCTGGAGCGTATGATGCCGTATTGGTGACGTGTGCAGAGGATGAAGCCTTGATGGCTGCGTCTGTATGCTGGCAGCCATTGAAGTCGAGCATGGCTGCGAGACGGTTATTTCCGCTAACCTCTGCTGCATAATTATCATCATTTCCGTAATTTGGCGAATCTGCCTGTACGGCAGCACTCGACCATGGCAGCGCATCTGCCTGGGTTGGAGCCACAACCAGGTGGCGGCCACCCTCGAAGACCACAACTCCATCTGCAATTTCTCCCGATTTTTCGAGAGATGGCCATTGGTGTGGTTTCACCATCAGTGGATAGTTATCGCTAGCGCGATGATACATGATAAAGATACCATCCTCGATGGCATTGAGATCCAGTCCGCTGGTAATCACCTTGCGAAGTGTATCGAGGGTGATGCGGGTTATGTTTCCGTTGCTGTCAACAATCGGGAATGTCTGATTGCTGTTAACTGTTGTCACGGTGTTTACCGTCTTTAATGTCTTTACTTCCATAATTCAATAAAATTAAAGTTTGTTACCAATTTAAATCCGTCTCTCCAGTCCAAAATACACCTCTTCCAATATCAGATGTGCCCGGTACTGGATTTAGCCATGCTGGGTTTACATACATACAATTTACTGAGGCACCGCCCACTAATGGGTGCCAACCGCCAACATCACAAAAATGTACTGTCTGGTTGTTGTTTCCGTTAATAACTCGCCATTCCTTACCATTTCCCATGCCCGAAAAAGCATAATAGTAATCACTTGATGTGTTAAAAACCACAACGTCGATTGGCAAACCCGACAAATCATCAGTATTTGATGGGCTGTAAAGCGGTACGTAGTAGAAAGTCTTATTATCTGAGGTCTTGCCTGTTTTGAGGCTTACATACGTTCCTGTCTGATCCGCTCCTTTTGAATACACATACATATATGCACCTTTGACGACGGCCATAATCTTTTCCCTGTGCCCAAACATTCCACGGCAAAGTACGTCACTTGTGTAAAATCGGTTGCTTCGCTTTTTTTCGCTGTTGTAGCCCTGGCTGTACATATCGCCATCAAACCACATTCGCCCATCGCTACCAAAGGTAATCTTACCCACGACTTTGCCGTTATTATCCACGCAATTTAGACTTTTGAAACTTCCGCTTACGGCTTTCATCGTTCCGCTAAATTCACTATTACCTGTAACTTTTATGTTGTTGAATGTTCCGCTGTTGCAAATTACGTCACCGTTTTTTGCCTGAAAGATAATGTTGCCATTGGCATCTTTCATGTCGATGGTCTCAACACCCAGATTTTTGACTAAGGCGTACTGCGCTAGTAATATCTTTGCCGCCACCATGCTGAACTGCACACTGAGTTTCCAGTTTCCATTGCCTCCATTCGATTCGTAGTCGGCAAGCGGTGTTACAGAGGAATTCTTCGTGTGCTTCTTGTTGCACTCGTAGTATTTACCTTCATATTCGATGGTATCGAAGAAAGTAACCTCATTATTTGCCAGGGGATAGAAGGTGAATCCATCCGGGAGCGATTTCCAGTCCTGGGGACCTCTCATATACTTTCCTTTTTCGCCCGGGTTGCCCTTGTCGCCTTTTTCTCCCTTGTCGCCTTTTTCCCCTTTATCACCCTTGTTTCCCGCCGTGCATATCGGTGACGTGGAACTGCTGGTACCATCGGTGTATGTGATGACGGATTTCGTCCATATGTAATATCCGTTCTTCCATGTAGGAGCCTTATCCTTCACCCATGAGCCTCCGGCGAGCGAGGTTGCCGATGAGGACAGGTAATACCATTCCTCAATCTTGGCGATGCCCTTTCCGGATGGCAGGCAGACGGGTTCACTCAGCTTCTCGTTCCCATTCGTATAGTAGATATGGGTGCGAGTCCAGATATAGTGACCATTCTGCCAGGCAGGAGCATTGGTCTGCCAGCCGGATGTAGGGGCAGTAGAGCTGCTCGTGGAGTCTGCATATTCCACATCGGTGTTGGAAATGCCAACACCGATGCGGTTGAATCTGATTACTACATTTTTTGATGCCATTACTTTTCCGAATCTATGGTGAGTCCAATATCGCTGTATCCGCCGTTGATGCAATCCTGTCTTGTCACGGTGAAGGAACTGAGCGCCTTAGTATTATTTCTGCTTGCTTCCGTGTTGAGAACCACACCCGACTGCGACTTCAGGGTAAAGAAGAACTTGGAGGCTACTACGTTATTCGTACCTCTGGTCACGAGCTTGGGAGTATAGGTTACGGATCCGTTGCCCGAAGTATCCTCATCGATGCTTCCGTCCGAAGGAGATGGATGAGGTTCTATCTCGTAAGGATCACTTGTATCGATGACGGTCTGGAAATCGAATCCCAGCATGCTGTCCTTGCCCATGCTGCTGTTGTTATATACCTCTACCATGAATTCTCTCGTACAGTTCACATCGGTAGCCTTCACGGTTATGGTATCACTGCTAGCCCCTGAAATCTGATCCCAGCCGCTCGCCGTGTTGGCGGCTCTGTACCACTTGTAGTACAGTCCGCTGGAAAGCGTCTCGTTGCCCTGCGTGGTCTTCGCCTTCAGCACACAGCTGTCTGTCGGACTCTGAAGCGTAAACATCTTGCTGTCTCCAGCCATGATGGTGACTCTGTAGGCTGTTCCGGTATAAGGACCTACGGATATCGTGTACGTCTCCTGGATATCATCCGTCAGATCCGACTGCTGTCCCCTTGCGGTTATCTTACCTACCATCTTGATGACGATAGATGCGAAGCGGGAAGCTTCAGCAAGATTCTTCACGATTCTGAGTCCGTAATACGGCTGGCTCGTGCCAGGGCGGATGATTTCAAACATTCCTGCGAACAGTCCGTCTGAAACGCCGCTGGAAGCGAAGGTGATTTCGGAATCGTTGAAATAATATCTCATACTTACCGGAGTGACCGCACCTTCGACTGCTCTCGAAGATGTACAGATGAAATACAACTCAGGTTTGGTCTTGGAGAAATCCGGGTATGTCACCACCTGATTTCCTATCTGCTGGTATCCCTGATACAGGTCTCCGCTTGGCGACTGGATCAGCGGGGTGTAGGTACCAAGCTTGCTGAGAAACTTGATATGGACGGTTTTACTTGCGCTACTCATACCTTATTCCTCCTTGTTTTCAGGTTGAACACTTGCCTCCTCGCCGGGAACCTGCTCGCCAGGTTCCTCCTTAGCCTCGGCATTACCGGAAGAAGGCTCCTCCTTACCTTCGGTTTCATCCGTGGCAGGCTCCTCTATGACGAATCTCTCGTCTGTAGCTACAGGCAGAAGATGAGTACACTCACCATCCTGCTCCTGCTTCGCAGCATCCCCGTCTAGGGCTACAGCACCTATCTGGGCAAGAATCTGATTGAAGTTGATGAGACTGCCGAATACCATGATATCCTGCATCCAGAGCAGGAAATTGCCGTCCTTGAACTGTGTACGGTCATTCTCAAGGTGCAGGAACTCTGCTACCTTGCGGTTCGCTTTTACATATTTTTCCATAGTTATACTGATAATTGAAAATTTTCTGAAAATTAATGAAACACGATAGCCTTTCCGTCGCCATCTGTTATCACCTTTCCGTCTCCGTCTGTCAGCAGAGCCAGCGGATTGAGGATTACCGGGTCTATCTGCAGGATACCTCCAAGCTTGGCATCCATCAGGTCTGTGGGGATGGTAGGGTTGAGCCCGTGCCCCTGCTGAACGAAGTCTATCGCCTTCGTATGACTGTTGGTGCCGAAATACCATATCGGGAGGATATCCTTGGTAGGATTAGGAATCTCGCCCACATTATCATATATGTAGGCTCTCGGATTGAAGTTCCTGGTTCCCGGCTGCAGAGTATCTATCGTGTCCAGGATCTCAACATCTACAGGTGGAACTCTTCTCGCTATGGTGATCACCTTGGAAGGAGAGGCATCTGTGAGCTGCACGGCAGATGGATTGCCGGCAGCGCTGTACATCGCCCTGCATCTTATCGTTATCTGCTCGCCCATCAGGGAGCGGTCCAGGGTGGCAGTGGTCCCGTCTGAGGATATCTTCAGCTCCAGGTCGTCTGCCGTCACCGCCGTGAAGTATCCGCTGCTGCGGGCTATCTCCCACACGAAGGCCCGCTTGCCGGCGCTGCATTCTTCTGTTCCGAGACGGAGAGATGCCGTGATGGTCTGCTTGTCCTCATCACGGGTCGGGTTATAATAACTGCTTCCGCCAGAAAGCTGGAGCACCGGAATGTAATGCGTCGCATTACGACACGTAATAGAGACATCTTCTACAATATTATATATCTGTCCGGTTCTGGGGTCCATATACATTGCCTTGAACCTGAGGAGAATGGGCTTCTGCGGTGCGGCATTGACATACCAGAGCAGCTTGCCGTTCTCGTCTCCACTCGTAGTGATCACATATTTCCCTGCTGTGTTCACCAGAGCTGTCTTCTCTTCCACTCCGTCTATAACCCTGCGCCAGCTCACGTCGGTAAGCTGAGCATTGACGCTGCCGTTCGTCAGTATCAGGTCTCTGTCGATGATGCCGACTATCGGCTTGATGCAGACCGGCACGAGCCGATAGTCTGGCGAAAACTCTCCCGAGTCGGCATCATAGGTCTGCTCGTTCGGCACGCCACCTCCCAGCGTCACCGATTTATTGACCTGAAGGGGCTGGTACTTGAAATCAAATCTTATCTGTTTCATGATGATATTTTTTATGGTTTCATATAATCTAAGGATACGGATTGCCTGTCAGCTTCATAGCCCATGCCGTCCCTCAGGATGACTGTGGCGGTGAAACTGATTTTCTTCGGAACACCATCACTGTCCAGCGAGAGGTCGTCCTGTGTCAGGACGATAGACTTGCCTGCACCTCCCCGCTTCTCAGCCCAGACGGTGTCCGAAGTCACGCGCTGCACTCCCTGCGAGTTCTCCGTATATCGGGTCCAGGCAACGTCCGTGTCGAGGATGTCATCCGTAATATCCTGCCCGTACAGGGTTGCCACGATGGTGAGCGGGGCGATGAAGTTGTCGAAGTCGTAGATGGCTTCCGCTTCCCGGAAATCCACAGTGAACGCAGGATTGCCTTCTATCATTGCCCAGTCGGTGCTGTTCCAGCGCGGTTCCGTATGGGTTCCCGTCTTCTGGCATCTCCACTTGCAGCCGGTGTACCATACGTCTGATGTTTCGTATTTGCCGGTTTCAGCGTTGAGCGATGCACAGTAATACTGGGCAGTCTTGCTAAACTGACCTCTATCCACGTAGGTCACCACTGGCTTGCCCTGATAGTCTATCTGTATGATGTCCTGGGTAATGATGCCGGCAGCATACATATAGTCCCGGCCCTTCATCAGTGGCAGGTTCATCTCCTTCAGGAAGGTTGGCATATCCCCGAATACCATACCGTAGTTCCAGTTCTCCAGGATAGGCTTGGTCACTCCCGTAAGCTTCACGATCCTGCCTTCAGAACTCGACAGATAGAAGCATTGCTGAAGACTCTCATCCGTCTGATTTCCCCATCTTGCGATATTCATGAGTTCACAGGGAGGGAAATTCTTTCCGGCAGGAACCTCGCTGTCCGGATACAGAGACACCTCTATATAGTTGGTCACGGCATTCACGCTGTTCACCCGCATCCACGAGGTGTAATAGAGAGCTTCCGTGCCTTCCACTGCTGCAGTGGCGAGGTTGTTGACGATACCCTTGAGCACGTTGTTTACGTGCTGGGCTGTGAAATAGCCTTTGTATTTCTGGCGAAGATGGAGTCCGTAGCAGTTGTCTCCCAGGTAGCTGACACTCTCTATGGTGTCGCTCTCCGTGAAGAGTTGGTCTCCCTCCAGTGCTGTCAGGCGGTTCACGATAAGCTCCATCACCTTCATATACGAGCGTACGGTGACGCTCTCCACCTCAGCATTGCCAAGGGCATCAATCTGCGCACCCTTTCCGCCATTGATTCCTGATACGAAGTCGCCAAACGTAGCACCTTCGGCAAACCGGATCAGCTTCTCTGCCACATCGGCAATATCCTTGCGGAGAATCTTCCTGCTAGCCTTGCCGTTTTCTGAAAAATCATCGGTTTCATCGGCAAAACCTGCCTTTATCTTCTTGTCCAGGAAGTAGAGATAGCCGTTGAATTCAGACAGTGCATCCAGCACCTCCATATTATTGTGGCGGTGGCCTACTCCACCTCCTCCAGAATAGGAGTCCGACAGATTTTCCACCAGACTTTCCAGAATGGCTGCCAGCGTAGTAACGCCCCATTCTTGCGAATAAGGACTCTGCACAGGGAAGAGAGCCCCGCTACTAAGCGTCAGTCTTGAGCATTCAACTAAGCGCGGGGCGATAGTAAAATTTCCAATATCGGGCAGGTGAATGTCCATCTGCCTGAAGCTTCCCGCATTTACTCTCGAGAGATTCAGGTAAGGGCGGGCATCGGAATATCTGTAGGTGAAGGTATAATTTGATGGCAACTCCTTCGCCTCATAATTCACGTCACTCTCGGTGACGGTAATCTTTCGCCAGCTGTTGCGGTGATATACATACTTGCCCAGACTCGGGAAGAAGTCGAGCAGCCACAGGCGCTCCTTCCCGTCCAGATAGCCGGTGTTCTTCTTGAACTTCCTGGTGGTATCTACACGATATTCCTCCGAGTCATCCTCGATCTCTGCCACGTTGTGGGTATGTTCTGCAGTATTCTCGCTGTTGCCGTAAGCCCTGAAGCAGTCCACTCCTCCCAGCGAATTTTCAAAGAGGAACCATTCCTCCTCCTCGCTCTTCATGTCGCTGGCATAGTAGCGCTGCACATAGGTAAGCCGGTTGCCGCCTTCCTTCTCCACCCAGATGTCGTAATAGGATGGAGTCTTGTGTTCGAGAGCCTTGGCGATGATGGCATACTGCACCGGGATGGTATAGACGCAGCCCTCGGTAAGATGGGCAAGCGTGATTTCCGATTCCGTATAGCCCGTGCCGTTCCAGAGATACGCCTTGCACTTCACCGCACAGGCTTCTGCAGCATAATAGGTCAGAAACTCCGGCGAATAATACGTCACTGCCTTCACCTGCGGCTGCCAGGTGAGGAAATTGTTTTTCAGAAAATTCTCGGCAGAATCGGCGAGCTTATCCACTCCGGATCTGATCACCGAGAAAGAGAATTCCTTCTTGTTTCCGGCATTCCCCACCTCGTAGATTTCTACCGAGAATGCCTTCATGATGTTCTCCTGGATATACAGAGTGCTGTCATCCTTCAGCTCAAAAGCCAGCAGAGGAAGGATGATGTCTTTCACATCTACCGTAATGCGGTGCTTATCGTTCGGCGTATAAGTGTGCTGAACGATGTTCTGCTCTGCTCCCTGGTAACGAAGGGCAAAGACCACGTCTGTCTTCGAGTCGTTGTATATCTCGAAGGCATTCATGGAACCTACCAGGCTCAGGGCATCTGGATATAATAAAACCTGTATCATCTTAATGTTGGGTTGATTATTTATACCGCAAAATTAAGATAATACAGGTAACTTTCAAAGGACTCCCACGTCCTAGATCTTCTCGCATTCCAGCCATGTCGTGGTGCAGTGGTACACCCATTTGGAGTGACGGAACATCGTCGCATGTCGGGTCTTCTGACTTACAAACGTCTTCTGCAGACCATATTTCTGTCCTACATATTCGGCAGAAGGGAGAGGAGGATAGATAATCTTGAAGGTGCGGTCCTTGTCGTCTCCCGAATTCTCATATTCGCTGCCCGACACCTCCACCGTCTCTTCATGGCCAACCCACCTGTAACCGCAGCTCAAGGCTGGCATCACGTCTATCATCCGCGAAGCTTCATGTATAGGGGTAGTCAGGGCGATGGTTCTGAGCTCGCTTTCCGTAGGTTCACTCTTTCCTCCGAGGGTAAACTTCAGCTTGTTGAAGAAGAAGCTCACGCCCCTGATCACCACCTTGGCATAGGAAGGCAGGTTCTGCTTCTGCGACTGAGTGAGCAGCAGCTTCACCTTGAGTTCCTGGAGTGAATTCCTCAGGAGGAGGTCATACTGGCGGTAGAACTTCTCGAAGATGCCGTCATCACCGTTATACACCAGGGCATAATCGAAAATCTTTCGGTAGAGGGACTCCTCTGAAGCATGGGATGGCGGACCGAAGCGGTTGTCGTATTCGTAGTGAATATCGTATGCCGTGACGGTTCCGCAAGGCATCTTATCGGCCGATACATACGGGAAGGCAAGCATCACCGGGGTAGTCACCGCTTCCTCGCTGCTCTCCGAATTGTCCTCGGCGGCAACCTTCATCGATGAGTTGAGCGTGGCATAGCTGCCTATGTAGAGGAATCTGCCCATCTCGCGGCTGATGGTATCAGCGTCCACCGACTGGCGATACTTCAGCGTTCTCGTCTCCGGTATCATCTCGGGTATCTCGATATCCTGGGTGTCGGTATCTTCCTCGCCGGTATCATAGCTCTGCGACCCCTCGCCTATCTTCGACTTCACATGATAGTTGCCCGAATATCCGTCCTTGTAGAAACAGCCATCTACCTTGTCGAAGTAGGCTCCGGTGTTCTTCGCCAGCATATCCTTCAGGTCGTCGTAGCAGTCCTCGGCGTCACTGTCTGCCTGGTGCTTGGCCCGAAGCACCACCCGCTTGTAGTCAGATGCCGTCTTATAGGATAAGGTAGGCTCCTCGGTCATCTGGCGGGTGAGATCTGCTGCAGGAGCACTCTCCACCGCATCCTTCAGGAAGATGATGCTCGCCTGGTGAGTCCCCTCATCAGAGACGAACTCGCACAGGAACTTCTTGCGGAAGACAGAGAGGAAATCGGAGACGGACACATCCGGCAGAAGGTCCTCGATGCGGATATGCCCGTTCACCATCACATCGATCACATTATTCACCAGCACCATCTTGGTGAACGGCTCTGTCCGGGTGAAGAAGTTCTCCTGCAGGTCGTAACCGAAGTACTTGAACACCCGCTTCAGTACGTAGTTAGCTCTGATGAACGGAGAGATGTAGTAGCCCCGGGTCAGACTCACCGGTATCTCGTTTACATATTCCGTGCGGTTGAACTCGCCCTGAAACCTGTTCGACTTTCCGGCACACGTCACGAAATCGTAGGCATCAGGAGCTGCCACATACTCGTAGCCTCCGGTGTTCTTGAACCTCCAGTACTTGGCATCCGGCAGCTTCTGCTGGTTGCCCCATCCGTTCAGGATCTTATAGTCGTAGCCGGTATCCTTGCCTGAGTCGTCGGTGAGCAGCACCGGGAAGATATCGTAGTTCTCGTTTTTCCCGCCGATGAGCGACCGGCAGAAACTGATGCACTCATCGAGGGTGCTGCACCCCGGTATCATCTCGTCCTTGAAGATGCTCTTCAGCTTCACGTTCTGTATCTTCGAGTAGAAGGATCCGTCGTTGATGTAGAAGGAAGAGGAGATGTTGCCCTTGTGCTGAGCCGAGAGCACAATCTGCCTGCACTGGGCGAAATATTCCCCGTCCTCGATGCTCACGTTGGCTGCCACCATCTTCTCCCGCAGACCGAAGGTGTCGGGATATCCCAGTATCATGCGGTTGTAGTCGCTTGCCGGAATATCCAGCGGGGTCGTCGTCTCCCCGTAGTCGTTGAAGAACGGATTGGTCCGTTCCACCTCCAGCTTGGCACCTTCGCCAAGCTGGTAGGTTTTTCCCTTATCCAGATTCGTTATTTTCATAGATCATCATTTATTTTTTGGCAAATTTCCTCGCCTGGTTTCTCAGTTCCTGCTTGGCATCAAGCTCCGTGAGCGAGATATGGGAGTGGATTCCGTTGTCGCGAAGCTCCCTGAGCAGTGCCAGGAGCTCGTCATTACTGCGTCCGGACGTAGCAATTCCCGCGTCGCGATGTGGAAATTCCTGCGTCGCGACGTAGGAATCAGCCCCACTAAGACTTGGTACGGAGCGGGTACGGAGAGGGTACGGAGCAGGTTCTATGCTGCCTCCCAGTGCCCTGCCCTGCATGGCCATCAGATACTTGCCCATATCGAAGGTGCGGATCTGACCGGCTCGCTGGGCTGCATCCATCAGATGGATGAGCGGGGCGATGGTAGGGTTTTCCAGGGCTGCATTCGATGCCACCCACTCCTTGCTTCTGCCCTTGGGACCCTCGCCAACGATGACGGTAGGATGGTCGATATACCCTCGCTTACCAGGTGAGTATTCGGCATTGAAGTGCTTGCCGTCCTGTTCCCGCTCCACATCGATGCGTCCACCACTCTCCCTTCCGCTGGCTATGCGGCTGCCTGCCGAAGAGGTTCCGCTGGCTGATCCGTTGAGGGTCATGCGCTTCACCTTCTGGCGCTCGGCATTCGCCACGGCCAACTGGGCTGCACCCGTCACGCCCATCAGGGCAGCTGCCACGCTTCCGGCTATCGGACCCATCTCGCTGTATGCCTTCATGATGGAGGTGGCAGTATTCGAGATGATCTGAGCTACCTGCATGGCGAAGTTCACGTCGGCATACTTCTTCTGTATCTTCAGCTTCTCGTTTGCCTTCTTCTTCTCCAGCTTCTCCTGCAGCTGGGTGTTGCCCTCGGCTGCCTTGATTTCTGCATCATACTTGGCATCCACGTTCGCCATCTCGGCATTCTGCAGCGCACCCACGGCATTGCTGAAGAGGTCGGTGTAATACTGTGCCTGCTTCATGAAGGATTCCTTCTTCAGCTGCTGCACCCTCTTCTCGTGTTCCTCCTGGGTGATATACTGATTATCGAGTGCCTGCTGAAGCTGCACCAGCTGCTGGTCGTATTCGCTCTGCTGGTCGAAGCCGAGAGCCTGCCTAGCCTGCTTCTTCTTGTCGTCCTGCTGATCAAGCAGCTCTTTATGCTTGGCAGTGTATTCCTTTTCTATCTGCTTCTGGACATCCTTGTATGCCTTCTCTACCTGCACGGTGTCCTCGCCGTTCTGCTTGGCGAGGTCGAGGGCTGCCTGATAATATCCCTTCAGAACTTCCAGTTTCTGGTCGCGCTGCTGCTCCAGAGTCAATTCCTGCTCTGTCTCGCCCTGCTCCATCACCTTGGCAAGTGCATCCTGGTAAGCCTGTTCTGCTGCAACCTGCTGGTCGAAATGAGCCTGTTCTGCAGCCCGGAGGTTCGCCTGCTGTTTCTCCTGGAGTGATTTCTTCTTCTCGCCATCCTTGATGCCAATGTTCTTCGACTGCTCGCTGTAGGAGGTCTCGATGGCGAGGATGTTGGCTGTATGCTGGGTCTTCAGTGCCTGCATGGCAAGGTCGTATTTCTCCTGGGTGGTCTGCTTCTGGGCGAGAGCCATGTTCCAGTTGTTCACGTCCTGCTGGTAATCCTGATTGGCAGCATTGATATCAGCCTGGCGGTTTTCAGAAAATCTCTTCGATGCGATATCATCAGGGTTAGGGGCTGATGATGTTCCGGTGGTATGACCGCCGCCCGTTTTTCCGCCGCCCTTGCCGCCGATGTTGCTGTCTGGAACCTCCGGATCCGTAGTATCCTTCACGGTCTGGTGCATGATGTCTTTGCCGAAGGCGTCTCTAATGATACCAATCTGTTTGTCGATCTGGTTGATGCCATCAGTAAGCGATTCTACTTCTGACTTGAAACGAGAGAAGGCATCCACCTGCGTGTTTCCGGTAGCACCCCATGAGGTGGTATATTGGAAGCCACGGGCATTCTTGGCATCAGCCAGACGGCTCTTCGCCTTGGTGAGCTTGATGGTAAGTCCGGCACGCTGCTCGGCAAGTCCCTGGATCTGTTTCTTGGCGCCCTGCACCTCGTAGAGCCTTACCAGGCTGCTGATGTAAGCCTTCAGTGCCTTATCCGATGCCTTGAATTTCTTGGTGGTCTTGTCGATGGTGGCATTGTAATGAGGAACAATCCTGTTGAGTGCCTCGGTGGCCTTGAGTCGCTCGTCCATGGAGAGTTTCTCGTCCTTGGCCACCTTGATCAGGTTCTCCAGCTTCAGCTTTTCCTCCACCACCTGCCTCTGGGCTTCTGCCTTGATGGCATTGAGCGCTTTTTGTGCCTGTGCTACAGCATCAGCAGCCTTCTTCATCTCCCATAGCTTCATGGCGAGGAGTACCACTCCCGTAGCAATCAGCCCGAAGACACTTGCCTTCATCGTTGCATTCATGGCGGTCCAGGCATTCTTGGCGAGTGTCACCCTGCCCGTAAGCAGGTAGAAGCCCGCCTGCAGTAGCTTCAGGAGTCCGGTTCCGGTAGCACATATCACGTTCCATGCCTGCTGGGCTGCAGCTGCACCCTTGGTCACGACGATGTTCGATTTGATGGCGTTGCTGGTGGCTATCGCTACAACCGTGAAGGCTGTGAGCAGAATGCCGAGCGTCTTCACCACGCCCTGATGCTTCACGCACCAGGAAATGAGACTGATGGTGTTCAGCTGCATATCTGCATAGGCATCATCCCACTGCTCCTTGAGGGGAAGGATTTCGTCACCCAGCGCCTTTTGGGCGTTCTGCAGTTCTACCGTCTTCTGGGCTGCCCTGTCAGCTGCACTGATATAGGTCTCTCCTGCCGCAGCAAGCTGGGTATCCACAATCTCTGCCACAGCCTTCATGAAGTCGCCCGTCTCCTTAGTCTTCTCCGAGATTTCCGCTGCCGAGATGCCCAGGTTATCGAGGATCAATGGAGACTTGCGGCCAAGACCGGTCACGATGCTGTCGGTCATGTAATCTACCGACTGACCCGTCTGCTGTGCCTTCAGCTGGGCAAACTCCAGATATTTGCCCAGATCTTCCAGAGGAATGCGGAAATCGTTAGCCTGTACGGCAGCTGTCATCAGCTGCACATCATTTACGGTTCCCTTGGTTGCCTTGCGGAGATTATTCAGCAGGTTCGGATTATCCATGGCATTAAAAGCCTTGGTAACACCATCTGCCTGTTCCGCCATCTCTACGCCAGCCCTGGCAGATTCCGTAACGAACTCTTTCAGTTTGGATGCCTGTTGGCCCAAAAGGCCTGCGAACTTTGTCGCCATGGTTCCTAGAAAGAATCCGTTCACCTGGTCACTTGATGCAATCTCACCAAAACTCTTGGCGTTCTGCTTCAGTTCTGAGATGCGGCCGGAAACATCTTTCAGGCGTTGCTCCAATACGCCGTAAGCCTCTGGGTGAAGTGACTTGACGGTATCATCAAGTTCACGCTGCAACATCTTCTGCTGTTTGCGGAGCTGGTTCATCGTCATATCCATCACGCTCAGCCTCTGGGTCTGCGCAGAGATTTCTTTGGTAGTTTCCCTAATCGCCTTACTGGTAGTACGGTATTGCTCGGCCATATTCTTATACTCCTGGGAAGTCTTCCTGCCGGCAGCCTCCATCTCTACCATGGACTTCAACTGCTGCTTGTTGGCAGCCTTCAGTCCCATCATTTTGTTCTCCAGTTTCTTGATTTCCTGCTGAGCCTTCGATGACTCCACATTTACTATCAGCGAAACCTGGTCTTCCGTTAAATGTTTGTTTGCCATAACTTATGATTTTTGTGGGTTGAGTGATTTTTCCAGTTCCTGGCAGATGCTGTTCCGTACTTCATCGTTGAAGCCATAGCGGAGCTTAGGGAATGTTTCGTGATACAATACGCCCCAGACTACGCGGTTATAGAGTGCCAGATTTCTGCGCTTGAACTTGCTGATGCGGTCGTTGCGCTGGCGGTACTGCATATCCAGGAAACGGAGGTATGGAAGGATGCGCACGAAGATGGTGCGGTTCTCGCCCGATATCTGGCTGTCGAACGAGTGGGCAGAGAGCGTGGTGAGAAGCCTTCCGGTGCGACGCTGGAAGTTATTGCGTACCACGTTCTCCTGCGTGGAGTATATCTTCAGGATACCTTCCTGAAGAGTCTCGTGAACAAATTTCTTTTTAACAAGACTGTCTGTTACCATATTCTTTATACATTACTAATTAGCAATGCAAATATAGTAACAGACAGACAAATGGCAAAGGACTGCACCCTATCTCTTGAGGATACAGATCCGATATAGAGGATACCCTATCAGGGGTGTAAGAATGGTGCAGAAGAGAAGGTAGAGTACCCAGTAGGCGGGAACCCTGCTCTTGACCAGGAAAGGCATCAATACTACCGCTATGATGGCGGAGTAGCCTTGAATGTACGTTATCAGTCCCATAATCTCGATATTTAATATGTAATATAGTAACAGACAGACGAAGGGCAAAGGTCTATCTGAAGATTGCCTTATAAATAGGAATACCCAGTAATGGTGTGAGCATGGTGCACAAGCCGAGGTAGAACACCCATAACACGGGATTGCAGGATCCCACTATAAACGGCCCCACCACCAGTGCGATGACGAACGACGCAAGCGAAACAAAATCGAAAAAACCCATAATCTATATATTTTAATGCGTTAATAATTCTCCGGGTGCAAAGATACACCGCTTTTTCTGAAAAACCAAATTTATGCCTAAGAAAAAAGATGGCTACCCTCACGGGCAACCACCTTCGGCAAAATTTAATTTTTATTATTACTAAAGCTTGTTTTATATAACAAAATAACCAAAAAAATCTTATTTCTTGCGATAGGCACGGAACTCCTCGTAGTCCTTCTTGCTTATCTCGAAGCAGGTGGTGATATGGGCTCTACTCAAGTCGTGAGTCTCCTTCATGCTCTCGAACAACTTCTCTATATAGTGAAGGCAGTCCATAAGTGGGAACTTGTCCCCATCTATCACCTCTACCGCAAAGTCGTACATCAGGTTTGACTCTCTGTCCTTGACAGGGATGGATGCCCTGCCGTAGTAGTACTTGCGTGGCTTCTCTCCGGTGAGAAGCTCCGTGAGCTTCCCGTGCATCTCCTTCAGCTGGGCATCGGTAATGCCCGAGATATACATGCCGTTCATGCTGAGCATGTGTTCGCGCTTTACCTCGCCAAAGTCGTTAACCTCGCACTCATCAAAGATAGGGTGCATTCTCTCCAATTCGGCAGCCTTCTTGGCTGTATCTGTATTCTGATCGTTCATAATTTGCTAGTTTAATTATTGTTGTTATTGATTGGCTTGCTTTCTCAATTCAAAAGCACCTGTTAACATTTTCTGGAGATCTTCATTGCTCCCCAAGGCTCCGAGCATCATTCTGGCGAGCACTTCATCGTCCCCCTTGCAGCCTACTACCAGTCCGCCTTCATTGTCTTTGTCACTGCTGTCGCATGTAGCCATCAGCAGGAAACCTCTTCCCTTTTCCTGATCGCCCCATTCTCTCAGCAGCTTGAAAGCTTTCTGTATGAATTCCAGCGGCTTGATATCCTCGGGAATTACAGCGTCTGTTCCCTCGCCAATTTTCGTTGCTTCTAAAGCTTTCTTATCGTTCTTCATCACTCACTCCTCCTTTCATGTCTCTTGTCCAACCTGGGCACAGGAGTCCTTCGGTGCCTTGCAAGATTTGCCCCCCCGAATTGCGGTAAGCCTCGAAAATCTTGTGGCGCTGGTTCTGAAGCTCCAGGTCCTTCATGGCATGCTCGCTCTTCACCTTCGCCATACCTGTAAGGTAGAGCTCGGTAGCCTTGCGGCGGCCGTCGCGGATGTTGCGCTCGGACGCTTCGAAGGAAAGCTTCTTGCGGGCGAACTCCTGCTCGGCTTCAAACTTACTCGCCATAAGGGCCTCATAGGCTTGGTTGGCCAAATCCTTCTGGCAGTCGCACTCCTGCTGAAGCTGCATCTTCTTGCGCACGAAGTCCTCACGCTCCTTGTTCATCAACTCGGTGTTCTCTACTAACTGACGGTGAAACTCGTCGGTGGTCATTACCTCGGCTGCTGCCTGGGTATTGATATTCTTCTCCTGATTCATAATTTATTAAATGTGTTATGCGTTAATAATTCTCTGCGTGCAAAGGTACGGATTTTCTGCCTTTGCGCAAAGGACAAACATATGAGTGATGTATGGCTATTTTCCCTCTTCTTCTACCGGGCGCCAATATACAGCGAAGGTGTTACACTCGGCGAAGCTGTCGGCATCGCTGTCTTCTGTCCAGATAAAGGGAATGCCGCCGTCGTAGCGCATGCCGTCGGCAAGCATTACGCTCTCGTGGCATGCATCGGGTGTGCGGGGGTCGTGGAATCTCACCCTGGCTCCCTCCTTGAAGCCTTCAGACACCTCGAGGAACTTTCTCGACTTGAAGATGAACAGACTTCTGCCTGCTTTCTTGTATTGGAGCAGGCCGCTGATAGTCATGCTGCATACCTTCTGACTCAGTTCCATGGCCTCCTTGTCACTGAAGGTTTCTTCCGAGTTAGAACTGATCGTTGTCAGCGTGGTGTCGGGATAGAACATCCTGTATTCTGCCACGCGCTCTGCAATATCCGTTAAAACATCTATATTCTCCATACTACATCACCTCCCCGAAAAGATAACCACCAGCAATCATCACACACACGAAGCAGGCTATGCCCACCATGGTCAATGCCACCTCGCCATACGTTACCTTCTCCTCGCAGAGACAGCTGAAGGTCTCGCTCTTGGTAGCCATGAGACGCTTAGCCTCACGCTTGATTGCACACTTGAGGGATTTCATTCCCTCGTTCACATTCACGTGGATGCCCGCAGGATTAACCTGCATTGCATCATTTAATAAAATAGAATTCTGCATATTGCATCATCTTGTTTAGCATGAGCAGCTGCACTTGTTTCTGATAATAGAAAAGGGTGGCGGCTGCATTCCCCGTTGTCGCTAAACAAGATGATGACTTTATCCGAGAGGACTAATCAAATCTTACGGTTCATGCAGCCGCCATATCGGTACACCTTTTTCCCGTTGCCGGGAAAATGATACTTCTTGGGCATAAAAAAAGCCTGCGGCTGAGAAGCCATAGGCGAAACGGTCGCCCTGCCGGATAGATTACTATCATCTTGTTTAGCGATGGCAAAGGTAAGAAGAAAATCCGGAACCGCCAAATAAAAACGGGGAAAATTTCGCACGATGCGAAAAATTAACACTAAAAGATGCTGTAGAGCATAAAATCGGGGTAATTCGGGGAATTATTCGGAACCAATCGGAATCAATCGGAACGAAAAAGCCCCCGATGCATCTCGCACCAGGGGCTCAAGAGTTCATTTAATTTTTATGAAGTACAACCGTTAGAATACGGTTGCTTGTAAATCCGCTTTTATACTGCTCATGCAAGCGTTGAGTCGCTGGTATGTTTTTTCTCCAGCAGTCTTGACTCCACTTACATACTGCCGCATGAGCGATGGGTTGATGCCCGCACGTCTGGCAATCTCCGTAGCGTTGAGGAACGAAAACTCCTTGAAGAAGGCTTGCACGTCATACTTGAAGGTGAATGTCAAGCCCTGTAAGTCCTTGTTGTCAGGATCATCATCCCTGCATTCCTGAAGAGCTTTCATGAAATCAGCCTTTGCCTCCTCAGCGGTAGCCCCATCGCCATCGATGACACCATAATTACCCAATGGCTCATCATTGTAACAAGAGTAACCGCCATCACCATACTCCAAAATCAATACTACGTTTTTTGCCATATTTCATTTAAGTTTAAATTCTCTATAAAAAGAGTCCCCAACATATTTTTCTATAGAAAACAACCCCTTGTAAGGTTAAGGGCAGTTGTCCGGACTTATTGTCCGAGCAACGTCTTTTTAATGCGTCTAAGCAACCCTGGTCTAACCTCATGGCTACCATGTCTTGGAACTCTGATTTTCATCTGAGTCTTAGGACTGAACCACTCATCGTGTTCTGCGCCATGTCGAGTGACAAAGCATCCCGCTTTCGTCAACTCGTTGTACAATTGATTATACTTCATATAAAATTAATATGTTAAAGAACTCTTTGTCTGAAAGACACTGCAAAGGTAGCTAAAAAGCTATAAACTACCAAATATTTAGGTAGCTTTTTTGCTACATTAACTAAACTTTAACATTAATGGGCGCAAAATCCCCATTTATTCTTCAGAAAAGCGTATCTTTGCAGAAAAGATATGTTTCACCTATTTATATATATAAGGTATGGAAAAGATAATAAGTAACAAGGCAGCCTCCTTTGCCAGCATGAAGCTTGCCAGATATGCGCTGGAACGGGCAGACCTGAGAGCCAGCAGCATCCTGGAACAGTATCGCAAGTCAACCGACCGCAACTATACGCTGGCAGGTTTCATCATGACGGTGTTCATGGCACTCACGGCTTTCCTCGCCACGGAAAAGATGACCCTGATGCTGATGGCCATCACACTCCCTCTATGGGTGGGAACCGGAGCGGCGCTGCTCATCCTGTTCTGTAAAGTGATGTGGGTACACGACTTCATGGCATCGGGCGATGATGCCACCATGATGCTGAGGGATGATCTGGTAGATGTGGCCATGAACAAGGGATTGCAGGATGAAGGAAAGGCAAACGATGAATACCTGCACCATCTCGTGATATCATCCATCAGGCGCGCCCTTAACGCCACGGAGCATAACCGCGCCTGCCTTAACAGAAGAAACCGATACGTAAAACGGGCGATGACCGCAATCATTGCCTCGGTAATAGTGAGTGCTATGACTACGGTCATCCTGCTGGCCTTATCTTCTCTTGGGATTCTCCCCGTGGCTTGATGTATCCGGATAACTGTTCGGATCTTCTGGCCAACCATCCTCATTGTAGTTTGGTTTCATAATCATAAAAAAGGGCCCGTGCATCCGGAGAGCAGTCCTTCAGCACGAGCCACACAGCTGTATTTCTTTCCACTTGTTATGTACAAACTCTGCTCAATCTGCACACAACCTTAGTTCAATGTCATCATTACGCCTGCAAAGATAGTGCTTTTCTTTGGAACCATCAAACATTTTGCTGATTATTTTCAGAAAACAGCAAGAAAAAGCCCCGATGCGCTGCTGCACCGGGGCTGAGTTGAGTTATTGAACATGTTAGCTATGCTAACTGCAATGCGCCACAAGGCTATGGCGACTTCTGTCTTATGGGGAACGATGACCCCAGCCTCATTATATCCTGTCCGCAGCCGCACGCAAGCGATTGGAAACATCGCAAAGTGCTCCACGGAGCATAACCTTCTCCTCTTCGGTGAAACCTCCTACACCACCATTTCCGTCAATGCCATCGAGCTTATGATAAAGCCATGATGCTGATTTCCCGAAATAAGCGTGTGCTATCTCGCGCCATGATACCGTCATCTGGATATCCTGTATGCGCTGCTTTACTGTGCTGTCCTTAGCCTGCTTCATTGTTATTTCCATAATCTTATGCTTTTTAATGCCCTCCCCGAAGGGAGGGGTTTTGTTAATACTTGGTGTAATACTCGGGTGGCTCAATCATCTCATCAAACAGCTGCTGAGCGTACCATAATAGCTGTGGATTACCTCTAGGGTATGACTTTCGGAAGTTTCTGATAGCTTCAATCAGTTCTTCCTCTTTTTCTGTTACTAAAATCTTTTTCATTTCGTTTTCTTTTAAGACGCTGCAAAGATACTACTATTTTTCGTAGTAGCCAAATATCCAATACGAAAAATCGTAGTATTAACTATGTTTAAGCTTTCTGTATGTGAAAAGATAGAAAATAAGCGGGAAAAAGCGTATCTTTGCAGAAAAGATATGTTTCACCTATTAATATATATAAAAGGTATGGAAAAGATAATAAGTAATAAGGTTCGCAAGAACCTGAACGAGCACACCGCTCGCATCATTCTGGAACGCTCGGACAGAATGGCAAGCAGCACGCTGGAGCAGCTCCGCAAGTCAACCGACCGTTCCTACACCATGACAGGGTTCCTGCTCACGGTGTTCATCGCCCTCACGGCATTCGTATTCTCCAGCCCGTCTTTATGGCAGCTCTCTACTGCTGTAGTTCTATGGTCAGGCATCTTCATTGCGCTATACATCATGGTAAACCAGGTGCTGTGGATACACCCCTTCCGGCATACGGGAAATGAACCCAGGAACATGATACAGGAGGAGAATATCGACAGGCTCCTGAAGAACGGGTATAACCAGGAGGAGATGAACGCCCTATACTCCATCAATACCCTGCTCGATGCTATCCGCCATAACCAGGATATCATCGACCGCAACAAGAGCATTCTTGCCAACCGCTGTGACCATATAGAAAAAGCAATGACGGTGATCAGGTGTACTGTCATCATCGCCACCATCATCACCGCCATCTCGCTTCTAGCCTCTGCTCTGGGGATGTATCACGGTTCCGCCATTTGAGCGGTCGTCTCCACCTCCACGCTGAGGAATCCAGTCGTCATCGTCTGTTGGTTTCATAATCATAAAAAAGGGCCCGTGCATCCGGAGGGCATTCCTTCAGCACGAGCCACTGTGAGAGTGTGCATCTTATAACTGTCGCCATGCGCAAGCCATGCCCTGCCTACGAATAGCTATCGTTTATTTCTTCATTCCGCCTGCAAAGATAGCACTTTTCTTTGAAACCATCAAACATTTGGCTGATTATTTTCAGAAAAGGCACGAAAAAGCCCCGATGCTCTCGCACCAGGGCTGAATTGCACATTATTATTTGTTTGAAATCCCGTTTCTATTCCGTACAGAACGGACCCGATAAGAAACGGGTGGAGCGAATTATTAACACACGCCTGTGAAACATTCTAACCATTAGTAAAAAAGAAATCTACACATATTTAACGTATGAGTTGATTATAGCATATCTTTCCCCTAACTAACTCAATCATTTAAAGCTTTAATATTCTATCATCTATTTGGCAAAAATAAGCAGTTTTGGATAGGAGAGCCTGGTATGAGGATTCTGGCTCACCACCTCCATGCGCACAGCCTTGGTTCCGTATCTGAAGAAGAGGAACTTCTTCGGCACCCTGTGGATGATCATCTGCAGGGTATCCCTGATCTCTATATGGGCATGGAAGCTGTCGGCCTCCAGTGACCCCCGCAGACTCACCCATGGATCACTCCAGGATATCCTCTGCGGGGGCATATAAAGAAGCTTATCAGAACGTTGCGCTGTGGTATCTGTAGAGCCGGAGGTAACGGCGGCATGAATATCGACCGAGGAAGAAGAGGAGGTCCTGGCTGCTGCCACCATCCGGCTGTTCTTGATCTTCAGTTCCTTCTTGGTAACGGCAAGGAGAGAATCGGGGTTACGCTTTAGGCTGGACGGTTTCAGAAGTATAGCTGAAACTGATGCCGTCGGCTTACCTGACTGCGTCTGCCCGATCTCCACCTCACCGTTATGAAGCAGTAAATCCTGATTTCTGCTGGTGCGCTCGCTATACTCCTTGTAGTTATGGCATTCCCGCAGCGACATCACTGCCGCCAGAGGAATGAGCGCCAGCACGACAACCTTAAGAAAACTCGAAAAACTAGTTTCTTGCATCTTCACAACTAACTAAACACTAAACAAAAAAACTACTGACTATTAACTAATAAACCTATAACACTATCTTATCTACATTTTGACTTCACGGTCTTGATGATCGAGGTGATAATATTGAGGTATGTCGGATCTGTGGCATACTTGCACCCCATCCCGTCGCATATCTTTCGGGCAAACTGGTAGGCATCCTTGCGGAATGGCCATGCATCCTTGTAGCCCGGCTTCTGGAAAAGCCGCTCATGCTCCTTCAGACACTCACCTATAGAGGAGAAATCCTTGAAGGCTCGCTCTACCGTATAGTAGTAGAGGTTCTTGTTCTTCACCTTGCATACGGAGATGACGCGGTCGGGAGCCTTGAATTTCTGGTTGGGAGTCTTGAGATACTCGTGGGTCTTCACCATCACGATAGGACCATCCCACTGGCTTCCCTTGGTGATGCCGAAGAGGTTGGCCTGACCGATCACCTTGGAACCCCATCCCGTCTCAAGCATTGCCTGGGCGGTGACGAATGCAGGATCTATTTCTGTGTTTGCCTCCACGGCTGCAGCATATACCTGCCGGGCGAAGGCCATCTGAGTTTTGTTTGGCATACCTTATATATATTAATCATTTAACGAATCAAACTTCTTCCCGGGCATCCTTGTCAGAGAACCTGATAGGCTTGCCGCTGATATATTCTCCGCTGTCGTTGAAATCCTTCATACGCTTCACGAAGTTCTTGGGCAGTATGGGATATATCGCCTGAATGTTCTCTATGATGGAGAATATCTCCCTCACCATCATGAACACGCAGAGATAAGTACCAATCCACTGCATCGGACCCACCACAGTGCCACCGACGGTGGCATGGCTGGCAAAATTGCTGAGAATCATCAGGAAGATATATATCACAATCTTGCGGGTGAACCGGGAGAAGAACGATTCGCTCGATGCATCCTTGTGAATGAGATGTTTCCACACACCCAATATGGTATCGATGGCGATGGCCACCGCAATCCACTTGGCAAACTCCCAATCCTGGAACAGATACTTAGTCCCTTCCGTTACTATCGTGAGAGGGAGCGACGTGATTGCTATCATCGGTATATTATGTTTTAATTGTTTCATATCGAAGGTCTTTTTGTTGTAAGACGTTGCAAAGATACGCTTTTTCCTGCAGCTGGCAAAGGACTATCCTTTCATCATCTTCCGGGCTGTGCGGTGGGTATCCAGGATATCCGCTCCGGTGGCAGAGAGCATCAGCGTCCACCCATAACTCTGCAGTTCGGCAGAGACGAAAGGAATGATCTCGCAGTTGGCCACGCTGTCGCGGTCCATCCAGTAGAGTTCCTCCCGCTCGGCATCTGCCATAATGCGTGCGTGAATCTTGGAGAGCATCTGGAGGGTGCGGTCGTTGGCTATGATGCGTTCGAGCATATCCGATGTATTGGGCAGCTTCATCGCCACCGTCACCGCTATGCGCTGGGTACACTCGAAGCTTCTGCGGCCGTCGCTCTGCATATCCACCTCGCCATAATCCACGAAGAGGAAGGAGCCGGTGAGCTTGTCGATGCGCTGCTTCAGCTCATCAAACGACTGGCCATATACGTAGTTCTCTATCTCGGGAACCAGTTCCTTTTCCTGCATATTGCCCAGCATGCTGAGCACGGTAGCATATTCTTCCATACTGCGACTCTCGCCCTTGGTGGCGATACCCTTGGTTATACCGGCAGAAGCAGGAAACTTGGCGAAATATGTAAATAGATCCAATAACATAAGCTTATAATTTTGTCGCAGGAATGCGTTTTCCTGCCTGGTTATACTATCTTGTTGATGATATCGATGGGCAGTCCCACCTCGGTGGCTATCTTTGCCACGTCCATACCGGATGCCTTCAGGCTCTTCACTCCGTCGATGGTCTTCTTGCGCAGGATGCGCAGGTAGGTGAGCACATTCATCTGCTCTACCTGGTGGGCATTGCCCAGACCGTCCTTCGAGAGGTCGTAGAGCGCATCGGTGGCATCGGTAGTGATACTGCAGCTGCCCGGCTGCACCGCAAACTGGGTGAGCAGCGAGAATTCCGTCTTCGAGAAGAGGAAGTTGTTTACTGCAGTAAAGTTCAAGGCTATCGCCATGAGCGTATTGGCGGGCAGCTTCCTGAACTGCTGTGCCAGCTTCTGTGCCTTCTCCGAGGAATATTCACCCTTGCAATAGAGCACGGCTGCCAGCAGCGGCAGACTCGCCTCGCCCATATCGAGAAGCTGGCGCGCCTCGATATACTGCAGGGCTGTGAGCGAGCAGGTGAGCGACTGGAAATCCGTATTGATCTCGTAGCCGTAATACGCCTTCTGATCGATGAAGAGGATAGGCAGCTGCTGGCGGCAGAAGCAGAGATCGAGCACTATCTTGCCTTCAGCCTCCTTGAAGATGAAGGTAAGCTGGTCGGCTATCGCCATGAAGTTCTCGAGAGCCTTCTCGTCTCTTTTAATCTTTCCCAGATCCCACTTCATCAGGTAGCAGAGGAACAGGCACTTGATGGCGCCTGGTGGATACTGCCCATTCTCCATGAGCGAAAGCAGCTCTACAAGCTTCAGAAACTGCTCAGAAGTGAGTAGTTCCCATGAGTTCGGGATTTCATATTCCTTCCCGTTGGCTCTTACGGATATCGATTTTTTCATAAGCTATGGCATTAAGTACATATTATCATCCAGTCGGTTCTCTGCCGAGAAGGAGAGGAAATCATTGCCTTCCTGGGCATCGAGCAGCATATCCACATTGTGGAGCAGGTCTTCTGCCTCGCCTTCCAGCTGGGTAGCCAGCAGGAGAGCCCGGCTTGCTTCATCGCTGCCCGAACGGGTGGCGGTATTGTCTTCGAAGAGGTTGCGGATGGTGGCAGGGAATTCCAGGATATCGAAGCGCCGGAGCGATTTCGCCACGGTCTTCTTCACCAGGGCACGCTTCAGCATAGGCAGCGCCTTCTGGCCGAACTCGGCAAAGGTCTGGTCTTCCCTACCCTTCTCCAGCCGCTCGAAATAGGCGCCTATGCTCTCGTCGAGCACCTCCTTCTGTAGGGGAACGCAGCGGAAGAAGAAGAGATACGAGAGGTCGATAGGGTAAATTTCATCGAATTCATCGGCTGTATCTACCTTCAGCTGGCTGAGCATCCTGTAGTAGCTGGTCTTGCGCCAGTCTTCCATGGCTAGGCGTATTTCGGCGGTTTCATCGTCGCTGATATCCTCGGCAAGCTCCGAAATCAGCGAATCCATCGCATTGAAGTAATTCTCCATGTACGAGCGCTTCATGCCTTCAAGCTCGTACTTGTAGAGATTCACATCGTTCTTCCTGCGGTTTACGGCATCGAAGATAATCTGCGTGGCAAGCGTAAGGTTTGCCATGGCTGCACGGAGGAAATCCTTCAGGCAGCTGTCTTCATCCCCGATGGCAACAATATCGAAGAACGTATTGCTGCCAATAATGGCAACAATACGCTTGCGTGCGGCAACGGCAGAACCCCGAAGGCTGTCGAAGTCGGCGCTGGTATCAGCACCTGGTGCACTGTTGCAGAACTGTGCGTAGCTGCTGAAGAGGTCTTTGAGTTGAAATTTCTTGTTCATGACTGCTGGCGGTTTAATCGGTCATCCGGAGAGATATCTTCCTGTCGCTGCGGAACCTCGCGGTAGAAGCCCAGACGGTAGCCCTGCCTGTAGAGTTTCGGGAAGTTCAGGCGCAGCGCCCAGTTGAGCGGTTCTGCACATACCTCGTCCTCGGAGGTGAGCGACATGATGTAGATGAGATAATTATAATAGGTATCGCTTCCGCTCTTCGAGATCACTCCATCCTTATCTACTGCAGATATGGCGGCATCGAGACCCACGGAAGAGAGAAGAGCCTGGTCGGTGCGCTTGTCGTAGGAGATGAGTGCATCGATGTACTCCTTGTACTTGAGATCAATGGTCTCTACCTTCCACGCCTGCTCGTGACCCTGGGCATCCATGAAGGAGATAGAGGAGAATCCCTTGCCCTGATTGTCGGCGCCTGAGAGATAGGTGCTGAACTTGCGCACCTCGTCGCGAACGTAGCGTACCATGCACGACTCCTTGAAGTCGGTTCCGATATCGATGCCGTTGTACTTCAGCAGCTCCAGCCCCTTCGCCTTGCGCCGCTTGTTCTCCTCGCAGAGCTTGGTCATCTGGGTGCGCTTGCTCTGGATCCAGGCATTCGGAATGATGACATGCACCTTTGCGGCAAGCGAGTTTTTCAGAAAACTGTTGATGTAGCGTGCCGTCTTGTTGCTGCCCAGGATGGAAGGTCTGGCTCCCTGATGGGTCTCGTTGGATCCGTAGTATTCGTCCACCGATTTCTCCCGGTGGTGGGAAATCGCAGCGTAATTGTAGTTCTCCACCTCGCTGAAGCTGAACTTCGGATAAACCGAGTAACTTGATAAGCCATAGGCGAATCGTCCTACCACTACCTGGCGGAAGTCGCTGTAGGAAACCAGCTCGGAAGCTACATCGTGGCGGGTAGTTGCCAGTCGGCAGTAGCGGTTCTCCATGGCTTCCAGTGCTGCCACCGGCTTACCCATGCCTATCATCTTGCCTCGGGTGAAACGCCACTTCACGAAGAAGTCGCCGAAATAATAGAAGTTCTTGATGCAGGTCTTGCAGAACTCCTCTACCGATGGGATGCCTCGGGAACTCCAGGAGTCGAGCCACTCCATCACTTCCGGCTGCTCCTCGTACTTGCGTACCAGCTTGCCGTCCTCGATAGCCTGCTTATATACTGCAAGCCCATGGCCGTAGAGCATCTTGATCTCCTTGGAGTAGAGACGTGGAAGCAGTCGGTTCTCCTTGATCTCCTTGGTTATTTCCTCACACTGCTGGTTGTTGTAGCCGCGCATCAATACCTGATAACCCTGTATGCCCAGGTAGTGGTGCTGCTGCATCCAGAGCGTACCACCGAACGGAGACTCCAGGAGTGGTGACTGGAAGAGCTGCTCTGCACCCAAGGCAGGATCACCCTCGCCCAGCTGGAAGGTGAAGGTATTGCCATCGGCAAGATAGATGCCGGCATTGCCATACATATCTATTTCGTAATCGTTCATAGCCAATCTATTTTATGTAATTTAAATCCGTCCTGAGGGAACCCCATGTACCTGATGAGAATGCGGTAGCACATCTTGGGATTCCCGTCCTCGTCGGTATAGAGGAAGTAGTTCTCCCCATCGATGGCGAAGCGCTCTCTGGGGAGCTGGGTGCGGTACTTGCAGTGATGGCGTACCTGAAGCTTGGCGCTTGCCTCGCCTCTCTGCCTGGAATAGGGAAAGAAGACCAGGGTAAACTCCCCATCGGGCAGCTTACTGATCTCCCTGGCCCACTGCAGCGCCGTGATACCATCCATGATGATGTTCTTGCTCTTTGTCTTACTCATAACGATGCGAAGTTAGCAAAAAAATATTGCCCTGCAAAAGACCGGCTGCACCCTGCTGCCGTCATATTTCCGAGAATCGTAAGGGCTGCACCTCTATTCCTCTTCCCAGCGGTGCGTGCACAATTCCGTGACACGTTTTTCTGGGATTTTTCTCTGGCGGGGCTGCTTGGGCTGATTATCAGCATCTTGCGTTTTGTACCCCTTCATTTTACCTGAATTATTGATTCCTGCAGTAATTTTATTGCCGCAGAAATGGGATATTATCCACCGTTTATATCTCGAAATTGTCGGGAAGATCGGTAGGATACGTACTTAATTCCGCCTTCACGGCATCGGAATAGAGACCGTAGAGCAGGTAAATCATGGCTGAAGGAAGCTGCGTGGTGAGTCCTGCCTGGTTCTTGAGCTGCTGCTTCTTCTCCGAACTCTTGTCGAGCTCTATCTTGCCCTCCGTCTTCTTCAGAGGAGAGATCATGATGGCGCTGCACAGGTTCTTGCACTCGTTCTCATCGATGCGAACCACGGGAAGCAGTGAACTGCGCTCTCCAAACAGCATCTGGCAGAGCTTGAACTGCTGCCAGTGGTAGATGGTAGGTGCATCCTCGTTATAGAGCACCACCATGAAGCCATACGACTCCAGGGCAGCCTTCAGATTGAGTGAGTCAGTGGTTATCTGTTCCCGTTCCTCCCTGCGCTTGTTGCCGGCGCGGTCCGGATAGAGATAAATCGTCTTGTTGACTGCTGCAGATCCGAAGAACTGGTGCACCTCTGCCACCAGGTCGTTGTAATCCTTGGGCAGGAAGGCAAAGAACTCCTTGATGATATCGAGACGCCTGCCGTAATCCTTCTTCTGAGCTACGATGAGCGACTGGAAGTTGCCGGGGTCATAGCCCATGTAGAGCGGTTCCTGAGGGTCGTAGTGAAGCAGATACTCGGCAGAGAGGATGAATCTATCCTTCAGGTTCAGGCGAAGAATCGACTCATACTTGTAACTGTCCTTGAACTGATGCCTTACGTGGTCGTAGTTGATGAAGAACTTGTTGGTCACTTCCTTGTGGCGGATGGCACAGATGGCGGTGAGGAACTCGTCGGTATCAAGGGTATCGAGCTGTGTCTTGAAGAACTTAGGACCTAGGATATCCTTGTTGCAGAAGGAGGATGCACGGATGTAGTAGATGGCATTTCGTCTCATGTCAGCAAGGCGCGGCTTCCATCGCTCCACGAAGGAATTGAGCCTGACCGTCTCCAGTCGCATCTTCTCCAGGAGTACCGGATCCTTGGAGTCTCGCTCCTGCTGCCTGAGGATGAAGAGCCGGTAGAGACTCCTGTTAAGCTCCAGGGATACGGTGGCGATCTCCTCGATAAGCTTCGGGTTCACCTTCTTCTCGTATTCCTCGAACCAGTCATCTTCTCCGAGGTCAACACGGGCGGTATCACTCACGCCGGTAACACCTTCATAGTAAGCAGAACATCGCACATTGGCTGGACCTCCACGCAAAGATGGGAAGAGTCGGGTCTTCAGCTTCTCTCCGCTATTGTGCTTCATCTCCTCCACGAAGGCATGCACGGCATTTCTGCCTGCCACGGATTCCGGCTGGTCGCTTGATACGAGCTGAAGGTGGGCGCCATTGCGGAAGATCACGCTATGCTTGGCATAGGCTATCGGGTATCTCGGCTTGCGGAAGTGGGAAGGCAGCGTGCTCTCCCCTACCACGTAATCGATGCCATATTCGAGCATAGGGCGCTGCTGACCGTTCACCACAACCTGGCGGGAGAAGTATGCCTGGATGTTAGGCCAGACGTTGGTCATCAGCGCCACGTAGGTCTTGTGAACCAGGAAAGATAACTCTCCCGGCATGTCATTGGCAACACGTATCAGGCGAGGACCCGTCACACCTTCAGTCTTTCCTCCGGCACGAGCTACCTCGGCAAAAAGCATATTGGGGTCGATGATGTTGGCAAGCAGCTGCATGTGGTTCATGTAGTAGTGCTCGAACTCCCCTAGGGTATTATCATTCAATATCAGTTGGCTCATCGCTTAAATCCTCCACAATTTCCGCTTCCTGAATGTCAGCATCACGAAGCAGACGTTTCTTCTCTGAGCTCTCGATAGGCAGACCATCGATGAGCGAAATATAGAAGCCGCGGTTGTGCTTGGCGGCAATCTCCTTGAGACTCTTTTTCTGAAAACCCAACTCCTCAGGAGTGATCTCCGGAGTGATGAGGAACACCACGCCGAGGTCTCGGTCGGCTTCTGCCTGCTCTGATGCACGGCGGCGGCATTCCAGTGCCTGGTCCATACAGGCCTTCTGCATTTTGTAGTCGCGCTTGGCAGAGCAGAGCTTGGCAAGGTCTTCATACTTGTTGGCAAAATCGTTCTCCCAGACCTTGATGCTCACGTTGCAGTCAACATTGAAGTAAGATATCGCCTGGTTGATGCGAGTCATGCAGGTACGCACATCGAGGGAGATCTTCTGCTGAGCGGCTATGCGCTGCTTGAGCTGGCGGGCTCCACGGGTAATGTTGCGCTCATACTCGTAAATCTCGGCAGCCCACTGCAACTGCTTCAGGAAGGTCTTCACGTCTTCCGGAATGCCTTCACCATCGCCCGTGGTGAGGAAGGTGGTGATAAGATCCGGATGTACACTTTCCAGTTTTTCTATCTCGCTTTTCATACGCCGAACAACTCCTTTCTCAGTTTCAGCTCCTCACGGTCCTGCATACGCTCGTTCAGAAGCTTGATGGCATCGAGGTCTCCATTAGCAGCCAGCTCGGCTATCTTGGCATCAGCCTTGAGCTGAGCCTGCTCAAGCACTCCTCCGTTTTTGACCATCTGAACGCAGGTTTCTGCTATCTTTCGTAATTCCTTCTTATCCATCTGATTGATCACTGTATTGTTCCATCACCATCTTGAACATGCGTTCACGCTCCTGATGGCGCTGGAGGTTCTCACGGTCGCTGGCACGTTTGTCCTTGCGATCGTTCCTTTTAATATAACTCTTGTAGCGCTTGATATTATCGAGCACGTTCTTATGCTTATGAAGAAACTCGGCAGGGTCCTTCCTGAAGAGCTTCACGAGCTCATCGAACTCAGACTTGCCTCTCAGAAGCGGGTGCTTATAGAGGAACTTGCCTGTATCGTTGTATGCCTTCAGCTCCTCGAAGGCCTGAAGATTCCTAATGCGGAGTTCTGCCATGGCAGCCACGTCCCGCTCCTTTGGCTTCTTGTCTAGAACCTCGTCAAGTTTCTTCATCTTGCGCCAGGTATTGATACGGTCATTGTAGATGACGGTAGCCATCTGCACGTCCTCATTATAGAGGTTGTCCCAGTCGATGTTAGGATATTCCTCTTCCTTTTGGACTACTTTTTTTTTCCGTCTTCCTCCTGCCCGGCAGCTTCAGCGGTTTCTTCTGGTGGCGCCTTGCCTTCAGGAGTATCAGGAGCTTCTTCCGTGCCTGGGGCATCTGAAGGAGTTGCTTCAGAAGATTTCTCTTCCTCTTGTTCCTTCGTTAAAGTTTCACTTGAACCATCTGAGCCTTTCTCGGCTTCATCTGCTGAGGTTTTGCTTGAACCCTCTGGATCTTTCTCCTCTTCACCAGCTAAAGCTTTACTTGAACCATCGGGACCTTTCCCGGTTTCATCCGTTAAAGTATTGCCTGAACCATCCGGACCTTTCTCCACCCCGTCCGTTAAAGTTTCACTCGAAGCATCTTCCATGCCTTTAATGAATTTGCGGTTATCCTCGATTTCGTCTGCATCGCAGATATCCAGGAGTGCATAGAGAATCTCATCAGCGTAACGTTGAGGGTCACGGGCAAAACGGGTAAGCTTAGGATGGCGTGGATTTTCGTCATCCAGGAGCGAGAGGTCTGCCTTGGCATGTTCCTCTCCTCTCAGCTGATTGAACAGCTGCAGTTTTTCTCTTCTGTTATACATACCTTAATTATATATTAATAAAGGTGCGCCACCCTTTTGATGGCGACACACCTTTTGAGAATTTAGAAGATAAATTATTTTGGGAAATAGAATTATTTACTTACAGCCTTCTGCTGAGTAGTATCAGCCGAGCGACTAACTGCATCAGTAGTCACACCAAGAGGATCCTCTGCATAGAGACAAGGGAGATCGACAGATGTGCGCTTAAAGGTGAAGGTGGTGTAACGGCCATCCTTGTCGTCCTTGGTCTCGGTGTTGTTCAGAATCATTGGTCGCTCTGGCTCGCCGATGATATACCACTGGGTATCCTTCACATGCTTATAGAGGATGATGAACTTACCGCCGGCATACTGCTCGATGAAGTTGTAGAGATCCACACGAGTACCACCCATGATGATCACCAGGTTATTCTCGCCGGAAGTTGTGACGTCTCCCTTCTCGGTCGTAGCGGTGAACGTTGGAATGTCGTGGGCATCGAAGAGATAAGCCTTCGGCGTATCTGCAGCTGCGGTTTTAAACGGCATCGCCTTTACCTTTCGATCTTTATCCGGCTGCGGGAACGCTTTGGTCATATCGATGAGAGATGTCGGGACCAGCACAACCTGATAAGCGATAGCAGAACCATGGGTGTCGCGGTCGGTCACGTCATCGATTGCGGTAAGGGCTACGAATGAAGCCATAGAGACACCGGCTCCACCCATACCCATGGATGATGTTGGATTATCAAGCATCTGAAGGAGCGAGACAATGCCAAGCAGCATCATGATCGTCATGAAGAGAAGACGGCCCTTGTGCTGGGCATAACTGTATCCCTTGTTGGGATTGTACGCACGGTGACGTACTGGAATATTGTTTTTCTTCATAATCTTTTCTGAAAATGCAGGCAGGGAGCATCTGCACCCTACCTGCGAGTTAACACTAAATACTAATATATTATGAATCAACGTCCACCAGGAACGTTAGGCTGAACTGCCTTGTTGACGGTTCGCTTGCCACCTACGCGGCGCTCGAGCTCACGGAAATTACCGCCCTTGCCAAGGATGACCATAATATAGTCACCTACCTGGGTAGGAGACCATGCAGCAGTAATATTGGCAAACTTACCGCTCTTGGCGATAGTAAGACCGTGGGTAGCATCGCCCTCACCAATCTCGATGCAGTAAGCTACACCCTGCTTTGCCTTCTTGATCTCGGTGATGGCTGTAGCAGAGGTTTTGGCGTCTGAGATGTGCCAGAAGCCGCTTCCGCCGTCAATCTCAGCACCGATGACTGTAGCAGGCAGGTTGGTAAAGATCTGCTGGAACTCGTAGTCGTTGTCGTCCATATCTGCCTTGGTTTCGAACTTGCGTCCGGTGAAGGCTGCACCGCAACCCTCCTTCCAGGTACTCCATGCACGAACCATCTCCATCTGCTCCTCCATCTTGACAGCAAACATCTCGCCTGGGAGATACTCGACGAACTGGAGGTTGCCAGGAATATCCAGGAACATCCAGCAAGACTTACCCTCGTATGGGAGCCACTTAATCTGAATGGTAGAGTCTGGCACACGGTTCTTGTAGCCATCAGGACCAGTGAAGTCGAGATCCTTACCATAAGTCTCGCGGCAGTTGGCAAGCCACCAGTCGATGTGGTTCTCGTTGAGGTAGAGAACGTGCTTATCGAGTGTCATACCTTCAGTGAGGTGAGTCTTGACGTCTGTGATGAACTCCTTGACCGCATCCAGCATGTTAGCTGAAGTATAGGTGTTGTAGCTCTTGTTGGCAAATGGCTTGATGCTGTAGTCGTGGATATAGCGAAGCAGGGTGTACCAGATACCAGTACCGGCATTGAGATAGCTGGAAGGCTGACCATCCTCTGGCTTCACATAGATACCACGCATACGGCGCTGGTTCTGCTCGTCCTGAGCCTTCTTGAGAAGGTTGAGCAGGCAGAACTCAATCATAGACCACTTGATAGGATCAGAACCCTCCTTGTTGAGGTAAGCGATATACTTGCGCTCAATCTCCTTCATCGGACCGAACTGTACCTTAATCATGGCGTCATCCACGTAACCCATCTCGTTCTCGAGCTGCATGCCACCCTTGTAGATCTCACCTGGCTGGTAGCCCTGAGATACCTCATCGAAGAAGGCATTGAAGAGGATATCGCGGTCCTGCACACCATAACGAACTGGGAAGTATTCGGTAAGATTGCGAAGCTCCAGGATACGTGCGATAAGAGCATCCTGACGGAGGATAACAAACTGATCTCCCAAGCCGGCATTATCTACACCGCCATAGTTGGTGGCGAACTGGCCAGAAGCAAGCGCCTTGACATCACCAAGCTCATTGCGGCTCTGGTGATACTTGTAGCGCTGCTGAAGAGATCTTGCGAACGCCATAGACTCCTTGCGGAATGCCTTACCATCGCTCTCCTCATCAGGTTCAGACGCTAAGGCAAGCGCCGGATTGACTGTAATCTGGTTCCAGCGCTTCTTCATATCAAACAGGGAGTGCTCGACACCGAAGAGATAGTCGCTGTTCGACTCGAAGCCGTTGATAGGAATAGAAGGAGCAGTGACGTGAGCAGCAGGCTTGTCAGGAGCAGTATCCTGCGCCATCTTCTTCACGTTCTCCGCGAGACCAGATACAGCCTTGGCAAGCTGCTCGTAACTTACATTCTGAGGAGCACCGGCAGGCTGCTGGCTGTTCTCATTCTTTTTGCCATCATCAGAATCCTTGCCCTCATCATCATTGTCGCCATCATCACCAGCGGCATTGTTGGCCTTGGATACGATAGCGTAGAGGGAGTTGATCTGCTGCTGATGCTCTGCCTCTTCGGCTGCACTGTTCTCGGCTGCAAGGTCATCGACGAGAGTACTCTGGTACTCTTTCTGATATTCCTCGCAAAGAGCCTTGTACTCCTCTGAAGTCAGGCTCTTGTTCTCGAACTTCTTGACGAAGCCAAGCTTCTCGAGAACTTTGTTAAGTCTTGCTTTGAAATTCATATAAACAAATTAACTAAATATTAAAACAACAATAGAAACAAACAAAATTCTTATCTAAGTATTAACAGAATCCATACAGGTTCTGGGTTCCCATATAAGCATCTCCCATCTGGGCAACCTCGGCAATAGCCTCGAGCAAGGTTCGCTTGCCATCGATGAGTCCAACTTCCTCGGCAGGATCTGTATAGAAGCTCTCGCCCTGAAGAACCGGAGCATCATCGCCGAGCTCAGATAGTTTAGGGCGCATGGCCTTGACTTCTGCCAGGAACTGCTCGTTCATCGGATCGAGCACATTCTTGATGTACTCTTCTGTCTTGCCATCCTTCAGATCCTCGAAGACCTTATTCTTTCTGGTCGAATTAGTAGCCTTGGCGGTAATCTTCTTCAATCCCAGCTTCTCGAAGTAAGGCTCGAAGTTCCAGAAGGAGCACATTGTACCGATGCAGCCTACGAAGTCGTGACTGGTCGTTGCATAGAGCTTCTGACCATGACAGCCGATATAATAAGCTGCCGATGCGCAATATTCCTCGTAGATGGCGAGAATCGGCTTTTTTGCGTTGCGCAAAGTCTCACTCAGACGGTCCATGTACCAGGCTTCTCCTCCAGGAGAGTTGATATGAAGCAGGTGGGCAGATATCTGAGGATTATTTTCTGCAGCTATGATATCCTGCTCCAGCTGTCTGGAAGAGAAGTACCAGTAGCTATCTGCTGACACGACACCAAATATACGGTGATAGGCGATAGATCCTTCATTCAGCGAAGGAGAATCATATTCGTCTGTAAGCTGTACATCCTTGGTCTCTTCACTCTGGGCAGCCTTGGAAGATAATATCTCCAGGGCTTTATGGGTCTCATACTGATAGAATGTATGAGTCTTGAGATATTCCCGAACATCGGCTAAGGTCATCGCCTGCTCGGCTCTCTTGTGTTCGATGCTAGCCACGTTACTATATAGCGGGAAAGCTGCCACCATCAGCCGACGGTAGGCATCTTCCGTGATCCATAGCGGATGCGTGGAGAGCAGAAGGGTCTGTATTTCGTCCATCTTGATATAAGTTTTCTACAAAGGTACATTATTATAATAGGTATAGAAAAGACCTTACCCAAGCGGGTTGCGGAGCATTTTGCAATTAACTATCAGTTTCGCCTTGTTGAGATGCTTCACGAGCTGCACCCTCGCCGGAAGATCTTCCGTACCTATTTTATATTCCACAGGATCCTGCGAGCCACTTGCATGGCTAACGTCTGAGAGGGAGACAATAGCGTTGCGAGCAACCCTGAGCTCATTAATCGTATCATTATCGGGCAAATCGACCACGAAAGTCTTGCTGCAATCCCAATACACGCCACCGTTCTCCTCGGTCATGGCTGGTTCAAAAGTGAAGGGGTCTGCCATAAATATATCCCACTTTTCGGGGCTCCCGACAAGGGAGACACCCACAAGACAAGAAAATTCTACCATAATGCGTATTTTTAGAGTGATTATTGCTAATTTTTGGGTGACAATATTTTATACTCGGTATGTATTAAAAATAATTAAACACCGCGTTTTTTTGGTATTTTCGCGGAATTTTAGGGCATAGCCGTTGTCGGTAGCGATAAAAGTTCTTCAGAAGCGCATCCGATGATATCGACTTCAGATGGTACGTTCTGATGAACTCTTCCACGACATCCTGGTTGCGCTTCGGCCTTCCAAGTTCCTCGTTCTCCAGCATGATGCGGTGGAACTCGAAGTTGAAAAGCAGACGGATGTGTTCCTCTATCTTCTTGGCTGCCCGCTGCGACAGATAGTTGTAATAGGCAGGATCCTTACCCGGATGGCCATCCATACAGGAGCGGCGGGAAGGAAGATAGATGGTGAGGTTACAGTCTTCTTGGCCAACGCTGTTCGCATCCGGCTTGGCCATGAGATTCCACACCACGTAATACAAATCCGTGGTGTAAGGTATCTTTACTCCGCCCGTTTCGGGCTCAATTTCCAGCTTTTTTTGAATGTACTCTGCCAGGTATGGCTCGATTCTGACAGAAGCAATTCGTTTCGTGAGACGTTTTTTTCTTTCCATATTGTTTTTGCTTATTTTTGCGTCCTACCGTCCTACAATCCTACAAATCGCAGGTACGATAATGCAAAGATACTAAAAATCAGCGAGTTAAGCAAATTTTATCAAACATTTTTTCGACCTACACACTCATTTTTTCGCGTCCTACACGTCCTACAATCCTACAAATAGGGGTATTTTGTAGGAAGAAAATGTAGGAAACGGCAAAATGTAAACAATCCTTATTTCCTACAACATCCTACAATCCTACACCATTTCCTACAAATCCTACAAAACCGCAAAAAACAACCTAACTAACTGATAATAAGATATATAATAGATAATAATAGTTTGAAAAGAAATGCATTTGTAGGATTGTAGGATTGTAGGAAGGTGTTTTTCTAAAAAACATTTTCAAAACATCGCTTTTCCCGGTTATTTTTGTAAAATTAGGGGGTACGGGGGATTTTTCGCATCTGGAACCCTCGCGTATGTAAGAAAAATGCCCACGCTCACCCTCCCGGGTTTGCGTGGGCAGAAATATGCGAAATCAACTCAAAATAAATGCTTTTTCGCTTGGTTTTCTCGATTATTTTTTGTATCTTTGTATCGTTAAATTGGGGCATTATATACCTATTGTAAGGTATGAAAAGCCGTCCTTCTAGAACGGCTTCCCTCCCATTATTCCGGCATCAGTCTGGTCAAACGGAATGCAGCCAGGCTTGTATTCCTGGGAATTAATATTAGTATTAGACTCCCCATTCGCTTCTGGAGCGCCCTGAGGGGTATTCTCGGCAGGGATATCCCCTCGTCTGAAGTCGATGTTGTACATCTCCATAAACTTATCATAGTCGATGATAATAGCACTGGTGGATGTAGAGCGCTCCTTGCGGACTCTTATCATCGTCTCCTGGTCATCCTGCTTGGCAACCTCTACGGTCTCCTCCCAGGTGAAGCGGCGTGATGGTACGGTTCCAACATATGATGGATGTGAGCGAAGGTTCTGCTCCAGGGTAGATAGCGTTGTGTTCTCGCTGTTGTATCCACTTCTGTCGTATATGGAGTACACGCTGCTGAGACGGAGGAACAGAACATGCGTACCAGGCTCGAAAGCGAACGTTTTCTTATCTCCATGAGAATCCTTGCCCGTAACGCTCTTAGGCTGCTCGATGAGCATTTCTCGGCCAACGAGTACCTGTTTGGTATCGATCATGTTGTTGACTGCGTTGAAGAACATGGCGAGCTTGTCTGTGCTTCGGATCAGAGACAACTGGAACTTGATCTTCTCCTGCACCAGGGCGAAGAACGCCTCGTATGTAAACGGAAGCTTCAGATCCGAATATCGCTCCACCAGTTTTACCATTCCCAGGAATAAGGAAGCTGTCTTCATCAGTCGGTCCATCTCACCGGAATTGATTACGTCACTCTTCAGCTCGCTGTAGGCTTCCTGCTTGAGTGCTCTGAAATGATCCATCACGGCAGGGCGAAGCGACAACACCTTCAGCAACACGTTGGATAGACCTACATTCTTCTCTATATTCTTCAACTCCTCAAACAGCTTCGTCTCTTCCGGTGTTCTGTTCTTAGGCTTCGGAACCTCGCAGATGATGACTCGGCTCATAAGAGCATTATCATCGCGCTGAGGGGTCTCCTGGCCACAGATAACCACAGGCGCAAATACCTTGTCGTTTTCGATATCTCTTCCAGAGGTTCCACGGCGCTTCTGCTTACCATCTCCATCATATACAATACCCTTCAGCGCCTGAAACTTGGTATCCGAGATATCCTTGTTATTATACTCATCGAGAACAACCGGAACATCACGGAATGTACCCATCATCGTACTCATGGCCGCGTCCGTACCTGTATTGAGATTGAAAATCGGGATGGTCGGACTGATGAAGAGAGAACGGATAGATATCGCGATCTGAGTCTTACCTGAAGACATTGGGCCCATGAAGAAGGGAGCCGTGAAGAGTCGATCCAGACAGTGTATGTTACTTCTGAAGGCACACATCAGGGCAAAAACAATAGCCCATTTGCCGTTATCATTAATCTTATAGACCTTATCCATTAAGGATGCCCATTTCTCGAAACTGACCTGCTTGTCAGCAGGAATATCATCGTATGTCAGCTGAGATATCAGCTCGTACTTGTCTGACTGGCGCCCGGATCCGGCGTAAATGGTTGAAAACGCAGGAAGATAATAGTTCATGTGATTATGGGTGACAACACCCAGCTCGTTAACCTTCTCGAACACGTATTTCCCGTCCTTGTCTTCGTGGGCAATTCCGTTGGCAAAAGCGAAAAACTGCTCATCTGTCTTCCGGCTCATTCCCTCCGACTGCTGGTTGCCATATACCTGGATCTCTCTGCACTGAACGAAATGACGGCTCATATATTCCTTGATACGCCTCCACTGCCATTCTTCTCCGTCTGTGAAGTTAACTCCTTCATAGTTGATAAGAACGTCCTCGATGGTACTCATCTTCTTCAGAGAGCTTGACAGTACCTCGATATATAATGGCTTGTCGAAGTATCTGCGGTTCACCTTCAGTACTCGCTTATTCTGCTCAAAGTCCTCATTGAAAATATGGAGCAGAGGAACCATATAGAAGTCTGCAACCTGAGAGAATCCACGTCCGTTCTTGTTCTGGAACATATAGCAGACCGGTATTCCCTGCTTGTTAAGACGAGGATAATACTTGCACTCACGAAACATCTGTGCGTACTCTCCCTCCTTGACATAACTGGGAACTTCATCACCGTCAAAGTCATCATCATAGAGATCATCCTTCAGGGCATTCGCCTTCATTACATTTTTGCGCTTGTTGACGAACGGCTTACGGATCTCGTCGAACTGCCCCTTGGATAGCCCTAATTTACTGCAGTAATGGTTCTTGTTGACAGTTATCACGGTTTCCTCCGCATAGCTGGTCAACTCGATACACCTGGTAATGATCGGGACCTTGTCGCCTAGGAATCCAGACAGCAGCTCTCCATGTATGCGGATATAGAAATCGATGAAGGATTCTACCTTATCCTCGTGCATGACTCTTATCTGAGATATACCTGCCTTATACATCTCTGCGAGCGTCGCCATATAGGTACTATCCTCTCCTGTAGTGGTATTGATACTACATCCCTCTTCGGTGGTGACAAAATAACAGCAGATACGTCTGAGGTTCTCGATATCTGTCGAGGATGGCGTGCCGGCAACATACACGATAGGATTATCTCCGTATGATTCCATGAACGTATCTATCGATGAGGTTACTACAGCAGGCTCGTTGTTTCTCAGATTCTCCTTCAAACTATCAATGCCAAAGATGCCATGCTGCAGGTTTTCCTTCTTGACACTATCTACATTACGGCGGATATCTCTTACCTTATCCTCCAGGATGGTCATTTTCGTATCGAAGTCTCTGGCCATAGTCTTCATGTACTCGAGACGGAGCCCTGCATCCTGTACGCAGGCTATGAGATTGGAGATTGTATTCATTGCTGCAGCAATGACTGCTTCATCCTTGCAACCACGAGGAACCAGCATTCTTTTCATTGCCTTCGGGAAGGTCTCGATAGCTTCAGATAGCTTCTTTTTTGTTTCTTCCTTGCAGAGCTGGCCATAGCTGTCTGGGTCGTACCCTTTTGGCAAGCGGATGCACTTGACACTTGCACCAGCCTTCAGCAGCAGCTCGCAGTTCTTGACAGCAGCCTTCATACCTGCATCATCAGCATCATATATCATGATCACAGACTGGGTGAAGCGCAGGATAAGCCTTACCTGGTCGTCTGTAAATGCGGTTCCGGAGCCGCCGATGACATTCTCTACCCCATATTTATGAAGGGTAATGACATCAAACTGCCCCTCGACAAGATAAGCGAACCCCTCTTTGGCGATAGCTCTTTTAGCCTGGTAGAGTCCGAAAATGTGCTGACCTTTTCTGAAAATAGGAGTTTCCCCAGTGTTGACATACTTGCCGGCATTATCATTCGGAGTGACGATTCTTCCGGAAAACGCAACAACTCTTCCTGATACATCGTAGAACGGAAACATGACACGATCACGGAAGAAATCATAGCTTCTCCCATCTTGAGACTTGCCTAATACCCCAACGTCTGTGAGGACCTGGAGATTATATCCGTTCTCCGTAAGGTGCTTCATTGCTACATTGCCAACAGGTGCGTATCCAACACCATATTCCGCAAGCGTCTTGTCCGTATAGTCATAGCCACGATGTTTGAGGAAGCTTTCTGCCTGTGACAGGTTTCCCTGATAGAATTTGGCAGCTGCAGCAATAGCTATGCGACGAGATTCCAGAAGTTTATATGCAGCGTTCTCTTCGGGAGTTGCCTCCTGTTCGGGGAATTCTACATCTGCAAGCTTGCAGGCCATTCGCAGAGCTTCAGGAAATGTGATCTGATTGTACTTCTTCAGGAAGTCCAGGACATCTCCATGTTCTCCGCAGACGAAGCAATGATAAGTCTGCCTCGTCTTGCTCACCATCATGGAAGGATGGCTATCATTGTGGAACGGGCAAATGCCCTTGTAATTGATGCCAGCCTTCGTGAGAGTGATATATGAACCGATTACGTCAACAATATCCAATTTACTCTTGACGTTCTCGATGAAGTTTGAGTTGATTTTCATATCTTACATATTTATTGTTCGAAAAGATTAAGCTGAAGGGAGTCGAATGCCTCCGAGATCGTAATATTGAAATATTCGGCAACAGCCTTGTATTCCTCCGGCTTGATTGGCTTCCGACCGAAGAACAGATCCCAATATCTCACCTGGTTAATTCCAGTCTCTCGGAAGAAGAACTTGCTCGGATGAAAGTCTTCGAGATGACGGAAACGGTATTCCAGCAGCTTCTTCAGTCGGTTTTCTTTTACTACCTGATGTTTGTCGTCCAATCTATGACGAAGCGCATAGAGACGCACAGCCATGACGGAACGGCCGAGATTGGCAGACAACTCCTCAAGACTCATCTTACCATAGTTGTCAACCAGGTAAGTCACTTCTTTCTTGTTCCATTTTTTATTGCTCATTTTTGCAGATAGGTTTATTAGCGTATTCAACATATCTTTTCTGCGGCAGGCAGAATCTGCCATTGACGCAGGCTCTGCCATCCACGCATTTCATACATTCCAGAGGTGGCATCGCTATTTATTTTTGATGTGTTCGTGGTAATAAGCAGAGACTTGGGCCAGAGAACGCATCTGCAGTTTAGCCTTGATATTCTCTCGGTGGCGCTGCACTGTCTTTACAGAGATGCATAGTCTGTCTGCAATCTCTTGTGCTCTGAATCCCTTGGAGATAAGTTCGATGATCTGCAGCTCCCGATCTGTCAGCTTTGAATCCAGCTTCGGCTTGCAGATAGCACCTTCCATTCTGCACTCACCGCGAAGAGGGCATTTAACCTCCTCGAAATGGAAGAATCCGTCTGCATCAATATCTGGTGTGTGAGCGTCATACTCACCAAAGTTGCATCTGCAGAACCTGGAAACAATATTAAACTCGTAAACCTTGCGATTCAATTCGCTTGCAGTATATAGCTCACAGAGAGCTTTGAAGGCCTGAGGATATCTGTTCTTGATAACATCAAGCATCTCCTCTATGATATCTCTACTCTCCGGCGTAAGCTCTTGCACCGGCTTCCCAATCGGCTTGTACATGACATCGCCTTCTGGGGTATTGTAAAACTCTATCAACTCCATACTATTGACAATTAGGAAAAAGTTCGCTCTCCTGCATACCAAGATATCCAGAGACAAGACCTCTGCATAGAGCGTTCGGCTCGGACTTGCCCTGTATCCATCTATAGACGGAACTATTAGACACTTTGCATAAGCTAGCAATCTCCTCCACGGCCTTGGTTCGTGGATAGGGAAGACTTTTCATGTACTCACTAAAACCCATTTTATTAAATTTTTGTTTGAAATTAGCATTATGTGCGATATTTTTTGTATATTTGCACCGTGCGAAACATTCGCACGCTGCAAAAGTATAATATTTCGGTGATATAACAAAACATTTCACTGATTATTTTATATTTTTTCAGCATTTTGAGTGAATTTGTTTGAAATTAGATATAATTATGTGTACAGAAGAAACTACAGTAACAACAGAAACTATCGGTGATCGCATCAATGGCATCATCGAGAGAGAAGGTCACACCATTGCAACTTTTGCTAAGAAGATCGGTGTACCTTGGACGACAATCAAGAATATCGTATCAGGAAGAAACGCTCCTGGTTACGATATCATGTTGAAAATCATCAATGCCGTCGATTGGGTTGATGCTAATTATCTCCTTCTGGGTGAAGAGCTCTCGAAGGGTAATCAAGCTAATCTGCTGAAGATCGTCGAGCGCCAGAACAAGACTATCGAGAGTCAACAGCAGACCATCGATAGACTTACGAAAAAGATGCTGGAGCAATAGCATTTTAACGAGTTTTTATGCACCGTTTTGCGCGAAAAAACAGCGCTTTTATCAAATATTTGTTTTATATAGCCAACGCACACATTTGATTATCAGCGTTTTGTTTGATGCGTAACTCGGTGCAATCTCGGTGTTTAATATGTAATTCTCAGAAAAGCTCTAGTTGATCATCAGGCAGTTACACGGGTGTATTGTAAAATAAAAAACCGAAAGTTTTTTTCTTTCTTAAAGAATTTATTGCTATCTTTGCACCCATAAAAGGAATGAGGGCGCTTGACGCATCCCATGACGCATCTGATAATAACAAAAAATAAGATAATGAATACAATTAAGAAAATTGTACTTACAGGTGGTCCTTGCGCAGGTAAAACCACTGCGTTGGTAAAAATAATCGACCACTTCTCTGGCCTTGGATACAAGGTGTTTACGATTCCTGAGGTTCCTACCATGTTCACCCAGGCAGGTATGAACTATCTCACCAAAAACGAGAAGTTCTTCTTCGAGGGAGAAAAAGCTACCTTCCTGACTCAGATTGGACTGGAAGACAGTTTCACCAAAATGGCGGAAACCATCAACAAGCCGGTCATCATCGTCTGCGACCGTGGCACGATGGATATCTCCACCTATCTGACAGAAGACTTCTGGAACCGCATCATCTCCGAGCAGGGATACACCAACACCCAGTTGCGCGAACGCTACGATGCCGTACTGCATCTGGTTTCTGCCGCAGATGGCGCTGAACAATTCTACACCACAGCCAACAATGCCCAGCGAGTGGAAAAGGCTGACGAAAAGGGATTGCAGATAGCCAGGGAACTGGACAAGAAAATCGTTTCCGCCTGGAAGGGACACCCACATCTGAGAGTAATCAACAACCACGAGGACTTCAACAACAAGCTGAACCGTGTGCTCAAGGAAATCAGCAATGTGCTGGGTATTCCACAACCTATCGAGGAGGAAAGAAAGTATATCGTGAAACTGACCGGCGAAGTGCCAAACGCCATCGACAGCGATATCGTGCAGACCTATCTTTCGGGAGAACCAGGCAGCGAGATCCGTCTCCGTCGCCGCGGATTCGAAGGTGGCAAGTACGTATATGTTCACACCACCAAGAAGCGCGTAGCCGACAACGAACAGATTGAGACCGAGCGACAGATCAGCGCCAATCTCTACGAGAATATGCTGCAGCAGGCAGACCCTTACCGTGCTACCATCCGCAAGCACCGCAAGAGCTTTATCTGGAAAGGTCAGTACTTCGAGCTGGATTCATTCTCTGAGCCAATAAAAGACCTGATGATCCTGGAAACCAAAGGCATCGCCAAACGCGAGAGCGTGAAGTTTCCTCCTTTCATCCAGGTGCTCGAAGATATCACCGGCAATACACATTATTATAATTACAACATCGCTTTGAAGCGATAATAAAAAAGAAGCTTATGAAATTTATCGGTATTATTCCAGCAAGATACGCTTCAACGCGTTTCCCTGGCAAGCCTCTTGCCATGCTTGGTGGCAAGCCTGTTATTCAGCATGTATATGAAAAGGTGGCTGCTGTTTTAGAAGAAGCATACGTGGCTACTGACGATGAGCGTATTTTCAATGCCGTGGAAGCTTTTGGCGGTAAGGCGGTAATGACCCGTACTGACCACAAGAGCGGAACCGACCGCATAGAGGAGGCTATCGAGAAGATAGGCGGCGACTGGGATGTCATCGTCAACGTACAGGGCGATGAACCTTTCGTGGCAAAAAGCCAGCTGGAAACCATCTGCCATTGCTTCGATGACCCAACCACCCAGATTGCTACCTTGGGCAAGGCTTTCACATCTATGGAGGCGGTAGAGAATCCAAATAGTCCGAAAATCGCAGTCAGCAACCAGGGATTCGCTCTCTACTTCTCCCGCAGCGTCATCCCATACGTACGAGGTAAGGAACGCGAGGAATGGCTCCAGCATTTCCCTTACCTCAAGCATCTGGGCATCTACGCCTATCGCAAGGAAGTGCTCAGAGAGGTAACCCAGCTACCACAAAGTTCTCTCGAAATTGCAGAAAGTCTGGAACAGCTGCGCTGGTTGCAGAACGGATACAAGATCAAGGTGGGAACCACAGACGTTGAGACCGTGGGAATCGATACCCCGGAAGATCTCCAGCGCGCCGAGGAGTTCCTGAAAGAAGGACATTAAAAGCCAGAAAGTCGAGGCTGGAATATGAACAAGATAGAAACGATAGTCAGAAACTATATCGTGCGCCACGGAATGTGTAAGCACGACGGTTCTTATATTGTTGCCCTCTCGGGAGGAGCAGACAGTGTGGCTCTGCTCCTGATTCTCAAGAACCTGGGGATGTCCATCCATGCAGCCCACTGCAACTTTCACCTGCGTGGCGAAGAAAGCGAGCGCGACGAGCAATTCTGCGTAGATCTCTGCGAGCGTGAAGGCATCTGCCTGCATCGCATCCACTTCGATACCCTCACCTATGCCGAAAAGCACAAGGTGAGTATCGAGATGGCTGCCAGGGATCTGCGCTACCGCTATTTCGCTCAACTCGCCCGAGACATCGAAGCCGACGGCATCTGCGTGGCACATCACAGAGACGACAACGTGGAAACGCTCCTGCTCAATCTGCTGAGAGGTTCGGGGGTAGATGGGCTCGCAGCCATTGCTCCCAAAAACGGAAACATCCTGCGGCCCCTACTCTGCATCAGCCGCCAGGACATCCTGGACTATCTCGCAGAAAAGGGACAAGACTACGTCACCGACTCCACCAACCTGGAAGATGATGCCCTGCGCAACAAGATCCGCCATCACGTGATTCCGCTGTTGGAAACGCTGAACCCTGCTGCCAGGGAGAACATCGCCCAATCGGCCAGATACCTCAGACAGGCTAAGATGATGCTCGATGACGCAGTGGACGTACCATCGCAACCTGATGATTCCGGCACATCGCAGCCCGATGATTCCAGCACATCGCAGCCCGATGATTCCAGCAATATCATAACCATCGGCAAGCAACTCGTGATGCAGGCGGCAAGTCCGGAGTTCATGCTCCATCAGCTCATCGGCTGCTATGGCTTTCATGGTGATACCATCGACGGCATCATAGAAAGTATGAACAGCCAGGACGGTGGAATAGGCAAGATTTGGAAAAGCAACGAATACATGCTTTGCATCGACCGCGAAAAGCTGCTTATCACACCTCAGAAAGAAATGGATAACCTGCAGAAAGAAAGAGCTTTCCGCCTTCCGGAAGAAGGAAATTACAGTCTTGCAGGAAACACGAGAATCAGGATCCACCGCTACCCTCGCACAGCCGACTTTACGCCAAGCAAGGAAAGCCATCGCATCACCCTGGATGCCAATCAGGTAAGTTTCCCGCTCACCTATCGACTCACCCAGCAAGGCGACCGATTCAAACCTTTCGGCATGAAGGGAACTAAGCTGGTAAGCGACTATCTGACAGACCGCAAGCGAAACTACATGGAGAAAATGAGCCAACATGTACTGACCGACAAGACAGGCGAAATCATCTGGCTCATCGGAGAAAGAACATCAGACCACTGCAGAATCACCCCCGACACCCAATCCATCCTGGAGATAGAACTGGAGGAAAATCAGAAGTCTGATAAAACAATAGATAAAATAAGAACTATAGATATATAGATAAGAACTATAGAATAGATAAGGGAGAGAAAAGAAATATAGGAGGAATTGAAACAATGACAAACAACAGAAAGAAAGGCATCAGAATAGCTGGTGCCCTATTTATCATTTTACTTTGCGCCCTGGGATATTGGACCTACCGCTGTCTGAATCCCACAAGAGAACAGGTGCAGGCAGCCAAAGCCAGAATAGAAGCCTACAGCTGCTACGAAATAAGAAGAAACGGCAAAACCATGCTGCGATTCGACGAAGATACCACCACACTGGCAGCAATCTTCATGAACCGCTGGGCACTCGTTCCTTCATGCCAGGGACGACTCGCAGCATCCAACAATACCGACATCACCCGAAACCGCTATCAGGGACTCGATGCAGACAGTGTGCTGGTAGAGAAAGCGGATTCCCTCGACAGTCTCTACAAGGATTCGAAATGGAAAGAAAGCGAACTGGCATACTATATCCACTCCCACAGCGTAATGGATCTGGGATACAACCGAATCTGTGCCTTCGAAAACCGCGAGAAGGTGTTGAGAGATTCTGCCAAGAAGATGCTCGACTCGCTACATCATATACAGGGAAAAACGCCTTCTGACAAGTCAAACCAGAAAGACGGCAAACTGGTATTGGTACACCTTATTAAATATAAGGCATTCTACACCGACGAAAACGGCAAAACCCGAAGCGAAGACTGCAAGCTCATCCAGACAAATGCAGACGAAAGAAAAGACAGACAGTACTGCCACCTCTTTCAGCTGGCATCAGAAACAACCCCTGACGGTATTTACGGCATTGCACCCCGCACAGCCATCGGAATCGTAAACCTGCAGGGAGCCACCCACCGAGACACCATCAACTATGAACAGCGCCATGACTCACTGGGTTATTTCTCAGGCAGCTACGACAGTCTCTACCAGGCAGAAGGCTACGGCACCTGGATGGGGCACGACGGTTCCTACTACGAAGGAGAATGGAAGAATGGAGAAAGAAACGGATGGGGATTCAGCATCGCACCCAAGAAGCCTCTGAGAGTGGGCGAATGGAAGCAAGACAGATACAAGGGAGAGCGACTGATATATAACTCGCAGCGCATCTACGGCATCGATATCTCGAAATACCAGCACATCAAAGGCAGAAAGCGATATCAGATAAACTGGAAGAAACTGCGCATCACGCATCTGGGGAACATCAGCAGAAAAACCGTGGCAGGCAACGTAAACTACCCAATCCGCTTCATCTACATCAAGAGCACAGAGGGTAAATCAATGGTGAATCCTTACTATAAGAAAGACTATAGCGCAGCTCGCGCACATGGCTATAAAGTAGGCACTTACCACTTCTTCAGCACCAGAACACCAGCCGTTGCTCAGGCAAATCATTTCCTCAGACACAGCTGCATCAGGAGAGGAGATTTTCCGCCGGTTCTCGACCTGGAGCCATCGCATAGCCAGATCAGCAAGATGGGAGGTCCGGGCGTTCTCTTCGCAAGAGTAAGAACCTGGTTAAGACTGGTGGAAAGAGCCACGGGCGTAAAACCTATCCTCTACATCAGTCAGGTTTTCGTAAACCGGTATCTGCCTGCAGCCCCTGACCTGAAACGTGACTATAAAATATGGATTGCCCGCTATGGCGAATACAAGCCAGACATCCACCTGGTATATTGGCAGCTATGCCCGGATGGCCGTGTGGCAGGCATCCACGGAGCCGTAGATATCAATGTTTTCAATGGCTATCAAGATGCATTCACAAAATTCTCTCAAAATGAGGTAGTTAGATAAAATTTCGAAAAAAACAAGTATTTTTAGTTAAATTATGTTGTAGAAAAGTACAACCTATTACATTTTTTACTAACTTTGTGGAGTTTAGTAACAAAATTTGGGGGTAGGATCATCATGAGACAACTTAAGATACAAAAGAGCATAACCAATCGAAATAGTGAAGCACTAGATAAATATCTGGTAGAGATCGGCAGAGCGCCAATGATTTCTATAGAGGAAGAGATAGAGCTGGCACAGCAGATAAGAAAGGGAGGTAGAGTTGGCGAAAGAGCCAAGAACAAATTGGTAGAAGCCAACTTGAGATTCGTGGTGTCTGTGGCAAAACAGTATCAGCATCAGGGACTCACACTCACCGATCTTATTGACGAAGGCAACATCGGACTCATCAAGGCTGCAGAACGCTTCGATGAGACCCGCGGCTTCAAATTCATCTCCTATGCTGTATGGTGGATTCGCCAAAGCATCCTCCAGGCAATAGCAGAACAGAGCCGCATCGTGAGACTGCCTTTGAACCAGGTGGGTTCGCTCAACAAGGTAAACCAGGAAATCAACCGATTTGAGCAGGAAAACCAGCGCCGCCCTAGCGTAGAGGAACTGTCTGCCCGCACCGGTGTAGATGAAGATAAAATCTCTCAGAGTATGATGGCTAGCGGTCATCATGTAAGCATCGATGCACCATTCGGCGAAGACGATGACAACTCGATGGCAGATGTGATGTCGAGCGGAGACGACAGCCGCACCGACAAGCACGTGGATCATGAGAGTATGGCTCAGGAGCTGAAACAGGTTCTCAACAAATGTCTGAAGGAAAGAGAACGCAAGATCGTATGCGCCTGCTTCGGTATCGACGAGACCGAGAAGGGTCTGGAAGAAATCGGAGACAAGATGGGATTGACACGCGAAAGAGTTCGACAGATTAGAGAGAAGAGCATCACCAAGCTCAGAGAATCCGGCAAGATCGGTATTCTGATGAAATATCTGGGATAAAGGTAATGCTGAGGATGACTTCTTCCAGGCATTGGAAGACAGAGATACAGCCATTATGCAAATGGATGTCTTGAAATAACAGATAAACAGAAATCCCCCATCCTACTTTCTCAAGCGGGATGGGGGTTTTGCTTATGTGATCAGTAAACCTAAAAAACAAAAGCAAGCATCAACTCTTCAGGAGTTGGTATTTATATTTATAGATATATGATATCTTTGGATTTTCGGATTAAAAGCCCTGCCGGCTTTCACAAGCTGGCAGGGATCATTATAAGTAAAAGATGTAATAGATGTACCACTGTACAACCTACTTATTAAAACTATAAAATTAATCTTGCAGATTCTACACACATTAATCTGCTTCCTTAAATATGAACTATAATAATAAAAATGAATACAGTTAACGAAATTTAGCATAAATATGCATTTTCCTTTTGGCACTTTACCTACTTCAAGGTATTGCAAATATACACCGATTTTCGTACCTT
>ERZ1034939.140-NODE-140-length-50958-cov-288.345127_pt1 | contig 50958 bp, 49 predicted proteins | sample MGYA00520626_ERZ1034939 | MGnify/ENA primary metagenome ERZ1034939 (study PRJEB33766, sample SAMN09781751) | gut metagenome | biome: gut microbiome | host: Homo sapiens | place: Madagascar | study: EMG produced TPA metagenomics assembly of the PRJNA485056 data...
AAAACGTCAAAACCGCGGCTCCCGAAACTCAACGGGTGATGGGGGCTGAAAACATTAAACACAGGAGGAAACATGAGCGCATTTTCTTTTAACACCACTTATCAGCCAACCGGTGATCAACAGAAAGACGCAATCGCACAAATCGACATCATGCAGAGTCGTGCTGTTCAGGCAAATCTTGCATATCAGAGCAGCCTGGATGCGGAAACGCTGATGAAACAGTTAGGGCAAATCAATGATGAACTGGGGGCGCTGTTGGATAGCCTGGAAAATCACACGCCAGTTATCAGAAAAAAAGCCAGTGATTTGAGTGCACTGATGATGCTTTTCAGCCAACAGGCCGGTCAGCCCATGACCAGTCCGGTGTGATGATTTTTTCCTGATTGTTGTCGATTTGTTAATAATAATCAGGGGAAGGAAATTAAGCGAAAAAATTTTTGACTTATTTTTTCTTTCAGCGAGGAGTGAATATTATGCGACTGGCTTCCCGTTTTGGCCGATATAATTCCATTCGCCGTGAGCGCCCGTTAACGGATGACGAATTAGTGCAGTTTGTGCCGTCTGTTTTTTCTGGTGACAAACATGAATCCCGGAGTGAGCGTTATACATATATCCCAACCATCAATATCATCAATAAGTTACGTGATGAAGGTTTCCAGCCGTTCTTTGCCTGTCAGAGTCGGGTTCGTGATTTGGGGCGTCGCGAATACAGTAAACATATGTTACGTCTTCGCAGGGAAGGGCATATTAACGGGCAGGAAGTTCCTGAAATTATCCTGCTTAATTCACATGATGGTTCATCCAGTTATCAGATGATCCCCGGAATTTTTCGTTTTGTCTGCACAAATGGCCTGGTGTGCGGGAATAATTTTGGTGAAATCCGCATTCCGCATAAAGGCGATATTGTCGGGCAGGTTATCGAGGGAGCATATGAAGTGCTCGATGTCTTTGATAAGGTCACTGATAATATGGAGGCGATGAAAGAAATTCATCTTAACAGTGACGAGCAACATTTATTTGGCAGGGCTGCACTGATGGTCAGGTATGAGGATGAAAATAAAATGCCAGTGACGCCTGAACAAATAATTACTCCCCGTCGTCGGGAGGATAAACAGAACGATCTCTGGACGACCTGGCAGCGGGTTCAGGAGAATATGATAAAAGGTGGATTACCGGGAAAAAGTGCCTCCGGTAAAAATACAAGGACAAGAGCCATTACAGGCATTGATGGTGATATCCGAATCAACAAAGCATTATGGATGATTGCCGAACAGTTCAGGAAGTGGAAGTCATGATAATATAAGTAAAGCCCCGAAAAATTTTTTCGGGGCTTTACTTATATTATCATTCTGCGGCATTGTTGTGTCGTCTGATATGTCTCAATTTCATCAACTGGCTTTCCCGTCGTCTGTAAATATTGTGCCCGCGAAAAATGGTCTGGCAGGAGGCTGCGCAGTTACCGGGTATATATAAGATGGGTTCCCGCTTCGCGGGGCTTCGGCCAGTCAGCATTATCACTCATATGATATTTTTGTGTGTGGCCTTCCATGCCGCTGTCGCGGCATAACATCTTTCAGTACCCTCGTTTGTTCTTTATATTGCGATAAATGTTCTGTATTTTTGTAGCATAAATTTTTCTGCGTCGTTCCTGTTCCTCTGTGTTGCGAAAACCGGCATTGTAAGCACCGACAGCCCGCCACGTTACGCCCCACTTTTTGAACGCTATTGCCAGGTAATACGCACCGGTATAAATATTCATGCACGGGTCTGTAACCAGGTGTTCTGGTTTTATTCCGTAACGTGACAACTCCTTAAAATGCTGGGAGTCGATTTGCATCAGGCCGGAGCCATATCCCGTAACAGGGTTAATGCCGATAGCATTAACCCTGTTACGGGATTCATGCCATGAAATCGCTCTCAGTAAATCGGGATCTATTTTGTAATCTCTGCCAGCAAGTTCAAAACAGTCAGAGGAATATGTATTTCCTGCAAACATTATGAGGATAATGGCGATAATCTTATGCATGCATTTACTATTTATAGTGTCAATACTATGGCGTGAGCATGCCATTTTTGTGCTTTACAGGCAATGCCCCGAAATTCCGAATCAGCCCCGGGATGCTTTTTGCCTCATCTCTCCTCTGAAAGTATTTTCCTCACACCTGTCGCAAAACTGTGTTTTGCATGATTTATATTTAGAATCAGTGCGTTAAAATTATTTTATATGGCAAATTTCGTGTTTTTTAGCTATACGCAGCACCGTAACAGTGCTGGATTGTGGCTGGATTAGGCACTACAAGCAGCACTGTTACAGTGCTAATTCTTATTAATCATAATGTTACTGAAATACAGGCACTGTAACGGTGCCTGTTACGGTGCTGGATTGTGGCTGGATTTTGCCTGTACGGTGCTGCTTACAGTGCCTGATATTGGTGCTATAGTGCCTGTTATGGTGCTGCGGTGCTGGATTAGGCACTGTTGCTGTTTTTTTAACGGTGCTGCATTAGGCACTGTGATTTTGTAGCAGGAAATATTTAATGCCGAGACAAAATGTTTATATGAAACAAAAAACACTTGATGGTATTCGTCAGCTTGTTGATGAAAGACTGGCCGAAGGAGCCACTCCGGCTGATGTTAATATGTCAAGTGTTTGTTCCGAGTTGCTGGAGACCGGATTGCGCGTTGTGCAGCAATTAAAAAAGCGCGAACAGGAAGAGGGAAAAAATGATGGATTAACTGATGAGGAATTGTTTCGTAAGCGACTTCTGGAAGAATGCATGAAGAGTCGCCTTACCACTCAGGCTATTCTTAATTGTATGTTTGATTTAACGGAAATAAAATCGGATTCGCGTCATAACTACCATGAACTGATTTCTAAGTTTAAGCAGGAAATAAGAGGGTCGTTGCAGGAGTTTTTTCCTGAAAAAGAATGAGAGATATTGAACCTGTAAAAGGTGTTTGATAAAATTTGCATTGAAAAAATAGTTGGTAATGTCTAACTATTTTTAAAATTTAACTGAGTCGCACTGACAGGGGAGTCTCGATCCCACTGCCAGTGCTAACCACAATCTAGCCACCTTTGGAGGAACTAGTTATGGCTAAACACAACTCTATTGATCTACCTGTTGGATCTCAAGATCTTTCCTCACATTTTTATCACTATCATCGTCAGTTTGGTGGAATTTGGTACATTAAGAGTCACAATGGACAGTTTTTAGATTGCAGTGAAGGTTTTTTATCCATTTGTGATGCTGAAAACAATCTTCATTTAAATGAAATATATAGCAGAAATAACACTCCTATTAGTTGTTTTGGTTCGCGACTTGAACGTTACGAGAAAGTTGTTTGCTCTGATTCAAAAATAATAGTCTTGTTTTCTGTAATGGATATAAAAGGAGTAGCTAAACCATTTATATTAACATTAAAACCATTTTTTAATGGTGTATATGTAAAAATAGATGATCTTTTTTTCATAGGATTTGAAAGAAAGATTATCCATTCTGTTTGTTCTATTGATAATGATGAAATTTCACCAGAAATAGATGAGTTCAGATTTTATAAAAAAAATCCATTTTGTGAGTTGTTTGAACATGAGCAGATTGTTGCATGGTTAATGTCTATAGGCATGTCGAAGAGAGAAATGGCGAAATACCTTTCAAGAAGTGAGAGATATGTTGTTAATACGATGAATTCTATTTATACAAGTCTGGTTGTTGGTGGATATGATAATTATATGATCCTTTCTGAGAAATATCAGTGGAGTAAATTTGTCCCCCCATCTTTATTAACACGGGGGTATTTAATTGAACTTTATTTGATGTAAGTCAATTTTGTGCACCGCGTGGGTAACTAGATATTTGAAAAACATTATGAAATCATCCCTCTCAGGAATTCTGAGAGGTTTTTTATGCTTGAAAGAAAAAGAAATGGATGTGTTGTCTCATTAACGCTTCTTCTTCGTAAAGAAACTAATGAGAAACTTGTTGCAGCTGCAAAAGCGGCAGGACGCTCAAAGAGCCTGGAAGCAACATTACGTCTGACTCAACATTTAAATTCAGTACCTGAGCTTGGGGAGAACAGTTACTGGGAAATCCTGTTGCCGAAAGAAAGTTAATCTTTTCGTTTCGTTAAATCTGTTTTACTGAAGGTACTCCGTAGCGGGAGTTTAAATATCAGCGGACTGTTTTTGCTGAATATCCTCCTTTTGCATTTGTTATGCCCTGTTGTCTACGGGCAGGGACTTTTGCACCCCGCAGATCGTATTTCACGGTCACGATCGGATTTGCACCCGAGGGCGGTAGCGTGCCTGAAATGGTCCGGAGTTACGTTCTGAATATCCACACCCGGGTATTCAGAGGGCAATTCCGCCCATATAACTTTCATTGTCCTTTAAGAGGAATTCATATGGCTGAAATGGCTGTTTTAAATAATGACATGGCAACGTCTGCGAAAAAACGTAAGCCGGGTTTGTTGTCGCGTTGTTTGGCTGTTGTTAATAAATCAACCGCCAAAGCTCTGGTGAAATATGTGGCTGCACCGCTGGCTCTTTATCTGGTGGCGCAGGGCGTGGCACAGGCTGATGATTTGGCTGCTGCTGGTAAGCCGGATGTTCAGGATACCTTCGGTAAGGACTCCACGATGATGTACTACTTCATGATCGCGGAAGTTTTTCTGGTATTCATGCTCTATCTGCGTAACCACAACCCCGCCACCTTTGTGTTGATCCCGGTATTCATCGTGGTGACCAAGGTTGTCTTCTCCATGATCGGTGGCTAGTTTGCTTCCGTTTTATCAGGAGATGACGGTATGCGTGATGACGTGGAAGAACGTTACATCTTCCCTCAGACGCTGACCGAACAGAAACGCCTCATCGGGATACCTCTCGATGAGGCTACCGTTGGACTGACTCCTCCGTGTATCGGGATTTACTTCAACCAGAGTCTGGCCGGTTTGATTGTCGGGCTTCTGTTCTGGTTTGCGTTAACCCACTTCAAAAAGGGAAAGGGGACGTCCTGGCTTTTTAATATGTGTTACTGGCATCTGCCGGGGCTGAACAGTCAGTTTAAGGTGCTGCCGGAGTCATGCCGGCGACTGTGGTTAAAATAAGGAGAGATTTATGGATCTGAGCGCACATCGCTCAGCCCTGAAGTTCACATCCCTGACATTTGTCATCCTGTTGTTTTTTCTTGGTCTGAGTCTGGCCGCGAATGTCCTTGCCTGGTTACGAATTGAAGATCTGGCGCGGGGACAGAAAGAAACCTACATCCCCATGTTCTTTAATCAACCGTTTTCGCTGTCCCGTAATGTGGCTGATGCCAGCTATCTGCAGCAGGTAGCGGAGTCGTTGATGTTTCTGCGACTTAATGTCACGCCAGAATCGGTAAAAGCCCAGCATAAGGCCCTGCTGCGTTATTTCGATACAACAACCCGCCCTCAGATGAAAGAGATTCTGGATGGTGAAGCCAGTCAGATCATTACCAACAATGCCAGCTCTGCGTTTTATATGACCGGGATTGATGTGTATCCGAATGCCGGGGTGGTGGATTTCAGGGGGACGCTGAAGACATGGATTGGACGGCGTGAGGCATTGCCGGAAGAAAAGGCATATCGGCTGGAACTGGGTTACAGGGACGGGATGACAACGATCCGGTCATTTAAGGAACTGGTGAATGAGAAAGAAAAACCAACGAAATAAATGGCAAACACTTCCGGGTATAGCCGCATTGCTGTGCGGTCTGGCCGGTAACGTACAGGCCGCACCAGTGGCACAGAAACCTGTACAGGTTCCGGTTTCACCTGATGCACAGGCCCGTGTTGCGCTGAGCAACACACAGCCTAACCTGCTGGTTGTTCCCGGCGATCGTATTGTGGGCGTGGACAGTGCGCAGGGAACCTTCACGAATACCGGAGAGTACGGACAGACAGGTATTGCAAATGGTGGGGTGATCCTGATGACGGAGAAAACCGCGTCCTTCACGTTTTATATCCGTACCGAAGGTGGCCTGGTGGTCTCCGTTATCGGGCAGCCTCAGGCCCGGGACGGTCGGGTGGTACATCTGATAAGTGAGCGGCCGGTTCGCCACCAGGCTGCTGCTGCCTGGGAGCGCAGCCATGATTATGTGGCGTTGCTGGTTGATGTACAGAGGACGCTGATGAAAGGCGATATTCCCCCGGGATACGTCTTTTCTCCGATCGTGGCCGCGCCAGTGTTTTCACTGCCTGCCGGACTGATTGCCCGGGCCGACGGCATGTGGAGTGGTGATCTTCTGCGGGTATATCGCTACCGGATAAGTAACAGGCAACAACATGCGGCAGTGTTATCTGAATCTCAGTTCAGTGCGCCGGGTGTGCGCAGTGTGGTGATTTATCCCCGTGCAGAAACTCTGTTACCCGGTGCAACCACAGATGTCTGGGTGATGGTCGGACAGACGGAGGCACGGGATGGCTAATATCAATCAGCTGGTTCGTCGTAAACAAAACCTCAGAATGGCGCTTATTGGTCTGGGGATCAGTGCAGTGGGGGGGGCTGCCTGGTATCTGTCTTCCGCACAGCATGCCGGAAAAGCAGCGCAGGCGCAGCAGCAAAAAGCACCGCCGCCCAATATGACCGGTGTGGTCTCACAGACTTTTGATAAAAAGGTGTCTGACGCGGCGGTTGCAGATATTCAGCATACCGCCAGTGAGGCGGAAAAAAAGCTGAAAGCGTTTGAGTCTCGTCTGGCGAAAATGGAGCAACGGGAGCAGGACTACCGGACCAAAATTGAAGAGCAGGAGAATGAACTGGCCATCCTGCGGGCCGAACAGGAGGCGATGAAAGAAAACAGCGCACCGGAATTACCCGCCGGGCAACCTGCACCTTCTTTTGGTCCGGGCGCAGCTGTTCCACCGCCAACCACATTTTACCCGCCGGGCAGTGGTAATGAGAACGTAAATCTGGCACCAGTCACGCAGTATCAGGTGACACCAAAGCCTGAGAAAGGCCTGTCCTCAATGACCGTGGATTATGGTGAAAAATCTGCTGTCAGCAATAAACCACCTCTGCCTTATATCCCGTCAGCCAGCTTTGCGCCGGCGGTTGTTATTGAAGGGGCCGATGCCAATGCCTCCGTCACCGGTAACAGCGATCCGTCCCCGATGCAGTTCCGCCTGACCGGCCTGGTCAGGATGCCTAACGATAAAACGTATGATCTGACAGGCTGTATGGTCACTGCCGGGGCCTATGGCGATATCTCCAGTGAGCGGGCGCTGATCCGTACCGATCGTCTTTCCTGCCATAAAAACGGGCATGTGATTGATATACCTTTTAAAGGCCATGTTTCTTTTAAAGGGAAGAACGGCATCAAAGGTGAGCCGGTCATGCGTAACGGCAAAATTATTGGCTGGGCATTTGCAGCCGGTGCCGTGGATGGTATTGGCAGCGGTGTGGCTAAAATTGGTCAGGAAACACCGGGGGCGGGGGCTGTGGCCTCGGTTTCCGGCAGTTCAGTGATGAACAGCGCGCTGGGTGGTGGGGCATCGCAGGTCGGTAAAACGCTGAGTGATTACTACATCAAGCGGGCAGAGCAGTATCACCCGGTTATCCCTGTTGGAGCAGGAACGGAAGTGACGGTGGTTTTTCAGGAAGGTTTTCAGCTGAAGTACACGGATGAGGACAAGGCATCCACGCCGGCACGCCAGGCAAAAGCGGTGGTGGATAACGGTATTCAGGTATCACAGCAGATGCTGCGGGAACTTAATCTGGGGGATGCTGTTTCAGGTAAAGGTGAATAATAATGTGTGGATATAAATATATTCTGAAGCCGGCATATATTGTTCGTTGGTTTTTCTGGGGGGTGAAAAATATCGTTATCATGCCATTGTCTGCAATGGTTCTGATAGCCTTGTTTTTCTTCTGGAAGGATAACACCACTCCAGGTACATTGTTAGCTCAGGAAATTGATCTTGTGAGGGAGAAAGCACCCCTTGGGGGGTATCCTGTTCGGGAGTGTACCTGGGGGCTACATGATCTTCCTGGTGGAAGTGAATATATCTGTCGTTACCGTAATGCTGATAAAACTGAATATATCAGAGATTTTGACCTGTTGCTGATTCGGATGGGTAAAACACTATGGATAATTCTTGTTTTTACATCCGTGTCGCTGGCGGTATTGACAGGGGAATATCCGAGGCTTTCCGGTAAATAAAAGGTTATCATTTGTTGTGCAATATGTGGTGCACAAGTGAATAGAGTAACTCTGTGTATGAAAGCAGAAATTAAAAGTATGCGGAAAATAACAGAAAATGAAAGAGATGTTCTGAGTGAATTGTATGAGAGGCAGAAGAAAGCAGAGGAAAATCAAAATATTATTCGCAATTGTATATTTTTGTTGTCTGAGTCAATATTAGTCTTAATGATAATATCAATAACGGTTTTTAAAGGGTTTAATGCCGCATTTTTTATGATTTCTTTAACGGCTGGTTCGGCGTTGATATTAATGGTTGTATATAATTATATTGATGACATTATTCCTGATAAAATTTTCTTGTCCAGCGAAGATGTTATGGAGTTGGGGGAGTATGTAAAAAATAATGACGTGGCAAAAATATTGCTTTCAGAGAAAATAATATCCGGTTGTTTGCTGACAGTTCGGGATGCGGATGTGTTGAAAAATATCGTAGATAAAGACCTGATTGCAAAACAGGAAAAAGAACGTAAGAAACATCATGAAGATGTGATGGCAGACATTCTTAAACCAGGAAAGGAACATGATGTACGTAAGTAATAATTGAGATTATATTCCCTGTTGAGATGGATTTGTTATGAATAAATATATGCTATTAATAGCAGGAGGTGCCCTGCTGTTATCCGGTTGCGCCGGAATGAAAAGTGAATTTGACTGCAATGCCACAGCCAGTAACAGCTGTATGACAATGGATGAGGCAAATAATAAAGCCCGCTCAGCCACTGAACGTTCTGAAGCAACAAAGCAGATGCCACTTCCCCGCCTTGCCGCCTCCGCTTCGCAACCTTTAACCAGAACAGTCTCTTTTGCCGTAAAGACACCTGCAGGAGTACCGGATTCAGTGGCATCACTGGCATCATCCCGGACATCAGGAAACACAGCGACGGGGAGCCGCATTGTTCCTGATGGTGACAGCACACGCCAGAAATCCCGGCGCGCGGCGCAGGAACCCGTCCGGTTACAGGCAACAACGGCCCGGATGTGGATTGCCGCCTGGACCGATGAACAGGATATCTGGCATCAGCCGTCACTGGTGGCCTTTGAGGTCACGCCGTCGCGCTGGTTACATCAGCAGGGGGATAAAGGGTGAGCAGGGAAAGACAACCTGAACAGCAGGAGGTAAAAGGCTGGCAGGTATTACTGTCGCAGCTGTTGGGTGGCTGGAAAACGCCGGATGGCAGCCAGCAGGCGCAGCAAATCCTGGATGAAATGGATTATCCGTCTTTCGCCAGTCTGCTGCCGTACCGCCGGTATGATCCGGACAGTGAGCTGTTCATCAATGCCAGAACGGCAGGGTTTATCCTTGAGTGCGCGCCGTTATCCGGTGCCAATGAAGCCATCAGTAAGTCACTGGATTATTTTTTACGGGATAAAATCCCCCGTAAAGTCCCGCTGACATTCATGCTGGTTGGTTCTCCCTGCGTGCGTCCGATGCTGGAGAGTGGGCTGGCTGATTTTCGCTGGCAGGGAAAGCGGGCAGATGAATTCAACGCCATTACCCGCGCCTATTATGAACGGGCCGCCCTGACAAAATTTGCCAATAAAAAAGGCTATCCGCTGACGCTGCGCCATTACCGTCTGTTTGTCTCGTATGCGGAAGAGGTCAGCAGCCTGACGGAACAGAAGAAAACGGAGCTGAACCAGGTGGCCAACCGTGTTGTGGCTGGTCTGGCTTCTGCCGGCCTGTGGTCGACGCGGGTGGATAAACACGGGCTGGTTTCTCTGGTGCGTGAACTGGCCAATTTCCGGCATGGCAATACTGAACCCCCGGGCGGGGATGTGGCGGAGTTTGAGCCGCTGAATACAGAATGTATTGACCGTTCCCTGCGGCTGATGCTGCATCCGGATCGCATTGAACAGAGCCTGCAGTCACAACGTGGTGGCGAACGTGAGCGCACACGCATTCTTAATTTCATGCTGGAAAAAAATCCGGAGAAACCGTATGCCCTGTGGCAGATGGGGGACAATATCAGCAACGTCACGGACCCGCTGTGCACCATTTCCTGCCCGTTTGTGATGACGCTGGCGCTGGAAGTGGAGGAGCAGGCCGGCACCCAGCGGGAGGCCAACCGCAAATTTATCCAGCTGGACAAAAAGGCGAACTCGCCCTTTGCGAAGTTTGTACCGTCGGTGAAAAAGCAGGCTGCGGAGTGGGGCGGGCTGCGGGAATCCCTCAGCACCAACCAGGATTCACTGGCGCGTTTTTACTTTAACGTCACGCTGTTCTGTGAAGACAGGGATGAAGTGGCGCTGGAAACGGAGATGACGGTGCTGAACACCTTCCGGCGTAACGGGCTGTCAATGTACATGCCGGAGTTTATGCAGCTGCGCAATTACCTCTCCGTCTTTCCGTTCATGATGCCGGAAGGGCTGTGGAGCGATATCTGTCGTTCGAATGCTATTCAGCGGGCACGGGCCAGCAATGTGGCCAATATTCTGCCGGTGGTGGCGGATAACCAGGTCTGCCTGCAGGGGCTGCCCATACCGTCTTACCGCAACCAACTTTCTTTTTTGAACCTGTTCGACCGCAATGCGGGGCTGGATACGGATAACAACAACCTCTCCGTCACCGGTACCTCCGGGGGCGGTAAGTCATTCCTGATGCAGGGCATCATCCGGCAGGTGCTGGACAGCGGTGGCCGGGCCTGGGTGTTTGATATGGGGGACTCCTACAAGGGGCTCTGCCGTAATGTGGGCGGGGTGTATCTGAATGCCCTTGACCTGCGTTTTAACCCCTTTGCCAACATTGTTGATATTAAAGAGTCCGCCGAGAGTATCCGTAACCTGCTGGTTGTGCTGGCCAACCCGTCCGGTGACTGCGATGACACCTTTATGTCGCTGTTGCTGAAGGCGGTGCAGGAAGTCTGGGAGCGTAAAGAGAATGAGGCGCTGATCGACGATATTGTGCAGTTCATGCAGGAGGCTATTCAGCAGCCGGAATACCGTGATACCACCACCGTACGTGCGCGCATGGAAGAAATCATTGTTGGTCTGGACAAGTACTGCTCCTGGGGAATTTACGGTGCGTACTTCAACAGTAAGAAACCATCACTGGATGACAACGTGCGGTTCTCCGTGCTGGAGATGGGGGAGCTGAAGGACAAACCTGACCTGCTGGCTGCGGTGATGTTCTCGATGATGATTTATGTCGAGCAACGGATGTATCTCTCTGACCGTCAGCAGCCAAAAGTCTGTCTGATTGATGAAGCCTGGAAACTGCTGTCGAAAGATAACAAGCGGGCCGAGGACTTTATTGAGAATGGTTACCGCACGGCACGTAAATATAACGGTGCCTACATCACCATCACACAGGGGATTGAAGACTTCGACGGACAGAAAGCCAGTGGTGCAGCCAAAGCCGCCTGGGCGAACTCTTCCTTCAAAATCATCCTGCGCCAGAACCGTGATGCGTTCCGTAAATACTGCCTGGATAACCCGGAGATGTTTAACCGCTTTGAGCGGGAGGTTATCGAGGGCTTTCCGGCGGCACGTGAGGCGCATTTCAGTGCCTTTATGCTGCGTTACGGGGGGCAGACATCATTCCACCGCCTGCTGCTCGACCCTATCAGTCGCGTCATGTTCTCATCCGACGGTGAGGATTTTGACTACCGTGAAGCCGGACTCCGTGCCGGTAAAGATATCCACGACATCATCGGAGAACTGGCCTGGCGTAAGTTCCCGCAGGAAATGGAGACACTGACGGAATGGATAAAACACAATCACTGATTTCCTCTGCCGGTACACCGGAAAAATCCCCTGCTAAATGCTCCCGTCGCCGTCGTTATCTGAAGTCTGTCGCCGGTGTGGTGGCGGGCATAATCGTGCTGAATGCGGCGGTCTCCCTGTTACTGACAGAGTGGCGCCAGCCAAAAACGGTCAGTTTTGATATGGCCGGAACCGTGAACAGTTTTATGTCACAGGCTGCGGCGCAGGCACTGGATGAAGCTCAGGTAAAGGCGCTGACTGCACGTTTTAACCGTGCACTCTCTGACAGTCTGACGGCATATCAGCGTGATCACCGGGCCGTCATTATTGTGGCGCCGGCCGTTGTGGGCGGAGCAGAAGATATTACGGCAGAGATTCAGCAGTCAGTGGCTGCACGTATGGCGGAAGGGAAGTGAGTATGGCAGATGAAATCGAACGTTTTCAGTCTCATCAGGCGATGCTGGAAGCCGATCGCATACAACGTATCCGTCAGCAGTTAACGGGCATCAGTGCCCTGTTCTGCGATGACTGTGGTGCGCCGGTCCCGGCAGAACGTCGCCGGCTGATACCGGGTGTGCGGAAATGCGTGGGGTGCCAGGAGGTACAGGAGATTCAGGCCCGCCATTACAGGAGGTGGCAGTGAAGCGGATGTGGTGCGGGCTGCTGATCAGCCTGCCGCTGGCGGCGAAGGATCTGGGTGTGCAGGGTGATCTCTGGCCGGTGCAGGAGCAGAGCATGCTTTCCCTGATCCATCAACGGCTGGAGAGCATGGAGGCCAGCGGGCAACTGGCAGAGATGCAGACGCAGTTTAAGGAACGGGTGGTGCAGAACACGCTGCGTCCGAAGCCGGTGGAGGGACTGCAGACAGACACCCGGTCGCACACACACCGTGTTGATCCGACAGTGAGCGTGACAGCCGATATGGCAGATCAGAACGGGCGCATTTTTGCCCGTAAAGGACAGCGTATTAACCCGCTGGATACCGTGTCATTAGCCGGGCCGCTGTATTTTCTGGATGCGGATGATGAACGACAGGTGGCATGGTTTAAGCAGCAACCGGCAGAACTGAACCGTAAGGTGATACTGGTCGGGGGAAATATCCGGGATGCCACAAAGACGCTGAACACGCGGATTTACTTTGACCAGGACGGTACCCTGAGCCGTCGCTTCGGGCTGACATATATCCCGGCAGTGGTGCGTCAGGACGGGAATTCGCTGGTTGTCACGTCTGCAGCGATGTCAGGAAAGACGAAATGAACAGAGAAGCGTATTTCCGGATTGAGCCTGCCATCAGAACGCTGGTTGCCACCCTGAATGCTCACGGTTACAGAACATATGCATCCTGTCAGGGACATGGATTTCCAGTGGTACATCGTCCGCCTTATGTTGCATTCCTGTGTTCTCATCCGGATGCCGTCTGGCTGGCACGTAAGCTGAGGAAGGATGCGGAGTCTTATACTCCCCGGCTGTTCTGGGGCTGGTCTGTTTTTGCGTCATTTAACAGTGATTTCCACCTTGTCTGGCGACTGCAACCGGAAGGCGCTCATTACTGGTACTGTCGTTATTTCCGGAGAACATTAACGACAGATTTCAGAACACTTACCCGGTTACTGAAAGAACGGGCCGGTGATACAGGAATAAACGGATGATGCGTCGTCTTTTATCGACGTCACTGGTTATCCTGGGGCTGATGTCTGCCAGTGTGCAGGCAGAAGACAAGGATAAAATGTGTGACGGAAATTTTGTTAACCCGATCAGCGATATCTGCTGGGAATGTATTTTTCCGATGAGCATCGGAGATGTGTCGGTCTTTGACGGTGATGCACCGGATACGGATAACCCGTCCATGCCCCTGCAGATTTGTCCTCTGGTGCCGGTGGGTTACCGCATCGGCATGGCGATCGGATACTGGGAGCCTTTTGCGCTGACGGACGTGACCCGTTCGCCGTACTGCATGGTTAATCTGGGGGGCTTCAATATTCCGGTCGGAAAAGTCGGTGCTGGTAATGCAGGACAGGAAGACAGACCTGTGGCAGGTGGTTTTTATCATGTGCACTGGTACAAATACCCGCTGACATACTGGCTGAATATCATCATGTCGATTGCCTGTCTGCAGCGTGGTGATCTGGATATTGGATATCTGTCTGAACTTGATCCGACCTGGGATGATGATGCGCTGTCGTTAATTCTCTCACCGGAAGCTCTGGTGGTGGCTAACCCGATTGCACAGGGAGCCTGTGCCGCAGATGCGATTAAAACGGTGAAGGGGAAACCCATCAATGCGTTGTTCTGGTGTGCCGGTTCACACGGCAGTCTGTACCCGTTTACCGGAAATATTTCTGATGAATTCAGCCCACAACAGTCGTCGGTGCTGTTATCGGAGCGTATGGCGTTCAAACTGCACCGTCAGGGGATGATCCTGAACAGCATCGGTGAGGATCAGAAGGTCTGCAAGGAATATTACTCGCCGATTATGCCGAAAGACCGTTTTCGCTATCAGATGGTGAACATGCACCCGGATACGAAAGCCTGTCACCCGTTCGGGCGAACGGTGATGGCCTGGGAGGCCGGTCATGCGTCCCCCAATACCAGAAAGAACTACGGCTACCTGATCTGGCGCAAGCGCAATTGTGTGTTCCTGTGAGTGAAAAATATGACAGTAAAAACGATACTGAAAAATTGATATCTGAGGATGATTTTATGATCGCAGAATATGATAAAGAGCGATTCAGTAACAGAATCAGAGGTGAAGTTCATATTAGTGCGGATATCCGTGCCAGTAATTTCATTACAGAAGGCGCAGTTTATGTCACGGTAACTGAATCATCCCTGTACGAGCGAATCTGTCAGTATGCTTTTCAATATGGTGAAGATTTACAGGGGATGTTCAGGAATGAAAAATATGAATATATGTCCTGCTTTGTACGGAATGTGGCAGCATTCAGAACTGAATTTGAAAACGAAGAAATACTAAAGCCTCTTTTTAGTCATGATAAAGGTGAAACCGTTGAGTTTGTTATCAGTTTTCCCGAGATATATAACCATCATGAAGAGTTTGTCAGAAATGAATTTATAAAGATAATACAAAATCACGTGATGACACTGGATGATAATCTCTGGCATCATTTCATGAAAGAGATGATAAAAAATACAAGAACAGGAACCGGTATCAACCTGATCACAGGGGAGCCGATATATCCTGAAGATATAGATCCCGAAGAAGAACTGGCCATGTTACTGGCATTTTCGCGTAAAACTCTTGTCAGGATGAACGTAAGCGATTCATTTCAGTCTGATTCTTATGTTAATCAACTTATTATTCAGGCGAGAAAAATAGGTGAAATTAATAATCAGGATGTCTGGTTTAATATTCATGGTTTTTACTTTTGCTGGAACGTAAGCACGAAGTTTTTTCTTGTGTGCTGCTTAACGGGAAGACAAAATTTATCGTTATTTATATAAAAGGCTGAATTTAATAACCGTAATAAAAAGGATGTGTCAATGGGAAATATTCCATTTTTTTGTAAGACATGGGCTGCTGCACGGTATGTTGTTGCCCGTGTTCTGCGTGGACTGTTCCGGGAGCTGAAGTACATAGTTATTCTGCCGCTGGCCACAATGGTTCTGATGGCTCTGTTTGTTTTATGGAAGGATAACACCACACCGGGAAAATTACTGGTTAAGGAGATTAACTTCGTAAGACAAACAGCGCCTGCCGGGCAGTTTCCTGTAAGAGAATGTATGCTTTCTCTGCCTGATCTTCCTGGAGGGGCAGAGGAAATCTGCCGTTATCGTGCTGTTGATGCTGCAGATTATATCAGAGAGACTGACAGGTCACTGATGCAACTGGTCACCGCATTATGGGCAGTACTGGCACTGGTATATGTTTCACTGGCGCTGTTCACCAGAAAAGATTCGGAGAACAGTGAAAAAAATATATTCGTGTTGCAACCGCAGATGAACGTCTGAAAGACATTTTTGCCGAAGATGCTTCCTGTATATCAGAAAAAATTACGAAACATCATGTTTATTTTCCTGACCACAGGATAAATAAACATGATGAAGATAAGAGATAGTAAGCATAATTTTATTGTGGTGGTGAGAACATAATTGTGCGTTTCTGTGGTTCAATAATAACAGGAGTATTTTAAATGAGAGGGATAAATATTAAAGTTATTCACAAATTTATGAATATATCTCGAGTACTCATTGGATTGATAAATGAAACGTTAAGATACTTTCCTTTGGGACTGGTGACGATATTCGTTGTGTTGTTTTATTTTGTTCCGGATGGTGTTCCTGGTGATATTATTCATGAATGGCAAAAAACAGATGTATCAGGAAAGATATATATTGTTCGTTTATGGCTGAAAGCTACACTGGTGTGTGTTTTTGCGCCTGTGTTTTTAAAATATTTGTGCTCAGATGCATTCATGCCGAAGAAGTGTGTCAACAAAAATAGCAATAAAACAAATAAACAGTCAGGTGAGAGATAAAATGAAATACAGCACCAAAATACTGGATATGGGGATTCTGCTGGAAATGGAATCACTTTTAAATACTCATGGTGGTGTGTCCAGGTGCATTATGGAGTGCCGACAGCTTGCTGGTGAGGTTTGTCATTCGCAACAATTACTGGATAAACTGTCATATATTGATGGCTGGTTGTGCCGGTTTTCCTCAATAATGTATCACCGTTTTGATGAAAAGCAGATTAAGTGGAGGGAGGAGGTGGACAGAGATTACCCCAGGGAAAAGGTTTATATTCTCAATCCTGATAATATCCCCTTCCGTGAGGATAATATTAAGAAATCTGCGAGCAATGCATCAAAAATAACTGTATCGGTTACAGTCAGTAAATTATGTGCAAGCCAGAAAGAGTTTGATGAATTTTTAACGCTGGCAGAAAAACTGAAAGAAAACTCTCCGGGGCATTAAACCGTAACTATGCCATCAGGATATACCATGAACGTAACTGTGTGGAAGATTATCTCTGTCTGCAGCATAGCCATGACCTGCATACTGTCATCCAGCATTGTCTGTGCTTCGCAGGACAGTGCGGCTTTTATTGAATCCCTGCGTGACCAGAGTGATATGTTGCGCCGGCAGGCCACTGTACCGGAGTTTCTGCAGCAGCCAGCACCCGGAAAACATAACGATGCGTGGATACAGAGTCTGACCCGAAAATCACAGCAGGCATCCGCCCGCAGTAAAAAAACACCGCGTGCGCTGTATTTTTTATCGTTTTCCATGCCGGAAGACGGTCTGATTCGCATGCTGCCGGAGGCCAGGGCGCTGGGTATCCCCGCACTGGTTAACGGACTCATCGACAATGACTTCCGGAAAACAGCAGAGGCCGTATTCCGTATTACCCGGGAGAAAAATACAGGCGGTGTTCAGATAGACCCGATGCAGTTTGCAAAATACGGCATCACATCCGTGCCGGCACTGGTGGTGACCTGTGGTGAACGGTATGACCTGATTCGCGGCAATATCCGCCTGAAAGCGGCGCTGGAGCGGGTGGCGAAGGAAGGGGAGTGTGCCCCGGTGGCTGAGGCGATTCTCAGGGAGAGTGAACGATGAAACGCGTTATCGTGATGATGCTGGCAGCACTGACCTCCTTCGGAACGGGATTGCAGGCCAGTGATAAATACGGTTCAGGGAAACAGTTTGCCGACAGTCTGAAGGGCAGTGGTTCAGGTGTCCTGAATAACTTTAATCCGGGAGAGGTGATTCCCGGCTATACCGAAAATCCGCCGGAATCGGCGCATTACGGCGGAGTGACATCATCAAACTCAGCCAGCCTCGAGAGCGCAGGTGCCAGCGCCCTGAATAATTCGGAAGTGGGAAAACTGACGTCAGAAGTCATCATGAATCGCCCGAAAGACCCCATTTCCATGGATGCGCCATTTATCAGCGGTGGTTTTGATGTCCAGGATAAAGCCGATATCGTTACGAACGGTACGTACGACAAGTGCGAAACCGTGAATGTCAGTAAAACGGAAATCACGTCGCATGTCTGTGAGCGAACGCCGGCGGCGGAGCTGACCTGCACCCGTAAGGCCGGCATAAAGGATAACGTTGTCCGTAAGACAGTGCGAAAAACTTACCAGAAGGTTGTCACGCTTGGTTACAACGCCAGAAACGTAAAATGGAGTGGAGCATTCAATATCCCGGAAAAGGGGCGTCTGTTGCATGTGGCTGTCGATGGGGAACGGCTGGTTGTTCCATGGAGTTCAAAATGTGACAGGGAGAGTGTGACATATGAGTGTAAGGCTTCAGTTAAGGAAACACTCAGTATCATGGGAAAAGAACTGCCCATAGATATTCTCATGTATCCCCGGGAAGACAGTATCTGCTCCGGTGGCGTGAACACGCACTGTACATACCATACCCGGAACGGATGGGGGCAAATCCATCAGGCGTTTGATACCGATATGCAGGTTTCTGCAGGGCAGTCGTTTCCGGTAGTGAAAACATCAAAGACATTTAACTGGTACAGTAACCAGGAGTCTGTGCAGGTGACAATAACGCTGACGCTGGATGTTGAGGTTACCGAACATAAGCCTTCTGTGGAGTGGGTGGAAACCTGCCCGTTTAATAAGGCTGAAGAAGTCCTGCAGGGAAGTCAGTGTACGGAAAGCGGAGGAAACAGGTCGATTAATATCGACGGGAAAACGTATACCGTTTACAGCGACTGCTGGGCCTGGAAAGACACGTATCTGAAACAGGAGGCGGATAACGGCAGCTGTGATGTGTATATGAAGAATCCGGCCTGTACGGCATTGCGCGTGAACTGCCAGGAGAAGAGCGGCAGCGCCTGCCTGCAGGAAGAAGTGACTTTCTCCTGCGAGAAAAAGGTGGCCGGGGAAGCGCAACTATGCAGTGGTCAGCTGGTTTGTGCAAACGGTGAATGTGATGCCATTAAAAACAATACGTCCGATGGTTTCGGTAAGGCAGTCTCTGCGCTGGCAGCGGTCACGGCAGCGGCACAGGATGTGGCTGCCATGAATGATGTGAATGTCCGGGCATTCACCGGTAAACCAGTGGAGTGTCGGATGGCCATTGCCGGATTTAACAACTGCTGTAAGGACTCTGGCTGGGGGCAGGGCATTGGTCTGGCACACTGTGACAGTGAAGAAAAGGCGCTGGGGAAAGCCAAAGAGAAACTGCTCACCGTTTATGTCGGCACATACTGCTCGAAGAAGGTGTTGGGCGTTTGTCTGCAGAAGAAGAAAGCCTACTGTCAGTTTGATTCGAAGCTGGCACAGATTGTTCAGGCTCAGGGGCGAAAAGGGCAGCTGGGCATCGGTTTTGGCAGCGGTAAGCATCCTGACTGCCGGGGCATTACGGTGGAAGAGTTGCAGTCGCTGCGGTTTGACCGGATGGATTTCAGCAACTTCTACAGTGACCTGAATGCCGGCACTACCATTCCGTCAGACAGTGAACTGGCTGAACGTGTAAAAGAACAGGTTGCTTCGGCGCTGCAGCAATCTGCTGGAAAAGGGCAGTAAGATGAGAATGCTCGTTTTATTACTTGTTGCCTCGCTGGGACTGCTGATATCTGGTCAGACAAGTGCGCAACGTGAACCGGTCCGCACCTACGTGGACGAACCGATAGTGGGCTGGCACTGGTATAACGAACCTCAGAAACAGGATGAAGAGGAAACGCCGCCACCGGCCACTGTTCCCCTGACCTCTCTCCCGCCGACAACGCAGATGAAAGTCCTTCAGCGAATGACGGAGGAGCGGCTGAATACCGCCATTCTCTACCCGACGGTGGAGAATTTTACGGCCTACATGAAGATGCAGAACTTCTGGACCAGCCAGGCCAGCCGTTTCAGTGCTGTGGCCACCAAATCCCTGCTGATGCATCCGGAGCTGGATTACAACCTGCAGTACAGCCACTACAACAGCACGGTTCCGCTGCAGCTGCAGGCTGACCAGAACCGTCAGGTGGCTGCCATTCGTCAGCTGGCCAGTCAGTACGGGCTGTTCTTCTTTTACCGGGGGAATGATGCACTGGATGGTGAGCTTGCAAAGGTGGTACAGCGTTTCTCTGATGAATACAACGTTGCGCTGATTCCGGTCAGTATGGACGGTGCCCGGAGCGAGGCGCTGCCGCAGACGCGTCCTGACAGTGGGCAGGCTCAGCGGCTGGGCGTGACGCATCTGCCGGCACTTTTTCTGGTTGAACCGGGAGCAGAGCGTTACCAGCCGCTGGCTTATGGCTTTATGACGCAGGATGACCTGATGAAACGATTTTTAAGTGTGGCGACAGATTTTGCGCCACGATCGTGAAAAACATTTATTTTATCCGGATGGAGATTTTTCTTATGAGTAAGGAATTATGTTTGTCGACTTTATTCTGTGTATCACTTATTTCATTTTCAGCTGTCAGTGCCGGAAATAACACGGATAAATATACGGGAGATTATCTTCAGAAACTGTCCGGTGTTCAGCCGGATATTGCAAGTGTTGCATCAGATGTCGTGAATGCAAAAAAACAACACTGTAATACCAGTGTGACAGTGGAGGAAATTAAAAGAATTATTTCACAGGATAAATCATTTCATCAGTTACTGGAAATAAAAAGTGCCGGACATGGCGGAAATAAACATTATCAGAAAGTCCTGGAAAATATGTGGAAAGAATGTGAGAGGCAATAAATGGAGAGATATATGACTCGCGAACGTTTTACTGAAAATCTGCTGATGTACCCGGGAATGGCGCTGATGGTTGCCTCCGTTATCTGGTTTTATCTGGTCGGTCTTCTGTCCCTGCCTGCGGAGGCTGTCAGCGATGAACTGGCATATGCCCTGTACCAGATGACGCTGGTTCGTGATGCACTGGCGATATTTGTTATCGGGGCGACGCTGGGATTATCCGGTCTGGGGCTGGCTGCTTTTCATGCCTGGAAGAAATGGCATGCAGCACCGGCAGGGGAACAGTGATATGTGGAAGCAGGTCCTGGCAGGCGTGTTGCTGATTGCTGCCGGTGCACAGGCGTCCACGCAGGAAGAACTGCGCCAGCTTGAAGCGCACAAAACAACACCGGGTAAGGCCAGCCAGGTACAGACAACCGCCACTTCTTCATCACCAGTGGCTCCTGCAGTCCCTGAACGCCGGGATTACCGTCTGCCGGACGGCCAGGTGGTCAATCTGAAGAACTACAAACTGGTGTTGTTCATGCAGTCACGCTGTGGTTACTGCCAGCAGTTTGACCCGTTACTGAAGCGCGTGACCGCACTGATGGGGCTGGATGTTTTCCCGTACACCCTGGACGGCATGGGAGATGCGTCTTTCCCGGATGCCATTCCGGCAACAGAAGCTGTGATTCGTGATATGTGGAGCAATATGCGACCGGTGACCCCGGCAGCGTTCCTGGTGGAAGTGAATACCCTGAAAACACTGCCATTGCTGTATGGCATTGTGGACGAACAGACACTCAGGCAGCGTATTGATGAGGCGCTGGAATTTGCGAATGCTGCCGTTACAGGAACAGGTAGCAGTATGAAAGCATCACCTGAATTTCCACACTAAGTTCTGATTCCCTCTTTTTCTTCTGATTACTCCGACGGAATTCTGGTCACCATGAACCAAAAAATTTCATCTCTGCTCCGGCAGACAACACTGTCATGCCTTGTGGCTGCAGTTCTGGTTATTCCTGCGCAGGCTGACGTCAATAATGACCTGAACAAATTCTTCAATAAGCTGGGCTTTGAGGGGAATGCCACCCGCGCAGCTGTCTGGCAGGGGCAGGCGGCAGGCTATGCCACCGGCGGCAACCTGTTCTTACGCAATCAGGTGAATAATCTGCAGATAGCCTCCTTCACTCCACCGCATATTACCGCCGGTTGTGGTGGTATTGATGCCTATCTGGGCTCCTTTTCCTTTATCAACAGCGAACAGATTGAGCGTTTTGTGAAGCAGCTGATGGGGAATGCTGTGGGGTACTTTTTTGACCTGGCGCTGCAGACTGCCGTACCGGGGATGAAACAGGTTAAGGATTTTATGCAGAAGCTGGCCAGCGACCTCAACAACATGAATGTCTCCTCCTGTCAGGCCGCGCAGGGCATCATCGGCGGCCTGTGGCCGAAGAACACCGTACAGTCACAGAAAATCTGTCAGGACATTGCCGGTGAAACCAATATGTTCTCCGACTGGGCCGCCTCGAGGCAGGGATGCACGGTGGGCGGTCAGATGAACAAGGTGCTGGATAAGGCGCCGGAAAACATGAAAGACCAGGTGATGCGTAATAAGAATCTGATGTGGGAGATTCTGAAGAAGAACGACATGATGAACGGTAACACCGAGCTGATGGAGCTGGTGATGAACGTTACCGGAACGCTGATTTTTGATGATAAAGGCGAAATCCAGTTTATCGGGCCACAGGCTAATCACCAGGGACTTATCCGGGCACTGATGTATGGCGGACAGGCTACTATCTTTGGCTGTACATCCACGGGGGACTGCCTCAAGACACGCAACCGCACAGTGACAGTCAGCCAGAACAACAGCCTGAACCAGCGTGTGCAGAACATGATAAAGAATATCTCTGACAAGCTGGTCAGTGATGACCCGCTGACCAGTCAGGAAAAAGGCTTTATTGAAAGTACCAGTGTCCCCATTCTGCGTTACCTGGTGGACCCGCAGATGCTGAATATCTCCACCTTCTACCCGTCGCTTTCCGATTACATTGCCTATGACATTCTGCTTCAGTACCTGAACGAACTGCTGAGTCAGGCCCGGGTACAGGCCGGCAGTAAAAACTTCCCGGAAGAACAGATGAAGATGTTACGGGAGAATTTCTCTGAAGCGTCACGTCAGCTGGAAGGGCTGCAGGCCCGGGTGGATGTGAAGGCGAACACGCTGATGGAGCTGGAGCAGCGTATGGGCTATCTGCGCCAGCAGGTATCCACGCAACTGATGAGTCGTTATGAGCAGAACCTGAACTATACATCAGTATCTTCTGCACAGCTGACGACAGGAGGTAACTGATGAGTATGGTGGATACCGTTTATATCATGAGTGGCGGTGAGTTCTTCCGGGCGGCATTTAATGGCGTGGCCACGCTTATCGGCACATCCACATGGGACTCCCTGTTTCATATTGTGGGATTCTTCTCCGCGATGGCACTCTTTTTTGTTTATATCCGGGGCCATGACCCGAAGGAAGTGCTGAAGTTTATTGCGGTGTTCATTCTGATAACCAGTGTGCTGGTTATTCCGAAACGTACCGTGCATATCATCGATATGACGAATCCCACACTGGTACTGCGGGTGGATAATGTGCCGACCGGGCTGTCGGTGCCGTTCCGGTTTATCACCAGTATTGGTGGCTCCCTGACGAAAATTTATGACTCCGTGTTCCATACCCCGGACTCTGTGGCGTACAGCAAAACCGGTATGTTGTTTGGTGCCACGCTGATGGCCAACACCACGGATGTGGTGGCGCAGAACAGTGACCTGGCGACGTTGCTGAAGGAGTATGTGCAGCAGTGTGTAATCGGCGACATTATGCTGTCACATAAATACAGCATGGCTGAACTGATGCAGGCATCTGACCCTTATGAAATCATCTTCCGCAAACCCAGCCCGCTGCGTGGTGTGATTGTTCCTCGTGGTAACAGCCTGGCACAGGCAGGATTCCAGACCTGCGAGGCGCTGGCCAACAACGTGCTGAAGCGTGAACTGAAAGTGGATACGACAAAGGGCGGAAAAACCTGGGATTATTATGTTAACCGCTTCATTGGCCCCCGTGCCAGTGCCGATACGCTGTTCGGTATGATGATGGCGGACAGCTATGGCTTCTACTATCAGGGCGGACGGGATGCCAGTGAAATCCTGCGCCAGAATGTGGTGATGAATGCCATAAAACAGGGTATCACCACCCATACGGCAGCCAGCGGCAACGTCGCCAGTCTGGTGAATATGGCGGACCAGTCATCGAACAGCAAAATGCGCCTCAGCTGGGCAGCATCAGGCGGGCTGGCGGCCACATTTGTGCCGGTAATGCATACCGTCCTGATGGCCATGCTGGTCGGGATGTTTCCGATAATCATTCTGCTGGCCACCATTCACGGTCTGACACTGCCGGTGCTGAAAGGCTATGTGTTCTCCCTTGTTTATCTGCAGAGCTGGCCACCACTGTATGCCATTCTGAACTACGCGATGGCGTTTTATCTGAAAGGCGAAACGAAGGGGATGAATTTCTCTTTGTCGAACCTGAATACCATCCAGCAGACTCACAGTGATATCGGGTTGATGGCAGCCTGGCTGTCAAACTCAATTCCGTTTATTGCTGCTGGTCTGGTATTCGGTTTGTGGCGTGTGGTTTCACAGGCAGGGAACTATCTGGGCTCATCCATTAACAGCACCGCCTCGTCTGCTGCCTCTCAGGCCGCAGACGGTACGTGGGCGTTTAACAATATGCAGATGGAGAACGTCTCCGGTTTTAAATGGGACACCAACCAGTCCGTGCGTGACGGTCAGATGCTGACCCAGCATGCCAGCGGTGCGACAACAACAAAAACAGCGGGTGGTGGCATTCTGCATGATGGTAAATCGGCGATTTCCAGTCTGGCAACGGATATCCAGTTTGGTCGCATGCTCAGCAGCAGCTATCAGGCGCAACAGCGTGAAGCAGAAAGCCAGGTACAGAGTCTCAGTAACAGCATCAGTCATGGCAGCCAGCTGGTCGGTAGTCAGCTGACACAGTGGGCACAGCAGCGGGGGAACAGCGATACGGTGGTAAGCGGTGCTGACAGCAGCCGGGCCACCACACTGACGCAGGCCATCAACAAACTGAACAGCGTGGCTGATTCACTGGCAAAACGTGCCGGTATCAGTACGTCTGAAGCGGTTACGGAGGTACTGAATAAATCACAGAGTGGTGATTTTACTGCCGGTGGGCATGGCGAAGTCGGTATTGATACCAGGAAAAATATTCTCGGAAAAGCTGTTGAGTTAACAACCGGGGCCAGTGCCAGTGGAAAGCTGTATACCGACATTAGCTATAAAGGTTCGGATCGGTCATCGCATGGTATTAATTCAGATATCAGTGCGAAAACGGACCGTGATCGCAGCCTGACAGCGCAGGAAACAAAAGATGTGCGTGATGCCATGGATGTCATTAATAACCATCGCACGACGGATAACAGCAGTCATACTGACAATGCCTCTTCGTCCCTGTCTGAGCAACTGGCCAGCAACCTGAGCGATTTGCAGAGCCAGATTAAGCAGTATAATGATGCACTTAACCGCAGCCATGAATATGCTCAGATGGCCAGTTATGCGGAAAACAACAGTGCAAGTATTAACAGCAACTACAGTCAGGAGTTTGTTAACTATGTGCATCAGTCTGCTCCGGGACGTGCCACGACCGTGCTGACCGATGCCGGAAATCCGTCACTGCGGGCGGAGCGGGAACAACTGGCGCAGGCATTTGTGGATGAGAAACTGAAACCCCAGCTGGAGCAGGAATTCAGGGAAAACCGGTTGCGGGCTTCAGAAGGTATGGGCAGCGTCGGGCCAGCCGTGGATATGCAGAGTGACCTGAAGCGAGCGTATGCAGAGAATTTTGCTGATATGCAGCAACGGGCTTCCGGCGCATCGGTTCAGCGTGCAGAGCAGATCCAGAAACAGGTGCGTGATACCCGTCAAACTGTGGAATCACAGGTGCTGAAAAATGAGCAGGAAATGGCATCATCTCAGCAGGAACTGAAGACACAACGGAACACGCTCGCGGGGCAGCATAAGGAGAGCGAAAAGGCTTTCGGTGAGGCTCTGGCGCAGGAGAAAGAAAAGCAGAAGCCTTTGCCGTTGTCGCCATCAGGTGCCTGGAATTCAGATAAAGATGAAGAGAATATGCAACGTCTGAGGGATGCTGCAAAGTGGAAGGATAAATAAAAGAAGAGAGAGTTATGCCAGGACAATTAACTGAAAAATTAAAAACGTTTAACTGGAAAGATGACAGGCTACGTATGTGGCCTGGTTGTAAATTTGGTGTGCAGATAACAGCATGTTGTATTTCTGTATCATTTTTTATGATGATCTGTGCAGCCCTGGTTTACGGTGAAAACGCTATGGGGTGGTTAGTATGTCTTCTGGTTGCGCACTTTTTCTCTGCAATTATTACAATTGTTGTGCTGTGGGAAATATCTTCTACTCAGTATGTTCTTATGAAAATAGCGCCTGAAACGGATATTATTTCAAAATCAGAACAACTGAAAAAACGATGTGTATTATCTGCCTGCAGAGTAGCCCTGATCATTATCGCTGTTGCTGTTGGATTTGATCTGCAATTTGTCCTTTTCTCGGGGGCGGTGTTTGCTTTATTGGGGGCAATTTTTACATGTGTTTTTTCTTATAAAGTGAGAAAACTATATCCTGACGATTTTGTCCGATTTGTTTATGTTAATCTGCCTGGAGAGAGCCGATCAAAAGACGATGTGTGTTGTTCCAGTAGTAATGAAGTTAACCCGGCAACTGGACTTCTCATGTTAGATGATACAATTGATGTGGGGGGGAATGCCTGGGGAATGAATAATCATCGCTGGGATGACCGTTGATAAAAATACAGGTACGATTAATGCGATAACCCAGAGGTGTTATCCGCAATTGTTTTTTGTTTAAGGATAAATTTATGTTGTTAAATCGTAAAAATAACTTTATCGCTGCAGTTGTTCTGGGGGCCTTTCTCCTTTCTGGCTGTGGTGCGATGGGCACCGCAATTAAAAAGCGTAATCTGGAAGTCAAAACCCAGATGAGTGAAACCATCTGGCTTGAACCTTCCACGGATCGCACTGTTTATCTGCAAATCAAAAATACTTCCGATAAGGACATGAGTGGCCTTCAGGGGAAAATTAACAGCCAGGTGCAGGCGAAAGGCTATCGTATCGTGAATAATCCTGCCGACGCGCATTACTGGATTCAGGCGAACGTACTGAAAGCCGATAAAATGGATTTGCGGGAAGCACAGGGCTTTCTGAGTCGGGGGTACGAGGGGGCTGTTCAGGCTGCGGCGTTAGGGGCAGGCATTACAGCCTATAACTCCAATTCTGCCGGTGCCACGCTGGGGGTAGGACTGGCTGCCGGCCTTGTGGGAATGGCGGCTGATGCGATGGTGGAAGATATCAACTACACCATGGTAACTGATGTGCAGATCGCAGAGCGCACTTCCGCGCAGGTGACGACTGGCAATGTGGCTGCGCTGAAGCAGGGAACGTCGGGTTATAAAGTGCAGACCAGCAGTGAAACCGGTAACCAGCATAAATATCAGACGCGTATTGTATCCAGTGCCAACAAAGTTAACCTGAAATTTGAAGAAGCCAAACCGGTTCTTGAAGATCAGTTAGCAAAATCTATTGCCAATATCCTGTAATTTTCCTGATTCCCGCTGAATCCGCCAGCGGGAATGCCTTTACTGACATTTCACAAAATCTTATTCAACAGCGAAAAAATAATTTCTCTTTTCGTAGTGTCTGACCTGTTCACATAATGGAGTTTCTATGGCTACTCCGGTAGAAGATAAACTTGTTGCACCGCCAGAATATATTCATGAAGCACCAATACCAACCACGCACATACAATATATCAATAAACCCGCATATAACCTTGTCGATTTTATTAATGATAATATTGGTATAATGACCGTTTTATGTTTTTTTATTCTGGTAATGATAACTGCCTGGCTCTTTTTTCGGAGAAATAAAGAAAATCACGCTGTTGAGTGTTATGACTATTCTGCGTGTCTTTCAACGCGAAAAGAGTACCATCTTCTTACTCTCGTTGTTGTGGCTCCGGATACGTTACCATTGTTACAACTTTGTCAGCAGATCGGGGATATCATTCGTCAGCATGGGCAACAGCTGGTCTGGATGCCGGGAATAAGCCGTATTGACGGGATTCAGGAAGATAATGTGACCTGGGCATTGCATTCTGCCTGCCTGGATGAAAAATCCGGCAAAATACTTTCAGGAAGAATCAACCCGGAAGGCGGATATTTTTTTCGACCAAAAGAATCTGGCGGCCCGGAAACACATCAGCGCCTGTGTCTGCAAATTCAGTATAAAAGCGGAAAAGATATTCAGTTTGTCATTGGATTAATTGAAAGAGCATTGCACATGATGAACTGTGGCTATCGTGCCGGGGGGCATATTTTCCGGGGGGAGGGATATACGTGGAATATGAATGGAGACTGATAATAAATGGAGTATGTTGTTTTTCTGGCAGTAATACTGCTTATCCTGATCCTTCCCGGAAGAACGAAGAAATATACAGGGAATCAGAAATACATTGACCGGCTTTTAAAAAAACATCGTTGTTATCAGTCAAAGCATTTTATGACTGCGCGCGAACGTGAATTTTTTCGTGAACTCTGCCGCGCGCTGGCGGGATACCCTTTGCTGGTGATGGCGCAGGTTCGTCTGGTTGATGTGGTTCAGGTTTGCCCCGGGTTTTCTGAGGCAGAGAACAGAAGGTTATTCCGGCAGATTTCGCAATGGCACTGTGATTATGTGGTTGTGGATCAGCGGGATTTTACCGTCAGGGCCATTATCGAACTGGATGATCGCTCTCATCTGCGCCCGGAACGTCAGCGCCGGGATGCGTTATTTAATCTGGTTGTCATTCAGGCCGGTATTCCGTTGCACCGGCCCCGTTCTGTTAAACAGGTGAATGACGTCGCCGCCAGTATTATTCGTCATATCTGATTTTTATTTTTCTGATGTTCTTTAATAACCGGGTACTTATATGAGCTCAACCAAACATATCACGCAGGGTGGGCAGGTATTCAGCTATATGCTGAATATGTTCATGCAGGTAAACAAACGTGTTTCATTCTGGCTGATCTGGTTTTTCGTTATCTTTTTGCCGTTATTTTTCTGGTTGCGTCTGCCCTGGGAAACTATCCGTAATGGCGGACTGTACTGGTGGCTGTCACTTACTGCCCGTGGAGAAAAGGCGCTGTACCGGGTTCCACCTGTTTATGACATTCCCTGGAACGGACAGGTGTTGCACGCAACGTCGGAGCAGATCCTGAAAGACGATTATATGGTCTGGGCCGGCAATATGTTCCTCCAGGAGCTGTATCTGGCCCTGTTCTGGGCCTCTGTGGCTGTTGGCGTGCTGGCCTTTCTGATTTTCCGTTTTCTGCGTCGTCTGGGGGAAAAACAGGCACAGGATGAGCGCATGGGGGGCCGTGAGCTGACTGATGATGTGAAAGCTGTGGCCCGGGAGATGCATCGCCGTGGGCAGGCTTCCTCTATCTGTATCGATCAGCTTCCGCTGGTATTAAATGGCGAAGTGCAGTATCTGATGATGTACGGCACGCCGGGATCGGGTAAGTCCAACACCATCAACAAGCTGCTGAAGCAAATCCGGGCACGCGGCGATATGGCCATTATTTACGATAAAGGCTGTTCCCTGATTAAAAAGCACTTTAATGAACGGGATGACACCCTGCTTAATGCGCTTGATCGCCGCTGTGCGTACTGGGATATGTTCCGTGAGTTTGAGTCCATTCCGGATTTTGACAGTGCAGCAAGCACGCTGATTCCGATGGGCACAAAAGAAGACCCCTTCTGGCAGAGTTCCGCCCGTACCATTTTTTCTGCGGTGTCATATCGTCAGAAAAAGAAAGGTATCCACTCCTACAACGCGTTGTTGCGCACGCTGCTTGCCATTGATCTGAAGGCCCTGCGTGACTATCTGGCCGGTACGGAGGCCAGTAACCTGGTGGAAGAGAAGGTGGAAAAGACCGCCATCTCCATCCGCAGTGTGCTGACCAACTATGTCAAGGCATTGCGTTATCTGCAGGGCATTGAACGTACCGGACGTCGTCCGTTTACCATCCGGGAGTGGATGAGTGCTGTCAACGATCCACAGATTAAGCAACACGGCTGGTTGTGGGTGACCAGTAATGCCCGCCAGCATGAGTCACTGAAACCACTGATTTCCATGTGGCTGGCGCAGGCGGCTAACTGTCTGCTGGGAATGGGAGAAAATCTGCACCGCAGAGTCTGGTTTATCTACGATGAGCTGCCTTCACTGAACAAACTGCCGGAACTGCCGGGCGTGCTGGCGGAGGCACGACGGTTTGGTGGGTGCTTTGTGCTGGGGTTTCAGGCCAAAGCCCAGATGGATTTCACTTACGGAAAAGAGACGGCTGACGCCATGCTGGGACTGGTGAATACCCGTTTCTTTTTCCGCTCACCATCCAGCACGGAAGCGGAATGGGTGCAGCGTGAGATTGGCCAGCGCCGGGATAAAGTTTTCAGTGAACAGTACAGCTACGGTGCGGATACCGTGCGTGACGGTGTGTCCTTCAGCAAGGTGGAAGAAGACCGCTATCTGGTGAATTACACCGATATTCAGAAACTGCCCAATCTCAGCTGCTATGTCACGTTTCCCGGTGATTATCCGGCTGTTCGTATGAGTATGCGTTACGAAAAGATAAAGGACTGTGCAGAGAATCTGCAGATGCGGGAAATCAACGACAGCCTTGATCCGGAGATTGAATCTGAAATCAGCCGCCGCGAAGAGGAAGAGGGGGATATTACGGCACTGCTGGCCCGGCTGGAGCAGGGAGAGGCCAGAAAAGATGGCGAACAGAACGAAGCAGAATTTCAGGCTGAGCAGGCAGAATTGTCCGGCAGCTCTGTACCAGCGACAGCGGTGAGTCCGGTCGCGACAGCATTGGCGGGGGGCGGGGCTGGCGAAAGCAATCCGGTGGAAGAGAAAGCGGTTGTGGCAGAACTGCGTGAAATTGTGGACAAAGAAACCGGGGAAATCCTGTATCCGGGTGATGAGCGGTATGACGCACTTTGTGAGCAGTTCAGCCGGGCGTTTGATGATGCACAGGAAGCAATGCGACAGGATGAACGCAATCTGGTGAGTCACCAGACGCATGAAGCGCGTGAACAGGATGATGACCGCGAGGTAACCTGGTAATGCTGAGTATTGCTCCCATTGCCGGTGGTGGCGCAGGCTACTATACCGCGCAGGATAACTACTATTTTCTGGGCAGCATGCAGTCCCGGTGGTTAGGGGAAGGGGCAAAGTCGCTGCAACTGGAAGGGCCGGTGGATGCTTTCCGGCTGGATGAGCTGATTGCCGGACGTCTGCCCAACGGCGTCAGTCTGGAGAGAATGGAAGGCGGCATTAATGTGCATCGCAGCGGCTATGACCTGACGTTATCAGCGCCCAAAAGTGTGTCTGTTCTGATTGCGCTGTATGGCGAATCCCGTCTGCTGGAGGCCCATAACCAGGCTGTTGAGGTTGTCAGCCGGGAAATTGAGTCCCTGGTCGGAACCCGGATAATGCGTGATGGCTTCAGCCAGCACGTTCATACCGGAAAAATGGTGGCGGCAGCCTTTAACCATGACACTTCGCGGGAGCTGGACCCGCAAATTCACACGCATCTTCTGTTACTTAACATGACCGAAAAGGAGGGACGCTGGTCGACGCTATCCAGCGACAGGCGTGGTCGTACCGGAACCATTGATGCGCTTTATGATAACAAAATTGCGCTGGGGCAGATTTATCGTCATGCGCTACGCCGTCAGGTTGAGGCGATGGGCTATGAGACGGTCAATACCGGCCAGCGTGGTCTCTGGGAGATTAAAGGTGTACCGGTCGATATTTTCTCAACCCGCAGTCAGCAAATCCGGGAAGCGGTCGGGGATGATGCATCGGCTAAATCCCGCAGTGTGGCTGCGCTGGATACCCGTCGCGCCAAACAGAAAGAGCCGGACAGAGAAGAGTTGCTGACAGAGTGGCATGAGCGTATTGACCGGACAGGATTCAGTTACCAGGCATTGCGGGAGAAAGCAGCAGAACGGGAAGCCCTGCAGCAGTCTGCCCGTTCTGTGTCTGAACCAGAAAAGGCTGTTTTGTCAGGAGAAGCCGGAGGGTATTCTCAGCGGGAGAAATTGTCTTCATCCACTTCTGACCAGCGTGAAGGCGCGACCGTACCGTCAGTGATGCGGGATGCTGTGTCACAGGCTATCTCCCTGCTGAGCGACCGCAGGGCACAGTTTACCTACTCCGATGTCCTGAGCAGGACGCTGGCACTGGTGGAGGCTGAACCGGGCAGTATTGCCATGGCCCGTGCAGGGATTGAGCAGGCCATCAGCAGCGGCGAACTGGTGCCACTTGATAAGGAAAAGGGGCTTTTCACCTCCTCCATTCATCTGCTCGATGAGCTGAGCGTGCAGCAACTGGCACAGCAGGCGATGCGCGAAAACCGGGTGATGGTGACCATGCGACCTGAAATGCCCCTGCAGGGCGCGGCAGCGATTCTGGCAGACACCCTGCCTGCGGTGGCCATTATCAGCCCCGGGCGGGGAATGGCGACACAGCGGGAGCAGATACAGGCTGTAGTGGCGATGTCAGAAGGTCAGGGACGGCAGGTGCAGGTGATGGCACCGGATAAGAAGATGACTACTTTTCTGGCAGAGCAGCAGGGGCTGAACGGAAAAGTGAGCGGGAAAGATTTACTGACCGGGGAAGGGCTGAAGCATGACAGCACGCTGGTGATTGCCGGCGCGGAAAAACTGTCGGTGAAGGAGACAGTCACACTGCTTGACCAGGCGTTGCGTAACAATGTGCAGGTGGTGCTGATGGACGGTGGTGGTCGTAAGGGCACCGGAAATGCGCTGGCCACGCTGGAAGATGCCGGTGTGGTACGGCTTCAGGGGGGAACGGACAGGGGCGTCAGGGTGTCGGTGATAAGTCACGGTGACCGCCGGCAGCGTTATGAGCAGCTGGCCCTGGATTATGCTGTTCTGCATGCACAGGGTGAGAGCGTGGTGGCGCAGGCTCCCGGTCGCGAGCAGCGGGCGCTGACGGAGGCCATCCGTCAGTCACTGAAAGCAGCCGGAGAACTGGGTGACAGGGAAGTGACGGTATCCACGCTGACGCCGGTGTTCCTCGACAGTAAAAGCCGCAGACTGACGGACAGCTACCGGGAAGGACAGATACTGGAGCGGTATGATGCAGAGCGCCGGAGGTCTGAGCGTTACACCATTGACCGGGTGACGGCCCGCAGTCGCACACTGACGCTGACGGATGAGAAAGGCAGAAGTCAGCTGATAAAGGTCCGGGACATGGACAGCAGCTGGCGGTTGTATCAGCCCGGGACGCTTCCGGTGGCTGAAGGTGAAAAGCTGATGCTGCTCGGCAGTCACGGAAAACTGCGTGCAGGTGACAGTGTCACGGTTGAGCGCATCACAGACCGGACGCTGACGGTCCGGCAGGGGGAACGCCGGCATCGCCTTCCGGTGGCTGACGGACTGAAAATCAGTCAGGGATACGTGACCACGCCCGGAAAAACAGTGAGCGAACAGGGCGTTGTTCTGGCTGCTGTCTCTGCCCGTGACACGCAGGCGCAGACGCTTAACACACTGGCCACCAGTGGTGACCGGGTGCAGATTTATACGTCACTGTCAGAAGAAGACGCACATGCGCGTCTTGCCCGTTCTCCACTGTACCGGCAGGCCCGTGAGCAGGTCAGCCCGGAGGGTAAGCCACTGGATACAGCCATGCAGCAGGCCCGGGACAGTGTGATGCCGGTGACCGAAAAAGCAGTACGTCAGGCCATAACGCTGGCACAGGGCAGCAGTGTGGTCTTTTCCCGTCAGGACGTGGTACTGGAGGCACTGAAAGCGCATCCATCAGTGACACCATACGGTATTCACCACACATTTGCTGAACTGGTTCAGCGCGGGGAAGTCCTGTCCGTGCCGGGTGACGGAAGTGCCAGTCGTTATGTGCCGGCTGAAACCTGGCTGCAGGAAAAAGCCATTCTGCGGACAATGGCAGAAGGAAAGAACACGCAACGCCCGCTGATGGAAACAGTGGACCCGGCTCTCCTGACTGGTCTGACGTCAGGCCAGCAGGCAGCCAGCCGGCTGATTCTTGAAAGCATGGACCGTTTTGTGGCCATTCAGGGCTATGCCGGTGTGGGGAAAACCACACAGTTTCGCAGTGTCCTGGCTGCGCTGGAAACCCTGCCTGAAGCCGACAGGCCGGTTGTGGTGGGGCTGGCACCCACGCACCGGGCCGTCAGTGAAATGCAGGGTGTGGGGGTGAAAGCGCAGACCATCGCCTCTTTTCTGATGGACACGGAGCGACGTCAGCAGAGCGGTGAACAGCTTAACTTCTCAAAAACGCTGTTTCTTATCGATGAAAGCTCCATGGTGGGCAACCGGGACATGGCTGACACACTGGCCCGTATTGCTGCCACAGGTGGCCGCGCGGTTCTGTCCGGCGACAGCCTGCAGTTACAGCCGGTGGCCAGTGGTGCGCCTTTTACCCTGATGCAGCAGCGCAGCGCCATCGATGTTGCAGTGATGAAAGACATTGTGCGTCAGTCACCGGAGCTGCGACCGGCAGTGTATGCACTGCTGGAAGGGCGTACCGGTGAGGCGCTGGACACGATACGCCGTGTTTCACCGGAACAGGTGCCCCGGGATAATGGCGCATATGTACCGGCATCATCGGTGACTGAAATTCGCCAGACCCGCGAACAGAGAGAAACGCAGGGAGACAGGGTGATATCTGCCATCGTGGATGATTACACCGGACGTACCGCAGAGGCCCGGCGTCAGACGCTGATTGTCACCCAGACAAACGCGGATGCAATGGCCATCAATGCCGGCATTCATGACCGTCTGCATGAGGCAGGAAAAACCGGAGAGCAGGAACTTCCGGTAACGGTGCTGGTCAGGGAGAAAACGCAGACGGAAGCCCTGAAATCCGTGGCAGGGCTGGCGCAGCACAACGGCCACATTGCCCTGATAAACCAGCAGTATTACACCATTCACAGCCCTGATGCAGCAAACGGTGTGGTGATGCTGCGTGATGTGGAAGGCCGGGACCATCTGCTTTCCGCTTTTGAAAGTAGTCTGCGGGATATTGCGGTATTTTCCCGGCGTGAAATCCGGCTGTCAGAAGGTGACCTGGTGCGCTTCACCCGTCAGGACCGGGAGCAGGGACGGGATACCCAGGTGCTGTGGGAGGTCATCCGGGTGGCAGATAATGGTGATATCACGCTGAAGCACGGTGAACGTACACGGCTGATTCAGCCGGGGCGTGAGATGTCTGATATGCATCTGGATTACGGCTATGCCGGTACGGCACACCGTGCCCAGGGGGCCAGCGAGGCCTTTGTGATAGCCCTGGCCGGTGCAACCGGCGCACGCCAGCGGCTTGCCTCCCTCAGTGATGCGTATGTGGCGCTCTCGAGGATGAAGCAGCATGTGCAGGTGTATACCGATGATACCGGAAAATGGCTGGCATCCGTGGCGGCCAGTGAAAGCCGGAAGACAGCGCATGATGTGCTGGACGTTCAACAGGATGTTCATGCCACAACGGCACAGAATCTGTGGGACAGCGCCCGGGCGCTTAATCAGAATGCTCTGGGGCGAGCGTTGTTGCGGGAAACCGGGCTGGCGGACCACAGTGAAGCCCGCTTCATCAGTGGCAGCCGCAAATACCCTGCACCGCATGTGGCCTGGCCGGCTTATGACCGGAATGGCAGACAACAAGGTGTCTGGTTGCAGGAAATCCGTATGGATGAAGAGGGCCGAATACAGGGACTGGATGAGCAGGGGAGATGGCTGGGGCGTGATGATGCCGGCGTTGTGGTTCTGCAGCAGAGCCACAATGGCGTAACGCTGACGGCATCAGACCCGGCATCTGCACTGGCGCTGGCCCGACAGTACCCTGAGAGTGGTGTTGTGTTGCAACAGGATACCGCGCCGCTTCCCGAGTGGTTGCTTCAGAAACTGACGCAGGGACAGACAGAAATGACACCTGAAGCCATGAAAACAGCACAGGCTGCACAGAATACCGATGCAGAACTGCTCAGTCTGCAGACGCCGGAAGAGCGGGCACGCCAGGAGGCAGAAAAAGCGGTCAGGGAAACCCTGCGACAGGATGAGATGCGGAACATACTGCCGGCAGAGAATGAGGCTATGCAGGCTGCAGAAAATGCGGTGGCAGAACAGGAAATCAGGGCAGCCGGACAGACAGCAGTCCGTGAAGAGAAAGAAAATGCGCAATTGCTGCAGCATGAGATGGCTGCCCTGAAACGCATAAACGCACAGGAGCAGTTGCGGCAGATGGAGAAAGAACTGGTGATTGACAGAGAGAAGACGCTCTGATGGAAAACAAAGAGTGTTCCTGTAAGGATGATGTACGGAATCCCGGTGCCGGTATGGGCATGACACTGCTGGTATTGTGTCTTGTGTATGAGTCTGTACCTGCTCATCAAAGCGTCTACAGATAAGCCTGTGGGGTGCAGAAGGTTATGCCCTGCATCTGTTGATTATTGCCGTGATGGTTAACGGACTGCAGATGCAGGCTTAACATACCGTGATGAAATATGGCATAAAAGCGCCAAAGTAACGCCAGCGGCAGAATATAACGACAGGTATTCGCAAATGACAGAGCAGAAACGACCGGTACTGACACTGAAGCGGAAAACAGAGGGAACAACACCTGTCCGCAGCCGGAAAACTATCATCAATGTCACCACGCCACCAAAATGGAAGGTGAAAAAGCAGAAGCTGGCCGAGAAAGCGGCCCGGGAAGCAGAGCTGGCGGCAAAAAAAGCGCAGGCCAGACAGGCGCTGTCCATTTATCTGAACCTGCCCACGCTGGATGAGGCCGTGAACACCCTGAAGCCCTGGTGGCCGGGATTATTTGACGGTGACACCCCCCGGCTTCTGGCCTGCGGTATCCGGGACGTGTTACTGGAAGACGTGGCGCAGCGGAATATCCCGCTCTCGCATAAAAAACTGCGCAGGGCGCTGAAGGCCATCACCCGTTCAGAAAGCTATCTTGGCGCGATGAAAGCCGGTGCCTGCCGGTATGACACGGAAGGGTATGTGACGGAACATATTTCTCAGGAGGAGGAAGCGTATGCGGCAGCGCGTCTGGCAAAAATTCGCCGTCAGAACCGGATAAAGGCAGAACTTCAGGCCGTGCTTTATGAGAAATAAAAAAAGCCTCCATCAGAGAGAGGAGGCAGGGAAATAAGGCTTAAAAGGAAATAACTTCCGTACCCGAAAGGAAGCCAGTCCACTGAATTATTTACCACAATAATACTGACGACTAAAAGGGAGGGGCAGAAAAATGAATGGATTCAGAAACAGTTCACGGAACGGTCAGGTCTGGCGTTACCAGCGTGCCGGAAGCCGGGCCGTTATTCTGGAGGTCAGTGGACGCTGGATGGAAGCGGCAGAAGCATGGCGACGGGCTGCCTGTGTTGCGCCCCGGACAGACTGGCAGCAGTTTGCCCGAAAAAGGGCTGAACACTGCCACCGGCGCTGCCGGGGAAGGGGGTAACGAAAAAAGCAGCCTTCATTACTCTAGGTAATGAACGCTAGATTAATGTTGCAAAATGCAGTACATTGGCTATACATTAATATAGGATACTGTTATGCCACGCCTGAAGGACGAAACTCTATCCATCCGTACATCCACAGAGATCAAGCAACTTCTGCGTTTAGCAGCAGATCGCGAACATCGTTCCGTAGCCTCGATGATCGAAATTCTGGTGCTGGAGTACGCTCGTACGCATGATCTGAAACCAGACTCTCAAGGCGGGGCAGCAAAAAGAGGTGTCTGAGGATGGCGAATGCCAAGGAAGCGCAAGCGCGCATCAAAATCAACAAACTGCTGGAATCTGCTGGTTGGCGTTTTTTCGATGATGCTAAGGGCAAGGCCAACGTAGCTCTGGAGCTCAACGTCAAGCTCAGTCAGACTCAGATCAATGAATTGGGTGAGAACTTCGAAGCGACCAAGAATGGCTTTATCGATTTCCTATTGTTGGACGAAAAAAACTTCCCTCTAGTGGTGCTGGAGGCTAAATCCGAAGACAAGAATCCGCTGGTCGGCAAAGAGCAGGCGCGCAAATACGCGAAGTCGCTCGACTGTCGGTTTGTGATCCTCTCGAACGGTAATTTACACTATTTCTGGGATTTACAACAGGGCAACCCGCATATTATCGCTGTTTTCCCTACTCCGGACTCACTCAAGAGCTATCAGAAGTTCGAACCTGACCAGAGGCGCCTGATTACCGAAGTCGTCGGACGCGACTACATCGTCCAGACCCAGTTGCCGGGCTACGAGAAGGAAGCGGGTTGGCTCAATGAGAACGAGCGCTCGGCTTTCATTGCCAAGAACAAGCTGCGCTTCCTGCGGGAGTATCAGAAGAAGGCAATCAATGCCATCCAAGACATGGTGGCTGATGGCTCGACCCGTTTCCTGTTCGAAATGGCGACCGGCACTGGCAAGACCCTGACATCTGCTGCCGTCATCAAATTGTTCCTGCGCACCGGCAATTCTCACCGCGTGCTGTTCTTGGTGGATCGACTGGAGCTGGAGGAGCAAGCTGCGAAGGCGTTCAAGGACTATCTGAAGAACGACTATGTCACCGTTATTTACAAAGAGCGTCGTGATGACTGGCGCAAGGCCGATATCGTGGTCACCACGGTACAGTCGCTGCTGTTCAACAACAAGTACAAGCGCCTGTTTTCGCCCACCGACTTCGACTTGGTCATCTCCGATGAAGCCCATCGATCCATTGGCGGCAATGCTCGCGCCGTCTTCGAGTATTTTGTCGGCTACAAGCTAGGCTTAACCGCAACGCCGCGTGACTATCTCAAGAGCTTTGATGCGAGCAAGCCCACCACCCGCGACCCGCGTGAGCAGGAGCGTCGCCTGCTGCTGGACACCTACCGCACCTTCGGTTGCGAATCCGGGCAGCCGACCTTCCGTTATTCTCTACTGGATGGCGTCAAGGATGGCTTCCTGATTAACCCTATGGTAGTCGATGCACGAACCGACATCACCACCAAGCTGCTATCCGAGCAGGGCTATACCGTGATGGCTCCCGTCGGCGAGGACGGGCTACAGGAACATATATTCGTTTTCAAGGATTTCGAGAAGAAGTTCTTCTCCAAGGCAACCAATGAGCTGTTTTGCCAGACCTTCATCAAGAACGGTTTGCGTGATCCAGTGACCGGCGAGTTTGGCAAGGGCTTGGTATTCGCTGTCAGCCAAAACCATGCTGCTAGGCTCACGCAAATCCTGAACGAGCTTGCGGATATATTGTGGCCTGGCAAGTACCAGTCCGACTTTGCAGTACAAGTTACTTCCAGCGTATCCGATGCCCAGCAGTACACCATCAATTTCACCAACAACAATCTGCTGGGGTCGGCTAACTTCAATGCCCTGTACAAAACTAGCAAGGCGAGAGTGTGTGTGACAGTGGGCATGATGACCACTGGGTACGACTGCCCGGATATATTGAACTTGGCATTGATGCGCCCGGTGTACTCGCCGTCCGATTTCGTGCAGATCAAAGGGCGCGGTACGCGCAAGCACAACTTCCTTGAACAACTGCTCGATGACAATTTAAAGCCACTGATCAACGAGCCAGAAAAATCCCGCTTCAAATTCTTCGATTTCTTTGCCAACTGCGAATATTTCGAGGAAAAGTTCGACTATGACGAAGTGCTCCAGTTGCCGACGCGCAGCAGTGAGGGAGACGGTCAGGGTGAAGCTCTGCCATCGCCAATGGGAGGGCTCTATGAGTACACGGGGGCCGATTCCATTTTCCACGTAACCGAACAGCAAATTGGCTACGAAGGCATGAAGATTGACAGGATGTTCTTCGAGAAATTTGAGGAACAGGTCAAAGCCGACCCGACGTTACAGCAGCAGGTTGAGAACGAGCAGTGGGAGCAGGCCATCGATTATGTGACCAGCCAACTGTTCGACAGACCCAACGAATACTTCAACTTGGATAAGCTGCGCCGTGCTGCCGGAGTAGATCGACGACTGAGCCTAAGGGAAATCCTGCAAAAGATCTTCGGTTTGCTCCCCTACTTCAAGAGTAAGGATGAACTGCTGGAGGATGAATTCCAGCAGTTCCTGCTTGTCAACCAGAGCAAGCTGACCGAAGACCAAGGCGCTGCTGTCTTGGCAATGAAGTACTTTTTCAAGGCATACTCCACTGATGCTGTTCTGCGCGCCATCATCGACGACAAGCGATTTGGAGAGCTGAACGTGAACCCAGCTTTTGGCGTGGGCGATTTGCGCGCTGTGCCGCCCGAGTGGCGCGAAGGCATTCCCGAGTACATCAAAGACTACGTTTCGCTCAACCAATTCATGTAAGAGGCTACCGTAGGTGGCCGAACGAGAAGAACAATACTATGCTGGATACCGATACCAAACGCCGAATTGACTCCTGCCGTGACATTCTTGTCGGCAAGGTTCCCGACCCAAAGAGTCAGGTCGAGCAGATCACCATCGCGCTGATCTACAAATTTATGGATGACATGGATACCCAGTCCGAAGAGTTCGGTGGCAAGCGCAGCTTCTTCGTCAATGGCTTCGAGAAGTTTAGTTGGAGCAAATTGCTGGCGCCCAGCATGGGGGGCCAAGACACGCTGAACCTTTACTCCGAGGCTATTGGCAAGATGACAGAGAACACGCACCTGCCCGCGCTGTTCCGCGACATATTCAAAAATGCATATCTGCCGTACCGTGATCCGGAAACGCTTAAGGCGTTTTTGAAGGAGATTGATAACTTCTCCTACGACCATTCAGAGAGACTAGGCGATGCTTTCGAATACCTACTATCAGTGCTGGGTAGTCAAGGCGATGCGGGCCAATTCCGTACGCCGCGACACATCATTGATTTCGTGGTTCGAGCTGTTGGGCCCCAAAAGAGTGACAGGGTTTTGGACCCGGCTTGTGGCACCGCTGGGTTCCTGATTTCGGCTTACAAACACATCTTGAGAGAGAACACGCCAAGCGAAGAGCGAAATAGCTGGCAGTTACGGCATGGCGCCTCAGTCGCTGAAACTTCAATTGAAAGTCCAATGCACTACAGCGGGAGTCTTCTGACCCCGATAGAGCGCCAAAGAATTCATGAGAACATTAGAGGCTTTGATATTTCGCCGGATATGGTAAGGATTTCACTAGTAAATCTCTATTTGCACGGATTCCGCTCCCCATTGATTGAAGAGTATGACTCTTTAACTCAAGAAGAGCACTGGCAAGAGACTTATGACACAATCTTGGCCAACCCGCCTTTTATGACGCCTAAGGGGGGCATTAAGCCCCATAAAAAATTTAGCCTGCGGTCAAAACGAGCAGAACTACTTTTCCTTGACTACATCTCTGAACACTTGTCGCCAATAGGGAAAGCCGGAGTGGTTGTACCTGAAGGCATCGTTTTTGTTGGTCAATCCGCATACGTTGAGATGCGAAAGCGATTGATTCAAGAAAAATCTCTAATCGCAGTCGTTGAATTGCCTCATGGTGTATTCAAGCCATACGCTAGCGTTAAAACTCACATCTTGATCATCGACAAGCAGATAGCCAAAAGAACCGACGAGGTTCTTTTTATAAACATAGGCGCTGACGGGTATACACAAACAGACACTAGACAAGCAGTTGACGAGAACGATCTACCAGTAGCATTGGAGTTAATTGATAATTTCAAGCGTAATCAACTGGAAAGCACGATCCCCTCCTCAAAACTAGATTTCATCACAGTCAAAAGAGAGCACATTCTTGCTTCAGTTGGATGTCACTTGGTCGGTCGGTGGTACATGCTCGAGAGAACATTTCGAGAGCTTTGGGAACGTATGCCCAGTGCGAGAGAGTTGGGCGTGATTTGCAATATTCATCGTGGTATGCACTCAAACATGAGTTCTCCGCCCGGAGATTTTCCACTCGTGGTTCCTGCTGCTGACAGAAAAACATCAGCCGATTACTCCTTTGATTTCAAAGCAAGCTGCATACCGCTTGTATCCTCATCTGGGCACGGCAAAGCTGACATTAAGCGCCTTCATTATCAGGAAGGAAAATTTGCTCTCGCAGATACTATGTGCTGCCTTGAAGCAAAAGAACCAGAACATGTAGATATGAGATATGTCCACGAATATCTGTCGAAGTTCAAAGATGAACTATTAGTGCCAATGATGTGTGGTGCCACAAATGTAACTTTGAATCAGAACGATATAAAGAAAATTCTCATTCCTTTGCCGACAATTGACGAACAACGAAGAATTGTCCGAGGAATCTTAGCCAAAGAGGCTGCTGATAAGTTGCAAGCTATTGGGGAAGAAATTAGTTTTGGCATCACCTCATCCGAAGAAATTGTCTTCGATATTAAGAAGCAGATCGAAAGACTGCTTGCTATTCGAGAGGCATCTCCTTCAATAAGCCTTTCATGATGTGCTACTCGTTTTATGTTTCGGATAAGGACGGAGGAATGATGGTCGCAATTAGGAGAAGAACATGAGCAAACCTTGGCATTACCCCGGCGCTCGTTGGTGGAAGTTCGATTTCCACACCCACACTCCAGCCTCTAGGGATACAGGCGCTTGGCAGGCCGCTATCGGCACGCCAAATGAGCTGAAACCACAGAAATGGTTACTCAAGTTCATGGCCGCCGAGATCGATTGCGTGGCCGTCACCGATCATAACACCGGTGAGTGGATCGACTTGCTCAAGGCTGCTTATGCGCAGATGAAGCGAGAGGCCGATGCTGGCACACCGCCTGACGGCTTCCGCGAGTTGCACTTATTCCCCGGTGTGGAGATCTCGGTGCAAGGTGGCTTTCATCTGCTAGCGATCTTCGCCCCCTCTGCCAACAGTCAAACCATCAGCGACCTGTTGGCGCAGGTGGATTACCAAGGTACGCGCGGCGACAGTGATAGTGTCACCCGAATCGGTGCAGCCCAAGTGGTTGAGCGCATTCTAGCGGCGGGTGGCCTTGCCATTCCAGCACATGTAGATGCCGACAAAGGTCTGCTGCAGGTCGAACCCGGTACACGCAAATGCCTGATGGATACCAACACGGTCAGACAGATTATGAATGAGGCCGGGATTCTAGCACTAGAATGGACGACCTCCACCAGTCCTAAGCCTATGGTGTTGGACGAACTGAAACTTCGATTTGCCAGCGTGGTGGGCAGCGATTGCCATAGCTTCAAAGGTGCTGCTGTTCCCGGTTCTCGCTACACCTGGATCAAGATGGCCCGACCTAGCCTAGAAGGATTGCGTCTTGCGTTGCTGGATGGGCAGGATGTCTCTGTTCGGCGCAGTGATGAAAGCAACGACTTTGTGCCGTTCAATACGCCCGAGCATTTCATCGAATCGATAGAAATCCGCGACGCGCGTTACATGGGGCGGGGCAAAACGTTTGCCAGCTTGTCTCTCAACCCTTACTTCAATGCTTTGATCGGTGGTCGCGGGACCGGAAAATCAACCGTCGTGCATGCCCTGCGCTTGGCCTATCGCCGTGAGAAGGAGTTGTTGCTCAGTTCAGAAGCTGGACAGACCTTCAAGCGTTTCAATCAGGTTGCCAAGAGCCGCAATGACGAAGGTGGACTACGAGCGGAAACAAGCTTCTGTGTGCAAGTGCAGCGTGATGGCATACCCTATCGCCTGATCTGGCGGCAGGATGGTCAGGGCCACGCGGTGGAGGAATGGGATGCCGATACGGGTAGTTTCAAGCCTTCGGTCAGCCAGAGCGTCACCGAGCAACGTTTTCCGGTGCGTTTATTCAGCCAAGGGCAGATCGCCGCGCTGGCTGGTGACAGCCAACAGGCGCTGCTCAAGGTGATTGACGATGCTGCAGGTACGCAGTCGCAGCAAGCTGCTTTCGAGGAGGCTAAGCGCGCCTTCTTGGTTGCACGGGCGCAGATGCGCGAGTTGGACGGTAAGCTGCAAGAGCGTGAGGCGTTGACGCTTGCGCTGCAAGACATTCAGCGTAAGCTGGCTCGCTTCGAGGTCGCCGATCATGCTGCTCTGCTGAAGAACTATCAGCGCACCAACCAGCAAAGCCGCGAACTGGAACGTCAGTTTGAAGCCTCCGTCGAATTGGCAGCTCATTTGAAAACGCTTGCCGACGATCTGTTGGTGGAAGACTTGCCGGAAGGCTTGTTCGATACCACCGAGGATGGCCCTGCACTGGGTATTGTCCAAGCGCTGCACGCTGCTATCATCAAAGCTCGGCAGGAAGTCGAGCGCGTGGCAAACATGTTGCAGGAGTGTGGGCAAGTCCTGAGAGGTGAAATGGAGGCTTCGCCTTGGTTTGCACGGATCGGCGCGGCCAAGACAGCTTACGAGTTGCTCAAGGCCGACTTGCAGCAACAAGGTGTCAGCGACCCCAGCGAGTACGGGCGCTTGGTGAAAGAAAAGCAGCGTTTAGAAACCGAGCTGAAGAAGCTGCAAGCCTTGCAGAAGCAGCACACCGAGTTGCGTGAGAAGGCCAAGTCGTTGCTGGAACAGGTGCAATCCGCCCGCCGCACCATCAGCGCCCAACGGAGCGCATTTCTGCGAGCAACGCTGCAAGGCAATCCCTTTGTGCGCATTGAGCTGATCCCGTACAGTCGGGACGCGCATGGTATTGAGCGCTCCTTGCGGGAGGTGCTTGGGGCTGCTGAAGGCAAGTATGTGGACGACCTGTATCAAGAGCTAGAGGGAGCATCCCCAAAAGGGCTCGTGGCCAATCTGCTGGGCACGGTTGAGCTGGTCGAGCAGTCGGGCATATGGGATACGGTGGCTTTCGAGCAGGCGTTACTGGCGCAAAAGAAACGCCTGTCACAAGCCTGTTGCGGGCAGGCGGAGTTTGGTCACTGGTTCAATAAATTCTTGAAAGCGGAAGCTGGCAAGCGCCCGGAATTTATCGATCACATTCTGTGTTGGTTCCCCGAAGACGGTTTGCAGGTGGAGTACAGCCGTAAGGGGGACGGGCGGGACTTTCAGTCCATCGGTCAGGCGTCCGCTGGGCAGCGGGCAGCGGCCATGCTGGCCTTCCTGTTGGCGCATGGCAATGAGCCACTGGTGCTCGACCAGCCAGAAGATGACTTGGATAACCACTTGATCTACGGATTGGTTGTACAGCAGATCCGCAGCAATAAATTGCGTCGTCAACTCGTTATCGTGACCCACAACCCCAACATCGTAGTCAATGGTGACGCAGAGTTTATTCATGTACTGGACTTCAATCACCAGTGCCATGTGAAGCAAATCGGCTCTTTGCAGGATCAGACCATGCGCCGTGAAGTCTGCCAGGTGATGGAAGGCGGCGAAGATGCATTTGAACGGCGTTACCAGCGCTTGGGAAAAGATGTCTTACATGTTTGAGATGACTGATAATTTACATTGTTTCATTGAAAATACTGGTAACTACTAAATGTATGAGCTTTTGTTAATTCTGTAGATAGAAAGATGGTGAGACAATGAGCTATTAGATTGAGATTTTCGAGAATAATCTAATCCTAGTTGGCAATTTTCAGCTGTGTGAGGTAGTAGTCAGCTTGTCAGAAACTTTCATGACTAGCATAGCGCTCAAACAGTGAATGATGTCGAAATTGCTTCCGTAGGGAATTTGACTCTTTGCCATCGGGTTTATAGCAGCAGTAGCTTGAGAAATAACTGGTCAGGGTTGTGAGATAGTTTATTTTGTGGTTTTGCGCTGGAATCGCCGAAATTTCTGTAGCCCTGGAATTTTAGGGGGCAGCACTTGTACATAAGGCCCCCGTTAATCGTGCAGCAAAGAAATATCTTTTTAGAGCGAAAAATCACAGCTCGTAACGTATCACATAGTTGGTACAGAGCAATTCTCACTCACGACCACGTCAGCACATGCCAAATAGGGGTTCCGTGGGCATTTCTGCGATAATACACGCTAAGGAAAAGTGAAGTTCTTTGGATTGAAGCGATTAGTACGAAGTGGCCTGTATCGTTCAAGGGGACGGTAAATTTCGTTCCACAGGTAATCTCCAGCGAGCGAGATATGACCCCATGGTAGTGGTGATACACTGGACAAGAGCTCTTCCGGTATAATGATCCCCTGGCTGCGAATGTAATCAACAGCCCGACTGAGATAGACCGTGTTCCACAGAATTATTGCATTAACAACAAGGTTGAGGCCCGATGCCCTGTGAGCCATTGTCTCGGCAGACCTGTTCCTGAATTCGCCCAGTTGGTGAAGAAAAATAGCGCGGGCAAGTGCATGGCGGCTTTCGCCTTTGTTGAGGATTGCGTGTGATCTGCGACGTAACCGAGTGTCAAGCAACCAGTCACAGATAAAAATTGAGCGTTCAATACGTTCCATTTCACGCAGGGCCAGATTGAGCCTGTTTTGTCTCGGAGATGCTGCCAGCTTTTTCAGTATTACCGATGGTGGTACCAGACCAGCGCCGATCGAGGCCTTAAGCCGCAAAACTTCATCCCAGTGCTGTTCTATTACTTCCATTTTGGCCTTTCCGGCGATCAGGGCATCAAGTGGTTTATATTCCTTAGAAGGTGAAATAACGTACAACCTGCGACTGCCGAGGTTGCGAATACGGGGTATGAGTCTGTAACCAAAAGAGTGAAACATTGAAAATGTTGTTTCAGTCGCACCGGCTGTATCGGTGGCATGCTCATGAATCTCCACAGAACTTTCGTTATGAAGTAAGCCGTCAAGTACGTGGGGAGCCTCGCTTTCAGAGGCCTGAATCATTCTGGAAAAAAGGATGCAAAACGGTTCGATAAAAAACCATAAATCGACGCGCCAAGTCGTTTGCCGTATTTGGCGTTATATTCGAGGCTGGCTTCTCCTCGTCCACCCGCAGGAAAAAACTGCCCGTCCGAGGATGACACATGCCCATCACCCCATATAGCAGCAAAAGGATGTTCCTGTTGCGCATCGACCAGAACTGATGTGGCAGACGCATAGGTTTCAGTGCGTAAATGACGATCCATCATTACCATCATCTGGTGAATGGTGACACCCCGGGAACTCTGCGCCATCCGTTCTGCTCCCGCATTCGTCGCATCGGCAAGGATCGCAGCCATAAGTGCAGCTTCATCTTCCGCCTGTTCCCCGGTGCGATAATGTGTGAAACAATCAAGAAAACTGGTCCAGCTATGAACTTCTGCCAGCAAACTGGTAATTCTGATGCGTGGTACCAGCATGTAGAGTTTACGGCTGAGAGCCTTAATTTTGTCGTTCTCTTCTTCGCGAATCGGAGACACAGACAACCCTCTGCTGGAAAGTTCTGCATCGGGTATGGCATTCTCCGAAGCAGCTTTTGCCAGCGCTTTCAGTTTTGCGTTGAGTGTGGTGGTTCGCTCAGCCCGCCATTCAGCAAAGTTGTCCGGAATGGCAAGTCCCAGCCGGGATTCTGCCCGCATCTGCCCGAAAACATGGTGAGGAAGAAGGTAGTCCTCAACACTACGCCAGGCCCGACTACCATCAACCCATATGTCACCTGTTTTCAGGCGTTCCCGCAAATGAACGAATACGGCGACTTCCCACGCCTGCAGATCAGTATTTTCTCCATGGATGACACGACGTCGCCATTTATGGGACATAAAATCGAGCGGAATTTGTTTGGGTAATTTTCGGCCATGATAGAACGCCTGCAAATACCCAATCGCCAACAAAACGCTATCATCCGGGCGACATATCATCGTCACAATTTTAGGTCTCACTCAGTCATTGTTTTTATCAGTGATCGCTTTTCCCGCAAGTGATTTCGTATAGCGTTCTGTTACCATTTGCGATAACATTTATTGTATAGCAAATTGTTACCAATGGAGGTTTTTATGTCTACGGCTGCAAGCGTCCGTAAAACACCGCGAGAAAATCAGATTAATATCCGGGCAACTGATGAGGAAAGAGCTGTTATTGATTATGCTGCGAGCCTGGTCAATAAGAATCGTACCGATTTCATCATTGAACTGGCTTACCAGGAAGCTAAAAACATCATTCTGGATCAACGTTTATTTGTGCTGGATAACGAACGCTATGATTCGTTTATTACGCAACTGGAAGCTCCTGTGCAGAATGCCGAAGGGCGTGAACGTCTGATGGCGGTAAAGCCTGAATGGAAATAAATGTTAGCGCGCCGGCATTGCTGACGGATGAGCATATACTTCAGCCATTTGACTGCGGAAATGAGGTGCTAAGTAACTGGTTACGTGGTCGGGCTATGAAAAACCAGATGCTCAATGCTTCTCGTACGTTTGTTATTTGTCTGGAGGGTACTTTACGTGTTGTGGGGTACTACTCATTAGCTACGGGTTCTGTCACTCATGCCGAACTTGGGCGCAGTTTGCGGCATAATATGCCCAATCCTGTACCTGTTGTTCTTTTAGGACGTCTGGCTGTCGATGTTTGTACCCAGGGACATGGTTTCGGTAAATGGTTGCTGAGTGATGCCATTCATCGGGTTGCCAATCTGGCTAAACAGGTTGGCATTAAGGCTGTTATGGTTCATGCAATTGATGATGACGCCAGAGTTTTTTATGAGCGTTTTGGTTTTGTTCAGTCAGTTGTGGCGCCTGATACCTTGTTTTATAAAATTTGATGTTACGCAATTTTATTGGGCGTAGCTTTATAATGATGTCAATAGTCCCTCGGACTAGCTTTCACATTTCAGAAATCGCCGGTCCAGCCCGGGGCCGGCACACAATTTAAGACTTTTCTTTTTTTCAGTCATTTCATTATCAAAATCACATTAAACGGTCGTAATCAGACATGATTTGTGCGCCAACACAGATCATCGTCACAACTTTCAAATCGCTGATTTCAAAAAACTGTAGTATCCTCTGCGAAACGATCTCTGTTTGAGTATTGAGGAGGCGAGATGTCGCAGACAGAAAATGCAGTGACTTCCTCATCAGGCACCAAGCGTGCATATCGGAAAGGTAACCCTGTTCCGGCCAGAGAGAGGCAAAGAGCTTCTCTGGCTCGCAGAAGCAACACTCATAAGGCTTTTCATGCGGTTATCCAGGCCCGGTTAAAAGACAGGCTGAGTGAACTGGCGGATGAGGAAGGTATTACCCAGGCGCAGATGCTTGAAAAACTGATTGAATCAGAGCTGAAACGCAGAGCAGCTTCGTAAATATTCACATTCTTGCTTATCTCAGGCGTGAGTGGTAGATTGCTGATCGTTTAAGGAATTTTGTGGCTGGCCACGCCGTAAGGTGGCAGGGAACTGGTTCTGATGTGGATTTACAGGAGCCAGAAAAGCGAAAACCCCGATAATCTTCTTCAACTTTGGCGAGTACGAAAAGATTACCGGGGCTAACAAGAAACCGCATAGCCACCAATTCAGCTATGCGGGGAGTATAGTTATATGCCCGGAAAAGTTCAAGACTTCTTTCTGTGCTCACTCCTTCTGCGCATTGTAAGTGCAGGATGGTGTGACTAATCTTCAACAAACGTATTACCGCCAGGTAAAGAACCCGAATCCGGTGTTCACACCCCGTGAAGGTGCCGGAACGCTGAAGTTCTGCGAAAAACTGATGGAAAAGGCGGTGGGCTTCACCTCCCGTTTTGATTTCGCCATTCATGTGGCACATGCCCGTTCGAAGGGACTGCGTCGGCGCATGCCACCGGTACTGCGTCGCCGGGCCATTGATGCGCTGCTGCAAGGGCTGTGTTTTCACTATGACCCACTGGCCAACCGCGTCCAGTGTTCCATCACCACGCTGGCCATTGAGTGCGGACTGGCGACAGAGTCCGGTGCAGGAAAACTCTCCATCACCCGGGCCACCCGGGCCCTGACATTCCTTGCAGAGCTGGGACTGATTACCTACCAGACGGAATATGACCCGCTTATCGGGTGCTACATTCCGACCGATATCACGTTCACATCTGCACTGTTTGCTGCCCTCGATGTATCAGAGGAGGCAGTGGCCGCCGCGCGCCGCAGCCGTGTGGTATGGGAAAACAAACAACGCAAAAAGCAGGGGCTGGATACCCTGGGCATGGATGAACTGATAGCGAAAGCCTGGCGTTTTGTTCGTGAGCGTTTCCGCAGTTACCAGACAGAGCTTAAGTCCCGGGGAATAAAGCGTGCCCGTGCGCGTCGTGATGCGGGCAGGGAACGCCAGGATATCGTCGCCCTGGTGAAACGGCAGCTGACGCGCGAAATCGCGGAAGGGCGCTTCACTGCCAATCGTGAGGCGGTAAAACGCGAAGTGGAGCGTCGTGTGAAAGAGCGCATGATTCTGTCACGTAACCGTAATTACAGCCGGCTGGCCACAGCTTCTCCCTGAAAGTGACCTCCTCAGAATAATCCGGCCCGCGCCGGAGGCATTCGCACGCCTGAAGCCCGTCAGTGCACAAAAAATCAGCACCACATACAAAAAACAACCTCACCATCCACCTTCTGGAGCATCCGGTTCCCCCTGTTTTTAATACAAAATACGCCTCAGCGACGGGGAATTTTGCTTATCCACATTTAACTGCAAGGGACTTCCCCATAAGGTTACAACCGTTCATGTCATAAAGCGCCAGCCGACAGCCTTACAGGGTGCAATGTATCTTTTAAACACCAGTTTATATCTCCTTTAAACTACCTAATTACATTCATTTAAAAAGAAAACCTATTCAGTGTCTGTCCTGTGGACAGACAGATATGCACCTCCCACCGCAAGCGGCGGGCCCCGACCGGAGCCAATTTAGTTACAACATGCAAAAACAGCCTCCGGAAAAACCCCGGTCCAGCGCAGAACTGAAACCACAAAGCCCCTCCCTCATAACTGAAAAGCGAGGCCGCCCCCGCCCGAAGGGCGGGAACAACATCGCTTTTAATTATGAATGTTGTAACTAAACATCATCATCGCTGTCAGTCTTCTGGCTGGACGTATCGAGTACACGCTCGTAAGCGGCCCTGACGGCCCGCTAACGCGGAGATACGCCCCGACTTCGGGTAAACCCTCGTCGGGGCCACTCCGACCGCGCACAGAGGCGCTATCATGGCTGAAAGCGGGTATGGCTTAGCAGGGTGGGAATGGGATAGGCGAAATCTATCAATCAGTACCGGCTTACGCCGGGCTTCGGCGGTTTTACTCCGGTATCATATGCAACAACTGAGTGCCGCCTTCCATGCCGCTAACGCGGCATCTGTTGGTGGTAATATCCGAAAAGTTATGCATGTGTCACGAACGGTGCAATAGTGATCCACACCCAACGCCTGAAATCAGATCCAGGG
>ERZ1034939.141-NODE-141-length-50931-cov-13.356396_pt1 | contig 50931 bp, 44 predicted proteins | sample MGYA00520626_ERZ1034939 | MGnify/ENA primary metagenome ERZ1034939 (study PRJEB33766, sample SAMN09781751) | gut metagenome | biome: gut microbiome | host: Homo sapiens | place: Madagascar | study: EMG produced TPA metagenomics assembly of the PRJNA485056 data...
TCGGTCGAGGCGCGAGCGTGAAGCGGACGCGGAGCGTCCGTAGCGAGCGGGCGAGCGCGCCGGCAGGCGGGCGAAGCGGATGCGCGGGATCCTATACGCCGCACCAATTGAACTTGAAGCCTCCGACAACGGGGGCTTTTTTGTTATCGACTCGTGTAAGATTTCGAGTAAGCGTCTCGGTGAATCCGCGGCGTGCTCTTTCTCCAAACGACCGATCAGGGTGATATTTCGTGGCAGAGCGTCCGACATACAAGCTCAGGTTTCTCGATCCCAAAAAGCGCTTTCCGGTAATGCCCGAGCAGCCTGCGGGACGCTCGTATGGCGTTGTCTGGAAAGTCTTTGGCGAGGACCCTAAAGAGTCATGCTATGTCGTCGAATTCGTCGGCAAAAGCCACATATCGCTCTTGGGCTACGTGAGCGTTTCGGGTGAGGTGTACAAGGTTGACCGTCCCGTTAGCGAGGCGTCATTGCCCGATGAACCCGACATGCAACTGGTCCTTGACGAGTCCAACCCCAGCATTGGCGAGATTACGGTGAGGGGCGGCGACGGTACCATGCGTCCCCAAGCGCGAGTTAACGGCTCTCCCGAAGGTACCATGCGCGAACAATCCGATCACGAGACGTGGAATACGACTCGCAGCTTTCGCTACGGCGAGTTTATGGCATCGATGTTTTTACGCTACGTGATATTTGCCGATTCCGAAAATGTTGCCGCAAATACGGTAGACGCTGGCAGGCTCGACGAAGGAATGAAAAATGCCGTCGACAAAATAAAGCTTATAAAACTCTCGGAGCCGGTTGAGGTGCTTCTGGGCTTTGATTCCACGCCGCTCCCCGATGCCATCGAGACGTTGCTTTATCGCATCGATCACGCAGATGATCCGAGTGGTATCGAGCGCTATGCCGCGGCCTTGATGGGCGAGGTCAACCTGCCGCGCCTGCGCACCATCGCGGCAAAGACCGAAATGAGCCTAGCGCGCATCGATCGCTCAAAGCTGTTCTATCTCAATTTTGATCGTAGTCTGCTGGACCAGGACGAGATTGACACGCTGCTTGCCATCGAGTGCCGTCTCAACCGCCTCTCCGGCATTCTCGAGCGCATCGGGGCCGGTTTAGGCCCTGCGGCCTCGTCTCCGAGTCTGGAGGGCTGCGCGCTCTTTGACGCATGGCATATCGCCAAGACGACCAACGATATTCCTCGACTGCTCGATACGACCTCGAGCGACAACCCGTGGGCAAAGCTGGGAACCGTGGCTTGCCAGCCGGGCGGTGAGTGGGACGTGCGTACCCGCTTCGCGCGTATTGTTGAGGCGCTTAACGTGGTCACACGGCTCGACTATACCTATCGGGCAAACGTTGCCGAGGGGATTATGCTCGTTCGGTTTGGGCGCTCTGTCGTGGATGCCATGCCGCAACGTGAATACGACGCCCAGGATGACGTCTGGCGCGAGTTGGACGAGGACGTGCGCGCGATTTGGGCTGCGGAGCACGATGCGCGCGTGGCGCTTACGCTGGCAGCGGCTTGCTTTGCCGCAGGTGCCAGCATTACGCGCTGCTACGTTCAGATTGCGGCTCCCGACGGCGAGCAGGGCGAGCGCATTATTGCAACACATTCCTTTGGGCGCGCGGCCTATCTGGCCAATTGTGTACCTGCCGCCAAGGATCTTGAGAGCATGGATATGGACGATATGCCGTGCAAGCGCATGCTTGAGGCATATGAGTCAGACGCGCCGGATGCGATTGAGCCCGTTGAGGTTCACGCTCGCCCGCGTGACGACCACCGTTCGCTGCCGCCGGCGTTGCGTGACTTGCTGCTTGCCGATACGGCTGATGAGCTTGAGGTCATGGAGGAGGACGATGACCCGTATGTGGCGCGCGTCGTTGAGTTGCGTGAGCAGGCCAAGGCGGACCGTGCGGGTGCATTTGAGGGCTTTTCTCGCCTTGTCGAGGAGCTGGAGGCTAAGTGCGCCGTTGCCGAGCTTTTGGCAACGGGTCCGGTCCAGACGCAGTTTTGCGACAACCAGCTGGTACGTATGGTGCTGCCGGTAATGGAGGAAGACCGCTCCGTTCGTATTTTGCGTGCTCCCGATGCGCTGTACTTTGCCCAGCACGAGATCTGCAGCTTTTACGCCGAGCAGGAGGATTTTGAACGGGCATTGCCCGAAGCGCGTCGTCTTTACGATCTGGCTCGCTCGTCCATGCAATCGCACTTTGCGCTCATCAACGTGCTGGCGCGCCTGGAGCGCTTTGACGAGATTATCGAGGTGGCGCGCCACGGCTTGCGCATTGCCAGCGACCGCCCCTCAATCGGTTACCTGTTCTATCGCCTGGCGTTTGCCTATTGGAATTGCGACCAGCTCGAGCTCGCGTTGGCGTGCTACCGCCTCGTGCCGCGCGGCGAGGAGTCGGGTAGTAACGCGCTGGAGGAAATGCAGGGCCTTATGAACGAGATGGGTGTCAATGAGCCGCCGACGTTCGAGGAAGCGGTTGAAACCATCCGCAAGGCCGGGCTCGAGTTGCCTCCCGTGCCCGCCGTGACCAACCAGCTGGCGGATGCTGCCGTGCAGCTGGTCGACAACGGCTTCTTTTTCCTGGCGCGTGGCTGCATCTTCCAAATGTGGCGCACCATGGGCAACGATGAGCTCGGCTCCCTCAACCGCTCGCTGGGGTAGTGGCGAAAACTGCAAGGAGGAAAGGCCACTGGGCAATTAGAAAATTCCCTCTTGCCCAACTTCGACTGTTTGGTTACTATAGAACGGCTGTTACGGAGAGCTGACCGAGAGGCCGAAGGTGCTCGCCTGCTAAGCGAGTATGCCCCAAAAGGGCATCTGGGGTTCGAATCCCCAGCTCTCCGCCAGTTGAAATGATGCGTCCCCTGAGTTATCGCAGCTCAGGGGACGTTTTCTTTTTACTGAACTGCCCTGAAACGCCCTGTTTTTTGGCAATTATTGGCAAGAATGGCAAGATTTTGGCAATCGGGCCGACCGGCCGGATACGGAGAAAGCGCTCCTCCACCGCATCTGAACTGCCTCCCATTTCTTGGACATGAGAAATGGGAGGCCTTTTATGCGTGTCGACTTGAGGGTGAAGCACGACATCGAGGCCAGGAAGGCGGCGATCGGGCTCTTCGAGCGAGGCCACGGCTCCAAGTCGGCGGCGAAGGCGCTGTCGTTCCCGCGCAACACCGTGAGACAATGGCTCTACGTATGCCGGTCGTTCGGAAGCGAGGTGCTGCTATCTATGGACGGCAAGCAGGCCAGGTACACATACGAGCAGAAGGTCGCCGCTGGATTGGCAACACCTATTTGGACGATTCCGGGAGGGACAGCCCCGCCTCCCTGAACTCGACCGGAGACATGCAGCCCAGCGTCGAGTGGATCCTGAAGTTGCCGTACCGGTGCACGTAGTCCGAGAGCTTGGCCCGGAGCCCGCGCGTCGTGCCGAACGCCTCGCGGCGGGCGAGCCCGGCCTTCAGTGTCCCGTCGGTCGACTCGTCGACGGCGTTGCCGTGGGGGCAGCCCTTGGCCGACAGCGACCTCTCTATTCCGAAGGCCTCGAGCATCAGGTTGATCTCGACGTCGTCGAGCTCGCTGCCACGGCCCGTGCGGAAGACCCCGATGCCCGAGATGGGGAAGGAGGGCGTCGCGAACGCCGACCTGACCGGCCGGGCGTCCTTCCCGGGCCCGGCGGGGTGGCCGACGATCTCCCCGCTGCAGGGGTCGACGAGCGGGCAGACGCAGCTCCACGAGGCCCCGACGCGCACGTAGGTCAGGTCGCCGCATATATGGGTGCGCGGCGCCCTGCCGCCGAAGCCGCACGCGACGGCGTTGGGCACGTCGGCCTCGCTGACCGCCCCGGGGTGCACCTCGAACCTCTTCCCGCCGTACGCGCCGACCGGGCCGTTCTCCCCCGTGATGCGGCAGACCCGGCGCCGGCTGACGGTGACGCCCGACCTCCCGGGCGACGCCTTTATCTTGCGCGGGCCGTACCGGCCCTTGCTGGCGGCGCGGGCCGCGACCAGGGCCGGCGCGGCGGGGTCCGGCGCGGCGGGCTGGCCGGGCCGCGAGCGCATGGAGCAGCACGTCGGCCTCGCGACGCCGAGGAGCCCGCGCTGCGCCGATATGGGGCAGCGGCCCTCGTCGGCCGCCATGGCCCTCACTTCCGAGCGCATATCGGCGCCGCCCGTTTTAAGACGTCGACCTCCATCCGGAGCCTGCGGTCCTCGCGCTCGAGCTCCAGGATCCGGTTCCGCCCGGGCGTGCGGTTGCCCGCGGCGCGCGGCGAGCCGGTCGCGCTTATCGACTCGACCCACCTCTCCACGGTGCCCTTGCCGAGGTCGCACTCGTTCATGGCCTCGCGCCTGGGCTTGCCGGCGTTGTGGAGGTCGACTATCCGCCTCTTGAACTCGTCAGTGAAATGCCTCGGGTGCCTGGGGTCTCCCATATGCGCCCTTCCCGGAACTGTCCACATCAGTGTAGCCAATCCAGAGCTGGTCATGCCACTCGCCGGCTAGGAGCATCGCCGCCCAGGCGATGACGAGCCCGATGAGCCCGATCAGGTGGGAAACGAACTGGGTGACGGCCTGAAAGACCCCCATCTTGCCTTCCTACAGCCGGTCGTTGGACGCGACGTAGCGCATGAGCGCGCAGCGAGTCACCCGTCACGCACACCTGCGCGCCGTCGACATCGACGAACTCCTCGCCGCCGCGTCTGACGTAGGCGAGCGGACTCTCGCGCAGCCAGTCGTACCTGCCGCCGCCGAACTCGGCGAGCGCCGCGCTCACGGCGCGGACGAATCCCTCTTTGTCTTCCATTGGTTCCTCCTTGCAGACTATAGGCTTAGCTATCGCTCAAAGGGAAAAAATATCGCGCACATCAACCTTGAAAAGAGCGGCAAGCCGACGAGCATCATCAAGCGTGATGTCACCAGGGTTTTCTCCATCTTGGCATAGGTGATTCGAGAAACACCGAGGTAATCAGCTACATTCTGCTGTGCATAACGCTCTTTCTTCCGCGCTTTGATTAACTCCATCTGCACCTCCTCCCGATGTCTAAAACTATAGTCAAACATATAGTGTATGTAAAGAAACTTTTTCTTATAATGTAGAAAAGTTTAACAACTGAGAGGTTCCCAAGATGAGCATCGGTTCAAACATAAGACGCATCAGGGTTGCTCGCGACTTGACTCAGGAGGAGTTTGGCAAGATCGCTGGCGTCTCGGCGATGGCAGTATCTCAGTGGGAGAACGATCGAGCTGTGCCACGTATGGGCGCGGTCCAAGCCATCGCTGACCATTTCGGTTTGAATAAGGGCGAAATCATAGATGATGAGCCAACCGACCTCCCCGACGGCGCCATGCTGCCCTCCGACGCCCGCCCCGCCTACGCCCCGCTGCTCGGGCGCGTCCACGCGGGCGACGCCTGCGAGCCCGACGTCATCGACGACCGCATCCCCATACCCTACGAGGTGCGCGAGGCCCACCCGCGCGGATACTTCCTGGAGGTCGAGGGCGGCTGCATGAGCCGCGTCTACCCCGAGGGGTGCCACATCTACATAGACCCCGCCCAGCAGCCGCGCAACGGCTCGGTGGCGGTGGTCTCCATCGACGGCGCGGACTACGTGATGCGCCGTCTGTACAACACGGGGCGCACGGTCGTGCTGTCCCCGGACTCATGGGACGACTGCTACGAGGACATCGTCATAACGCTGGGGGACGAGCGCACGGTGGAGTACGTCGGCACCGTGGTCTGGTTCCAGCCCGCCGAGGAGATGGAGTAGGCCCCACGGCTGTGAAGGGAGCATCAGATGGGACTCATCAAAGCGCAAAAGGAATACAACAAGAAGCTGCGGAAGCAGATGGCGGATAACGTTGCCGAAAGCCTGATCTCTCAGCTTGCGGAAAGGGACGGCAGGGTGCATGTGGCCATGTATAACTGCTTTGGCTCCCTAGGCGCAACGCAGGGCATCTCCGCCGACGAGAAGTTCAACCAGCAGGCTGACCAGATTCTCGGGGCCATCCAGGAGGCCGGTTATGAGGTTGTCGACGTCAAGTTCGATGGCCAGTACGGCATCGGCGTAACCCAGCAGGGCATCTCGTATCACTTGATGGTGCTTTATAAGTAGTCACGCGCCGTATGTGCGCGTCGTGGGGACGGTCGCCTGGTGGCAGGCCCCGGCGGAGATGGAGTAGAGGATATGGTGAAGATCGGAATGCGCAAGCCCAACCTGAAGTCTTCGCTCAAGGCGAGGACGACCGGCAGGGCGAAGCGCGCCGTGAAGAGGGCGATAATTCCCGGCTACGGCAAGAAGGGCATGGGCTGGGTCAAGAACCCGAGAAAGGCCGCCTACAACGCCGTGTACCGCAGAACGACGGTTGGCGTGGGCGATGTGGCCCGCGCTATCGCCAAGCCGAGCAGGGGAAAGTCCGCGTCGAGGGCGCGCTCCACAGCGCCCTCCGCCCCGCGCGCGACGGCGGGCGCGGCGAGCAGGACGCTCGTCCAGTCGATGACCTCGCTCCGCCAGCTGGACCGGGCACTCCCGCTGTGCCTCTTCCTCGGATGGACCGGAGCCCACAGGGCGTACGCGCGGATGTGGGGCAGCTTCCTCCTATATTTGTTCACCTTCGGGCTCTTCGGCTTCGGCTGGCTGTTCGACCTCGTGACCCTGATCATGAGGCGCTTGGAGCTGAGGCGTCTAGGCGGCATTGCGCCGACCCTGCAGGAGGAGCCGCGCCCCGTCGATTCCGTCTTCGGCCAAGACGCTCTTGAGTCCGACGACTGGGAGCGGCGCACGGAGGAAGAGACTGCGGCTCGACTCGAGCTTCAGCGCAAGAACCGCGCCTATATGGAGGAGAACGGTGTCGACACCGGCATGTTCAACGAGGAGAAGGTCATAGCGGACGCCCTGCGGACCATCGAGTCGATGTGTCCGTGCATGCTCAAGTTTGACCGCGGCATGAGCCGCGAGGAGCCGAGGATCAGCTTCTGCTCCCCCACGAAGACCGGAAAGCTCCCGAAGAACGTCGTCGAGGCACATATCTATCATCAGGACGTAAAGACGGTGAGGGACTCCCACGGGTTCGAATGGCAGCAGTACGGCGACAGCATCAGCGTCAAGATCAGCTACCTCTCCGACGGGCGCATAAACAAGTTCGATGTCCACGGGCTCCACGAGTCGCGCTCCGTCAATGTCTCCATCCGCAGACGCGGCGACGACCTTGTCATGACAAGTGCGGGCACCGTCGGGGAGACGGGCGCCTGGCAGTCCCTCTGCCCCGGAGCCGACCCCTCGGCGGGAGGCCTGCTCGAGGCCCTGAACAAAGAGGTCGAGGGAATCTACTAATCGTTCGGTTGTTAACAGCCGGAATCGGAAGAGATGAGATAGAGGATATGGACGGAGAAAGGAGTCTGAAATGCCGCCGAAGGAGATAAGCGGGAAGATAACTGCGCTCGGGGTCGATATATCGGTCTCATCAACAGGAGGCCGAGACGACTATATCTCGCTGACGGATATCGCAAGATATCGTAGCGATGAACCCGGCGACGTCGTGAAGAACTGGATGCGAAGCAGGGAGACCATTGAATTTCTCGGCGTTTGGGAGCGTCTTCACAACCCCGATTTTAAAGAGGTCGAATTCGACCTCTTTAGGGCGGAGTCTGGCCGCAACGCTTTCACGATGTCCCCGACCAAGTGGATACGGTCGACTGGAGCTATCGGGATAAAGAGCAAAAGGGGCAGGTACGGCAGCGGAACGTTCGCTCACGTCGATATCGCCTTCGAATTCGCGTCGTGGGTGTCCCCGGAGTTCAAACTCTATGTGATCCAGGACTATCAACGTCTGAAAAGCGATGAGAACAGCCGTTTGTCGCTCGACTGGAATGAGAAGAGGCTGTTCACGAAGATCAACTATCGCATTCACACCGATGCGGTGAAGGAGCACCTGGAGCCGATTGCCCGGGGTAAGGCGAAGCAGTTCGTCTATGCCAATGAGGCCGATGTGCTGAACGTCGCCTTGTTCGGAATGACGGCAAGACAGTGGCGCGATGCCAATCCTGCTGAAAAGGGGAACGTCAGGGATGGCGCGACGCTGCATCAGCTCATTGTGCTCGCAAACCTTGAGAGCATGAATGCACAGCTCATCAAGGAGGGGCATTCCAGAGAGGAGAGGGTTGTCTACCTGAGGGAAATGGCTTCCCAACAGCTTGACGCGCTGAGAGAGAATCCGACTATCAGGGCGCTTGACGGAGCCGTCCTTCCTCCTGCTGCGGAGGAATAGGCCTCACCGTGGAAGCCGGCCGGCCCTGCTTGAGTTCACGGAGCCTCTGGAAATTACCGAAGGGGTTCATCTGTCCTAGTCGGGCGCATTTGACGGACAAACCCCGTTGTCCGTCAAAAATATCGAAAACTGACGGACAAATCCGGTTGTCCGTCAGATGTGACTGGCGTTTCAGACCCGGTCTGAAGAAGGAATAGACAGGCACGCTACTTTGTCCGGGCAGGACAGTATGCTCGGGCCCGGAGGTGCCATATGTTCGGGAGGTTCGTTGTGGAACGCAGGGAAGTCGTCTACAGGCTGGGCGGCGTCGACCCCGATGAGGGCGTAGATGTATACGAACTCGTCAAGTACCTAAACAAATTCGATGATCTCGTGCGCCTCGCCGTGAGGGAGGCGGGATACGACGGTGACTTGCAGATACGGGTCCGCCCGTTCAAGGAGGGGTCGTTCCTCACGGAGTTCATCGTGGAGAGCGGCCTGGTTGACTTCTTGACCTCGAACGAGGTCGACGCGGTCTTGAAGGGGCTTGAGATTCTCGGCATGGCCGGGGCGGCGGTCAACGGGATTCCGAAGGTCGTGCGCGCTGTCCGCGGGCTCACCGACAGGTTCAAGAGGAACGAGGACGGCACGTTCACGTACGGCCGCGGCGCGGATTCCGTGACGGTGGACGCCGCGACCCACGGTGCGCTGCAGAACCCGAAGGTCGCGGAGCTGTACAACGATGTCGCCGTCGGTCCCGTGGCGGAGTTCAACGGCGTCGTTCAGCAGGTGAACATCTACATGCGCGACCCGGGCAGCGAGGACGACGGCTTGGCGGCGGGCGCGACGTTCACGCGAGAGGATTCTGCTGACTTCGGGACCTATGCAAAGACCGCGGCGGCGGTCGACGAGATGGAATACAAAGAGGAAACGCTCGTGAACAGGGGCATCTGGCTCAGGCCGGTATCCGGCTCTTACGGTGGAGATGAAAAGGGCTACTCTTTCCGGTTCGGCATCGGAGACGATGCGATCCTCTACAAGCAGGTCCGAATCGAGGACGCTGAGTTCTTGGAGCGGCTGGCGCACGGGGACGTCAGGTTCACCGCCGGCGACCTGCTGCAGGCGGACCTCGAGGTGACCGAGCGCGTGCACAAGAGCGGGTCCAAGAAGGCATCGTACAAGATCCTCAAGGTTGTCGATTATCGTCCGCTCGAGGTCCCGCGCCAGGAGTCGTTCGCGGAGTATATCGAGCGCAAGGGCGAGGAATCGCAATCCGGCTCCTGATCATGACGAAAATAGGCCCCGCGCATACGGGCTGCAACCCTGCGCGAGGCCGTGAGCCAAACCAACCGAATACACGGAAGGCAAGGTGATTGTACATCATGGCGGTCCGGAAGCTGAAGAGCGGCAAGTGGGTCGCCGACGTCACGGTCGGCGTGAAGTGGGACGGCTCGCGCGACAGGCGCGTCGAGACGTGCCAGACGAAGGGGCAGGCCCGCAAGGCGGAGACCCGCCTGCTCATGGAGAAGGAGCGCCTGCGCGGGCGCGTGACGGCGCGCATCACGCTGGCGGAGTTCGTCGACGAGGTGTACTGGCTCCAGAAGGCGGGGCTGCGCGCGAACACGCGGCAGGGCTACGAGCGCGACCTCAGGAGGCGCATCCTCCCCGCGCTCGGCAGCATGGAGATAGAGCAGATAAACAAGCTGAACATACAGCGCATGGTCTCGGCTCGCCCCACGCGCAAGACGGCGACCAACGCCCGCGAGACGCTCTCCTCGGTGCTCGGTTGCGCCGTCGAGATGGGCATGTTGCCGGTCAACCCCGCCTCGTTCCGCTACACGTACCCCGGGGGCGGCGCCGCCGACCCCGAGCGCGGAGGGGAGTGGCTGACCACCTTCGGGGACCATGAGCGGCTGCTCGGGCACCTGAGGGAGACGCGGCCCGGGTCCTGCGTCGAGCGCATCTGCGTGATCGGGCTGTGCGAGGGGCTGCGCAAGGGCGAGGTCCTGGCGCTGCGGTGGGAGGACGTCGACCTCGCGCGGCGCGAGCTGACGGTGCGCGGGACCTACACGCAGGGCCTGGGCGGCGCCCACGAGACCGACCCGAAGAACCGCAACGCGCGGCGCACCATCCCGCTGCGCGCCTACGCGGCGGAGCGCATGGCGGCGTGGGGCTCCGGCGAGGGGCCGATCGTCGAGGGCGTGGGCGGCGGGCTGCTGAGCCCCGTGACCGCGGGCGAGCGCATGCGCCGCTTCACCGCGGGGAGCTACCCCGACGGGACGCCGCTGCCGCGCGTCACCATGGCGAGCCTGCGCCACAGCTTCGCCACGGCGTGCGTCAACGAGGGCATGGAGGTCTCGAAGCTCTCGCGCATCATGGGGCACGCCGACATCAAGACCACGATGCGCTACTACGTGCGCCAGAAGCTCGACGACCTCAGGGCGGCGGTCGACGCCATGGATGGAGGGGAATGTCGGGCCGTTGGCAATTGATGGCAATCGATATTGGGATAACCGCAGGTAGAATGGCTGTTGTACTGGGGTTCGAATCCCCAGCTCTCCGCCAGTATGACTTGAAAGAAGGGTCCCATTTGGGGCCCTTTTTGCTATGAAGAACGTTAGCCGGGGATTCGAACCCTCAAAAAGAGGGGGTATCCTTTCGAATGTCCCCTCTCATATGCTTGCGATGTGCCGGATTCCTACACAGCCGGTGCCTTTGCTACGGTTTCGCTCTCTGCCGCAAGCGGACGGTTGTCGATGCGACGCGCAAGGCGATCTAGCTTGACGAGCAGCCATTCGATGGGATTGGGCCCTGAGCCTTCCTCGTCGGCAACTAAATCAACGCTGGCAATTTTGACGCCGTTCTGCTTAAGCGTGACTCTGCCTACCTTGTCGCCCACGTGCACCGTGCCCCTGAGGTCGTCGTAGGTAACCTTCTCGGTCACTTTGCCGGCAAGGGAGAACACGGTCGCCTGGGCGCTAGGGTCGGCGAGCGTGGCATCAATTGTCTTATCCGTCCAATCGGCCTGACTGATGCGTGCCATCAGAGGTTTGCCGTTGACAGTTTTTTCCTTGGTGTTGGCGACTGCGATTGTCGTCTTGTGTCCGTAGTACCAGCTGGCAAGTGCGGCGGTATCGGCAAAGCGCTGGTCGGTGCTACTGGAATGAAGGACAACGGTGTAGACTTCGTCACTGTCGCGTTCGTAGCCCGCCGTAAAGCAATAGCCGGCATCGTCGGTGGTGCCGGTTTTGCCGCCGATGTTGCCGTCTTGCCCCAGTAAGACGTTGTGCGTGTCCATGGAGTGTGAGTGGTCGGAGCCGTCGGCGCCCGTGACCTCAATCCAAGCGTCGCTACTTGCCATCACTTGGCGAATCGCGTCGTTTTTCATGGCTTCTTGCATCATCAGCGCTACGTCGCGTGCGGTCGAGTGCATGTCGCCGGCCCACTCATCAAAGTCCAGGCCGTGCGGGTTTTCAAAGAGTGTGCCGGTGCAGCCGAGCTTTTTTGCGCGTTCGTTCATAGCTTTCACAAACGTGGCGACGGGATCTTTGGTTTTGGAATCGAGCTTTTTGCCAACGTGCTCTGCAAGCGCGACGGCGGCGTCGTTGCCCGAGGGAATCAAAAGCCCGCGGAGCGCCTGTTCCACGGTGAGCTCATCGCCTTCGAGGAGTCCTGCAGTCGAGTTACCCACAGCGGCAGCGGCGTTGCTTACGGTGACCTTCTCGTCCATTTTGCAGTTCTCGACCGCGAGGATTGCGGTCATAACCTTGGTGATCGATGCGATCTTGACCTGCTCATCGGCGTTGCGAGCATAGTAGACGGTACCGTCTTTGCTCATCACACATGCGTTTGTCGCATCGATATCGGGCAGGTCTTTGGCCGCAATGCCACGCGCATCGGCGGTTTTGCCGCAGACGTTATCGGTCGTGAGAACTTGGGCGTCGGCAACAGCGGGCGCGCTCGCAACAAGGGCGATGGCGCAGACAATTCCGGCGGCAAGTTGTGCGGAGCGTTTTACAAGAGGGATGGGGGACTTCACGGATTTCGCTTTCGACGGGATGGTCTCTTCTGGCCTTAGAGTATATCGTTTGCCGGCCGTGTCGCTTGAGGTGTAGCGTGTGCGGTTTGTCTTCGCGTCTGGGCGGGCGTTCGTGCGCTTGAGGTCTATACGGTTGCACGCTGCGTAACGAAGGCGCCCTTACAAACACCTGACAATGCGCTCACGTGCATATGAGCTGCGATTTCTACTATCGATACTACTGAATTGATATTGATGTGGAGGTATGCGGTATGACGGCTGCTGCGGCTGTGGAGTCCACGGAGCTTGAAGAGCTAATGGAAGCGCAGGCCGAGGCCGCGCACGAGCGCGAAGTTGGGGATGCGACTCGCCCCACGGCAGAGGATCTCGCCGCCTCGCCGACGCGCATCGACGTTGAGGGCCTTGACCTGTTTTACGGCGACCATCATGCGCTCAAAGACGTGAACATCAAAATTCGCGACAAGCAGATCACCTCGTTCATCGGGCCTTCGGGCTGCGGCAAGTCCACGCTGCTACGCTGCTTTAACCGCATGAATGACGGCATCAAGGATTGTCGTATTGAGGGCAAGATCGCGCTCGATGGTCAGGATATCCTGGGCGATTACGACATCTGCCGGCTGCGCCAGCGCGTGGGCATGGTATTCCAGCGCCCCAACCCGTTTCCCATGAGCATCTACGACAACGTTGCCTATGGACCTCGCGGCATGGGTGTGCACGACCGCGCCGTGCTCGATGAGCTGGTCGAAGACTCCCTGCGACGCGCCGCACTGTGGGACGAGATCAAGGATAAACTCAAAGAGTCGGGGTTGGGTCTTTCGGGTGGACAGCGGCAGCGTCTGTGCATCGCTCGCGCGCTTGCCGTACAACCCGATATTCTGCTGATGGACGAACCCACGAGCGCCCTCGATCCCGTGTCGACGCTGGTGGTGGAACAGCTGGCCCGCGAGCTCAAAGAGACCTGTACGCTGGTGGTCGTTACGCACAACATGCAGCAGGCTGCGCGTATTTCCGACTCGGTTGCTTTCTTTTTGCTGGGCGAGCTGGTGGAGCATGCGCCCACTGCCCGGCTCTTCAAAAACCCGACCGATCCGCGCACGGCGGATTATTTGACGGGCCGTTTTGGCTGATACCATCTAGTACAGGCGCCTTTAGGGTTAAGATGCGGTCACACCGGCCGCAGAGGGGTTCAACATGATCTATTACGTCGAGGACGATGACAACATCAGGGATTTGACGGTCTACGCGCTGCGCAAGCAGGGAATAGAGGCCGAGGGCTTTTCGTGCGATGGCGAGTTTAAGGCTGCCGTGGCGCGAAGAGTGCCCGATGCCGTGCTGCTCGACATTATGCTGCCCGATACTGACGGTTTGGCGATCATGCGTCGTCTGCGTGCCGATCGTCTGACGGCGACGGTGCCCATTATGATGCTTACCGCCAAGGATACCGAGCTCGATAAGGTGATGGCGCTCGATGACGGTGCCGACGATTATCTGACCAAGCCGTTCTCGCTTATGGAGCTCGCCAGCCGTTGCCGCGCGCTACTGCGTCGCGGCGGCATGGTCAAACAGACAAGCGATGTGCTTAGCGTGGGTGACATCGTGCTTTCGCCCAGCCATCGCGAGGTGACCGTTGCCGGTGAGCCGCTCAAGCTTACCCTGCGTGAGTTCGACCTGCTCGAGTATCTTATGCGCAAGCCTGGCGTGGTCTTTACCCGCGAGTCGCTGCTGCAGAGCGTTTGGGGCTGGGACTTCGACGGTGGTTCGCGTACCGTCGACGTGCACGTGCAGACGCTTCGCCAAAAGCTGGGCGAGCATGCCGGCACTATAGAGACCGTCCGTGGCGTGGGCTATCGCCTTGCCGAGCCTTCTGCCGATGACGGTCCCGAAGGCGCCGATGCCGAAGCTCCCACCGCGGGCAAATTGGAGGAGTAGCCTGTGGTCGTCGCTCCCCAGGGAAAACACACCCTGTCGCATCGCGTGTTTGCAACGATATTCTTCTGCGCTATGGCGGTCATATTGGCGTTTACGGTGCTGGGCGCGTTTTTTGTGCAAAACACCTTGGCAGATGCCACAAGTGCCAACCTTTCGCAGGAAACCGAGCTCATTGCCGCCGCCTTAAACGAGCAACAGGAGCCCATCGCATTCCTGCGAAGTCTCGACCGTGAGGATTTGCGCATCACGTTGATCAACAAGGACGGGTCAGTCGCCTACGACAACGAGGCGTCACCTTCTATGCTGCCCAACCACGGTGATCGACCTGAGGTTGTCGAGGCGCTTGAAAACGGCTCGGGTTCTGCGGAGCGCTCGAGCACCACGCTCGACGAGATTATGCTGTATCGCGCCGTCGCCCTTGATAATGGGCAAGTTGTTCGTTTGGCGCAAGCTCAGCCTGGTGTTGCGGCAATTCTGTTGTCGCTTGTTGCGCCAATGCTGCTTATCGCGGCGGCAGGTGCGGTGCTCTCGTTTTTCCTGGCGCGTCGCGAGTCCCGTGCCATCATTGCGCCGCTGCAAGAGGTCGATCTCGACCATCCGCGTCGTAGCTATGAGCATGCCTACGCCGAGATGGTTCCCATGCTCGAGCGCATTGAGTCTCAGCGCCAGGAGCTCAAACGCCAGATGGCGGTGCTGGCAGACAACGATCGCATGCGTCGTGAGTTTACGGCCAATATCACCCACGAGCTCAAGACCCCACTTACTGCGATCTCGGGCTATGCCGAGCTTATTGCAAATGGCATGGTCGAGGGCGAGGATGATCTGCGCACTTTTGGCGGACGTATCTATCGCGAGGCGAGGCGTTTGGCGGCGCTTGTCAACGACATTTTGACGCTTTCCAATTTGGATGAGGCGGAACGGGCCTCCGATGGCGAGGCGGTGCCTATCGGCTCGACCGAGCCCATCGAGCTTTCGCGTGCAATAATGACGGTTGAGCAGCGCCTTGAGCAGGTCGCGCAGCAGACGAATGTGACGATCGGGCACGAGGCGAAGCCCGTGGTAATCGAGGGCGTGTCGCGCTTGATCGATGAGCTGATCTACAACCTGGCAAGTAATGCGATTCGATACAACCGCCCCGGAGGTTCAGTAACGCTCGGCTGTGGAACCAACGATGACGGTCGTCCGTTTTTGTCAGTTGCGGATACGGGCATCGGTATTGCGCCCGAAGAGCAGGGCAAGGTATTCGAGCGCTTCTATCGTGTAGATAAGAGCAGGTCCAAGGCGCGTGGCGGGACCGGTTTGGGCTTGGCCATCGTCAAACACGCCGCTCTGTACCATCACGCTGATATCGAGCTTTTGAGTGAGCCGGGCGTGGGGACTATCGTCACGGTAACGTTCCCTACGCAGCAGGATAAGTCGTTTGAGTAGTTGCCGTTACGCGAAAGCCCGGTAACGTGCCGGGGCTCTGGCTTGGTGTTTCGTTGGGGTGCGGCAAATGCGTGGCGGTTGTCCGGTGACTGTAGTATGCGTGGCCGAGCGTGAGTGGATTTCCTTTCGCTACAATCAGTGCCAATCGTTTAGCTTGAGCAAGGGACTGCCATGGATATCCAATTCAAGACGGGATGTTTTAGGGATGCGGCATTGGTGCGCCGCGCCGTTTTTATGGACGAGCAGGGCTATGAAAACGAGTTCGACCAGATTGACGAAGCTCCGAGCTGCATCCATGTGACGTTGTACGTGGACGGCGAGCTCGCCGGCTGCTCGCGCGTGTTTCCCGAGGAACTGGAGCGCGTGGCAGATGCAGAGGCTCCGGTGTCGCCGGCGTGTGACATGGATGAAGGCGTTGCAGCGGGAGAGACCTACATTATGGGGCGCGTCGCCGTGCTGCCCGCCATGCGCCGCCGAGGTCTTGCAAGCAAGATTGTCGAGACGAGCGATTCTGCCGCGCGCGATGCCGGCGCTCGGCTTATAAAGCTGCATGCACAGGAGTATGTGCTACCGCTCTATGCCAAGGCAGGCTATACGCAGATCGCCCCGGTTGATTTCGAAGACGAGGGACAGCCCCATGTCTGGATGGCAAAACGGGTGGGCTAGCAGTGGCCGATGATGCGGTGCCTGGGGACATCCCTTTCTGCCGACACTGGGAACGCTCCTTGGCAAATGACGCATCGGAGTACTCGGACATACAGTTTTTCGATTCCGCATGTATATATGCGCGCTAATGGGTTATAAAATCTAAGTCTGAACATAGCAGGTCTGCGATGCGGCTCGGGCAACCGGGCCGTTTCTGCGGACGGGGGTAGCGCGAAAGGACTGCACATGCGTCAATTTAAGACCGAGAGCAAAAAACTGCTCGACCTCATGATCAACTCCATCTATACCAATAAGGAAATCTTCCTGCGCGAGCTTATCTCTAACGCGAGCGATGCCGTCGACAAGCTCAACTTTAAGAGCCTGCAGGATCCGAGTGTAAAGCTCGACCAGGGCGACCTGGCTATTCGCGTCTCTTTTGATAAAGACGCTCGCACCATTACCATTTCGGATAACGGCATTGGCATGACCGCCGAGGAGCTCGAGCACAACCTGGGCACCATCGCCCATTCCGGCTCCGAGGAGTTTAAGACCGAGAACGCCGAGCAGCAGGGTTCGGATGTCGACATCATTGGTCAGTTTGGCGTGGGCTTCTACTCAGCCTTTATGGTCGCCAGCCATGTGAAGGTGGTCAGCCGCGCTTATGGCGAGGATGTCGCCCATGTGTGGGAATCCGATGGTCTTGAGGGCTATACCATCGAGGACGGCGAGCGCGCCGAGCACGGCACCGATGTTATCCTGACGCTGCGCGAGAACGAGAAGCTTGACGCAGATGGCGAGGCCGAGACCTACGATCGCTTCCTGACCGAGTGGGGCCTCAAGAGCCTGATTCAGCAGTACAGCAACTATGTGCGCTACCCGATTCAAATGATGGTGACCAAGAGCCGTCAGAAGCCCAAGCCCGAGGACGCGCCGGACGACTACAAGCTCGAGTACGAGGATTATCAGGAGCTCGAGACCGTCAACTCCATGACGCCGATCTGGAAGAAGCACAGCTCCGATGTTGAGCAGAAGGACTATGACGAGTTCTACAAGTCCACGTTCCACGACTTTGACGACCCCGCGCGCACCATTAGCTTCCATGCCGAGGGCACGCTTGAGTACGATGCCCTGCTGTTTGTACCGGGCCGCGCTCCGTTTGATCTGTACAGCAAAGATTACGAGAAGGGCCTGGCACTCTACAGCTCCAACGTCCTGATTATGGAGAAGTGCGACGACCTGCTGCCCGATTACTACAACTTCGTGCGCGGCGTCGTTGATTCCGCCGACGTGTCTCTCAACATCTCGCGCGAGACGCTGCAGCAGAACCGACAGCTCAAGGCAATCGCCAAGCGTGTGGAAAAGAAGATTACCGCCGATCTTGAGGATATGCGCGACAACGACCGCGAGGCCTATGAGAAGTTCTTTGAGAACTTTGGCCGCGGTCTTAAGTACGGTATTTACTCGAGCTATGGCATGAAGTCGGACGAACTTTCCGATCTGCTGCTGTTCTGGTCTGCCAAGGAGCAGAAGATGATTACCCTGGCTGAGTACGCCAAGGGTATGCCCGAGGGTCAGAAGGCCATCTACTATGCCGCCGGCGATTCGCGTGAGCGCTTGGCAAAGATGCCCGTCGTGAAGGGCGTGCTCGATCGCGGCTACGACGTGTTGCTGCTGACGCAGGACGTGGATGAGTTCACGTTCCAGGCCATGCGTGAGTACGTTGCCGCCGATATGCCCAAGATCTATGAGGACGATGCTGCCCGCGAGGCTGCCGAGAAGGCCGTTGCCGACGGTGCCGAGCCCGAGGTCGAGGATCGTCATCTGGAGCTCAAGAACGTCGCGACCGGCGATCTTGACCTGGCGACCGAGGACGAGAAGAAGGAGGCCGAGGACGCCACCAAGGAGAACGAGGACCTCTTTAGCGCTATGAAGGAGGCGCTCGGCGATAAGGTCGAGAAGGTCGCCGTCTCTGCACGCCTGACCGACGCCCCCGCCTGCATCACCACCGAGGGTCCGCTGTCCCTCGAGATGGAGAAGGTGCTCCAGAAGGGTCCCGAGGGCGCGCCCGACGGCATGCCCAAGAGTCAGCGCGTACTCGAGCTCAACGCCAAGCACCCGGTCTTCGCCAAGCTTGTCGCTGCCCAGAAGGCCGGCGACGCCGATAAGATCAAGCAGTACTCCGGTCTGCTCTATGACCAGGCCCTGCTGGTCGAGGGCATTCTTCCTGAGGACCCCGTAGCATTCGCGGCAGCTGTTTGCGAACTAATGTAACTGGGTAGTTACGCGGTTTTACCAAACCGCGTAACGGCTCGACGCTGCAAACGCCCCTAAGCGGCAATCTGACGTTCAATCGTCGGTCGCGTACCGAAGTACGCTTCCCTCCTCTTTCACGTCACCTTGCTCGCTTAGGGGCGTTTTCGCTGACTTATGCTCAACCTGCGACGTTTTTGTGGTCCAAAGTGGTCGTTGGGGACGTTCTTAAATGACTCGTCGTTGGGGACGTTCTTGTTTGACTAGTCGTTGGGGACGTTCTTGTTTGACTAGTCGTTTAAGAACGTCCCCAACGACTAGTTGGGTTGCTAATTTGTGCGGGTTGTGGTTTTGTGACCTGCTGAATTTAAAGATACTGTACATCTGTACGTTAACTTATCTTCGTAGTATATTGCTACCCGCAAAACTCAGCACCATTGTGCCGCGAGGCACTAAAGCGCCTACGTACAATGGTTGTCGATAGTACGATTCGATTCAACGACAGGATGGATGGTCCAAGCGTGAGTCTCGGCAGCAAACTATCCAACGCAAAGGTCTCCTTTGCGATATTTAAGCGCGACATTAAGCGATTGCTTATGAACCCCGTCGCCTTGGTGGTTACCCTGGGCGTGTGCGTCATTCCCTCGCTGTATGCCTGGTACAACATCGTGGCCAATTGGGATCCGTACGGAAACACCCAGGGAATCAAGATTGCCATCGCCAACAACGATCGGGGCACCCAGAACGACCTGGTGGGTAAGCTCAACGCGGGCGATAAGGTCGTCGATCAGCTCAAGGAGAACGACCAGCTGGGCTGGACCTTCGTCGACTCGGCGGCTGATGCCAAGGAAGGCGTCGAGAGCGGCGAGTACTATGCGGCCATCGTAATCCCCAAGAACTTCTCGGATAACCTGATTTCGATGCTCGACGGCAACTACCATCAGCCCAAGCTCACGTACTACGTCAATGAGAAGAAGAGCGCCATTGCGCCCAAGGTTACCGATACCGGTGCAAACACCATCGAGGAGCAGATCAACTCGGAATTTGTCTCTACGGTAGGCGAGACTGTTGCCGGTATCGCCAAGGATGCCGGTGTCGATTTAAAGGACAAGGCAACCCAGACTCAGGACTCGCTGGCAAGTTCGGTGTCCGAGGCATCCGACACCTTGGGCGAGGTGCGCGATTCGATTGGCGATATGAATGCCGCCATCGATAAGACGAGTGGCGCTATCGCCTCGGCTGATGCGGCACTTGCCGGCTTGCAAGGTCAGGCACCGTCGCTGACGCAGGCGATCTCCCAGGGCAACGACCTGCTGGGCGAAGCTCGCACCACGGCGGGCAACTCCATCACCTCGCTCTCCAAGGCGCTTTCGGAAGGCAGCCTTGCGCTCACCAAGACGTCGACCTCTGCGAACGCTGCCATCGGCAAGCTGACGGGCGCGGTCACATCTACGACCACCCGTATCGACAACTCGCTCGAGTCTCTTCAAGCGACGATCGACCACAATAAGGCCGTTATCGGGCACTTGGAGATTCTCGCCAATGACACGTCGACAGGTTCCGAGGAAATTGACGCGCGCATTGTATCGACCATCGATTTGCTTCGAGAGCAGAATGAAAAGCTGCAGAGCATCAAGGACGGTCTGTCCGCGCAGTCGAGCGCCATGGCGAATGACGCAGCGGCTGTTTCGGGTGCCAGTGACGCTATCAATAACGCAATTCATACCGGTGCGACCAACCTTGGCCAAGCCCAGACGGACTTGGGCCAAAACGCGCTGCCGAAGGCCTCGAGCGCGCTCGACTCTTTTGCTGCCGTTTCGGGCGACCTGACCGGTATCGTCTCGGGTATGACACCTACACTTGCAAATGCGCGTGGCACGCTGGCGCAGCTTAGCGCTACGCTCGGCCAGGCCAAGACCACGCTGTCCCAGACCGATTCCTCGCTTGCCAAGGTCCAGGACAAGCTTGCGACCGCCGCCAATGACATCGCGGCGCTGCAGACCTCCGAGTCTATGGGCGAGCTGGCTGATCTGATGGGCGTCGATGTCAATGACGTGGCAGATTTCATGGCGTCTCCGGTTGAGTTGACGTCCAAGTCAATCTATCCGGTCAAGAGCTTTGGCTCGGGCATCGCTCCCTTCTACACCAATCTGGCGCTTTGGGTGGGTGGCTACGTGCTCATTGCCATCTACAAGCTTGAGGTCGATCGCGAAGGCATCGGCAGCTTTACTGCGCGTCAGGGCTACTTTGGCCGCTGGCTGCTCCTGGTGATCCTGGGCGCGTTCCAGGCCATCATCGTTACGGTGGGCGATCTGGTGATTGGCGTGCAGTGTGTCAGCCCGCTGCTGTTCGTGCTGGGTGGCATCGCCATCTCGTTTACGTACGTCAACATCATCTATGCGCTGTCCACCACGTTTAAGCATATCGGCAAGGCAATCGGTGTCATCCTCGTCATCGTGCAGATCCCGGGTTCGTCGGGCATGTACCCCATCGAGATGATGCCTGGCTTCTTCCAGTGGCTGCACCCACTGCTGCCCTTTACCTACGGCATCAATCTGCTGCGGGAGACGGTCGGCGGCATGTACTCGTTTAACTACCTGTTTAACTTGTGCATCCTGGGCGTGTTCCTGATCGTGGCGCTCTTTATCGGGTTGCAGCTTCGTCCGCTGCTGCTCAACCTTAACCTGCTCTTTGATAAGCAGCTTTCCACGACGGGTCTTATGATTTGCGAATCTAACGACTTGCCGCGCCAGCGCTATTCGCTGCGCACGGCCATGCGTGTCATGCTCGATTCCGATTCGTACCGTCGCGAACTGCTCGATCATGCGGTCGCCTTTGAACATCGCTACCCGTACTACATCAAGGGCGGTTTCGCCGCTGTAGTCGGCGTGCAGGTGCTGCTCTTCGTTCTGTCGACGGTTCTCGATATCGACAACAATGGCAAGATCATTCTGCTGGTCATTTGGATTATCTCGGTCATTGCCATCTGTGGCTGGCTCATCAACATCGAATATATCCGCTCGAGCCTCAACACCCAGATACGTATCTCGGCGCTTTCGGATGAGGACCTGCGCCGCGAGATGCGCGAGCACACGGCCGCCATTCCGGCCGCTCGTCGTATGTTCGGCTTGAATGCGAGCGAGCGGGGGTCTGAACCCAAGACTCAGACTGTCAGCCAATGCGGTCATCGCGACGCGTTCCATGTGCCCGAGAACGGGGATGACACGTTTGTGATGAATGAAAATACCGCTCCGCTTGGCAAGCACTCCAAAGGAGGTGAGGCATAAATGAAGAACATCCTGCATCTGTTTAAGCGCGATGTCCAAAACGTGTCTCGCTCCGTAATCGGCCTGGTTGTCGTGATGGGCCTCATTATCGTGCCGTGCCTGTACGCGTGGTTTAACATCGCCGGCAGCTGGGATCCGTACGGCAATACCGGCAATCTTAAGATCGCCGTGGTCAACACCGATGAGGGTTACGAGAGCGATCTGATCCCCGTCGAGGTCAACGTGGGCGAAAACGTGACCGCCACCCTGCGCGGCAACGAGAGCTTCGATTGGGTCGTGCTCAACGATCGCGATAAGGCCATCGATGGCGTCAAGTCGGGCGCGTATTACGCCGCTGTGGTTATCCCCAAAACGTTTAGCGCCGACATGATGACGCTCTTCTCGACCGACGTGAAGCACGCCGATATCGAGTTTTACGAGAATCAGAAGGCCAACGCCATTGCCCAGATCGTAACCGAGAAGGGCTCGAGCGCCGTCCAGAGTCAGGTCAACGAGACCTTTACCGAAACCATTACGACTATCGGTCTTAAAACCGTGTCTAGCCTGCTCGACTACATGAGCACCGACCAAGTGAGCAACTTTATCGCCAACCTGTCTTCGACGCTCGGCGATTCGGTCCAGGACCTGCAGGATGTTCAGGCCAGCGCAACGTCGCTTGCGGGCATTTTGAGCTCCACGTCCGATTCGCTGACGTCGGCGAGCGGTATGCTCCAACAGACAAGCACGGTGGATGAGTCGACTAAGCAGCTGATGGAGCATGCCAAGAGCGGTATGAGCGATTCCAAGGAAGCGCTGAAGGGCGCCAACGACGCCATCAACGCCGCGATTGACGGAAGCGCGGGCTCGTTTGACAATGTGTCCGCCGAGCTTGCGAAGGCGTTCGATGCCGCAAATCAGCATGTCGACCTTACAGTGTCTCAGCTCAACGATGCCGCGGCGGCGCTCAATGCGCGTGCCGACGATATCGATGCCACGGCCGACCAGCTCCGTAGTTTTGCCGAGCAGGTGAGTAACGAAAAGCTCCAGGAGAGCCTCAAATCTGTGGCAACATCGCTGGGCAGAATCGCGGTGGAGTATCGCAACAACGCCAAGGACCTGACGGCAACCGCAAAGTCCCTTTCTGACAGCATGGCAGAGGTCAACAGCACGCGTGCCGAGGTCGACCAGGCTATCGCCGATGCCAAGGCGGGCATCTCGGGTGCCAAGTCCGACTACGATTCCACGTTCTCGGTTAAGGCCAAGGAGCTTAAGAAGACGGTTTCGGGCATTCTGGACTCGCTGAACAGCATCTCGGGCGATCTGGATGGTGCCGTAGACGGTCTGACCGACGCATCCGGTTCGCTGGCAAAGGGTCTCTCTAAGGCTGCAAAGCTGGTCAACAAGGCTTCCGATCAGCTGGGTGAGGCATCGGACAAGATTAGCGCTTTCAAGGACGAACTCGACGGTGCCCTTATGTCGGACGATCTGGCCACGATCAAGACAATGATCGGCAACGACCCCGAGGGTCTGGCCGCGTCGCTTTCCGGCCCCGTCGCACTCGACCGCAAGCCGGTCTATCCGATTCGCAATTACGGCTCTGCCATGGCGCCGTTCTACACGATTCTGTCGCTCTGGGTCGGCTCGATCGTACTGGCGGCCATGATGAAGGTCTCGGTTGACGATGAGCTTATCAACGAGCTCATTCCCGTGCGCCTGCACGAGATCTACCTGGGTCGCTACCTGTTCTTTGGCAGTCTGGCCCTGCTGCAGGCAACGCTCGTGTGCGCGGGCGACATCCTGTTCTTTGGAATTCAGTGCGACAACCCGCTGCAGTTTGTGCTGGCGGGCTGGGTCGCGAGTCTCGTGTTCTCCAATATCGTCTACACGCTTACGGTGTCGTTTGGCGATATCGGCAAGGCGCTCGCCGTTGTGCTGCTGGTCATGCAGGTCGGCGGTTCGGGCGGTACGTTCCCCATCGAGATGACCGGCCCCGTGTTCCAGGCGATATATCCGTTCCTGCCGTTTACCCATGGCATCAACGCCATGCATGCCGCCATGGCTGGCGCCTACCATATGGAGTACTGGGTTGAGCTGGGCATTCTGGCGAGCTATCTGATTCCGTCGCTGGCCCTGGGTGTGGTCTTCCGCCGTCCGGTCATCAAAGCCAACGACTGGATTATCGAAAAGCTGGAATCCACAAAGCTGATTTAGTGCGGCAGCGTTAACGCTGATGTAGCGCAAATGCGGCTCGCGCAACATCGGCCGGTCCGCCGTTCGGTAGAACGGCGGAACAAAACTTTTTCACGTCACCTTGCTCGCTTAGGGTCGTTTTCGCTGACATTGCCGGAGCATCGAGGTTTTTCTGTTCGATACTTTAGCGGGCTGGATTGCGATGCCGTGTTGGTTGTTGCTACAGTAGCGGGGCGTGCCGGGGGTCCGGTGCGTCCCGTTTTTATTTGACCATGAGGCGGCACGCAGCCATACGCGTGCGGACACCACGCCCAGTTTGAGTGTGAGGATGTTCCATGGCCCAATACGCTGCCAACGAAATCGAAAACATGCCCGATAGCCCTGTTGCTCGCGAGGACCTGGGCGCGGGCGGCACCTCCCGTGGTGCCGGTGCTCGTTCGCCGTTGTTCTGGAAAGTTCTACTGCTTTCGGTGGCGATTATCTGGGGTTACTCCTTTACCACTATGAAAGACGCGCTCGACACCATTCCGGTGTTCGAACTGCTCTATATTCGTTTTCTTCCCGCAGCGCTGGTCATGCTTGTTATCTTTCGCAAGCGCATCGCCGCCCACCTTAACGCTCGCAATCTGATTGTTGGTCTGAGCATGGGCGCGCTCATGTGGGCAGCCTATGCCTTGCAGACGGTCGGTCTGGCTCAGACTACGGCAGGCAAGAATGCTTTTTTGACGGGCACCTATTGCATTCTGGTCCCGTTCGCGAGCTATTTCCTAAGCGGCGAAAAGCTCACTCGCTACAACTTGGGCGCCGCATTGCTCTGTCTGGCGGGCATTGGCCTGGTGGCGCTCGATAGCGTCGAGTTCAACATCGGTGATGCCATCACGCTGGGCGGTGCGGTTTTCTTTGCCATTCAGATGTCGGTGACGGCCAAGTACGGCCGAAAGATGGACATCAACGTCATCACGTTTTGGATGTTTGTGGGCAATGGCGTCCTGAGCCTTATCTCGTCGCTGTTGTTCGAGACCCAAGCGCCCGCGTCCGTGTGGACGCCGAGCTTTATCGGCGTGATGGCCTTTCTCTCGGTGGGCTGCACGTGCGTGGCGCTGCTCATCCAAAACGTCGGCTTGGCGCACGTTCCGGCCTCGACGGGCTCATTGCTCCTATCGATGGAGTCCCCTTCGGGCGTGTTGTTTTCGGTGCTGCTGACGGGGGAGGCGCTCACCTCGTGTCTGCTCGCCGGCTTCGTACTCATCTTCTTGTCGATCATCTTGAGCGAGACACATTTTGATTTTTTGCGCCGAAATAATTGCGCGCAATTGTAAACAACTTGTTGCGCCGCCCTCCTGGGGCGGCGTTTTTTATGTAACGCCCTTACAGTTATGCCTTGCACTTTAGACCATCAAAGTGTTTGCTGCACAAATAATACTGGAGGGCATCTATGGCACCAGCTCAGTCCGATTTTCAACCGCAACCAGCGCCCAAGGCCACCCAGGCAGCGCAAGCCGCTATCGGTGACGGTCTTGTTGCCGAGGCTCAAGCTTTTGCCGACAAGCTTGCTGCGTGGCGCCACGACCTGCACCAGACGCCCGAGTTGGGTAATCGCCTTCCGCAAACCTCTGCGTATATCCAGACACGTCTGACCGAGATGGGCATCCCGTTTGCCACGCTCGTCGACGGCTCCTGTGTTGTGGGCCTTATCGGTGCCGGTGCGGCTGTGGCGGCCCAGGGCAACGGTACGTGCACGGACGATCAGGCCGGCACGGTCATCATGCTGCGCGGTGACATGGATGCCCTTCCCGTCGCGGAAGAGTCGGGCGAGCCTTTCGCCTCTGTCAACGGCTGCATGCATGCTTGCGGCCACGATATGCATGCGACGGCCCTGCTTGGTGCCGCTCGCCTGCTCAAGGCTCGCGAGGCCAAGCTTGTCGATGCCAATGCCACGGTTAAGCTGCTGTTTCAGCCGGGCGAGGAAACCTTTGAGGGCGCTCGCGCTGCCATTGCCGATGGCCTGCTGCAGAACCCGCGTCCCCAGGCGGCTTTTGCCATGCATGTTAACAGCCAATCGCCGCTCGGCCTGGTGCTCTATGGGAGCCCGGCGCTTTCGGGCGTGTACGGTTTCCGCATTACACTGCAGGGCAAGGGCGGCCATGGCTCGAGCCCCGAGATCTGCATCGACCCCATCACGGCCGGCGTCCATGTGCACCTGGCACTCCAGGAGCTCATCTCCCGCGAGGTGCCGGCAGCCAAGGAGGTCGCACTCACCGTGGGTAAGTTTGCCGGCGGACAGGCGGCAAACGTCATTCCCGACACCTGCGTGCTCGAAGGAACGCTGCGCGGCTTTGACGTCGAGCTCATGGCGCATCTTAAGACCCGCATTGCCGAGGTCGTCAATGGCGTAGCGGCAACGTATCGTACACCGGCGACCATCGAGACGCTCTCGGATGTTCCGCCGCTAGCACTCGATGACGATATGACCCAGGCTTCGCTTGGCTATGTGGGTGCGACGCTGTCCAAGGCCGTCTTCCTGCCGCTGTTCCATGCCATGGCCAGCGAGGACTTTGCGCTTGTCTCGAGCGAGATACCGAGCGCGTACTTTACGATCGGTGCAGCTGTGACCGATACGGACGAGCACTTTGCCCAGCACCATCCCAAGGCACGCTTTAACGATGCCGAGCTGCCGCTCGGTGCCGCGGCTTATACCGCCGTCGCTTTGGGCTATATCGCCGACCACAGGGAGTAACCAATGTCCCAGCAGCGTAAGTTCTTCCCCGGCTGGCTTGTGGTGACCTCTGGCTTCGTGATCATGGCCACGTGCTACACGATTTTCGTCAACTGCATGAGCCTGTTCCAGCCGCTGATCGTCAGCGATCTGGGCATTTCCCTTGCGCAGTACAACATCTCCAATGCCATTTCCACCGTGGTGAGCGTTGTGGGTTCGCTTGTGATCGGCCATGTCGCCGATAAGGTGAGCGGCCGCGTTCTGGGCTCCCTCACCGTTATCGCCACCTCTGCCGTGCTTGTCGGCATGAGCTTTGTGGGCGAACTGTGGCAGGTCTACGTGCTCTTTGCCGTCTCGGGCTGCTTCGCCGTGGCCTCGACCCGCCTGCTCATTAGTCTCGTCACTGCCAACTGGTTTACAGCCAAGCGCGGTCTTGCTATCTCCATTGCGCTTTCGGGCTCGGGCTTTGGCGGTGCCATTCTCTCGCCGATCGTGAGCTCGCTGATCGTGAGTGTGGGTTGGCGTTCCGCCTTCTTGGTGCTTGCCGCCGTCTGCATTGTGGCGGCGCTGCCCATCACGGCGTATTCCTTCCGCACCAAACCTTCCGAGATTGGCCTGATGCCGCTCGGCGATAACCCGGGCGATCCGTCTGTTTTCACCGCGGGCGATAAGGACGAGCATACGGCCCCCGAGGTCAGCGTCGGCTGGTCGCGCATTAAGAAGAGCCCGGCATTCTGGCTGCTCGTCGTGGCATTCCTCTTTATGGGCCTTGTCAATGGCGCCATCCTGCCCAACCAGGTTACGAATATGACGAGCGTCACCGTCAACGGCGCCAAGATCGTCACGGGCGGCCACGACCCCATGTGGGCAGGCACCGTGCTTTCGGCCTACATGGTTACCGTCGTTATCGCTAAGATCTCTCTTGGCGCCATCTATGATCGATTTGGCTTGCGTTTCGGCAATGTGTTGGGGTCCGTTGCGTGCATCGTCGCCTGCGTCGCCCTGTGCTTCCCCGCAACCGACCTCGGCCCCATCGTGGCTGCCATTAGCTTTGGTATCGGAACGTGCATGGGCACCATTACGCCCACGATCGCTGCGTCTAAGCAGTTTGGCATGGCCGACCTGGGTAAGGTCACGGGCACCATTACCTCGCTCGAGATGGTCGGTGGCACCGTGGGCGCCATCGTCTCGGGTGTGCTGTTCGACGCTACGGGCTCCTTTTCGAGCACCTGGATCGTGTGCCTGGTGTGCTCCGTGGTTATGCTCGTGTTCCTGGTGGCGTCCGAGCCCATCGCTGCCAAGCTGCGCGCGAGCGTGGCGGGGGAGTAGATAGGCCAAAGCGCATTGCCGCTTGTCCGCTTCGTCCGTGGCTGCCGCGGCGGCGCATCTGGCCGAACGAGCCCCCATACCCTCGTTCGGTCAGATGCACCGCCGCGGTTTGTGTTTGTGCCGTATAATGACCACTACCTATGACGCGATACAAAAGAAAGGTGTTTGCCCATGCAGGCACAGAAGGCGGAGGGAACCCGCGACCTTATCGGCGCCGAGATGCGCGCTTGGCAAAAGATGCAGCAGATTGCGGCCGGCGTATTCGAGCCGTTTGGCTTTAAGCCCATCGAGACGCCCGCGATCGAGCAGGTGGACGTGTTTGTCCATGGCATCGGCCAGTCGACCGACGTCGTGCGCAAGGAGATGTTCCGCGTGTTTAGCGGCGCCAACCTGGAGCGCGTCTTTGCTGAGGGCACCGATAGCAAGCTCAAGCCCAAGCAGCGCCTGGCGCTTCGTCCCGAGGGCACGGCCGGTGTGGTGCGCGCCGTCGTGGAGAACAACCTGGTGCCCCAGGGCTCCACGCCGTTTAAGGCTTATTATGCCGAGGCCATGTTCCGTGGCGAGCGTCCCCAGAAGGGTCGCCTGCGCCAGTTCCACCAGGTGGGCATCGAGTGGCTCGGCGCTCCCGATCCGGCAGCAGACGCCGAGTGCATCATCATGCTCATGGAGTTCTACAAGCGCCTTGGTTTCGATCTTTCCAAGCTCCGTCTGCTCATTAACTCGATGGGCGATGCCCAATGCCGTCCGGCCTATCGCGAGCAGGTCAAGCAGTTTATCCTCGATCACGCCGACGAGATGTGCGACGAGTGCCGCGAGCGCGCCGAGCTCAATCCGCTGCGTGCCTTCGACTGCAAGAACGACCACTGCCGCGAGATCATGGCCACAGCCCCGCTGATGGGCGACAACCTGTGCGATGAGTGCTGCGAGCACTACGAGCAGGTCAAGCGCTATTTGGATGCGGCGGGTATCGAGTATGTCGAGGATCCCACCTTGGTGCGTGGCTTGGACTACTACACCCGTACCGTCTTTGAGGTCGAGGCTCCCGGCGCCGGCGTCGGCTCCATCGGTGGCGGCGGTCGCTATGACGGCTTGGTCGAGCTCGAGGGTGGCAAGCCCACGGCAGGCGTCGGCTTTGCCGTCGGTTTTGAGCGTGCGCTGCTGGCCCTGCAGGCCTTTGGCAGCGACCTGGGTGCCGAGGAGGCCCCGTGCGTCTACGTCGCCAATGCCGGCAAGGAGCTGCGCCAGAACGTCTTTGCCATCACGCAGGAGCTTCGCGCCGCTGGCATCGTGACCGAGGCCGACTACCAGGGTCGTTCGCTCAAAGCTCAGTTTAAGCAGGCCGACAAGGTTGGCGCCAAGCTCATTTTGGTCCTGGGTGGCGACGAGCTTGCCGCCGGCAAGGTCAAGGTGCGCGACATGGAGAGCCATGACGAGGCCCTCGTCGATCTGGCCAACGTGGTCGAGGCGGTTCGCGAGCGCCTGTAGCGCATCATGTTGAGCTGCGGGCCTGCAAATGTGCCCTGCTCATGGCGAGCGATTGTTACGGGGGTGTTTCGCATTTATGCGGAATGCCCCCGTTTGTATATGCCGTCCACCGAGAAATACGACCATTTAGGGCAAAAACCCTTGCAATGCAGAAAATACTTTTGTGTGGTAAAGCGCAATCAACGTCGAAAGTTTTTGCCGAGTGCCTATAATGAATATCGCATGTTACGTGCATAGAAGGAGGAATGGGAGGAAACGTGGCTGAGAACCTAAGCAACCAGTCTGTACCCGAAGCCGCGGCGCGCGTCGCTGCCGTGGTCAACCGCCTCGTTAACCGAATCGGCTCGAATGCCGAGTCCAGGGAGCGTCTCGCCGAGATCGAGATTCCCGAGGAGCTGCGCGATAATCTGGCGCTGTTCCTGCGCCTGGAGCGTCGTGTGCTTAGCGAGTATGATCCCGAGATCGCGGACCTGTTCGACAAGATTCTGTCGGCCGAGATTGTGGCCAACGCCGGTAACCCCGGTAGCCGTGCCGCTGACGAGGCCGTCGACGAGCAGGGCGTGCCCACCGCCGACGAGCCCACCGCCGTGGCGTTTCGTGAGGTCGTCGATCTGATCGACAGCCTGCCGCTCGATAAGCAGCAGGTTATCGTCCGCGCCTTTACGAGCTTCTTCCACCTGGCAAACCTGTCGGAGGAGAACTACCGTGTGGCGCAGCTGCGCGAGCGCGAGGCCGGTGCGTCGACCGATACCGAGGTCGATCCCGCCAACGAGCTCACCGTCGCCTATCACCAGCTGGTGAATGAGCTGGGCGTCGAGGGCGCCAACGAGCTGCTCGGCAAGCTTGAGTTCCATCCCGTCTTTACCGCGCATCCCACTGAGGCCCGCCGCAAGGCCGTCGAGGGCAAGATTCGCCGTATCTCCAACCTGCTGGAGGAGCGTCCGCGTCTGGGCGGCTCCGACCTGGTGGAGAACGAGCGCCATATGCTGCAGGAGATCGACGCCCTGGTGCGTACGAGCCCCATTGCGCTCAAGAAGCCCACGCCGGTCGAGGAAGCCGATACCATCATCGACATCTTCGATAACACGCTGTTCGACGTCATCCCCGTTATCTATCGTCGTTTTGACGACTGGGTGCTGGGCGACAAGGCCGGTACCGTGCCGCCGCTGTGCCCGGCGTTCTTCCATCCTGGCAGCTGGATCGGTTCCGACCGCGACGGTAACCCCAATGTCACCGCCAAGGTGAGCCGTGAGGTCGCCGCCAAGTACTTCACCCATATGGTGCTCAAGCTCGAGGACAAGTGCCGCCGCATCGGCCGCAACCTCACGCTCGAGGCCACCTACAGCAAGCCGTCGGCCGAGCTCATCAACCTGTGGAACCATCAGGTCGAGATGAGCACCCAGTACACCGCACGTGCTGAACTGATTTCCGAGCACGAGCCGCATCGCGCCGTTATGCTCGTCATGGCCGACCGTCTGAACGCCACTGTTCGCCGTATCACCGACACCATGTATCACAGCGCAGACGAGTTCTTGGATGACCTGCGCGTTGTCCAGCGTTCGCTGGCTGCCTGCGGTGCCGTCCGTGCCGCCTATGGCCCGGTGCAGACCATCATCTGGCAGGTCGAGTCCTTCGGCTTCCATATGGTCGAGATGGAGTTCCGTCAGCACTCCGTGGTGCACGCCCGCGCCCTCAAGGATATCCACGAGAACGGTATCCATGGCGACCTGCAGCCCATGACGCGCGAGGTCATCGATACCTTCCGCGCTATCGGCTCCATCCAAAAGCGCTACGGCAAGAAGATGGCGCACCGCTACATCATCTCGTTCACCAAGAGCGCCCAGCATGTGGCCGACGTCTTTGAGCTTGCCCACCTGTCCTTTGCACACGAGGAGGATGTCCCCGAGCTCGACGTGATTCCGCTGTTCGAGCAGCTCGAGGACCTCGAGGGCTGCGTCGACGTGCTCGACCAGATGCTTACACTGCCCGTGGTGCAAAAGCGCCTTGCCCAGACCAACCGCCGCATGGAGGTCATGCTGGGCTACTCCGACTCCTCCAAGGATGCCGGTCCTACCACGGCTATGCTCGCGCTGCACTCCGCACAGGAGCGTATTGCCAAGTGGGCCGAGAAGAACGATATCGACCTGGTGCTCATGCACGGTCGCGGCGGTGCCGTGGGCCGTGGCGGCGGCCCGGCCAATAAGGCCGTGCTGGCGCAGCCCAAGGGTTCGGTCAACTGCTTCTTTAAGCTCACCGAGCAGGGCGAGGTCATCTTTGCCCGTTACGGCAACCGCACGCTGGCTCAGCGCCATGTTGAGTCCGTTGCCGCCGCAACGCTTTTGCAGTCGGCCCCGAGTGTCGAGAAGACCAACACCGAGACCACGCAGAAGTTCTGGGATATGGCCGAGAAGCTCAACGCCGCAAGCCACGAGCGCTATCTGGACCTGCTGAACACCGAGGACTTTACACCGTGGTTCTCGACCGTGACGCCGCTGACCGAGGTCGGTCTGCTGCCGATCGGCTCGCGTCCCGCCAAGCGTGGCTTGGGTGCCAAGTCGCTCGACGACCTGCGTACCATTCCGTGGATCTTCAGCTGGAGCCAGGCACGCATTAACCTGGCCGCTTGGTACGGCTTGGGCACCGCCTGCGAGCAGTTTGGCGATCTGGACCAGCTTAAGGCTGCCTACCAGGAGTGGCCATTCTTCCGCACCTTTATCGACAACATCGAGATGTCGATCGCCAAGACCGACCAGCGCATCGCCAAGATGTATCTGCACCTGGGCGATCGCCAGGATTTGTCCGAGAAGGTCTTCACCGAGATGCAGCTCACGCGTAAGTGGGTCCTTGCCATCGTCGGTGACGAATGGCCGCTGCAGCGTCGTCGCGTGCTCGGCTGCGCCGTCCGCGTGCGTAACCCCTACGTCGACGCCCTGTCCATCGCCCAGGTCCGCGCCCTTCGCGAGGTTCGTATGAACCAGGACGAGATGGCAGAGGAGAAGAAGGCCGAGTACATGAGCCTGATTCTTTCGACTGTGACCGGCGTCTCGGCAGGATTGCAGAACACGGGGTAATCGATAGCCCTGTGGCTCTCACCGGGACCCGATGGGTTTCCCTCTGAATGCGTCCTCGCACTTGAAGCCCCCTTATCCTGCTCCTTTGGAGCTGCGGATAAGGGGGCTTCGTGCTGCGGAATGCATTCAGAGGGAAACCCGTCGGGCCCCTTTGTCCTCGGTCTTCTGGGATTGGGGCTGAAGGGGATAATGGCGCGCTTCGCGCGTTTTGGATGGGGTTTGTCCCGGCGGCGCGTTTGGCGCTTCGCGCCACGCGTCTTATCGATCGGGATTGAGATGCATGTGGCGCTTCTCGACTTACGACTGTAGCGGCCGCGGTCTCGTTTGGGATCGCGGTTGTTTTGTTGTGGGTCAAATATGAACGTTGTGTTAATGAGTCGGTGGACGGTGGTGTTTTTCGGTGAGCGGCGTATCCTTCCAACGGTTTATCTAGTGTGTCAGTTGAAAGGAAGAGGGCGCTCATCATTGTTTGAATGTGAACTGCCGTTTGACCACAAGACGTTGCATCTGGAGCTCGAGGATAAGAACTTCGCGGGTGTGATGGAAGGTCATCAAAACGAGTTTAAGACCACGAAATCGCAGGAAGAGCTGGTGGAGGAGTCGCTTGCCAACCCTTACGGCTCGCCTTCGCTCGAGGAGCTTTGTGCTGGCAAGAAGGATATCGTCATCATTAGCTCCGATCATACGCGTCCCGTCCCCTCGCGTGTGACGATGCCTATTCTGCTGCATCACATCCATTCCGCTGCGCCTGAGGCTCGCGTGCGCATTCTGGTCGCTACGGGTATGCACCGTCCGTCGACGCACGAGGAGCTCGTCAACAAATATGGCGAGGAGATCGTTGCCAACGAGGAAATCGTTATGCACGTCGCGACTGACGACAGCATGATGAAAAAGATCGGCACCCTGCCTTCTGGTGGCGAGTGCATCATCAACAAGATTGCCGCCGATTGCGATCTGCTGCTTGCCGAGGGCTTTATTGAGCCGCACTTCTTTGCCGGTTTCTCTGGTAGCCGCAAGTCCGTCCTGCCTGGCATCGCCAGCTACAAGACCATCATGTACAACCACAACGGTCAGTTTGTGAACGATTCCCACTCGCGTGCCGGCAACCTGTGCCACAACCACGTGAGCGAGGACATGTTCGCCGCCGCCGAGATGGCTCACCTTGCCTTTGTGCTCAACGTTGTGCTCAACGGCAAGCATGAGGTCATCGGCTCCTTTGCCGGCGACATCCACAAGGCGCACGAGGCTGGCTGCGAGTTCGTGAAGAGCCTTGCCGGCGTTGAGCCCGTCGAGTGCGAGATTGCCATCACCACCAACGGCGGTTACCCGCTCGACCAGAACATCTATCAGGCCGTGAAGGGCATGTGCGCTGCCGAGGCCACGCTTCCCGAGGGCGGTGTGATCATCGACGTCGCCGGTTGTGCCGACGGTCACGGCGGCGAGGGCTTCTATCACAACATCGCCGACAACGATCCGGCAGAGTTTGAGCGCGCCTGCATCGACCGTCCTAAGGACGAGACCCTGCCCGATCAGTGGACGAGCCAAATTTTTGCGCGCATTCTGGCGCATCACCCTGTGATCATGGTCACCGACCTGTGCGATCACCAGATGCTCAAGGATATGCACATGACGCCGGTCAACACTATCGAGGAGGCGCTCAAGCTCGCCTTTGAGATGAAGGGTGCCGATGCCAAGGTTGCCGTCATTCCCGATGGCCTGGGCGTTGTTGTCGCGCAGCACTAGTGCGCAGCCTAAACGAATCGTTTATAACCGACAAGAAAGATAAGGTTTTATGCTTACCAAACTCCTCTGCGAATTCGGCGCGACGGCCCTCATGATCGTCTTTGGCGTGGGCGTGCACTGCGATACTGTGCTCAAGGGCACCAAGTATCAGGGCTCCGGCCATATGTTTGCCATCACCACCTGGTCTTTTGGCATCTCGGTCTGCCTGTTTGTCTTTGGCGGCGCCGTGTGCATGAACCCGGCCATGGTGCTTGCCCAGTGCATCGTCGGCCTGGTGCCGTGGGGCAGCTGCATCCCCTTCATGATTGCCGATATGCTCGGCGGCTTTGTGGGCGCCGTAATCGCCTGGTTTATGTATGCCGATGAGTTCAAGGCTTCCGAGGGCGTCGTCGACCCCATTGCCCAGCGCAATATCTTCTCGACCAACCCCACCACCGAGGGCACGAACTATGCTCGTAACTTCTTCTGCGAGGCTATCTGCACTTTTGTGTTCATCAGCGCCATCCTTGCTGCCGCTAGCCGCGCCGGCGAGAACGTTCTGATGCTCGCCATCTGCGTTGGCCTGATCGTTTGGGCTGTTGGCATGGGCATGGGCGGCATCACCGGCTTCGCCATGAACCAGGCTCGTGACCTTGGTCCTCGCATGGCCTATCAGGTGCTGCCGATCAAGAACAAGGCTGACAACAACTGGAAGTACGGCCTGCTCGTTCCTGGCATCGCTCCGTTTGTCGGTGCCGCTCTGGCCGCGCTGTTTGTGCACGGTTTCTTGGGTATGTTCTAGTCGAAGGACGGCTCTATAAGGTCCGGGCTCGGTAAGGGTTAACTTTCCAACGCGTCCTCGGACATGCAAAAAGGCTCGCTGCGCACTTCGTGCGGCGAGCCTTTTTGCGTCCTGCGGAGTGCGTTGGAAAGTTAACCCTTACCGAGCCCTGGGCATTCTTGGCTGTGTTTGAACAAGCAACCCAACATATTTCTGAATTTGGATGGGAGGGGCTTGTTGCTGGTAGGGGCGTTAAAGCGCGAGTGACACTTTGGGATGCGTGACGGCTTGGGTTAGGGCGATGCTTTGGGATGAGCTTCTTACTTAGTTGAAGAGAGGCTTAATGGCTGATAGGTAGTCTTTGGCTACTTCGGCCTTATCTGCTTGAAAGTTGTGCCAGGCCCACCATTGGACCATTCCTACGAAGCTTGAGGCTATGTGGTGTAGTAGGAAGCTTCGGTCCATGGTGGCGGCGGGGCCGTTTGGGTCGGTAGGGACGGTTTCGGCTGCGCGCGACATGATGGTCTTGCGGAGACAGTCGGCGAAGACGCGTGAGCCGGCGCCGGCTACGAGGGCACGTACGCCCTGGCGGCGCTCCCAGAGGTTGTTGAGGATATGCTCGACCTGTACGAGTGGGTCATCGAGGGGTGCACCGTCATCGTCGAGGGCATGGGTGCAGATGTCGCTCACGAGTTCGGATAGTAGGTCATCTTTGCTCTTGAAGAGGCCGTAGAACGTGGCCCGACCCACATGGGCGCGAGCGATAATGTCGCCGACGGTGATCTTGCCGTAGTCCTCTTCGCGCAGCAGCTCGGAGAACGCCGCAACGATGGCAGCGCGGCTTTTTGCCTTGCGGGCATCCATGGCTATGCGTCCGCGTGAACGAGCAGGCAGCGGAGCGTACCGGAGCAACCCTCGTAGGGGCGCTTGCCGGCGCCGTAGCCGACGGCCTCGATGCGGTAGCGGGCCGGCAGGTGCTCGGACGTGCGCAGTGCAGCGACGACGGCAGCGCCCGTGGGCGTTACGAGCTCGCCGGCGACCGGTGCGGGCGTGAGGGCGATATTGCCCGCCTGGCACAGGTTGACGACAGCGGGGACAGGAATGGGCATGAGGCCGTGGGCGCAACGGATGGTTCCGTGGCCCTCGGAGAGCGACTCGACCACGATGTCCTCGATACCCAGGTCGTCGAGGCAGATGGCGACGGAGCAGACGTCGACGATGGAGTCGACGGCGCCCACCTCGTGGAACATGACGGTCTCGGGCGTTTTGCCGTGGGCCTTGGCCTCGGCGGCGGCGAGCGCGGTAAAGATGGCGAGCGCGCGACGCTTGGCGCCATCGCTTAGCTGCGAGCCATCGATGATGGCGGTAACGTCCGCCAAAGAACGGTGGTGATGGTGGTGGGCGTGATGATGGTCCTCGTGGCCATGACCGTGGGCCTCATGATCATGCTCGTGGCAGTGCTCGTGTTCGTGCTCGCCATGATCATGATGGTGGTGCTCATGCTCGTGCGTGTGCTCGGCAGCTGCTTCGTTGCCGTAGAGCCAGGCCATATCGTGGTCGTGGTTCTCGAGTTCCTCTGCAAGCTGGACGTCGAAATCGCAGGCGTCGATGCCATGCTTGTTTACGCGTGTAACGGCAATCTCAAAGCCGTCGACCGGCAGCGTGGCGAGCTGTTTGCGCAGATGCTCCTCGCTGGCGCCCAGGTCGAGCAAGGCCGCGACGGTCATATCGCCGCTGATGCCCGAGGTGCCGTCGATGATAAGCGTGTGCTGATGGTTGGACATGGAATGCTCCTTAACGGGCGCAGGATGTGCCGGCGCTCAGATGATTGATAAGACTTGCCTGGTAGGCGGCACCAAAGCCGTTGTCGATATTGACGACCGAAACGCCGCTGGCGCAGGAGTTGAGCATGGCGAGCAGCGCGGCTACGCCTCCAAAATTTGCGCCGTAGCCCACGCTGGTGGGAACGGCGATGACCGGACAGCTCACCAGACCGCCGATAACGCTCGCTAGGGCGCCCTCCATGCCGGCGATGGCGATGACCACCTGCGCCTGAGCAAGTTCCTCGGCATGCGCGAGCAGGCGGTGCAGGCCGGCGACACCTACGTCGTAGAGGCGATCGACCTCGTTGCCATAGAATTCGGCCGTCAACGCGGCTTCTTCGGCGACGGGTAAGTCGCTCGTGCCGGCGCAGGCGACAACGATGCGTCCGTTGCCGGTGGGGGAGGGCTTGCCGCCCACGAGGGCGAGCTGTGCGTCCGGGATATATCCCAGGTCGATGCCGTTGTCGAGGAGCTCCGAGGTACGGGTTGCCTTCTCGGCGTCCAGGCGCGTGACCAGGATGCGCTCCTGGCCGGCATCGCGCAGCGCTTTGATAATGGCGGCAATCTGCTCGGCGGTTTTACCGGCACCGTAGACAACCTCGCCGGCTCCCTGGCGCACCCCGCGCGAAAGATCGAGCTGCGCAAAACCCAGATCGGCGGTTGGCGCCGTCTGGATGCGCGTGAGGGCGACTTCCGGGGCGACTGCTCCGTCGGCAACATCGCTCAGCAATTGCTCAAGATCTTGCTTATCCATATATGTTCCCTTCGACGGTGCAAAGTCTAGCACTCAAGGGCAAGTTTCCGAACACTAAGACAAAATTGTTCGGAAACTAGACATAGAGGAATTGATTCTGTTGTTAGGCGGATCGACTAGTCACGCAGGATGATGTCCATGGCGAGCATCAGGTTGCGTTCGTCGATGGCAAACGGGGCGGCCTCGCGCGTCTTGGGCTTGGCACAAAACGCGATGCCCGTGCCCGCGGCCTGAATCATGGGGATGTCGTTGGCGCCGTCGCCGATTGCGACGGTGTGGGCCATATCGACACCACACTCGACTGCCCAATCTAGCAGCTGGATAAGTTTGGATTCCTTGGTCACAATGTCTGCCGCCAGCTTGCCGGTGAGCTTGCCGTCCACGACTTCCAGGCGGTTGGCCAGGCAAAAATCGATGCCTGCAGCGGACACAATCTTATCGGCGACCTCGTGGAAGCCGCCGCTTACCACGCCGACCTTCCAGCCCTTGCTGTGCGCCGAGCGCACAAGCTCCAGCGCGCCGGGGGTAAACGTCACACGCGCAAAGGTGCGCTCGAACACGCTCTCGTCCAAGCCGGCAAGCAGCCCCACGCGCTCCTCGAGCGCCTGCTTAAAGTCAAGCTCGCCGCACATGGCGCGTTCGGTGATCTGTGCAACTTGCTCGCCCACGCCGGCTTCCTCGCCCAACAGGTCGATGACTTCCTGGTTGATGAGCGTGGAGTCGATATCCATAACGATGAGGCGTGCAGTCATGGCGGGCCTTTCCGAGTGCAGTTATATTGGGGCACATTGTCGCACGCCGTGCGCCTTGGCGGCGGCCACGGTGCGTCAATTGTTTCGTCTCCGTCAAGTCTTTGGGCAGGAGCTACTTTTTCGCGGTACATCGACGCGGGTGCGATAAGATAGAACGCCATGTCTGGCTGCGCGGTTTACGCAGGCTGGGCAAATCTGTACGACGCCGCCCGGAACGACACGGGGCGGCACAGATCCATAAAGGAGGATCACTGGTATGAGCCAGACCCGTCCCATTGACGAGCATTCCATGCACACCCGTACCTGCGGCGAGCTTCGCCGCGAGAACGTGGGCGAAGAGGTCACCCTCACCGGTTGGGTGAGCCGTCGCCGCGACCACGGCGGCCTTATCTTCTGCGACCTTCGCGACCGCGAGGGCATCACACAGCTCACCTTCGACCCCGAGCACTCCGATGGCGATGCCTTTAAGATCGCCGAGACCATGCGTCCCGAGTGGCCCATCAAGATTCACGGCGTCGTGCGCGCCCGTGGCGAGGAGACCACCAACACCAAGCTCGCGACCGGCGAGATCGAGATCCTGACCGACCACGCCGAGGTGCTCAACACGTCCGTCACCCCGCCGTTCCAGATCGAGGACGGCATCGAGACGAGCGAGGACACTCGTCTGCGCTATCGCTATCTGGACCTCCGTCGTCCCGAGATGATGGCCAACCTCAAGCTGCGCTCCGACTTCACCTTTGCCATTCGCGAGGCGCTGCACAACCGTGAGTTCATGGAGGTCGAGACGCCCTCCCTGTTCAAGTCCACGCCCGAGGGCGCCCGCGACTTCATCGTTCCCAGCCGTATTCAGCCGGGCAACTTCTACGCCCTGCCGCAGTCCCCGCAGCTCCTAAAGCAGCTGCTCATGGTCGGTGGCGTCGAGCGCTACTACCAGGTCGCCAAGTGCTTCCGCGACGAGGACCTGCGTGCCGACCGTCAGCCCGAGTTCACCCAGGTCGATATCGAGATGTCCTTCGTGGACCAGAACGACGTCATGAGTGCACTCGAAGAGGTCCTGTCCGATGCCTTCGGCCGCATGGGTGTCGAGATGCCCACGCCGCTGCGTCGCATGGACTACTGGGAGGCCATGGACACCTATGGCTCCGACAAGCCCGATACCCGCTATGGCATGCACCTGGTCGACCTGACCGACATCTTCGCCAACTCCAAGTTCAAGGTCTTCGCGACCGCCGCGAACGAGGAGGGTTCCGTCGTCAAGGCCATCAACGCCAAGGGCGCCGGTGTTTGGGCACGTGCCAAGATCGATAAGCTTGCCGGCGTGGCCTCCACGTTTGGTGCCAAGGGCCTGGCCTGGATCGCATTCCGCGAGGACGGTTCCATCAACAGCCCCATCGTCAAGTTCTTCTCGGACGAGGAGATGGCGGCTCTGCGCGAGCGCATGGACGTCGAGCCCGGCGACCTTGTGATGTTCGCCGCCGGCCCGCGCCTGCTCTCCGACGAGATCCTGGGCGGTATGCGTTCCCACATGGCCAACGCACTCGAGATTAAGCGCGAGGGCCACGACTTCCTGTGGGTCGTTAACTTCCCGCTGTTCCACTGGGATGAGGACCGCAAGGCCTATGCAGCCGAGCATCAGCCCTTTACCCTGCCGACCGAGACCGACATCGCCAAAATCGAGGCCGATCCGCTGGCAGCCGGTTCTTGCACCTACGACTTTGTCATGGACGGCTTTGAGGCCGGCGGCGGCGGTATGCGTATCCACAACGCCGAGATGCAGATGTCCATGCTCAAGCTCCTGGGCTTTACCGAGGAGCGTGCCGAGTCTCAGTTCGGCTTCCTCATGGAGGCGCTCAAGTTTGGTGCGCCCCCGATGGGTGGTTTCGCTTTGGGCCTGGACCGCGTGTGCATGCTGCTCACCGGTTCCGACTCCATCCGCGACGTCATGGCGTTCCCCAAGACGGCCAGCGGCTCCGACCTCATGTCGGGCGCTCCGAGTGCCGTTAGCGGCGCCCAGCTCAAGGACGTCAGCCTGCGCCTGATGTAGGCGATTGGCTCCATATTGCCTGTAGCGAGGGAAGGATGCGTGCCTTCCCTCGTTTTTTATGCGCGGGCGTTGCGAGGGCATAGGTTGACCGGACGTGACGGAAACTGTGTCCCATCGTTGACGTTCGAAGTGGGATGCGGTTTCCATCCCGCCCTCAACAAGCATCTAACGCTACAATAGCTACCACGTGGCTGGGTTTTGCCGGCCGAATGTGCGATGCCGCGGGAGGGGACATGGTCGAGTTTACAAAGACGATTAAAGATCCGTTGGGACTACATGCCCGCCCGGTTGCGCTGCTCTATGACATTATTGCCAAGCATCGTAGCGACGTGTCGGTCAGCATCGGCGATCGCCATACCGACGGTCGCGACGTTATGGGCCTCATGGCTCTCTACGGCGAGTGCGGCGAGGACATCATCTTCCGCGTTTCGGGCGTAGACGAGGCTTCCTGCGTCACATCGATCAGAAACCTCTCGCTCTAAGCATGACAGGGCGCGGCAAAGGACAGCTCTTTGCCGCGCCTTTTTGTTTCGTATAGGAAACTTTTTCGAAAACTGAATAGGGACTCTTTCCAAAAAGTTAACCACGTGCTAGTTTACTAAAGCGAACATAGACGTGGTTAACTTTTACTGCGTCGATGTTGAGGACGAACTGACGTTAGGAGCTCACTCATGTCTTGCGGACCGCAGATGCCGGCCATGCCGCTTTCGATGGTAAAGGCGGGCGAAACCGTGCGCGTGTCTCGTGTGAAGGGCAATGAGGATATGAAGCACCACCTTAAGGACCTCGGCTTTGTCGAGGGGAGCGAAATCCACGTGGTGAGCTCGAGTGGCGCCAATATCATCGTCACGGTGCTGGGCGCTCGCTTTGGCATCGATTCCAAGGTTGCCATGCACATCATGACCGTCGGTTAGTCCGCAGCATTCTGTAAAAACTGAAAGGGGGACAAGTAAATGAAGACGTTGGGTGACGTTAAGGTGGGCGAGAGCTCCACGATCGTCAAGCTTCACGGTGAGGGCGCGCTGCGCCGCCACCTTATGGACCTGGGGCTCATCAAGGGCACTTCGTTCAAGGTCGTAAAGGTTGCGCCGCTCGGTGATCCGGTCGAGATCAACGTGCGCGGCTACGAGCTTTCTATCCGCAAGGAGGAGGCGGCCGTCGTCGAGGTCCAGTAAGGGCCTGAGGCGTACATTTCTGCAGATAAAGTTAGGTATTTCTAACTTAATGCAGCATCTTTGAAGCACATTATCCAGCCCGTGTGGAGAAAGCAGCGCGGGCACACAAGGAAGAAGGATTGAATGGCGGATTCTCAGATCCATGTCGCGCTGGCGGGTAACCCCAACTGCGGCAAGACCACGCTTTTCAACCTGATCACCGGCGCCAACGGCTATGTTGGCAACTGGCCCGGTGTCACGGTTGAGAAAAAGGAGGCCAAACTCCTGAGTGACAAGAGCGTCACGATTACGGACCTCCCCGGCATCTACTCGCTTTCCCCCTACAGCCCCGAGGAGCAGTGCTCGCGCGATTACCTCATGAGCGGCGAGCCCGATGTCGTCGTCCAGGTGGTCGATGCCACCAACCTCGAGCGCAACCTGTACCTGGCGCTTCAGGTCATCGAGACCGGCCTGCCCGTAGTCGTTGCCCTCAACATGGCCGACCTGGTCGAGAAGAACGGCGACAAGATCGACACGGACAAGCTTTCCAAGAAGCTCGGCTGCCCGGTCATGATGATCTCGGCCCTTAAGAACAAGGGCATCAAGGAGCTGTTCGAGCAGGTCAAGAAGTCCGCTGCTTCCAAGGGCCAGGTGCCGGAGCACAAGTTCGACTCTTCCATCGAGGACGTTCTGACCCACATCGAGAACAACCTGCCGGCGAGCGTTTCCGCCAACAAGCGCCGCTACTACGCCGTCAAGCTGTTCGAGCGCGATGCGGACGCCTGCAAGCTCATCAACCTCACCAAGGAGAAGGCCGCTCGCGTGGAGCAGCTGGTCGCCCAGTGCGAGCAGGACTGCGACGACGATGCCGAGTCCATCATCACCGGTGAACGTTATGGCGTGATTGCCCACATCATCGACGAGTGCCTCACCAAGGCTCCGGCCAAGATGAGCACTTCCGAGAAGATTGACCGTGTGGTTACCAACCGTATCCTGGGCCTGCCGATCTTTGTGGTCATCATGTTTTGTGTGTACTACATCGCCGTTTCCACCCTGGGCGGCACGGTGACCGACTTCACCAACGACCAGCTCTTCGGTACCGACGGTTGGTACGTGCTCGGTCAGGGCCGCGACGCCTATGACGCGGCCGTCGAGGCCGCGGGCGACAACGCCGACTCGGTCGACCCGGCACAGTACGGCCCCTATGTCCCGGGTATCACCACCGTGGTGCACGACGCCCTTGTGGCGGGCGGTACCGAGGACGGTGGCCTGGTCGATTCGCTGGTCTGTGACGGCATCGTCGGCGGTCTGGGCGCCATCTTCGGCTTTGTGCCGCAGATGTTCCTGTTGTTCGTCATGCTGTCCTTCCTGGAGGACTGCGGCTATATGGCCCGCGTTGCCTTCATCATGGACCGCGTGTTCCGCCGCTTTGGCCTGTCCGGTAAGTCCTTTATCCCCATGCTCGTGTCCTCGGGCTGCGGCGTCCCCGGCGTCATGGCCACCAAGACCATCGAGAACGAGAAGGACCGCCGTATGACGGTCATGACCACCACGTTTATTCCCTGTGGCGCCAAGCTGCCGATCATCGCCCTGCTCATGGGTTCCATCATCGGCGATTCTTCCACCACCGCCGCGTGGATCAGCCCGCTCTTCTACTTCCTGGGCGTCTTTGCCGTCATCGCCTCGGGCCTCATGCTCAAGAAGACCAAGCTCTTCGCCGGTCGCCCGACGCCGTTTGTTATGGAGCTTCCTGCCTACCACTTCCCGGCGATCCGCTCTTGGGCGCTGCACGTGTGGGAGCGCTGCTGGGCCTTTATCAAGAAGGCCGGCACGGTCATCTTCGCCTCCACCGTCGTCGTTTGGTTCCTCTCCAACTTTGGTAGCTATAACGGTTCCTTTGGCTTCCTGCCTGCGATGGACGGCATCCCCGAGGAGTTTATGGACTACTCCGTGCTCGCTATGTTGGGCAACCTGGTTGCCTGGATCTTCGCCCCGCTCGGCTTTAGCACCTGGCAGGCAACCGCGCTGACTGTCTCTGGCCTTGTCGCTAAGGAGAACGTCGTCGCCACCGCCGGTTCGCTGCTGTCCGTTGCCGACGCCGCCGAGACCGACCCGAGCCTGTGGACCGCATTTGCCGGTATGTTCCCGACCATGGGCGCTTGCGTTGCCTTTGGCGCTTTCAACCTGCTGTGCGCCCCGTGCTTTGCCGCCATGGGCACTATCCGCAATCAGATGGACTCCGGCAAGTGGACCGCGATTGCCATCGGCTACGAGTGCGCCTTCGCTTGGGTCATCGGCCTGTTCATCAACCAGTTCTACAACCTGCTTGTCCTTGGCCAGTTTGGTATTTGGACGGTTGTAGCCATCGTTCTGCTGGTTGCGATGCTCTTCCAGATCTTCCGTCCCATGCCCAAGCACGCTTGGACCGACGAGGATGAGACCAACACCGCTTCCGCCGCAGTTTCCGCTTAAGTCCGAATAAGGATTAGCCCCTTTCCACGAGCCCGGGTGTCCCAGCGACACTCGGGCTTTTGCTGCATGGGGGCGGGTTGCTTTGCGCCAATTAGTTGCGGTGGAATAGTTCCTGCTCGATGGCGTCGGCGGCATGTTTAGGGATTATTTCACCGCAACTTCTTTGGTGGGGGAGATGTGGCGTTTCCGCAGATAAAACCGACCAAAATAAACCTGTCCCTTTTTGACAGGTGGAGAATGGGGTAAAGTAAGTGGTGGTTAACTAGAGGAGGCTTGCTATGGCACCTATCGATATTGTTGTACTGGCGGTTATTGGCATTGCGTTTGTCGCCGTGTGCGTGCGCATTTATCGCAAGGGCACCTGCGCCGACTGCGCTCAAGGTGGCGTTTGCACAGGACATTGCTCCAACAAAAAGACCTGCGCGGCGCTTAAAGGCGTGGACAAAATCGCCGAAGACTTGGGTCGCGGTATTCATTAGCCGACCGGCGTTTGGGCATGCATGATTGCGGATGCGGCAGTTGCTGATACGATAGGTACGTTAGCAACTGCCGCCGAGCGGCTCAAACGAAAGGAACCCTGTATGGAGTCCTCCGCCTATCCGATGCTCTTTAGCCCGATCAAGGTTGGTACGACCGAGGTCAAGAACCGCGTCTTTATGCCGCCGGTATCTACCAACCTGGCCGATCATGGCTATGTGACCGACGACTTGGTCGATCATTACCGTGCCCGCGCCAAGGGCGGCGTGGGCCTGATCATCACCGAGGTCGTGACGGTCGAGCCCACCTATACCTATCTGCCGGGTGACATGTGCTGTTACGACGACACGTTTATCCCCGGCTGGGAAAAGCTCGCCGCCGCCGTCCACGAGTACGGCTGCAAGATCATGCCGCAGCTCTTCCACCCCGCCTACATGGCCTTTAACATTCCGGGCACCCCGCGCCTCATCGCTCCGTCCTTTGTGGGCCCGTCCTATGCCCGCGAGGCGCCGCGCCCCATCACGGTCGATGAGATCCACGAGCTCACGCATCAGTTTGGTGACGCTGCCGTGCGCATGCAGAAGGCTGGCGTCGATGGCGTCGAGGTCCATGCGGCGCACGCCCACGGTATGCTCGGCGGCTTTTTGACTCCGCTCTACAACAAGCGTACCGACGAGTACGGCGGCTCGCTCGACGCCCGCATGCGCTTCTTGCTCGAGGTCATCGCCGAGATTCGCGAGCGCTGCGGCAAGGACTTTATCATCGACGTCCGTATCTCGGGCGACGAGTACACCGATGGCGGTCTGACCCTCAACGACATGATCTACGTCTCGCGTCGCCTGGAGAAGGCTGGCGTCGACATGATTCACGTGTCGGGCGGCACTACCATCAAGCGCGGCTCCGCCATTCCCGCCGCCGGCACCCAGCAGGCCTCGCACGCCGCCTGCTCGCGCGAGATCAAAAAGCACGTCAACATTCCCGTCGCCACCGTCGGCCGCATCAACGAGGCCTGGATTGCCGAGGAGCTGATCGAGGACGGCGCTGCCGACATCTGCATGATGGGCCGCGCCAACCTGTGCGATGCCGAGTTCTGCAACAAGGCGGCTGCCGGCAACGCCGACGACATCCGCCCCTGCATCGGCTGCCTGCGCTGCCTGAACGGCATCATGTTTGGCAAGCGCATCTCCTGCACCGTCAATCCGGACGTGGAGCGCGACGAGGCCGGCTACGAGCCTGCCGCCGAGGCAAAGAACGTGCTCGTTGTGGGTGCCGGTCCCGCGGGCATGGAGGTGGCCTACATTGCCGCCAAGCGCGGCCACAACGTGGTGCTCGTGGATAAGCAGGACGAGCCGGGCGGCGAGATGCGCATCGCGGCCGTTCCGCCGGCAAAGCAGGAACTCACCCGCGTGATCAAGTATCAGTACCGTCGCCTGGCCGAGGCCGGCGTGAAGTGCGTATTTGGCACCGAGCTTACTGCCGAGGACATTCAGCGTGACTACGCGGGCTACGAGGTTGTCCTGGCTTATGGCGCCGAGCCCATCGCTCCGGCCTTCATGCAGGGCTTTAAGCAGGTTATGACGGCCGATGACCTGCTGGGTGGCAAGGCTTTCCCGGGTAAGAAGATCGTCATTGTGGGCGGCGGCACCGTCGGCTGCGAGACGGCCGATTACCTGGCCCCGTTGGTCAACGACCTGTCGCCGGCCAACCGCGATGTCACCGTCATCGAGATGACCAAGACGCTCGCCGCCAACGAGGGCGGCGCCGGTCGTGCGGTGCTTATCACGCGCATGCTCTCCAAGGGCGTCCACGTGCTGACCGAGGCCAAGGTGACCGAGATTACCGAGGACACCATCAGCTACGAGAAGGACGGCGAGGTCCACACCATCGCCGATGCCGATACGCTGGTGCTTGCCATGGGCTATCGTCCCAACACCAAGCTGGCCGACGACCTGACGGCAGCCGGCGTTACCACCCATGTGCTGGGCGATGCCAACAAGTGCGGCAACATCCGTGACGCCATCGGCGATGGCTACAAGGTTGCCTGCGAGCTCTAGTCGGCCTCCTGGTGCGGGGGGGGGCTTGTCCCCGTGGTACCAGTCGATAGATAACAAAAAAGCGGCCGTCGTCCCGTGCATGGGGCGGCGGCCGCTTGCTCTTGTGATCCTGGCGACGCGAGCGCGCCCTATTTCACCTCAACTGAGGGAATGGGGGATGCGATAGTATTACGGGTGATATTCGACAAACCGTGGGCTTCATCCGAGGGCTTTATGGAACAACATCAGCTTTATCAGAGCCTGCAAGATCAGGCATACAACGCATTGCGCTCCAAGATTATCTATGCCGAGCTCAAGCCCGGCACGCGCCTTTCGGCGATTGGTCTGGAAAAGGAGACGGGAATCGGGCGCACGCCCATTCGTGAGTCCTTTGTGCGTCTGCGTGAGCAGGAGCTGGTGGAAACGCGTCCCAAGAGCGGCACCTACGTCTCTAAGATCAGCATGGAACACGCCGAGAACGCCTGTTTCTTGCGCGAGAAGCTCGAGAGAAGTGTGCTTATTAAATGCTGCTCGGCCGCCACGTTCGAGCAAAAGCATCGACTTGAGCAGATTCTTGCCGAGTCCGAGTCGCTCGACCATAGCGAAACGCGTCGTTTCTTTGACTTGGACAACCTGTTCCATGAGACATGTTTTGAGATTGCCGGTCGTCACATGCTGTGGAATTGGATGAAGAGCGTCAATACGCACTTTGAGCGATACAACTGGTTGCGTATGGTGTCGCAGGATCTGGATTGGGAGCCGATTCGTCGGCAGCATCGCCGGATTCTCGAGGCCATTAAGAGGGGCGATACCGACACGGCGAGCTATCTGGCAGAGACGCACTTGCATCTGATGCCCGAGGAGCAGGGCCCGGTTATCGCCTTGCATCCCGACTATTTTGAGCTGTCGAAAGACTCGTCTATTTAGCCCATCACCGCATCTGCTCGAGACGCGAAAACGAAGCTGCTCGCCTACAGCGTTTTGCAACCGAGATTTTTAAAAATGCCTAAAATGGCTCAGACTGCTGGCAATTGGGAAACGGGGTGCGCTATGGCGCAGATGAGAATCAAGGACATTGCCGCCGAGGCGGGCGTGAGCCCGGCCACGGTCTCGCGCTATCTCAACAACCGTCCCGGGCAAATGACCGAGGAGACCCGTGCCCGCATTGCCGAGGTCATCGAGCGCACCGGCTATCGCCCACGTGCCGCCGCGCGCAATCTGCGCAGCTCACGCACCAACCTCATCGGCGTGATCCTGGCCGACATCGCCAACTCGTTCTCCAGCGCCATGCTCGAAGGACTTTCCGCCGGCGCCGCCGCGCGCGGCTGCTCGCTCATGACGGCCATTAGCGGCAACGACCCCGCAAAGGAAGCGGAGTCGCTCACCAGACTTATCGATGCCGGCGTGGACGGCCTGGTCGTCAACACCTGCGGAGGCAATGACGAGGCGATCGTCGCGGCAGCAGGACGCCTGCCCGTTGTGCTGCTCGACCGCGATGTTGCCGACGGCGGCATCGACTTGGTGATGTCCAACAACAGCGAGCTGGTTACCGGGTTGGTCGACGAGCTCGCTGTTGCGGGCAGCGAGCGCCTGTGCCTGCTTACCGAGGCAAGCGACGACAGCCCTGTGTGTCGCGAGCGCGCCGAGGCGTTTGCCGACGAGCTTTCGCGCCGCGGTTTGGCCGGCGAGGTCGTCACCCTGGCCGACGGTGGCGTCGAGGGTGTCAGTCGCCTGGACGAGGCTATCCGCGAGTACGCAGGAAAAAAGCTCGGCCTCATTGCCGTCAACGGCCTGGTCTTTCTGCGTCTGACCGAGGCACTGGCGCAGCTGGGCCCCTCGCTGCCGGCGGGCCTTAAGATCGCGACGTTTGACGATTGCCCCTGGAACCACGTCCTCTTTGGCGGCGTGACCACGGCCGCGCAGGACACCCTCACCATCGCCGAGCGCGTAGTCGAGCGTCTGTCCGAGCGCATCGATGTGGTCACCACCACGGTGGGTGAGGCCGCAAGGTTGGCTCCCAAGCGCATCGAGATCCCCGGCCACATCGAACACCGCGCCTCGACCTCGCGCTAACCATTCGTTCGTGACCGCCTGTTCGCGCACGTTTTTTGAGCGCTTGATACGCTTTAACCCTGCGGAAACATTTTTCTGCGATAGTATCTGCGATATAGACCAGTCGAAACCCGCCCGAAAGAAAGGGGAGCGACATGAACCAGCAGAACATCGATTACGTACTCCGCTCCGTAGAGCAGCGTGACATCCGCTTTGTGCGTCTGTGGTTTGTCGACATTCTCGGCCGCCTCAAGAACTTTGCCATTAGCCCCGAGGACCTCGAGGTCGCTTTTGAGGAGGGTATTGGCTTTGACGGCTCCGCCATCGAGGGCTTTGCCACGCCCGAAGAAGCCGACATGCTGGCGTTCCCCGATGCCTCGACCTTCCAGATCCTGCCGTGGCGCCCGAGCCACAACGGCGTCGCCCGCGTGTTCTGCGACGTGTGCACTCCCGATCGCAAGCCGTTTGCCGGCGATCCGCGCGATGCCCTGCGCCGCATGTTCCGCAAAGCCGAGAAGGCTGGCTATCTGCTCAACGTGGGCGCCGAGCTGGAGTACTACTACTTCCCTGACGAGCACACCCCCGAGCCGCTCGACAACGTGGGCTACTTTGACCTTTCGGTAAGCGATGCCGCTCGCGACTTGCGCCGCAACACGGTCCTCACGCTCGAGAAGATGTCCGTGCCCGTGGAGTACACCTTCCACGCCGCCGGTCGCTCGCAGCACGGCATGAGCCTGCGTCACGCCGAGGCCCTGAGCATGTCCGACGCCATCACCACGGCCAAGCTCATCATTAAGCAGCAGGCCTACGAGAGCGGTTGCCACGCCTCCTTTATGCCCAAGCCGTTGGCGGGCGAGGACGGCAGTGCCATGTTTTTGCATCAGTCGCTGTTCGACCACGACGGCAACAACGTCTTTTGGGGCGAGGACGACGAGAAGTACCACCTCTCCGATATCGCCAAGCACTACATGGCCGGCATCCTGGCGCACGCGCGCGAGATCAGCGCCATCACCAACCCCACGGTCAACTCGTACAAGCGCATCACCACGGGTGGCGACTCCGTGCCGCAGTACGCCACGTGGGGCCTGCGCAACCGCGCGAGCATGATCCGTATCCCGGTCTACAAGCCCGGCAAGCAGCTGTCCACACGCATCGAGCTTCGTAGCCCCGACCCCATGGCCAACCCGTACCTGGTCAACGCCGTCACGCTGGCGGCTGGTCTCGACGGCATCGAGCGCAAGCTGGAGCTCCCGCCCGAGGCCACGGCCGAGACGCTCAAGCTCAACGAACGTCAGATGCTCGAGGCCGGCTACATGCCGCTGCCGCGCTCACTCAAAGAAGCGCTCGACGTATTTGAGGACTCGCAGTTTATGAAGGATGCTCTCGGCGAGCACATCCACAGCTTCTTCCTCAAAAAGAAGCGCAACGAGTGGCATAAGTTTGAGTCTACGATCACCGAGTGGGAGATCAAGCACTATCTGGCGAACTCCTAATCGTGCTGGCTTATTCCAGTACGATTGAGCTTATTTCTTTGGAGGCCGATATGTCCGAAAAGAGTGCCCTGTTCATGGCGCGCACGACGCGCTTCCACGAGTTTGCCCGCAGCTTGACGACCACCCTGGGTGTCGAAGTGAGCCTGGCAACCCCCGATTCGCCGACTGCGGCGCACGACTTTGACCTGCTGATCCTCGATTCCGATGGCATCCGCAGCGACCGCATCGATCAGATTGCCAAATGGCTTGACGATCGCGGCGGTGTCCCCATGCTGGTGATTGTCGACGACGAGGCGCTCGGTACCTTGCGCCTGCCCAATCACGCGCATGCCGACTTTGTATGCCCCACGGCGACGCCCAACGAGCTCAAGGCTCGTGCGCAGCGCCTGATGGGCGAGGAGGAGACCGTCACCGCCGACGATGTGCTCAACATCGACAACCTCGAGATTAACCTGGCCACCTACCAGGTGACGCTCGACGATGAGCCCATCGACCTGACGCTGATGGAGTACTCGCTGCTGAGCTTTTTGGCGACGCACCCCAACCGCGCTTACAGCCGCGAAGTGCTGCTGCACCGCGTGTGGGGCTTTGAGTACTGCGGCGGCACCCGTACCGTCGACGTGCACATCCGACGCATCCGCTCCAAGGTGGGCCCGCAGATTGCGGCGCACATCACCACCGTCCGCGGCGTGGGCTATCTGTTTAAGGACTAGATTTCCACCACAAAGGGGACAGGCACCTTTTGAACTGCGTCCCGAATCTTGGCCTTCTT
>ERZ1034939.142-NODE-142-length-50748-cov-26.581994_pt1 | contig 50748 bp, 39 predicted proteins | sample MGYA00520626_ERZ1034939 | MGnify/ENA primary metagenome ERZ1034939 (study PRJEB33766, sample SAMN09781751) | gut metagenome | biome: gut microbiome | host: Homo sapiens | place: Madagascar | study: EMG produced TPA metagenomics assembly of the PRJNA485056 data...
TCTTTTAATTTGAAAGCCTCAGATTTCGAAAGATTTCTGAGGCTTTTTTGTGTTTATCACAATTTTATTTTGTATCTTTGCATATTGGTTACTAATTATAAAAGAATAAAGGATTATGTTTTATTATATACAAACATGGTGGAGATGGTTTCGACGCTGCGGCTTGAGTCGTGGCTTCGGGGTACAGTCGCCTTCTGCCTATGCCTTTATTCGCTATGTGATAAATGAGCATTATCCTTATTATGCTTATGCTGAGCTAAAACAACATCTTCATTCTCTCAGTAAGCAGCAGCATAAGTTTGGACGTCTTCTCTTGCGTTTGTGCAATTTTTGGCAGCCAGAAACCTTCTATAGTAATACAGTGCTTTATGATCCTTATATACATGCGGGCTGTCTGAAGACGACATCTTATGGCTTAGGACAATTGGCAGAAACGAAAGAGAAGAAATTGATAGTTGTAGATCTCATGAATTATGATATGATGCAGCTGAATACCTCCATTTTGCCTCTTTGCAATGGGAAGACCTTATTAGTATTGTTGGGGCTAAATAAGCTCAAGGAGAAGCAGTTGTGGCATGATTTGCAAAACTCTAGCTTTACAGGTATTACCTATAATTTATATTATGCAGGAATTGTGTTTTTCGATCATACAGTGTATAAGCAGCATTATGATGTAAATTACTAGATATATAAAGGGCAGTCCGAAACTATCGGGCTGCCCTTTGTTTATGCTGTTTATTATTCGTTATTTTCCCTTACGATGATTGCGAGTCTTCTGTTTTGAGCTCTTTTTGCCTTTCTTGGAAGGAGCTGAAGCTGCTGGTTTCTCTTTGCGAACAGGAGCGAAATCACCTGCCAGAGCGAAGTCTAGTTGCTTCTTCTCCAGATTGGCTTGCGCTACCTTGATGCGGATGGCATCGCCCAGTTGATACTTGTTGTGGTGGCGACGACCTATCAAGCAGAAGTTCTTCTCATCGAAATCATAGTAGTCATCTGCCATATCACGCATAGGAATCATACCTTCACAGTGATTCTCATCAATGGTGGCATAGATGCCATAACTTGTGATACCGCTGATGTGAGCGTCAAATTCCTCACCGAGTTTATCACCCATAAATTCCACCATCTTGTATTTGATGGAATCACGCTCTGCGTTTTGTGCAGTCTGTTCCATATCAGAGCAGTGCTCGCAAAGTTCCTCGTAATGCTTCTCGTTGGCACTTCTGCCACCGGCAGCATACTTGGTCAGCAGGCGATGAACCATGGTGTCTGGATAACGACGGATAGGCGATGTGAAGTGAGTATAATACTCAAAAGCCAAACCAAAGTGACCGATATTGTGTACAGAGTACTTTGCCTTCATCATGGCGCGTAGGGCTACCATCTGGATGAGGTTGCTCTCAGGCTTGCCATCGCAGTCAGACATCAGCTTGTTCAAGCTTCTGGCGGTAGCTCCCTTGGTGCCTTCTGTCTTCATCTTATAGCCAAACTTCACAACGAACTCACGGAGAGTTTCCAACTTCTGTGGGTCTGGGTTGTCGTGAATACGATATGGCAATGTCTTAGGCTTCTTGCCTTTCTTAACCTTGCCTACGCTTTCAGCCACCGTACGGTTAGCGAGGAGCATGAATTCCTCTACCAGCTTATTGGCATCTTTAGAGCGCTTGTAATAGCAACTGATAGGTTTGCCTGTCTCATCTACATCGAAGTGAAGTTCCTCTCTGTCAAACTTAACGGCTCCATTCTTGAAGCGTGCTGCACGTAACTTCTTGGCAAGTTTGTCGAGCGTAATGAGCTGGAGTGCGTTTTCGCCCTGGTATGGATGCTCCTTGGTTTCTGCTGGAGCAGGCTCGCCAGTGCCATCTATCACGCCATTGGCTTCGAGGAGTTCTTGTACCTCTTCATATTTATAGCGTCGATTGCTCTCTATCACTGTATGCACGATGCGATAGTTCTTCACTTCAGCATTGTCGTTGAGTTCGAAGATAACACTATATGCCAGTTTCTCTTCGTTAGGACGGAGTGAGCAGATGAAGTTGCACAATCGCTCTGGCAACATAGGGATGGTGCGATCTACGAGATATACAGATGTGGCACGCTTCACGGCTTCCTTGTCGATGATACTGCCCTCGGTTACGTAATGAGAAACATCGGCGATGTGTACGCCTACCTGCCAGTTGCCGTTTTCCAACTTCTGGATACTGAGTGCATCATCAAAGTCTTTGGCATCCTTAGGGTCGATGGTACAGGTGAAGACCTTGCGGAAGTCTTCACGTTCAGCCAAGTCTTTCTCGGTGATTTCCCCAGAGATCTTGTTGGCTGCGTCTTCCACATTCTTAGGATATTTATATGGCAAGCCATATTGAGCCAAGATGGTATTCATCTCAACGTCGTTGTCGCCCATAGGACCAAGGATGTCAACCACCTCTCCGATAGGGCTCTTGTTTTCCCCATCAGGCCATTCTTTGATCTTGACCACCGCCTTATCATCGGTCTTGCCACCCTTAATCTTTCTGCGAGGTATGATGATGTTATGGGCGAAAACATCTCCTGGTGTTACGAGGTACGCCAAGTCCTTGTCCACCTTGAGTCTGCCCACGAATGTATCCTTGGCACGCTCTAAGATCTTGTTGACTTGCGCCTCCTTGATGTGGTTCTTGCGTCGAGCAAGGAAAGTAAACTCCACACGGTCGCCATTGAGTGCACCCATAGAGTTGCGCTCGGAGACGAAGATAGGTTTTTCGCTATCATCAGGGATTACTGAGTTCTTGCCATTGGATTTGCGCACGAACTTACCTTCCATCACCTGTACGCTTTGGTTCAGGCGATAGGAATTGTCACTTACTTTTGCGAGGTAATCGTCCCACGCCATTTCTTCCATGATGTCGATGGCAAGCATCTTCAGTGGATGGGTGGTGAGATGGAGTCCTCGGAAAATCTCTTTAAAGCTAAGCGTTACGCCTGGCTGATTGGCAAAGAATTCCTTGAGCAACTCGGCGAGCTGCGCCTTGTTCATTCTCTTGCCGCCTTTCTTTCCTTTTCCCATAATTATATCAGTTAATAGTTTTCTAGGGCAAAGTTACGAAAAAAACTGGAGCATACAAACATTCTCAGCTTTTTTTTCGTTTTTTATTAAATATGTCATATAAATTTTGCTGTATTGAACAGTTTCTAGGAGAAATAGTTTCAATTTACTTTTGGGGATGTTAGAAACTTTAGGAGGTTAGCTAGGCAAGCAAGTCTGCTGGAATTACGTCAGACATATTACAATGTTGTTACAACTTGAATAAATCGTCATAAATATTTCGCCAAAAGCAGATTTCTTATTAAATTTGCAACCGAAACGTAACAAACATTTCCGCAAAACAAAACATTTATGGATACAAGTCATTATCTTGTGATATTTTTTCAGATCCTGGGATCTCTGGCATTGCTCATCTACGGTATGAAGGTGATGAGTGAGGCTTTGCAGAAGATGGCGGGATCACAGTTGCGCCACATTCTTGGGGCGATGACCACCAACCGATTCACTGGCATGCTTACAGGTACCTTCATTACTTGTGCCGTGCAGAGTTCTTCTGCCACTACCGTGATGACCGTTTCTTTCGTCAATGCGGGTCTTCTCACCCTTGCCCAAGCCATTTCCGTGATTATGGGTGCCAATATTGGTACCACGCTTACGGCTTGGATTATGTCGTTGGGGTATAATGTAGACCTGACGATAGTGGTATTTCCTGCTTTCTTCCTAGGTATCATGTTGATATATAGCAAGAAGCGTCGTTATTTTGGTGATTTCCTCTTTGGTATCGCTTTCCTCTTCTTCGCTCTTGTGTTGTTGAGCGGTGCTGGTAAGGCTCTTGATTTGGAGCACAATCCAGCGGTTATCGACTTCTTCAGCTCTTTTGATACGAAGAGTCATCTCACCATTATCATCTTCCTCCTGATAGGTACGCTGATTACTTGCATCGTGCAGAGTTCGGCTGCCGTGATGGCGATAACCATCTTGCTCTGTTCTACGGGCGTGCTGCCAATCTATCTGGGTATCGCCTTGGTGATGGGTGAGAATATCGGAACCACAGCTACAGCCAATCTCGCAGCCTTGGGTGCCAATGCGCAGGCTCGTCGTGCAGCTATGGCGCACTTGGTATTTAATGTCTTTGGTGTGGTTTGGGTGCTTTGCTTGTTCTATCCTTTTGTGGATATGGTTTGCTCTATTGTGGGCTATGATCCTAATGGTACTCTTTCTACGGCACAGAAGGCTAAGTTATTGCCTATTGTCTTGGCGATGTTCCACACCTGCTTCAATGTTTGCAACACGGGTGTGCTCATCTGGTTTATCCCACAGATAGAAAAGGTGGTGTGCCAGATTATCAAGCCTAAGGCTGATAAGGACGATGAGGACTTCCGCCTGCGCTTTATCCAGACGGGCATCATGAAGACTCCAGAGCTTTCTGTCTTTGAGGCACAGAAGGAGATTAGTAGTTTTGGCGATCGCATCCATCGTATGTTTGGTATGGTAAGAGAACTGATGGCTACAGATGATGCCAAGGCATTTGACAAACTCTATGAGCGTATCGTGAAGTATGAAGGCATCTCTGACAATATGGAGATAGAGATAGCCAAGTATCTGGATCAGGTGAGCGACGCCCATCTGAGTGATGATACCAAGGCTAAGATTCGCGCCATGCTGCGTGAGATCTCGGAGATAGAGAGTATTGGCGATGGCTGTTACAATATCTCTCGTACCATCAAGCGTAAGGCAGAAAACAAGGAGGAGTTTACTGCCAAGCAGAATGAGAACATCCACCAGATGTTTAAGTTGGTAGATGAAGCACTGACGCAGATGAACTTCATGTTTACCCATGAGCGCCAGGCGATAGATATGAACCGTACATTTAATATCGAGACGGAAATCAACAATTATCGCAACCAACTTCGCAATCAGAACTTGGATGATGTGGACAACCATCTCTATAGCTATGGCGTAGGTACGATGTATATGGATATCATCCAGGAGTGTGAAAAGCTCGGCGACTATGTTGTCAATGTGGCTGAGGCACGTGTTGGTGCCAAAATAGCTTTATAATCAAGACTACAGAAAAAATAAGAAAGAGGTAAAATCCAACGTCTCGAATACGGATTTTACCTCTTTCTTTATATTATTTCTTCTCTTTGAGAATCTCGGTCAGTTCCTTCATGCCTTCTGATGCTCCCTTCATGATGTGCTCTATCTTGTAATAGCCATTGGCATTGACAGCTCCTGGGTCTATCAGATAGATAGGGATGTGAGGCTTGGTGTATGAAATCAAGCCTGCGGCAGGATATACGTTGAGTGATGTGCCGATGATAACGAAGATGTCGGCTTGCTGTACGGCTTCGGCAGCAGGCTCTATCATTGGTACGCTTTCACCAAAGAACACGATGAATGGACGCAATAGGCTTCCATCACCAGCCTTGGTGCCAGGCTTCACCTCGCAGTTGTCTTCTGGCAGTTCCTGGATATACTTATAGTTGTATGGATCATCTGAGGAACATACCTTGGATAGTTCGCCATGTAGATGAATCACGTTTTTGGAGCCAGCCTTTTCATGCAGGTTGTCTACATTCTGGGTGATAATAGTTACCTCAAAGTTTTTCTCCAGTTCCTTGATAAGCTTATGCCCCTCGTTAGGTTGGGCGGCATAGAGCTTATGGCGCAACATATTATAAAAGTTAGTTACTAGGGTTGGGTCAGCTTCCCATCCCTCATGGGTTGCTATCTGCTCTACAGGATAGTTTTCCCACAAGCCATCGTTGCCTCGGAAAGTCTTGAAACCACTCTCCACCGACATGCCTGCACCGGTTAAAAATACGAGTTTCTTCATAATTTATCTATTAAGAACACACTATATATCTATTAAGAATGCACAAATTTAGTAATTTTTCTGCAAATAACATCGTTATCAGCGAGAAAAATGTTATCTTTGCACTCGATTTTAGGACAAATAGTAGAAAATATAGATTATTAATACAAAGATTTAGATAAATTTATGGACAAAGTAAGTTATGCTTTAGGCATTGGCATCGGTCGCCAGTTGGCTTCTATGGGTGCAGAGAGTTTGAACATTGATGATTTTGCACAGGCTGTAAAGGATGCTATTGCTGGTAAGCTCCAGCTCGATGAGCAAGAGGCTCAGCAGTTGGTACAGCAGTTCTTCGCAGAGCAGGAGGCTAAGGCTCAGGCTGCTGCTGCCGAGAAGGGTAAGGTTGCCAAGGAGGCTGGTGAGAAGTTCCTCGCAGAGAATGCTAAGAAGGAGGGTATCATCACCACTAAGAGTGGTTTGCAGTATCAGGTTCTTCGTGAGGGTAATGGTAAGGCTCCTAAGGCTACCGATCAGGTAGAGTGCCACTATGAGGGTACCTTGATTGATGGTACTAAGTTTGATAGCTCTTACGACCGTGGCCAGACTGCTACCTTCCCATTGAATCAGGTTATCGCTGGTTGGACTGAGGGCCTTCAGCTCATGACTGAGGGTGCTAAGTATCGTTTCTTCATCCCTTATCAGTTGGGTTATGGTGAGCGTGGTGCAGGTGCATCTATCCCTCCATTCTCAGCATTGATTTTCGATGTAGAGCTCGTTGCAGTAAAGTAAAACCTTCTATATTAAGTACACCTTTTTATATATAGATGATTTGAAGATTATATATTTAGGTGCTTTAAAGATAGGAACAAAGAATAAAAACATAATAGAAAAGATGAAAAAGTTATTTTTCGGAGCCCTCGTGGCTTGTGTTGCAGCTACATTCGTAGCATGTGGCAATTCTACTCCTAAGGCTGATCTCAAGACAGATGTTGATACAATGAGTTATGCCTTGGGTATGTCTCAGACTCAGGGATTGAAGGAGTTTATGGTAGAGCGCATGGGCGTGGATACCGCTTATATGGACGACTTTATCAAGGGTCTTAATGATGGTGCCAATGCTGGTGATGACAAGAAGAAGGCTGCTTACTATGCAGGTATTCAGATTGGTCAGCAGATTTCTAACCAGATGGTTAAGGGCATCAATCATGAAGTATTTGGTGACGATAGCACCAAGACTATCTCTTTGAAGAACTTCATGGCTGGTTTCGTTACTGGTACTACAGGCAAGAAGGGCTTGATGACTATCGAGCAGGCTAGCCAGATAGCACAGGCTAAGATGATGGCTATCAAGGCTAAGAACATGGAGAAGGAATTTGGTCCTAACAAGGTGGCTGGTGAGAAGTTCCTCGCTGCCAACAAGAAGAAGCCAGGAGTGGTAACTCTTCCTTCTGGTGTTCAGTACAAGGTTATCAAGGAGGGTAATGGTCCTATGCCAAAGGATACCTCTATGGTAAAGGTTAACTACGAGGGTAAGACTATCGATGGCAAGGTATTCGATTCTTCTTACAAGCGTGGTCAGGCTGTAGATCTCCGTGCCAACCAGGTTATCAAGGGTTGGACAGAGGCTTTGACTCACATGCCAGCAGGTTCTGTTTGGGAGGTTTACATTCCTCAGCAGTTGGCTTATGGAGATCGTGACCAGGGTCAGATCAAGCCATTCTCTACATTGATCTTCAAGATTGAGTTGATTTCTGTAGGTGGCAAGTAATCTCATAAAGTAAGAGAACTCAGACTTTTTGATAGAAGAGGACTTTTAATAATGAAGAAAATGATAATGATAGCACTCGTCCTCGTGGCGAGTGCTTCTTTGTTTACAGCTAGTGCTGCAAACAAGAAAGAGAAGAAGACCAAGGTTACTCCAGTAACTTTGGCTAGTGTGAGTGATTCTTTGAGTTATGCCTCTGGCGTATATGCTACTCGTGGATTGATACCATTCATCCAGCAGTCATATAAGGTGGATACTGCCTACATGGCAGATTTCATCCGTGGTTATGAGGAGGCTATCAGCAAGGCTAATACTCCTCAGGGCACTGCTTACATCACTGGTATGCAGATAGCCCAGATGGTGGCACAGCGTATCTTGCCAGGTACTCGTGAGGAACTGAAGAGCACCAAGGATTCTATTGATGCAGCTATGTTCAGCCGTGGCTTTGTGGCAGCTCTTGCCAACGATACCACCATCTTCACAGAGAAGAAGGCTGGTGAGTATAAGAAGGAAGCCTTGGCAGGTGCAGGCGAGAAGTTTCTTGTCGAGAATGCTAAGAAACCTGGCGTAAAGGTATTGCCTAGCGGATTGCAGTATAAGGTGATTACCGAAGGTCATGGCGTGGTGCCTAAGGCTAGCGATGAGGTAGAGGTAATCTACGAGGGTAGACTGATAGATGGAACAGTGTTTGATGCCACCTCTAAGCATGGCGGCAACAAGACAGACAAGTTCCGTGCTGGCAATCTGATTAAGGGTTGGACAGAGGCTCTTACCACGATGCCTGTAGGCAGTAAGTGGCAGCTTTATATCCCTTATGAGTTGGCATACGGTGAGCGTCAGGCAGGACAGATTCCTCCTTATTCTACATTGGTCTTCGACCTGGAGTTGGTAAGCATCGTTCCTCCTGTAGTCAATAAGGAACCAGCTGGTATGTTGGATGAGAATACTCCTGTTGGCAACAACAAGACAGCTGCTACCAAGACTCCAGCTAAGTCTACTGCCAAAAAAACAGTAACAGCTAAGAAGCGCAAATAAACTGCAAATAGACTTGATTTTTAGTTAAAATCAGTATAAAATACAACAAAATGCACGGATATTGCAAAATATTCGTGCATTTTGTTGTCTGTTTCGATTGTTTTTATTAATTTTGCTAAGTGGTATAATGAATTACCTTAGAATAGAAACAATATAAAACAAAAAGAAATGGAGAAAATTGACAATCTTGACAGAAAGATTCTCGGCATCCTCTCTAAGAATGCACGAATACCTTTCAAGGACGTAGCTGCCGAGTGTGGCGTGTCACGTGCAGCCATCCATCAGCGTGTACAGCGATTGATGGAGGATGGTTTCATCACAGGTAGTGGTTTCGATGTAAACCCTAAGAGCCTGGGTTATTCTACATGTACATACGTAGGACTCAACCTGGAGCGTGGTAACATGTATAAGAAGGTGGTAGAGCGCCTTCAGAATATCCCTGAGATTGTGGAGTGTCACTTCACCACAGGTTCTTACACCATGCTTATCAAGCTTTATGCTCGCGACAATGAGCAGCTCATGGACTTGCTCAACAACAAGTTGCAGGCTATTCCTGGAGTGGTATCTACCGAGACACTCATTTCTTTAGAACAAAGTATCAAGCGTGAGATTCCTGTCATCTTGGAGGATGAGTAAACTCTGATTGAAAGTGATTTCTCACTGTTTGGAGAAATAAACATAGTTATTGAAAGGCAAACAAATGGAGACATTTGACTTAGAGTCGCATCTCAAGGGTGCGTACTCTTCTTTTCCTGAAGCGAAGCATCAGCCCATTATTGGTCTTACAGCCAATTATGAGGGTATAGATGCTACGCTTCGCGATCGTTATTATAAGCAGGTGATAGCGGCAGGTGGTACGCCTGTCATTATCCCTCCCGTGACTGATGCCACCGTCATGGTCAATACGTTGGAACATCTTGATGGACTGATCTTGACGGGGGGTGGCGACCATAACCCTTTGTGGATGGGCGAGGAACCTTCGCCTAAGCTCCATAACATTAATCAAGAGCGTGATGCTGCCGAACTGATGCTTACCCGCTTGGCATTCAATCGCCAGATACCTATGTTGGGTATCTGCCGTGGTATCCAGACTTTGGCAATAGCCTTGGGTGGCAAGGTGTATCAAGACATCAAGCAGATGGTGAAGCACAGTCAGGACGCTGACCGTTCGGAGCCTACCCATAGTGTGGAGATCAAGAAGGATTCTACCTTATATAATATATATGGCAAGGAGAAGATTCTGGTCAACTCCTTCCATCATCAGGCAGTGAGCGAGCCTGGCAAGCATATGCGCATCATCGCTAAGTCTGCCGATGGCATCATCGAGGCGATAGAGAGCAATGAGTATAAGCAGATACTCGGTGTGCAGTGGCATCCTGAGTGGCTAGAAGAGGAAGGAGGAAAGATATTCCAATGGCTGGTAAACCAAGCCAACAACTTCTATGCAGCCAAGCAGTTGCACAAGCGCATCTTGACGCTCGACACCCATTGTGATACCCCGATGTTCTTCCCTCAGGGCATCCACTTTGACCATCGCGACTCCCGCATCTTGGTAGATTTGCATAAGATGACCGATGGACATCAGGATGCCACTACTATGGTGGCTTACCTGCCACAGCCTAAAATAGGAGAGAGCTTTAGCAGCAAGGTGGCGTTTGATGTGCAGGGACCAGCGCAGTATGCTGATCTCATTTTCGATAAGATAGAGGAGATTGTGAGCAAGAACAATGCTTATCTCAGCATAGCACGCACCCCTGCCGATCTATATAGCGATAAGCGAAAGGGCAGAAAGAGCATCATGCTCGGCATAGAGAATGGTCTTGCCTTGGAGCACGACCTAGCCAACTTGAAGCATTTCGCCCAGCGTGGCATCGTATACATCACCCTCTGTCATAATGGTGATAACGACATCTGCGATAGTGCCCGTGGCTGCAATACCCATAATGGTGTGAGCAGCTTTGGCGAGAAGGTGATTCTGGAGATGAACCGCCTGGGCATCATGGTGGATTTGAGCCATGCTGGCGAGAAGAGTTTCTATGATGCCTTGGAGATTAGCCAGACTCCTATTGTGTGCAGCCATAGCAGCAGTCGTGCGCTCTGCGATGTGCCTCGCAATCTTACGGACGACCAGATGCGAGCCTTAGCCGCTCGTGGTGGTGTGGCTCAGACCACGCTTTATCACGGATTCTTGTGCAAGGAGGGTGAGGCTGACATCATGGATGCCATCGCTCACTTGGAACATGCCATAGATGTGATGGGCATAGATCATGTGGGTCTAGGTACCGACTTTGATGGAGATGGCGGTATTCGTGGACTTGCCGATTCTTCCGAGCTCATCAACTTCACCTTGCAGTTGCTCCATCGCAAGTATAGCGAGCAAGATATCGCTAAGATATGGGGTGGCAACTGGCTCAGAGTGATGACACAAGTGCAGGCTGTAAGATAAGTGAAGAGGGAAGGACGAAGCGTGAAGAATTCTCTTGTTAAATGAAGATTCAATAATATTTATACGAGAAGAAATGACTAAGAAAATGAAGATGATATTGGGCGTGGTGGTAGCTGCCGGAATCGTGGCAGGCGCCATCAGCTATAAGAATAGCCATGGTAGCAGTTCGCCAGAGACGGAAGAGATGGAGGAGGCTGAGAAGCTGAATCCTGTTGGTCCTGCCTTTAATGCCGACTCAGCGATGGTCTATTGTGCGGCACAATGTGATTTCGGACCTCGTACCATGAATAGCGAGGCGCATGATCAGTGTGGCGAATGGATTGTGAAGAAGTTTAAGCAGATGGGCTGCGAGGTGGAAACTCAGAAGGCCGATCTGAAGGGATATGATGGTACGGTATTGAAGAACACCAACATCATCGCCCATTACAATCCGAAGGCTGCTACACGCATCTTGCTCTGTGCCCATTGGGACAGTCGTCCTTGGGCAGACAATGACCCTGATAGCACCAACTGGCACAAGCCTGTGATGGCTGCCAATGATGGTGCCAGCGGAGTGGCTGTGATGTTGGAGATTGCTCGCCAGTTGCAGGCAGACAAGAAGTTGAATCCTAATATAGGAGTAGATTTCGTATGCTTTGATACCGAAGACTGGGGCACACCTCAGTGGGCAGATGTACAGGACAATGGCGATACTTGGGCATTGGGTGCTCAGTATTGGAGCGAGAACAAGCCAGATGGCTACAATCCTCGCTATGGCATCTTGCTCGATATGGTAGGCGGACAAGGCGCCAAGTTCTATCGTGAGGGTATGTCTATGCAGTATGCCTCTGCCATTGTCAAGAAGGTATGGAGCGCAGCTCGTCAGGCAGGCTATGGCTCATACTTCCCTAAGAGCGATGGCGGCATGATAACCGATGACCATATCCCTGTGAATGAGAAGGCTAAGATTCCAACCATCGACATCATAGCTTATTATCCTGATTGCCAGCAGAGTAGTTTTGGTCCTACTTGGCATACAGTGAGCGACGATATGGCGCATCTTGACAAGAATGTGATGAAGGCTGTAGGTCAGACTATTATTCAGGTTCTTTATACGGAAGAATAAAAAGATGAGACAAAGAATAATCTTTTTGCTGATGATGCTCCTCTGCATATCTATGCAGGGAATGGCGCAGACGGATGGCGACAAACCAGAGGATAGGGAGGTCGACATGGACAAGCCTACCTTCGAACCAATGGTGAAAGTGGGTAAGGTGCTGTTGGACAAAGACAGCATCCAATATGTACAAGTTAATAATGTGTATGTATATCCGCAACCCGAATTTAAGAATGCCAAGGAGCGCATGGCATACAACCGATTGGTATATAACATCAAGAAGGTGCTTCCGATAGCCAAGGAGGTAAGAAAGATTATCATCGAGACGGGCGACTATCTGGAAACCCTGCCCAACAAGAAGGCAAAGGATGCCCACATGAAACTGGTGGAAAAAGGTATCAAGCAAGAGTATACTCCAAGAATGAAGAAACTCACCTATGCACAGGGCAAGCTCTGCATCAAACTGGTGTATCGTGAGTGCAACTCTTCATCCTATCACTTGATACAAGCCTTCCTGGGGCCTATCCGAGCAGGTTTTTACCAAGCCTTTGCCAGCCTCTTTGGAGCCAGCCTCAATAAGAAGTATGATCCGAATGGAGTGGACCGACTTACAGAGAGAGTGGTGAGACAAGTAGAATCGGGACAAATTTGATACAATATGGAATCGGGACAGATATAAAGTAAAAAATGATATGGCTTTCCTCCATAATACATCTTTTGTGGGAGCGGCTCGTTATGAGTTGCTCCTTACTTCTTTTTGCCTCTCTGCTATCAGCTCAGCCTCTTCTTCCTGATACCATCTCCACGCCATCGTCATGGCGACACTGGCTCGCCGACTTATCGGAAATGGAGGATTTCGAAAGCACGAGATGGGAAGATTATGAGGAAGATATGGAGGAAATGTCACAGCATCCCATCAATCTGAACACTGCCACTCGTGAAGAACTATCCAGATTTCCCTTTCTTTCTGCTCAGCAGGTGGAGGACATTCAGGCATACATCTATCGTTATGGAGGAATGAAGAGCCTTGGCGAATTGGCTATGATACCTAGCATCAGTTGGCAGCAACGCCAACTCTTGGGTAGTTTTGTGTATGTTTCGACAGAGAATGTCAGTCATTTCCCTACGCTTCAGAACATCGCCCGATATGGCAAGCACGAGTTGGTGGGCATGGTGAAGATACCCTTCTATGACCGCAAGGGTGATGTGAATGGCTACTCGGGCTATAAGTATAAGCATGGTGTGCGCTATCAGTTTAGGTATGGCGACTATGTGAAGCTTGGCTTACTGGGAGCTCAAGATGCGGGCGAGCCTTTTGGAGGAGGCAAGAATAAGCTGGGGTATGATTTCTATTCCTTCTATCTGCAAGTGCGCAAACTGGGCAGGTGGAAGAATATCACCCTCGGCAGATACCGACTGCACGAGGGATTGGGGCTTGTGCTCAACAATGACTTCAGTTTTGGCAAGCTCTCCGTGCTCTCCTCCTTGGCAGCTTCTTCTGCCACTCAAATCCGTGTTCACTCTTCCCGCTCGTCATCCAATTATCTACAGGGTGCGGTTGCCACCTATTCTATATTAAGGGGATTGGACCTCACCGCCTTCTTTTCTTATCGACAGATAGATGCCACGCTCAATGATGACGGCACCATCAGGACCATCTTGAAGACGGGATTGCATCGCACGCAGTCTGAAATCAGACGTCAGGATGTAGCTTCCAATACCTTGATGGGCGGACACATCAACTATCGCCTGGGCGGATGGCATGTGGGAGCTACGGCTTTCTTTACCTCTTTCTCTCGTCCGCTGAAGCCTACTAAGTCGCAACTCTATAAGCGATTTGCTCCCGAAGGCGACAACTTCTGGAACGCCAGCATCGATTATGGTTATATATCCCATCGCTGGAACATAGCAGGCGAGACAGCCACGGGCTATTGCGGTGCCATCGCTACGCTCCATTCTGTATCTTATCTCTTTTCAGATAAGTTTTCCTTACTAGGTTTACATCGTTTTTATTCAGCCCGATATTATTCCCTTTTCAGTAATGCTTTTGCCGAAGGCAGTGATGTGCAAGATGAGAATGGCGTGTATTTAGGCTTCAATTGGATGCCAGCTCGGCGTTGGAGCATATTTGCCTATAGTGATTTTGCTCATTTTGCCTGGCCCAAGTATCAGACCAAGATGAGCACCCAGAGTTGGGACAGTCAGGTGAACATTCTCTATCAGCCCTCTCGATACTATACCCTGGGGGCGCGACTTCGCTACAAGGAGCGGGCTGGCACTCGCACGGATCGTTGCCGATGCTATGTCAGTATGCAGAGGAAGAACTGGAATGCTCGCACCAGTCTAGACTATGTGATGAGCCAGAAGGAGGAGCGCAGCCAGGGATATATGGTGAGTGAGAACTTGGGCTATCAGTGGCGATGGTTGAGGCTGGCTGGTAGCTTGGGTTATTTCCATACCTCTGATTATGAAAGCCGCATCTTTGTTTATGAGCCGGGATTGCTCTATCAGATGAGTTTTGGCAATTATTATGGCGAGGGTATGCGCTATGCCTTGGTGGCTCGTTCGGAGATAGGACGTCATCTGCTCTTGATAACCAAGCTGGGTATCACTGATTATTTCGACCGCGACCACATCTCATCGGGCTATCAAGAAATAGTCGGTTCTTCGCAAACAGATCTGGAGATACAACTGAAATGGAAGTGGTAGCGAAAAATAGTGGCTCACATATTTGGATAATACAAAAAAAGAGATTAACTTTGCAAACCATAAGCTAATAAGTAAGTAATGATGCGAATGAAGCAATCGATAAAGTAAAAGTGCAAACATGAAGATATTGATCGTAATCCCTTGTTATAACGAGGAAGAGGTGTTGCCAAAGACTCTTGATGTCTTGGGCAATCTGACAAAGAAGATAAAGCAGGAGACGGATGCCGACACCGGATTGCTCTTGGTGGATGATGGTAGTCGTGACCATACTTGGCAGATGATTGCAGAGGCTGCCAAGCTGCATAGCTATGTGCATGGCATCAAGCTATCGCACAACCGTGGACATCAGAATGCGCTCTGGGCAGGCATGGAGGCAGCGATAGACCATTGCGATGCGATGGTGAGCATAGATGCCGACTTGCAGGATGATGAGAATGTCATCGTGGATATGGTGCGCCAAGTGCAGGAAGGCAAGGACATCATCTATGGTGTGCGCAAGGAGCGCAAGACGGATACCTTCTTCAAGCGATTCACGGCACAGGCTTTCTATAAGTTGATGCGCAGCGTGGACAAGGAGGTGGTATACAATCATGCCGACTTCCGCATGATGACCAATCGCACCCTGAAGGCACTGATGCAATATCCTGAGCGCAATCTCTTCTTGCGTGCCATCGTTCGACAGTTGGGCTTCCGTGAGGGCTTTGTCTATTATGACCGTAAGGCTCGCGAGGCGGGCGAGAGCAAGTATCCGCTCACCAAGATGCTCAGCTTTAGCATAGATGGTATCACCTCATTCTCCGTAGCTCCCTTGAAGTTTATCACCTTCATGGGTTTGGCGATGACGTTGGTTGCCGTAGCGATGATTATCTTTGCCTTGGTAGAGCATTTCCAGGGCAATACCATCCATGGTTGGACTTCCATGCTCGTGTCCCTTTGGTTCATCGGTGGCATCATTACCACGGGTGTGGGCATCACGGGCGTATACATCGGCAAGATATATACCGAGGTGAAGCGTCGCCCTAGATACTTTATAGAAGAAAGAGTATGATATCTTCGAAGGACGAATATAATAAAGAATGCGGCGGTTGTCAGAAGGCTTTTCTTGACAACCGCCGCATTCTTTTTTTGTTTATTTATGGAAGCGGTAGAAGCCTACTGGCTTGTGCCATTCTACCGTTTTCTCTACTTCCCAAACTTTTTGGAATACATAGACCTTGCCCAGTTTCTTCTGGAAGTCCGGCATGTCTTCCTCTGGTATCATCAGTACGCCATCGCTTGGCATCACCTTGTCAAACTGCTGTATCTTGTCGCCCAGATAGAAGTTGAGGCTGAAGAAGTGGAGCATATCCACCGACATATATGAATAGAGCTTGTTGGTATCAAACTTCTTCTCTATCACAGGTGCCAGCTGCTTGTCTGCCTTGGTGTTGAGCACGGGAGGCTGCAAGCAAGAGTCGAGCATCAGGAAGAGACTCACCACGGTGAACAGGGTGGAGGAGGTGATGTCCCAGGCTTCCTTCTTTCTTAACGCCCTGAAGATATAGTATACACCGAAGAGGGTGAGTACGATAAAGATGCTCTTAGGCATGAGCATGTCGTAGTCTCTCAGTGCATGGAGCATGACGATATTGTCGGCGGCATGCTTGCCATGGAAGATGCTGTCGGGCACCCATCCCCATTTCACGGCTAGCAGGGCTATGTTGAGGATAAGCGTGAGTATGGCTATCACCCAGGCATATACCTTGAGTGCGCCCATCTTCTCTCTCATCATCCATACGATGTATTCGGCTATGAGATAAGCCATGAATGGATAGCAAGGCAGCAAGTAGACGCTGCGCTTGCTCTTAGGGATGCAATAGAAGAAGAGCACCAGCAGGAAGGCAAGCCAGGTGAACACCTGCAGTGGGGTAGCCTTCTTGATGTTCTCCATCAACTGGCTCTTGCCAAATTTCTTCCAAGGCAAGATGAAGAGCGAGAACAATAATAATAAGGTATAAGGCAGCCAACCCGTGATGAGGGTGAGCAGATTGTACCAAGCAGGGTTCTCGTGCGATTCATACGCCATCTTGCCCATGAATCGGTCTATGTTCTCTTCCTTGACCAGACGCAGGAACTCATCGCCTCCCTGCAGATAAGCGGTATAATACCAACATAGAGGAATGATGAGCGACAATACGGCTGTAACAGCCATGCGCCATACGATGCCCCAGAAGTTCTCTCGCTGGGTGAGCATGAACACGCCCATCACAAAGCAAGGCAGGATGATGCCCACGGGACCCTTGGTCAGCGTGGCGCCACTCATGCAGAGGATGGCGAGCCAAGGCAACTGGTGCTTGCCCCTCTCCCACCAGCGATACAGCAGATACATGGCGCCCACCATGAAGGCGGTATTCACCATATCCACACGGCAGTTGACACCCGCACGATGCACCTCGAAGGCTGTGAGGGTGAGGATGGCTGTGATGAGGCTAGTCCTTACGTCCTCGCGCTTGGCATAGAAGGCAAAACCGCCCATCACCATCAATATCAGGGAGATGGCAGACGGCAGACGAGAGGTAAACTCATTGACATGCCCCATGAGCAGGCTGAAGAAGGCGATGCACCAATGGAAGAAAGGTGGCTTATAGGGGATGTCGCCTCCATTGTTGATAGGCAATATCCAGTTGCCATGCTCCAGCATGGTGTAGGCTACCACAGCCTCGCGTGGCTCGCCCTTGGTATTGAAGTCGGTGAGTCCCAGGAATGGTATCAGCATCACGATACTCAGGAGGGTGATGCACCAGAATACTTTCTTATATTTATTGTCCATATTGCTTGTATAGTTTTCTTTTTGGCTGCAAAGTTACATATAAAAATTGTATAATTACTGAAGATTAAGATAAATCAACCTTTTTATTGCTTTATTTTAGGATATAATTGTTAACTTTGCACTCGATTTTTAATGTATTGGATAAAATGAAACGATATTTTAGAGCTTTGGGTTATCTCCTCTCAGTGCATGTATTGGCACTGGTGGTGATGAGTTTGTTCAGGTTGGTGGAGTATATGTCGCTCCATGGCATGATAGTAGACCAGCAGGCTAGTCGCTTGATGGCTTTCGTCAAGGGTGTGTGGTTCGACAATGTCATAGCTTGTTATGTCTCCGTGCTTCCTATGGCAGTACTCCTGATAGCCTTGAGCTTAGGGTGGTGTCATCGTCGGTTATTGCGAGGCATCAGCATTTGGTATGCTGTGTGGTTTGCCATCGCCTTTATGCCTTCGGCAGCCAATACGCCTTATTTCCAGTATTTCTTCAAGAATATCAACTCCAGCATCTTTGGGTGGTTTGGCTATGTATCCACCACATCGGGCATGCTCTTACAGGAATCTTCCTATTGGCTATACATCGCCTTATACTTTGTCCTGACGGGGGCTTTCGTCTATGCGCTTGTTCGTTTGCGCCGTCGTTTTGCCCCTTCGCTTTGCGAGAGAAGTGAGGGCTTGCGCCCATTGCCAGTGGCTGAGCGATTGGTGATGACATTGGCAGTCATCGGCTTGTGCCTCTTTGGCATCCGTGGCAGAATGGGTTATAATCCCATCAAGGTGAGCCAGTCTTACTATTGCGAGGATTCCTTCCTCAATCAGCTGGGCATCAATCCTGCCTTCAATCTGCTTACCTCTGCACTCGATGATATGCGCAAGGAGAACAAGGAACTGCATCTGATGCCATACGCTGAGGCTATCTCCAATACGCGCCAATGGCTTGGTTTGGAGGGACAGGTAGACAGTCTGAACATTCTGAAGCGAGAGGTGGTGAATGATTCTACTGTGAAGAGTGTGGGCAATAAAGTGGCTTTATCCAAGGGTAATCACCCTAACGTGGTGGTGATATTGATGGAGTCGATGTCGGCCAGTCTGCTGGGCACCTTTGGCAATCAGCAGCCACTCACTCCTACGCTCGATTCGCTCTATCTTCATTCCCTTGCCTTTACCCACTTCTATAGTGCCGGCATCCATACCAATCATGGCATGACGGCTACGCTCTATAGCTTCCCAGCCCTGATGTTTCGCAATTTGATGAAGGGCACGGTCACCCCTCGTCGCAAGGGTATCGCCACAGTGTTGAAGCAGTATGGCTATGAGAATATGTTCTTTATGACTCACGAGGCGCAGTATGACAACATGAAGGCATTCTTCTCTACCAATGGCTATGACGACATCTACTCGCAGGAGAATTATCCTAAGAGCGAGGTGGTGAACAGCTTTGGAGTGAGCGATCATTTTGAGATGAACTATGCCCTCAATACCATCAATCAGAAGGCGAAGAAAGGCAAACCTTTTATGGCTACCATTCTCACTGTGAGCAATCATCCGCCATACGTGATACCTGATTTCTTCAAGCCAAAGACTAAGGAGAAAGAGACGCAGATAGTGGAATATGCCGACTGGGCGATAGGCGACTTCTTGAAGAAGGCAAGCCGAGAGCCTTGGTATAAGAACACTATCTTCGTGATTCAGGCAGACCATGGCAAACTGGTGGGACAGAGCGAGGGCGAACTGCCTCAGTCATATAATCACATACCGCTCATCATCTTTGGTCCGGGCGTTCCACAGCAGCAGTATGTTGGACTGGGCATGCAGGTAGACGTGATGCCTACGCTCTTGGGGCTGATGCATCTCAACTATGAGTATGAGGGCTTTGGCGTAGACTTGCTCAAGCAGCAACGTCCTATGGTGTTCTATTCTGCCGACAATCAGATAGTGGCTCGCGATGCTAAGCGTTGCTATATCTACAATCCGTCGATGCATCGCAGTTTCTGCTATGATGTGCAGCCCGATGGCGAGTTGAAGGAATCGAAACAAGAGGCTAAGTTCCGAGATTTGCGCAATTATGTCTTCTCCAATATTCAGGCGGCTGAGTATATAGAGCGCCGACAGCATTGAATGATAAATGGCTGATGCTAATCCCTAGCATCAGCCATTTGTATTTTAATGTTTGATTATCTTGTCGTATCTGATTAGGAGATCTGAGATGCGATGAGCCTTGGTTAATCGCTCTATCTCTTGGCTTGGCACCGATGCCGATGTCTCCACGTTCATATTGTCTGAGCCCACGGCGGCAGGATATTTCTTTGGGTCAAGAATGCTCTGTCCCATGCCCTTCCACTCGTAGCGGTCCAGATGCATCATGTTGAGGATGGTAGGATATTGATCTATCTGTCCCATCACCTTATTATATATACCCCCCACAGGAGCATTGACCACGATGAATGGCGTAAACTGCTTGTCGCTCACGATGCCCTTGGCGGCTGGCGAAGCACAGATAGGCTTGCGGTCGGCTGCAAGACCCTCGTGGTCGCCGATGAGCACTATCATCATGTCCTTGTAGTCTGGTCGGCTCTTCAGATAGCGGAGCAGGATGCCCAGTCCGTGGTCGGTATAATTGGCCATGGTCATGAAGTCGCGCATCTTCTCGGGATAATCGCCCTTGAAGTGGATGCGCTTCAGATGGTCGGGCAGGATAAATGGGTTGTGCCCGGAGTAGGTAACTATCTGCAGGTAGTTGCTTTCGCCTGGCTTCATGATGCTGCCCGTCTTCAGCTTAGCCACTATTTGCTTCATGAAGGAAACGTCGCCCAGCTTCTTTCGGCTACCCACTTTCTCGTCGTTTTTCCAGCTGTCGTTGAAGAACATCTGCTGTATGCCGAAGTCTTCTGCCACCACCGATTGGTTCCAGGTGATAGGCTTGTCCACCGTCATCAGGTAAGATTTCAGCTCTGGGTGCTCTTCCTTCATTGCCTTACAGAGTGAAGGATAGTGGGTGTAAGGAAACTGCATGGCATAGCAACCACTCATCAGTGGCAGGATGCCGGCATTTACCAAGAGCTGACCATCGATGCTTCTGCCGCCCTTCACCTGAGTGAGCACGTGGGGGGCATAGAGCGTATGGCTATCGGCAATGGCAGCATTGAGGTTAGGAGTGATTTCCTTGCCCTCCACCTTTCTGTTGATAACCCAACTCTCCAATGATTCGCAGAAGATGACCACCAGAGTCTTCTTCCTAGCTATGCTATCTGGCAGTGGCTGATAGGCGGGCTGCTGGCTCTTCCATGCTGCTATCTCTGTCTTCATCTGAGGGGTGAAGACGGATTTCTGCTCAGTGGCTTCGTGCAGCAAATTGCCAAAGATGGTATACATAGGCACCTTGCAGGTGTACATGTTGGCGCTATCTAGCTGATTGAAAGCCTTCTCCCATCCACCCCTCAGGGCAAAGAGTCCCGAAGAAAGAAGCAGAGCCACGAGCAGGGTGCAGAGGTATTGCTTGAGCCGCAGTCTATAGCTAGCTTGGGATGTCTGGGCTATTGACGCCTTTCCAGCCTGCTGTTTTTTCACCTTATTATATATATATAGGATGCTGGCGATGGTGGATAGCGGCAGCAAGATGTCGATGAGTCGCATGGAGTCTATGACGCTGGCGGTGAAGTCGCTCAGGTTGCCTGCCAGCAGATAGCTCTCCAGGGGGATTGCCGAATTGTAGGTGCGGCTATACATCAGATTGCTTATCAGCAGTCCGTCCACGATGAAGAGCAGCAGATACTCCGTCCATTTCTTGCCCGTGAGCATCAGGGGCAGGAGCAGGATGAGTGCTACCAAGATAGAGTTGACATACACCTCGGGCAGCGAGAACGAGGTGAAGGTGGTCTGTAGGCACCAGATGATGTCAAACAATATGAGTTTTCCGAAGGCGCAAGCCCAGAGGGTTGTCGTCTCTCTGTTCCACAGCGTAGGTGGGAATAGTCTATGAATAATCTGTTTCATGGGTGCAAAATTATAAAATAAGCACGAAAGTGGCTATAAATGAGCTGATTATTTATGAAACTTTATCATAATGAGAAAAAATAAAAAAAATATATGGGACAAATTGAATTTGTCCCATGTTTTTTTCTCACACCTTATTTTTTTCAGCAAGAAATGCTGGAAGTTGCTCTTCATAAAGCTATGAGTCTTGGGAAAGAAAACTATGAGTTACTCTTTGAAAAACTATGAGTTAGATTAATTAACATAATTTCTCTAGAACTTAACTCCGTTTAACTTGATATTGCAGGCCAAAATTTGGTGGTTTCAAAAATATTTTGTATATTTGCCGCCGAAATAACCACATCATTAATTAATCATAAAAAAACTAAAGTAAACATGGAGACATTTAACAATTTGGAAGTAAGTAATTTGATGGCTTCTAGGGCTAGTGCAAGTCGTTCGACCACAGCTTGGTGAGCCGTGATTACATCACCGCCACCAGTGGATTGGCTAAGGCTCAGGTCAACTTCACGGGATGCTGCACCCCCAACATCTTCCAGAAGTTCTTCTCTGACGACAACATCGAGGATGGCGCATCTTCTCGCATGATGCTAGCCAAGATGCCCGATACCTCCTTCGCCCCTCTCACTCAGCGCCACGGTTACACTGACGAGGAGAAAGAGAACATCCAGAAGGCAGTGCGACTCCTAGAGACCAGCCATGGAGTGGTGGATATGCCCCAGATGCGTGAGGAATTCTGCGATTGGCTGGAGGCTAAGCGCCAGCTCGCCCTTGCCGTGGCAGACTATGTGCTAGCCATGCAGATGGAGATGTTCGGTCAGCGCTTGGATCGCCAGCAGAAGGATGATGGCATCGCTCATCTGTCTAAATCTGATGACTAATATCTTCATTGTTGTAATATGAGTCGTGTTTGCAATCTGGCAGCAAAGGTAGCTAAAAATCACAAGATAAGCAATGTTTTCCCTCTTTTTATTGCATTGTTCCAATATTTTTCGTAAATTTGCAAAGTCAGATAAGCTTAGAACAAGAAAATGAAGAAAAAAATAAAGATAAATCCACGATATAGCCAGTTGGGCAGTTTCATCGAACGCTTACCGGAAGTGTTCGAGCAGGAAGGGAATGTCGTGTTCCGAGGCAGGAATGTGATCAAGAGCTTCTTGGTGCCTATGAGCGAGGGAGACATGACCGTTGTCGTGAAGCGATATAAGCGCCCTAACATCTTCCAGAAGATAGGCTACAGCTTCTTCCGCTCCACCAAGGCTTGCCGTGCCTATGAGAATGCGCTGGAATTGCAGCGCAGAGGATTTGCTACTCCGGAGCCTTACGGCTATATCGAACTGCGAGAGAAGGGACTCATAGACTATTGCTACTTCATATCAGCTGTGGATGACAGTCACCCTATCTCCGAACAACTCAATGACATCGAGGAGTTTAACCACGCCTTGGCAGCTGACTATGCCCGCTTCGTGGCACAGCTTCACCAGCAGGGCATCATCGACATCGACTTGAATAGTGGCAATGTCTTGTATCAACTTCAAGCCGATGGCAGCTATACATTCTCGCTCATCGACATCAACCGCATGGACTTCTATACCGGCTATCCACTGCTGGCTGAGTGTATGGAGAACCTGACGAGATTCACGGGCAGAATGGATGTCTTCGAATACGTGGCTCGCGAATACGTCAAGGCTCGCGGAATGGGTGAGGACATGGTGCAGCGATTCGTGGACGCCAAGATAGTACATGACCGCAACTGGAAGCGCCGCAAGGCCATCACCCATCCATTCAAGCGATAACTTATTTGCCTTCGATAAACGTCATGCCGCCAGGACCTACCTCCTCACGGCATCGCTTCAGAAGCTCGTAAGGCGACTCGTCTGGGTCGTCGTATGGCAAAGCCACAACCGTCTTCTTGTCATAATAGTTGGCCATGCCACGGTTTATCCAGTAGCCAGGATAGATGGTGATGTCATGATAGGCATCGGATGGCATCTTCACGGTGAGTGGTTGCAGCACCAGATTGTCTGCCTTGCTCTTCAGAATGTAAGCTTCTCGCTGCTTCACCTGTTGGTCCAGCTTCTGTACCAATCCCTTTCTGAGCAGGGTAAAGGTACGATTGGTGCTAGTAGGCTTGGCAGTGATAGACAGCACGAGCACCAGACAATAGTAAGCTGGGGCCCATTTCAGATACTTGGCATACTTCTGCTTGATGGCATGGATGAGATTCATCAGAGCCACGCTCACAGGTTCTTGGGCCACGGCATTGCGCTGCAAGGCACCAGAGAGATAGTAGATATTGAAGCAAACCATCCACAGATGTACGTAGAAGTATACATTGAGCACTCTGTTGGCACCCTTTGATCCCATGGCATAACTATTAGGGAAGGCGAATGCACTATAGAGCAAGAACGATACCAGGAGGCATATCCATGGATGAGAAAACTTAAATCGAGATGCCTTTGCCATGCGTGCCAATACTGGAGCCAATATCGTAAGCAACAATATCTCCATGATACCGATGGCGTCAGCCAAGAATTCCACGCTCTTGCCTATCGCCATAAAGAAGGCAGCTACCACATTGGGATGGCTCGTTACCGTGGCTTGGCGCACGGCATTGCCCGGTGCAAACACGCTGAAAGCGAATGCCCCCCCATAGATGAGAAGGAGGAAGATAGGGAAAACTGGCCACTTCTTGCGCTCCAACTTCATCCAGATAATGGCTGCGAAGAGAATGGCAGGCATGCCAAGTCCCGTAACAAAGTTGCCACCAGCTATGAAGATGGCGAGTGCTATCGAGATGATAGCCATAATTATCTTGGCGAAGACGGAATGTGACAAGTGGTATGCTATAAGCAGGGAGGCAAGAAACAGGGAGATACTATAATATAAGGTATAGTACATCGCACCATTATACCAGAAAAACGCATCATAGTAAGACCACAGAAACTGGATGGTCATCAGCACGAAGAGCGTAGATACAAAGGCATATTCCATCTTGCCCACGTGCAGCAATCTCCTCATTACCATATATCCCAAGGTATAGGTAGAGGCGATGAGGCAGCCTAACAGCAGAATGGGCACTAGCCAATACTTGCCAAAGATGCCCGGTTGCATCGCCATCAGGAAGCAGGCTGAATACGTGCCCTGCCAAGAATGATAGATGCGCATGGACTCTCCCCAGGCTGCCTGAATGCAGGCTGCGAGAGAATGGGTGGCATTCCACGCCTTGTAAACGGGAGCTCCAAATACGTAGTCATCAGCGAATTGGTGCAGGTAAGGACCCATTGCCATCAGCGGAATGATAGACAAGATTAGAATACAAATAGCCATGATCGTCTGGCTCTTCAATAGTTTCTGATTCATCGTGTATCTTATGTTTTACATTTTTGTTACATATTAATAACTCTTTTTCCTCCATCTTCTTGCATTGCTGCTTGTTAAAATATAATAAAACAAATACTTTTTATGGGGCTTATACGCAAGGTTCTCGTTATATATATGTTTTAAAGACAGAAAACGATAATAAAAGTTGAGATATGCAAGTTACATTGATGATTATTACGTATAATTGGCCCGAGGCATTGAAGAGGGTGCTGGATAGCGCTCTCCATCAGACTATGCTGCCTAGCGAGATAGTGATAGGCGATGACGGCTCTACGGATAAGACCCGACAACTCATAGAGAGTTACGCCCAGTCATCGCCCGTGCCTATCGTGCATGTATGGCAAGAGGACAAGGGATTCCGCCGAACCTCTATCCTCAATAAAGCCATAGCCCGAGCCAAGGGCGACTATATCATTCAGGTAGATGGCGATGTCATCTTGGATTCTCATTTCATTGCCGACCATGTGGATGTGGCGCAGAAGGGCTGTTTCGTATGTGGAAGCCGAGTCAAGTTGGCAGCTCCTATCTCGCAGCGATTGCTACAAGATGAGGAGGCTAGGCTGTCTTTGCATCAGATGCCCCTCTCATCGGTAGCCAATAGCTTTCGCTCCAGTTGGCTTCGTCATTATCTAGCCTTTCGCTATGCTCGCCGCATCAACCATCTCAGAGGTTGCAACATGGCTTACTGGAAGGCAGATGCCATCCGGGTGAACGGCTATAATGAAGACCTGCAGCAATGGGGACATGAGGATGGCGAGTTTGCCTATCGCCTACATTTCGCTGGCATCAGGAAGAAGGCACTCAAGATGGGTGGCATCATGTATCATCTGCACCATCCAGAAGCTTCCAAAAACAATGAAGAGTATCACAATCAGGTGTTGCAGCAAGTGATAGCAGAGCAGCGAGATAGATGTGATAATGGAATAGTGAAGTATTTATAAGATATATTTTTGTACGGAAAGATATGAACTGTAATAACGAGGACAAGATTTCGGTAGTCATTAATACTTATAATGCAGCCCAGCATCTGGATGAGGTGCTAGAGGCTGTAAAGGACTTTGATGAGATTGTGGTTTGCGATATGGATAGCCAGGATGACACCTTGGCTATAGCCCAGCGTCATGGTTGCAAGATAGTGCATTTTCCGCGAAAGGACTTTTCTATCTGCGAGCCAGCTAGGCAGACTGCCATCGATGCCGCTACCTCTAAGTGGATACTCGTGGTAGATGCCGATGAGGTGGTATCGCCCGAATTGCACGATTATCTGTATGGACTCATCCGCGAACAGGGAGCCCCTCAGGGATTGTATATCCCAAGAAAGAGTTACTTCATGGGCAAGTTTATGCATTGTTTCTATCCCGATTATCAGTTGCGCTTCTTTATCAAGCAGGGTACCTATTGGCCTCCTATCATCCATGCCGATCCATCAATAGAAGGCAAGGTGGAGAAAATTCCTGCCGAGAGGAAAGACTTGGCGCTCAATCATCTAGCCGATGGCAGCGTGCAGTGTCGCATCGGCAAGATCAATCAATATACCGAGAACGAGGTGGAGAAGAAAAAGAACAAGCATTATGGTACGCTGGCATTGTTTTATCGCCCATTGGTTCGCTTCTTCAGGGCATACGTGCAGAAGGGTGGATTCCGAGACGGCAGGGCTGGATTGATTTGTGCCTGTTATGAGGGTATCTACCAGTTTGCAGCCGTAAGCAAGTTGATGGAGCATAGGAGAAATTATATGTAAATATCACATTTCCTTTCTTTTTATTGCTCTATTTCGATTTTTTTTCGTACATTTGCACACTAGGAGACAATAAGATAACTCTGCAAAAGAATTAATGACAATCGTAGTGTGATATAAAATATGTACAAAGTTAAGCTTACACCATACAGAGCCTCGCTAGGCACCATCATGCATCGACAGACCAAGGACGACTCTTTGGTTTCGCTAGATGGACGATATAAGTTTTATATTGATGAGGACATAGAGGATCCAGATTTCTGGGTGGTACAGGGAAAGGGATTGAGACAGGCTGCCTCTTGCCATGTGGCACCTGAAAATACCATCATGCTCACTACTGAGCCACGTTCCATCTTAGTCTATCCTAAGAACTATCTGAAGCAGTTTGGTATGGTATGTACTTGCCAGGAGAAGACCAAGCATCCCAACGTGCATTTTGGACCAGCCATCTTGCCATGGTTTGTAGGCTACACAGAAGACAAGAACGGTCATTGTGAATATACGAAGGATTACAATGCCTTCAAGACCGGCAAACCAGCCAAGAAGGAGAAACTCATCTCGGTGATAACTAGTAACAAGGCTTTTACCAGCGGGCATATCAAGCGCATCAAGTTTGTGGAGCGTTTGAAGGAGTATTATGGCGATAAGCTAGATGTCTTTGGTCGTGGCTTCCAGGACTTTGACGATAAGTGGGATGTGTTGGCTCCCTACAAGTATCACATCGTGATAGAGAATTCTTCGCAAGATTATTATTGGACAGAGAAGCTTTCTGATTCATACCTCTGCGATGCTTATCCGCTCTATTATGGTTGCACCAATGTGGAAGATTATTTCCCTAAGGATAGTCTGACTCGAATAGACATCAATGACTTCGACAAGACCATTGCCATCATAGACAAGGTCATAGCCGAGGATACCTTTGAGAAATCTCAGGCAGCCATAGCCGAGAGCAAGCGCTTGGTTTTGGACAAGTACAATATGTTCGAATACATAGCCTCTCTCTGCGATACACTGAATCCTAATGCCGAAAAGCAAGAGGTAACGCTAGAGCCATGCCATTCATCCGAGGACATCCACAACTTTTGGAATTATACCGTGATGCGTGGTCTCTTCAAACTCAAGATGAAGCTCATCAATCTGTTTTGTGGTAATAACTTAATGAAGAAATAGCATAAAAGCTCAATGATTCTCAGATTGGAGTCATTGAGCTTTTATGCTATTATATCATCACCATATCCTTTCTCTCTTCGAAGTCGGAGATGATCTGGATGATTTCTTTAGAGATGTTATCGCTTACGTAAGAGAAGTCCTTGCCGGTGCGGATGGCTTTGAGGAAGGAGAGAAGCTCGTAGCGCAGACCTTCGCCATCTAGTTGGTAGAAGTAACGCTTGTTGTTCTGAGGGTTCTCGTATCTTACCTCAAAGTAATCTGTCTTCCACCATGGGGCTGGCACGTAGATGTAGCCCTTGGTGCCCGAGATGATGAGCTCGCCTTCCGACTTTACTCCTTGTCCCACTTTGAGTGAGGCTACAGCATGCGGATAGAGGAGGCTAATCTTGGTAAAGGCATCATAGCGCTTGGACTTGTCGAGGAAGTGGGTGGCTATCTGCTTGCTCACATAGTCGGTGCCCAAGAGTTGGAAGATGGGCAGGAGGGCGGTTGGTCCCCAGGCGCAGATGCTGTTCCACTCGTAGAGGCTCTTCTTGGAGTCTTGCGTAGGGTCGAAGTCTACTAGACTGGTACAAGTGGCATCCACCGACATGATGTCGCCGATGATGCCGCCCTTCGCAAGGAGCAATAGACGATAATATGCCACGGAATAGGCTGTCTTGATGCCATCCATCAATACCACGTTCTGAGCCTTGGCTATCTGCTTCAGCTTTTCCCATTCACCCACATTCATGGTGATAGGCGATTCGCACAATACGTGTTTGCCTTGCTCTAGTGCTTCCTTGATTTGGGCATAATGTTTCTCTGGGGCAGAGATGACGTAGAGGGCATCGCTCTGCTTGAGCAAGTCTTGATAAGAAGAGGCTTTCTTGTCCTCGGCTTTCAATGTGGCTGATAGATACTTGTCGTTGAGGCTGAACACCTTGCCAGCCTCCAATCCATTGACATATTGGCTTTCCCGCTCTATCTTGTTGAGGATAGGCGATTCGCCCACCAAGCCCAGTCGCACTGCCTGCTGCTCGCTACGTATCTCGGTGCTGGAGATGCCGCTGGTGCGGTCTAGGTATACCACCTTGCAGTAGGCATTGAGATAATCAAACTTGCCCTTCCAGTCGGAACCTACGGTAAAGATATCTACATCATATCGCTTGATGTCATCTATCTTCTGTCCCTCGTATTCCTCTATGATGATTTCATCGGCTATGCCCGTGGCTCTCACTGCCTCGATGCGCTCCATGAGCGATTGCTGTACATTGATCTTGCCTCGCTCACGGTCGAAGGTATCTGAGGTTACGCCCACGATGAGGTAATCGCCCAGAGCCTTGGCGCGCTCCAGGAGACGTATGTGACCATAATGCAAGAGGTCGTAGGTGCCGTATGTGATGACTTTTACCATAGTTCTTCTTTCTATATGAGGTTGAGCCTATACCTTATTATATATTATAACAATCCCTTGGCGTGCATATCCTTGAGGGCATCCACTAGGGTTGCGTTGTCTTCTGGAGTCAGGTTGCCCAGATGTCCCACGCGGAACACCTTCTCTGCCATGTCTCCTCCGTTAGGGCATACCCAGATGCCATACTCATCCTTCAGTTTGAGGAAGATATCATAGGCTGAGGCATGCAGTGGATGGAGTGGGGTAACGGCGTTCGACATCGACTGAGACACGATGGTGAATGGCAGGTCCTTGATCTTGCTTCTGAAGTCTTCGGCAAGCATCTTCATGCGCTGGTTCTCGCTTTCCACACCGCCATTGCGCTCTATCTCCTTCAGACGGGCATGAATCTGTAGTAAGGTTCCTACGGCTGGGGTGAAAGGAGTCTGTCCACGCTCACCGTTCTTCAAGGCATCCTTCAGGTCGAAATACATCGACTTAACCTTGTTTGCCTCTACTCGCTTGATTGCCTCTGCATCGAGGATGATGACAGAGATGCCTGGAGGACACGCCAGTGCCTTCTGTGAGCCCGTAATCATTACGTTCACGCCGAGTTCCTTCATATTGAATGGGTCAGCGAGGAAAGAACTGATGGAGTCTACGGCCAGGAAGATATGATTGCGATGACAGAAGTCGCTAATCATCTTTATGTCATAGAGCACACCGGTGGATGTCTCGTGCAGATTGACTAGAAATCCTGTGTAGCCTTGATTCTCGTATGGTTTGAGGTCTTCGGCTGTGAGGGGAGTGCCCATCTGGAGCTTGATTTCGGTATGAGGTATGTCGTGTATCTCACACAGTTGCACAAAGCGATGACCAAAGCTACCGCCATTTACCACCAGTACCTTGTCGGCAGCAGTAAAGGTGTTCATCACCACAGCCTCCATGGATGCGGTGCCCGAACCCGTGATAAATACCACACGGGCATCAGCTGGAGCCTTGGCAAACTTCTTCATGAGTCGTTCGTTCTCCTTCATCGTCTCGGAAAACTCGGCTGTTCTGAAATATGGTACCTGCTCAGCACCGATGGCTCTTACCTCATCGCTTGCCATCACAGGACCTACTGTAAAGTTTATCATACCTTATTATATATATATTAATGTCTTTTGATTCTACCAAATGTTTTGATGCTGGTGTATTTGCGCCACAGATTCAGATGACGCTTGCTTGGCACACCATGGCGGCGGATGTAATCCTCTGCTCCGTCGAGCATTCGCTGGCATACGTTGCCATCTAGATAAGGATCGTAATTGTCTACTATCCACTGGCGCTTGGCTATAGCCTCTGGGTCGTGGAGGGCATGGTCGTATGCGGCTATCAGCTGGGAGGCATCGGTGATGTTCTCCCAATAGATATCCTTGGAGATAGTGCCCAGCGTGATGACGGGACGGGAGAGCAACAGGAACTCGTAGATGGTAGAGGAGGTATCGCTAATCAGGGTGTCTGCCATCAGCTGATACTTGGTTACGTTCTCGCCCTTGTCGATGAAGATGACATCTTCCTTGTCCTCTGCCCATTTGCGATATTCATCTACCCATTCTTGTCGGGTGAGTGGGTGGAATTTCATCAGTACCAAGGCGTTTCTCTCCTTAGCCAACTTGCCCAGTTCTTCCTTCAGATAAGGCAGGGAGGTGAGTTTGGGCGAGAAGGTTGGGGCATAGAGGATAATGGTCTGCTTGCCACTCTTCTGGAGCAGTTCTTCTCTCTCGGCGTCATACTTATGGAGATTGGCCTTGATCCAGTCTTGCTTAGGCCATCCTGTCTCCAATACCTCGAAGTCGCCATATTTCTTGGCGAGTGATTGGAAGTGGGAGGTGAAGTAAGGACCCTGGGTAAAATAGGTGTCGAAGTAGCGACGGATAATCCAGTGGTCTTTCTTCTCTGCGGCATAGCCGTGGAATACCTGTATCTTGACGCCTGGCAGATAGTAAGGCACAATGTTGCCTGGCACATAGATAGCTTCTGGCTGGAAGTTGTATACTTCCTGTATGGAACCAGTCCACTTCACCTGGTCGGCATAAGGGAACTTATCTATCTTGGGCTGGTGGATATACCATAATATCTCGTGTGGCAAATGCTGGTTTGTCACATGTTCTTGTATCGGGTTGAGTATGTCGATGGCATACTTGTTTTCACAAAAAAGAACGATTCTCATAAATCTATATATCTTCTGAATAGCAAGCCTCGCTGATGTGGAGGCTATCTTTTTTAATTTCTAGGAATTACCTTGCCGTTTACGATTTCGTATCGCTTGTCAAATTCAGCCTTGGTTCTCTTCCATCGGTTGTGAGTCCACAGATAGTAAGGTGGATTCTGGCGGATGGTTTCTTCTAGCATCTGGAAGAAACGGCGGGTTATCTCATGCTCTGGGAGCGAGTTGGGATCACGGGTGATAAGCTTGTAAGTGGCGGTGTAGTAGCCTCGCTTCGGGCGGCTCATCTCTACATAGAACACGGCATCGTTCATCTTCCTCATGATTCGCTCACCTCCCGTAAACACTGGAGTCTCGGGGTGGTTGAGGAATGGAAGCCACAGATGTATGTTCTCCCACTTAGGTCCCTGGTCGCTGATATAGCCAAAGATGCTCATGATACCTCGGCGCTTGTAATCCACGAGATAGCGGAGGATGTCTTTCTTGGGCACCACGATGCCATTTGCCTCGTGAGAGCGGATGCGCTTGAAGAGTTCGTCGAAGGTGTGATTGCGCAGCGGATGATAGATGAGTCCCATCATGCGAGTCTTGGGCAGCTCGATGCCCACGCAGGATAGCCATTCCCAGTTGCAGTAATGTCCCAGTATGGCTGCCACATTCTGCCCTTCTTGGAAGCATTGCTCCACCTGCTCGCTGTTGTATACCGAGAATCGCTTGCGCAACTCCTTGTCGCTGATGCTAAGCAGCTTGACTGCCTCGAAGAAGTAATCGCAAAACCAGTGGTAGAATTTCTTCTCGATGTCTCTGATCTCAGCCTCCGGTTTCTCGGGGAAGGCGGTGGACAGATTCTTACGCACAATGCCCCTGCGGTACTTGATGACGTGATACATCATGAAGTACTCAAAGTCGGCGAGGCAATATAGCGCCCAGAAGGGCAATAGCGATATTGCATAAAAGAATGCGTAAACAACCTTAACCATTATGCATTATTAATTCTTAATTATTAATTCTTGATTGACCTTATACCTGTTGCATGTCGTGGAGCTTCTTGTAGTATCCATCTTTCTCTATCAGCTCGTCGTGGGTACCACGCTCCACAATCCTGCCCTCATGCAGCACGCAGATTTCGTCGGCATGCTTGATGGTACTCAGTCGGTGGGCGACAGCCACGGTAGTACGGGTCTTCATCAGCTTCTCCAAGGCATCCTGCACCAGACGCTCGCTCTCGGTGTCAAGTGCCGATGTCGCCTCGTCGAGAATGAGGATAGGAGGATTCTTCAAGATGGCACGAGCTATGCTGACACGCTGACGCTGACCACCTGAGAGTCTGCCGCCACGATCACCGATGTTGGTATCGAAGCCATGCTCTGACTTGGTGATAAATTCGTAGGCATTGGCAATCTTCGCTGCATTGGCTATCTCTTCGTCTGTAGCATCGGTCTTACCAAAGCGTATGTTGTCCTTGAAGGAAGCATTGAAGAGGATAGCCTCCTGGTTTACATTACCTATCAACTGGCGGAGATCGTGTACGGCAAGGTCTTTCACATTGATGCCGTCGATGAGCACTTCGCCCTCCTGTACATCGTAGTAGCGAGGTATCAAGTCTACCATCGTACTCTTGCCGCTACCGCTCTGTCCTACCAAGGCTACGGTCTTGCCCTTTGGTATTACGAGGTTGATGTCCTTGAGCACGTATACCAACTCATCGGTCTTATTATCAGTATAGGCAAATGATACGTGGCGGAACTCTATCTGATGCTCAAAGCTACTGATGTGCTCTGGGTTCTCCTTGTCTTTAATCTCCACCTCAGCTTGCAGAATCTTGTCGATGCGCTCCATGCTGGCAAGTCCCTTAGGGATGTTGTAGCTAGCCTTGGAAAATTCCTTCAGCGGATTGATGATGCTATAGAGCATAACCAGATAGAAGATGATGGTAGGACCATCGATGCGGCCATAGTCCAATACCAAGATGCCACCAAACCACAATACGATGACGATGAGCACGGTGCCCAGGAACTCACTCATAGGGTGCGCCATCTGCTGGCGTATGTTGACAAGCATGATATTGTTGCGGTAGTCGCTGTTTACCTGGTCGAATCTTCCATTCATTTTATCCTCGGCACAGAAAGCCTTGATGATGCGCAGTCCGCTGAGTGTTTCTTCCACCATGCTCATGGTGTCGCTCCACAAAGCCTGCGCCGTGATGCTCTTTGCCTTCAGCTTTCTGCCCACGAATCCCATGAACCAGCCGAAAGGTGGCACAAAGAGAATGGTGAAGAGGGTGAGCTGCCAACTGATGAATATCAGCGTGCAGAAATAGAAGAGAATCAAGATTGGATTCTTGAAGAGCATGTCGAGAGATGACATGATGCTATTCTCCACCTCCTGCACATCACCGCTCATGCGGGCTATGATGTCGCCCTTGCGCTCCTCGCTGAAGAAACCCAGTGAGAGGGAAGTAATCTTCTGATAGAGCTGGTTGCGAATATCGCGCACGATGCCGGTGCGGATAGGGATGATGGTGGCAGAAGAGAGGAAGTAGGCTCCCGTCTTCAGGAAGGTCATGAATGCAAGGAACAAGCCGATGACCAAGAGGGCGGCTGATGCACTATGAGCCACGATAAACTCCTGGATGTAATAGTACATATTGTTGGTGGCTACCTCCTTGATGGTGCCCCAGTCGCCGTTCCACTGCATATAGTCGTTGGCACGAATACCACCGTCTACTTGGAACAGGATTTGCAGGATTGGTATCAAGGCTGCAAACGAGAATATGTTCAATATCGCAGAGAGGATATTGAACAGAACAGAGAGCCCTAGATACTTCTTGTATGGAGGGACAAATCGGCGTAAAACTTGCAAGAATTCCTTCATAGCTGCAAATATAGTGTTTTTAGAGAAAACCGCCAAATTTTTGGCGGTTTTTCTTTAGTTTTATTCTGAAATTTCTTCTCCGAAGAGGGTTGCTGAGGTAGAACCAGTGATGCGGACCTTCACAAACTCACCAATGTGGTGGTTGCCCTTGTCGATGACCACTGCCTTGTTTTGCTCGGTTCTGCCCATCATCTGCTCACGGCTTCGCTTGCTGAAGTTCTCGATCAGGATGGTGAATTCCTTGCCCTCGTCCTTCTTGTTTTGCTCGGCGCTCACCTCGGTTTGGAGCTTGATAAGCTCATTGAGGCGGGCTATCTTAGTCTCCTCTGGCACATTGTCTGGCAAGTGCTTGGCTGCATAAGTGCCTGGACGCTCTGAATACTTAAACATGAAGGCACTGTCGAAACCTACTTCCTTGACCAAGGAGAGAGTCAATTGATGGTCTTCCTCATCTTCGTTGTGATAACCCACGAAGATATCGGTGGTGATGCCGCAACCTGGGATGATGCGCTTGATGGCTGCTATCTTCTCCAAGTATTCCTCACGGGTATACTTGCGGTTCATCAACTTCAGTATCTTGTTGCTTCCGCTCTGTGCTGGGAAGTGGATATGGTTGCAGAGGTTGGGCTCATCGGCAATGGCGTGGAGGATGTCCTCGGTCATGTCCTCTGGGTTGGAGGTGGTGAAGCGAACGCGCATATCTGGCACTGCCTCGGCTACCATTCTCAGCAGCTGGGCGAAGGATACGCTGCCCTCCTCACGCTTGCCCGATGGTGAGAGACCATAGCTGTTTACATTCTGTCCGAGCAGGGTAACCTCCTTGAAACCACGGTCGTGTAAGTCGCGTACCTCTCTCAAGATGCTCTCTGCGTCACGACTGCGCTCTCTACCACGGGTATAAGGCACGATGCAGTAGTGGCAGAAGTTGTTGCAACCACGCATGATGCTCACGAATCCGCTCACACGGTTCACGCCGAGGCGCTGAGGCACGATGTCACGGTAAGTCTCCGTCTTGCTCAGTTCAATGTTCATGGCGTTGTTTCCATTCTCGCACTGGGCAATCATATCTGGCAGGTTCAGATAACTGTCTGGACCACAAACCAGGTTGGCATAGTGGTTTTGGATGAGGTCGTCCTTTACTCGCTCAGCCATACATCCCAATACACCGAGTATCACCTTTCTGCCCTTCTTCTGCTCAGCATGGAGGGTGTCGAGGCGATGGTAAATCTTGTTTTCTGCGTTTTCTCGCACACTGCAAGTGTTCAGGAAGATGGCATCAGCCTCCTCTTCCTTCTCGCACACTTCGTAGCCAGCCATTTGCATCACGCTAGCCACTACTTCACTGTCTGCCACGTTCATCTGGCAGCCATACGTTTCGATAAATAGTTTCTTCATTGTTCTAGATGAATTCTACTTTATTTGTTCCGTTATTTATATAATATGTATTTAATCTCTGAATCTCAGTCTGGAGCTAGCCTTCTTGCTCTCCATCATGTTCTTCGATACAGCCATAAGCAGGAAGTATACGATGACTCCCGATACCAATCCGGCGATGGCATCGATGAGATAGTGCGCCTGGATATAAACTGTGGCTAGGCAGAGGAAGATGTAGAATGGCAACATGATGTATACCAACTTACGATTGCCGCTGTGCCAGCCCAGGAGCAAGCAGATGGTGCTGATGCTCACGTGCGAACTAGGGAATGCCGCCGTAGGTCTTTCGCCGGTAGCCTTGGCATCCTCCACTAGCTGGTAGAAGATGCCATCACTGTAGCCCGGTGTAGGCAGACAATCGGTATGGGTGTTGAAGTAATCGCCCAAGGCAGGGAATACGCCCTGCGCTATGTCTCTGACTCCCACGGCATCATAATAGAAGGTAGGTCCCACTACTGGTACGTAGATGAATACCACGTAATAGAGGAAGAAGCCTGCCAATATCACAAACGAAGCTCTCTCTGCCTCTTGATACTTATAGAAGAAGTAATAGAGCACGATGAGGGCTATCATCGGATAATACATCACATATCCCATCGACATCAGTTCGCTCACCACAGCCCATGGCATTGCCTTGGCAAAGTAGAGGGCGGGTTGGCAGCCGAAGATGTCTTGTTCCCAACCCGCAAAGATGTGGTCCAGGTTGGGGAACATACGGTTGATCTCATAAGTATCCGGGTACCACCAGGCAAGCAAGGCTATCTGTGCCATGATGCGCACCATCTTGGTGATGCGGCAAGGCAGCATACGATACACTGCCCATAGAGCCGCGGTGATGACGAGTACTCGGAGTCTCCCCCAAAGCATTGCCTCAGGGTTTACGAGCTTGGTGTAGGTGAAGAGCATCGTCACGATGGTTATCGCCATATAGCCCAGCATCGCCCATTCCAAGGGTAAGAGTCCTTTCTTCGGGTTCTTTTCTATCTTAAAATAATCTTTTATCACGCTATGTTAATTTATAATTAATAATGTATAATGAAAAGGCGTAACCTACTTTTAAGTAGCCATGACTCATTCTTAATTATTAATTCTTAATTATTAATTATTCTAAATCCATCCATTCTCCTGATACCATTTGATGGCCAGTTTTACGCCGCGCTCCAGTGGATAGTGGGGATGATAGCCCAACTCGTCCATGGCTGGTTCGATGTCGCATCGCCAGTTGCGCTGCTTCAGGATGTTATACTTATCATTGTTCAGGGCAGACATCTTGCCTGTTATCCTGCCGATGTATTCGCCCACGAAGGTTACGATGCGCAGCACCCAGATTGGTGCCTTGATGCGCAGCATCCATGGATTGCCCAACTCCTTCTGGAGCAAGTCGCTGAAGGTTGCCGACTGGTATACCTCGCCATCGCTGAGGAAGTATTTCCTGCCGTTCATGCCATGGTCTAGGGCAAGGAACACGGCCTGCACCACATCCTGTACATAGACGAAGGTGATGTCTTGGCGCTTGAATCCCACGGCAAAGTCCACATGCTGCTTGATGCTCTTTGCCATCAAGAAGTAGTCTTTCTCCCTAGGACCATATACGCCGGTAGGGCGCAGGATGATGTAAGGGAAGTTGTTGCCGATGCTGTCTAGATAGCGTTCCGCCTCTAGCTTGCTCTTGCCATAAGCCGTATTGGGCTTAGGTGTATCGTGCTCGGTTATCTCCTGATAGGGCTGTTCCTCACGGATAGCTCCGAAGATGCTGAGCGAACTGACGAATACAAATCGCTTGATAGGCATGCCGAGATGCACGATGGCATCCACCAAGTGCTTGGTGCCTTCGGTGTTAACCCTATAAAAGTCCTCTGCATGCAGACACTTGGTAGCACCGGCTGCATGCACGATATAGTCGAACTCATGTGGGGCGAGTTCTTTCTCCAACTCTTCCTGTGAAGAAAGATTGAGATTGATAAAATGGATGCGCTCGTCTTGCAGATACTTCTTGCTGCTGGTAGGGCGTACTGCCGCCCATGTCTCCATGCCCTGTCTGAGGGCTTCTTCCACGATGTAACTGCCGATAAATCCCGACGCACCCGTTACTAGAATCTTCATTAATTATATATAAAATTGCAATTTCGGCTGCAAAGATACTACTTTTTAGTGAGTTATCACCTATTTTCTCTTAAAAAACTCACTATTTTGCCCAGTTCTGTGTCTTTTAATACCACTCTCTTGCTTTTGTCTAGCAGATAGAGGGTAGGGAAAGAGCGGAAATAATAACTCTTCCATAGGTCTTTCCGAGCCATGGCATTTACCCTGACGATGGCGATGTGGGCTGTGGCTTGATGATTGCCTGTTGGGGCAGCGGCTTGCTGGAGCAATGGCTCTTTCTTCATCTCTTCCTCCACTTGGTGACAAGTTTCGCAGTCGGGGTCATACATATATAATAAGGTGTAGTCGGCTGCTACGTCATGGAACTGGTGCTTGTTGCCCTTCTCGTCAGTATATTCGAAGTTGGTTGCCACATCGCCCACCTTGTTCTTGTCAAGCTGGGTGATGAGGAAGAGGTTCTTCTCTCGCTCTTCCTCGCTGGTGGTTGGCAGCTGGTTGATGGCTGCCAGCAGATGGCAGTAGAGGCTATCGTTGCGCATGGGCGAGGTGGCGGTATAGAGGTATCGCTCGGCTAGCCCCTTCAGATAGTTGTCGTAGGTGGCGTTCTTGCCCAAGGCTTTCTCCGTGAAAACCTGCCAACCTACCAGTTCTAGCTTGCCCAGGCGGGGTAGCAGGTCGATGAAATTGACAAAACCTTGCTCTATCATGCCCGGACGATGGATATGGGTGGTGTCCTGAAAGTTGATGTTGTCCCAATAATGGCGCACCACATAGTCGGCTCTCTCCTGGGGAGTCGTTAACTCAGCAGGCACAGAAGGATATGGAAAATCCTCCTGTGCCTGTGCTTGTAGACTCCTCATCGCCATCAAGAGAATGGCGATGAGGAATATCTGATGTCTAAATATCATTCTTCTTTTTCTGTATATTGCTGTTAGTACCACACCTCTATCTGTGGATTCTCATTCTTATAGGCTGGCATACATCTTCCGATGTTGGCACCTATATAGGTTGGGTCGCAGATATAGTAGGTCTTGCCCTTATACTCGTATGAGGTGGCGTTCTCGATAGGCTTGCTGAATGCCACAGCCGTACACTCATGACCTGGGAACTGGATGAGGTGTACGTCGAGTCCCAATATCTCATGTATCAAGTAGGCATAGAAGATGGCACGGTCCTCGCAGTCGTTCTTTGGATAGTAGAGAGTCTCTTCGAAATAGAAGTATTTCTCTCGATTAAACTGCTGGTCGTCAGTGGCATACTTGAAGCTATACTGTATGAAGTGCAGTATCTTGTTGGCTGCCTGCTGCTCGTCCATGCCCTGTATCTGAGCCTTGATTTGCTCCACTACCTGGTCGCGAGTCTTCTTGTTGACTACTGATGATGCTACGGTAGGGATGTCTATCATTGGATATTCATCGAGCAATGGCATGATGCCAGTGTTCACTTCGCCCGTCAGGGTAAGTCCTGCGCCCTGGAAGTTGAATGGCTTGGTCTCATTGCCTATCTGAGCCTTGCCGGCAAAGCGGAGCTCCACGTCCTTGCCCAGTTCTGCGTCCTTAGGCAATTCGCAAGAGCGGAACACACCGTCAGATTCTACGTCTGGATATAGATAGTATCGCTTGCTGTCGATGAAGATGAATGATTTCTCATATACATGCTCCATGTATGGCACGAGCATAGCCACGGTGGTCTTGTTCATGCCCAGTCGGATGTTGTAACCGCAGTTGGCTAGCACATACTGGGTGGCTATCACCTTCTCGTTCTTGCTGGCGTTAGGCATCACGGCGTCGATGTATTTCTCCACGAGCATGGCTGAAGCCCAGTCGCTGAGTCCCATCTTTCTGGATTGGGTGGCGAAAGCCTGGGTCACCTCCTTGAGGTCAGACTTCTTGAGCAGTTTCCAGTATGAAGCCACGTCGTTGGAAGAGCCTATGTTCATAGATGCTATCTTGGTAGCCTTCTGCATCTGGATCTTCTCGCCATAGAAGTCTATCTCTATGCTCTGCTTGCTCTCTGGCACGTTGACATGCCCGATGTTAGGCAGGGCTGGCATCACAGGGACGCTGGAGATAATTGGCATCAGAGGCACTTCGATCCCCGAACCCGTATAGTCGATATCTGGGATATCTGGCTTTATCTCAGGCAACTTTGGCTTGTTCACCGGGTCGATGGTAGGACGCTCGGCTGGTGGAGTCAAAGGCTTGTTTGCTGGTTTCTGCGTAGGAGGCACCTTAGCCAGTGGATCAGTAGGCAGAGCCGGCATGTCATTGGCATTTGGATTCTTTACAAAGCCGCCAGCTCCCTCTGGTATCTGTATCGGGCTCACTGGCTGCTTAGGCTTCATGCTCACTGGCTGCTCAGGAACGGTAGGCTTCTTGTAAGCTGGTGGATCCTTTGGCTTAGGGATATCTGGCAGTTTGTCGGCTTTAAACTGCTTATACTCTTTCCACACGCCTTCCATGTACTTATCGTAGTCGGTAAGTACGGTGTTGCGGAACTTATTGTAGTCTCCCAGCATCTGGCTTCTAGCCTGCTGGAATTGCTTTACAAAGTCATCGTTCTGCGAAAAGCTTGGCGTTGCATGCAATCCAAGCAGCAATAACATACTGAGTGTAGGGTATAACCTTTTCATATTACTCTAGTTTTGATGTATACTTAAAATAGATAGATTCGTTGCAAAGTTACGTTTTTTTGTTTTAAGTGCCAAAGTTTTTTGCAAAAAAGTTATTTAAATAGCCGAAAAAGTTTCTTTTCCCACTTTATTTTAGTATCTTTGCAGACATAAATCATGTTTCGGATTTCATATTGTCGCCCGTTGGAGATGTCTCAGATCGTTTCACCGAAATCTCTGAACTCTCTTCCTGCGGCTTCAATCAGAGTCATGATAATCCTCTTCATATCTTTACTAGTTTTTATGAATGATGTATTTACTTTAAACTCTGCAAAGATACACTTTTCTATTGAAATCCCATTGGTTCAAAACGGTTCAATTTTCAGTTTCCTTCTTTTTTAGTGTGGAAAGAATGCTGGACTATAGCCATAAGTGGGTTAAAAATGATAGTTATGGCTATAGTTCAGCTTATTTATTTGTCATCTAAACAAATCGTCCAGTGTTACTACTTGCTGAAAATCACCACTATACTCATTATATTTCAGTCCATAAGTGGTAATGAGCGTAGAATGGATTGCTTTCTTTTTAGATATATGCTCTGCCAATGAGTTTTGGCGATGCATCAAGACAGAGTGGTATGACTTGCTAACAGAGAATTCCTCATTGTAGAATTTCATCTCACACATATTGATAATGTTGTCTTTTCTATCTATCAACATATCAATCTGTAGTCCTTCCTTGTTCTCGTCACCCTTATCGGTCCATGCCGATTGTGCCGAGGAGACACCTGCTATTCCCAAGGCCTCTTTTATTTGATTGATGTGCAGAAAGCAGATTTCTTCAAATGCTATTCCTCGCCAGCTATTGATGGCAGAAGAATCAATATTGTGCATCCAGAAGTTGTCGTCTAGGGCATCGTGACCATTTACAAACTTTTGGTAGAATAGGCAGAAAGGGTCAGTTAATCGATAATACTCTTGTTTCTTGGTATATCCGAAAGGCACGTAAATCTCGATGAAGTCACTAGCGATAAGAGCTCCTAGCGTTTTAGAGAGATTTCCACCTGCTGGGATATGCAGGGCATCTGATATTTCTATTCTTGTATACCCCATGTGTTTCGTGCCAAGAAAGTTGACAATCCTTTTCATTTCTTCCGGATTACTGAATACTGAAGCAAAGAGCCTGTCGTATTCTATTTTCAATTTGGCATTGTTGGTGAAGAACAGTTGGTCAATGTTTTGAGCCAAACTGAGACCTTTTTTCATATAGCCCAAGTAGTAAGGTATGCCTCCAAGAATCATGTATCCTTGGGTGATGTCATATCTAGACATCTTGATGCCTTTGGATTGGTAATATGCCTCACATTCATTGAGTGTGAATGGAGCCAACTTGATTTCGTATGTAGTTCTTCCGTATAAGCCTCCGTGGTTGTTTACTAGATTGTTGAGCATCCAAGAGTTGGCACTGCCGCAGCAAACGAGCATGATATTGCTTCTGTGGCAAGCCCATGTGTTCCAAAAACCTTCGAATGCAGTGATGAAGCCAGAACGAGGAGTGTCTAGCCAAGGCAATTCATCTAAGAATATGACTTGTCTGCTACCATTGTCTTTCTCTTCTAGATATTTAGAGAGTAGGAAGAAGGCTTCCAACCAATTTGTTGGGCATTTGCTTTTCTTCATGCCTTGCAGTTGGAGAGATAAGTAGAAATGCTTGAGCTGATTTTTCAAGCTGTTCTTTTCCGTTGCTTCATCAACAGGAGATAAACCTGCATGTCGGAATGTGATTTTTCCTTTCAAAGCTTCATCTACCAGAAAGGTTTTACCTATACGGCGACGACCATAGATGGCGACAAACTCTGCTTTGCCGCTGTGATAGAGGTCTTTAATCTCTTTGATTTCCTTTTTTCTTCCAATGATATTTTCCATAAAAAGTCGTTTTATTCGTCCGCAAAGATACAAAAATGTTTAGTTCCGGACAAATAAAACGACTTTTTTAAGATTCATTAAGGGATTGTCGCTAGCTTGAAAGTGCTATACTACCGCCATAACTATGCTAAAAAAGATAGTTATGGCGGTGTTGGCTGTCTTTCTTTATTTATGTTTTGTTATTATTGTTTTATATTCATTTGCCGTTTGCAAAGATATATAAAATAGGTGGAAGTGGATTGGTTCAAAACGGTTCAATTTCTGGCTGCCCCTGATTTTTCTGCATTTCCTCTGTTTTGGTTCTAGAAACAAATAGATTTGCAAAATAGACCTCACACCTCACAAATATACCGTAACTGGTTGTAAATCATACGTTAGTGCTAGTGAGGTGTCGGGGCTGACACCTCACAACACCTCACAAACAAGAAATTAGATTTTTGTTGTTGGATTTAGAAGAAGAGAATTTTTTATATAAAAATAGTGAGGTGTTGTGAGGTGTGTGTGAGGTGTGCTTGCCCACACCTCACACCATCATAGATATTGTGTATCAGTATGTTATCCCGTGTAGTGTGAGGTGTGAGGTAGAAAAGGCAATTCGTACTTCTACACAGCACAAAAAGGGGCAAATCCCTATCTAGTATCCCCAGTTTTGTTCCTCGGGACGGCACCAAAGTGCCCTCGGTGTGGGCACTTTGGTGCCGTCCCGAGGAACAAATATCAACATCTAGGATGGTGTTTCCCTAACTACCTCGATGAAAATTTTATGAAAAAAACTTTCGATAAAAGAAGGAATTGTCAGAAAAATAATGTAACTTTGTCGCCCATAATATAATAACATTTAGGATATGTGTACATTTGAGTAAAATGACTTGGACAGACTGAAGGAGGAAGTGGAGCAGCTGGTGGGGCGAAAGATCAAGTCGCCCAAGGACTTCGACTTCCTTTCTCGCCAGATAGCGGGACTCGTGGAGGAAACTGTATCTGTGAGCACCCTGAAGAGAATGTGGGGATATGTGAAGAGTACGAGTAAGCCGAGCCAGTTTAATCTCGACTTGTTGTCGCGCATGGTGGGCTATCCCGACTGGGAGGCTTTCTGCCGTAAGGATGACGGTCCGGATTCGAGCCGCTTCTTCGTGAAGAGCAAGCTGATAGCTGATATCTTTATCTGCCATCAGATAGTGGCTGATGAACCGCTCTATCTCTCTAATCTTCAGCATGCTGACATGCCTCTCTGCAATTATGTTTGCGGACAGAGCGGTGGCGTGAAATGGAATCTGGGGGGTAAGACTTAAAATTTAGTGCGGTGTTAGTGCGGTGTTTAGACAACACCGCACTGCATTATACTTGGTGATTATCAGGTTGTTATGTGGTGTGCAGTGCAGTGTGCGGTCTAAAATCGAAGCTGTGTTTTATATAATAGCGAAAGGCTGTTTTCTTATGGAGGAAAGCAGCCTTTCGCTTTTTAGTATTAGTAATGGAAGGAGCTGCCACCCAGGAACTCTCTTAGTAAAGAGGTAGGTGGGAGGTTGTTGTATGGGATGCCCTTGAAGTATTTCAGGAACTTCAGGAGGCGATATGCCTCGGCATACTCCTCGCAATTCTCAGGTACCTGCTGCAACAGCGGCTCGGCTTGCATCTTGATGACAGCCAGTTCATAGAGCATCGCCGTATTGAGCATGGCATCGGCATTCTCCTGGAATGGGAAGATCCACTTGTTCTCTCCGGCTCTTACTGATGGCCAGCGATGGATGGTCTCCTGGGCAGATACGCCACGATACTTGTAGTCGCGGATGATGCGGCGCAAGAGGCGATTGTCGGTGGTAGGGATATAGTTGTGATTGTCCAGCAAGATGGTGGTCAATGCTGATGCATACACTCTGAATATGTGCTCGTTAGGTATCTGCGAAGTCAACTCAGGGTTGAGGGCGTGGATGCCTTCTACCACCAAGACATTCTCTGGAGACATCTTCAGCTTCTTGCCGCTCTTCTTGCTCTTGCCCGTCTGGAAATCATACTTCGGCAATTCCACTTCCTCGCCTCGGAAGAGGGCGTTAAACTGGTCGTTGATCAGCTGCAAGTCGAGGGCGTAGATGCTCTCATAATCATATTCTCCATTGGCATCCTTCGGGGTCTTCTCTCTATCCACGAAGTAATCGTCCAGGGAAATCTGCAAGGGTTTCAGCCCGTTTACGGCTAGCTGGATGCTTAGTCGCTTGCACGAGGTGGTCTTGCCCGATGATGACGGACCGGCAAGCAATACCAGTTTCACACCTTTTCTGTTAGCTATCTCCTCGGCTATCTTGGCAATCTTCTTCTCCTGCAGGGCTTCGCTGATATTGATGATGTCGGTGGTATAGCCTGCGCCCACAGCCTGGTTGAAGTCGCCCACGGTGCGGATGCCCAGGATGCTCTGCCAGCGATGGTGCTCCTTGAATATCTCAAACATCTTGTCTTGCTTGGTCAGTTCGCCCAACTGGTCGGGGTTCTTGACCGAAGGAATGCGCAGCAACATGCCGTCATAGTACTTCTCCAAGCCGAAGAGGTAGAGCTGGGAGGTGTTGGTGAGCAGCGTGCCGTAGTAGAAATCCACATATTCACCTATTTTATAATAGGTAGTATAGATGGAGCCCGAAGTCTTCAAGAGCTTCACTTTCTCTACGTCGCCCTTCTCCTCGAACAAGGCGATAGCTTCCTCGGTAGGCACGGTGAATCGGCGGATAGGCATCTTGGCATCGATAATCTCCTGCATGTGCTTGCGGATGATGTTGACATCCTCGTCAGCGAGAGGGCGACCGAGGCGCACATCTACATAGAAGCCATTGCTCACCGGAATGTCGATGACCACATCGGTGGCAGGATAGATATCTTGCACCGCCTTGCAGAGCACGAAGAAGAGGGTGCGGGTATAGGCGCGCGAACCCGAGGAGGAGGTCATGTCGAGGAACTCCACGTCCTTGCTGTTATAAACACGGTAATGCATGCCTTCTACCTTATTATTTACCCTCGCAGAGACCGGTCCATGGGTCATTTTGAGGTCAAATGCAGAAAAAACATCAAAAAGTGTGCTTCCGATTTCCACTTTCTGAGATTTTTTATTATTTTTGCAACGGATTTGTATCATCTGTTTCATTAGCGTTACGTTTTTTGTTACACGATTATGCATATTTTTCCACGGGGTAAAGTTACGAAGAAATTCGATAACTTGATGAATTTGACAACATAAATTAAGTAATAATATGTCGATTTGGATATTTTTTAGGCTTATCGGAGCACTCGCCCTACTTATGTTCGGTATGAAGACCATGAGCGACAGTTTGCAGAAGATGGCGGGACCACAGCTCCGCCACGTGTTAGGTACTATGACCACCAATCGTGTGACGGGCATCCTTTCGGGTACGCTCATCACAGCTGCGGTGCAATCGTCAACAGCCACCACGGTGATGACGGTTTCGTTTGTTAATGCCGGTCTCCTCACCCTTGCCCAGGCCATTTCGGTCATCATGGGAGCCAACATCGGAACCACACTTACCGCATGGATTATGAGTGCTGGTTTCTCATTCAACATCACCGACTTCGTATGGCCTGCCTTCTTCTTTGCTATCATCTTGATTTATAGCAAGAAGCGCAAGATAGTAGGCGATTTCATCTTCGGTATCTCCTTTATGTTCCTCGGTTTGGGAACTTTACGTCAAACCGGTATCGACATGGACTTGGCTCACAATCAGCCAGTTCTCGATTTCTTCGCAAGCTTTGACCCACAGAGCTTCCTCACCACCATTACATTCTTGATTATTGGTAGTATCCTGACCATGTGTGTGCAGAGTTCGGCAGCTGTCATGGCCATCACGATGATACTCTGCTCTACTGGCGTATTGCCTATCTATCAGGGTATTGCGCTCGTGATGGGCGAGAATATCGGTACCACCGTGACCAGTAACGTGGCTGCGCTCACTGCCAATACGCAGGCCCGAAGAGCGGCGATGGCGCACATGGTGTTCAATATCTTCGGTGTGCTGTGGATTTTGTGCGTGTTCAAGCCATTCATCAATCTCGTTTGCGGCTGGGTGGGCTACGACGTGGATATGGCGAAGGGAGCCCCTGGCTTCTATGCCAATGCCGCCAAGCTCTCGTTTGTGCTTGCTGCCTTCCATACCACCTTCAACCTCTCCAATACCTTTCTATTAGTATGGTTTGTCCCACAGATAGAGAAGTTGGTATGCCAGATTATCCGTCCTAAGAAGAATGCCGAGGAGGATGACTTCCGCCTGCGCTTTATCCAGACGGGTATCATGAAGACCCCTGAAATCTCCGTCTTGGAGGCTCAGAAGGAGATCCACTCTTTCGGCGAGCGCATCCAGCGTATGTTTGGCATGGTGAAGGAGTTGCTGGGCGAGACCAATGAGGATAAGTTTGTAAAACTCTATACCCGCATCGAGAAGTATGAGGGCATATCCGATAACATGGAGATAGAGATAGCCAAGTATCTGGACCAGGTGAGCGATGCCCATCTGAGCGATGAGACCAAGGCTAAGATTCGCGCCATGCTGCGTGAGATCTCGGAGATAGAGAGTATCGGCGATAGCTGCTACAACATCGCTCGTACGCTGAACCGTCGCATCCGAGGCAAGGAAGACTTCATCCCTAACCAGTATGAGCACATGCACCAGATGATGGAACTCACCGACAATGCCCTGACACAGATGAACATCACCCTCGTGGGACATAAGGGCGACAATGATGCTAACCTCTCCTTCAACATCGAGAACGAGATCAATAACTATCGTAATCAGTTGAAGAGCCAGAACATCAATGACGTGAACAACCATCTCTATACATACGCCATCGGCACCATGTATATGGACATCATCCAGGAATGCGAGAAACTGGGCGACTATGTGGTTAATGTAGTTGAGGCTCGTATGGGTGTAAGACAGCACGAGGCATAAGTGCGCCTTATGCTTTGAGAGCTTTTAGATAAGAAAAATCCCTTCACCAGCGAAAAGGTGAAGGGATTTTTTCTAAAACTATTGTGCTTTGATAGAGGCAAAATTATTGTCCAATATGGCACTCGAGTTTGATGCTTGGATTTTCCTGTTTATTTATGAGATAAGCCACATTCCATCTTTCTAGGACGGTAGCATAGCTTTGTTTTATATCAATGGTCAACACATTCGGTGTGGAATCTGTATCCATGTAACTTTTTAGTTCAGAGATTCCATAGTTAGATACTCCTTGGACATAGATAAGCGTATTCTTTTTGAAATCAATACTAGTTAGTTCTTTCCCTTTTGGCAATTTTGAATTTATAGTGTTGAAGTATTTTTCAAAATCCTTTTCCGAATTGACCACTAGAATCTGGTTGTCTGTAGTCTCGATCATAAGATCTCTAGGGATGCTGTATATTCTGATAGTTGCCATATCTTCTTTTGAACAGCAGCATACAATAATTAATGTTATCAAGCATATGCATGCTCTTAAAAATCTTTTATTCATAACTATACATTATTTTAAAGTTAATTTTGCTGCTTTTACAGCAGCTTCGGCATCTACTAATCCATATCCATAATATTCGTTCCAAGTGCCATTTGGTCTGTTACTATTGGTCGAATAGGACTTGTTGCCAATTTTTCTTGCGGTTCTTTCTATGATATCGCATACCTCTTTGCTGGTTAAATTCGGATTGATAGAAAGAACTAAGGCAGCAACGGCTGCAACTTGAGGACAAGATGCAGATGTTCCTCTGAAGTCGACATAATCATAGGTGTTTTTAGAATTCTCATGCCAGCCTGTAGATGGTATAGACTCACCTGGAGCCATTACATCTAGTTCTTTCCCATAGTTGCTAAAACTGGCTCTGTTTCCGTTTTTGTCTGTTGCACCGACAACAAGTATATTTTCTATATAATTTGCCGGGAAAGTAACAGGGCCATTGTCATTTCCTGCAGAAAATACGACGACTACTCCTTTGCTGTTTCTTCCCCATGCTGCATAATTCTTTATGGCATCTTTTATCTCAGAACTATTTAAGTCATTTCCTCCCCATGAACAACTTACGACATCATCAGTATTGAATGCAATATACAAGTCTGATGCAAGATTTTGAGAAGCGTTGGGTCTTGCTATTAAAGGGTCGGCATAAATGTCAATAGTTGAGTTTGGCGCAATGCCGACAATGCCTTTTTGATTGTTGGGAATTGCCGCGATAACACCAGCGCAAGCAGTTCCGTGGGAATCGTATACGCCTGTTGCATACCAGGAATTATCATACCCATCATAGACAGCATGTACTTTCTTGATATTGAGGTCTGGATGGGTTGCTTCTACCCCTGTATCAACTAGACCAATCTTTATGCCATCTCCATTTGCTATAATACTAGCATTTTCCCAATTTATAGAATTACTACCATGTAGATTCCATTGCTTTTTATATAGTGGGTCATTTGGTGAGGTAAATGATGTTGTCCCTTGTTTTACATCAACCATAATGTCGGGCTCAACATAGGCAAACTGACCGCTATCTTGAATCTTTCTGCATAATTCAAGGACATTCCCATGTGTGTTGTCTTGGCAGTAAACGGTAAACCATAAAGGTAAGTACTTGTTTTGGGAATATATATTAATATTGTACTTCTCTTTTAAACCATCTAATAAGTGCTGGTCAGCTTTGCTCTTTAATTTGATGTGAATTAAATTGCTAATGCCAATTTCTTTCCCTGTTTTCTGGGAAGTGTAAAGAGGAGAAGTATACAATATGCCTTGAGCATCAGTGATGCCTCTAGATTTAACGAAAGAGTTTTTGGAAACAATAGCCCATGAGGTGGAAGTATTTTTACTACTTCTGCTACTCGTTTGGGATATTTGGAGTTGTCCGCCAGATAGTTTGTCTGTAATTTTTTCGTTAGAATTATAAACAATAAATAATTTTGTAGAGTCAACCAAAAGATTAACTTTTTGTCCCTCATACCAATAATAATCAATAGCCGTATCTTTAGTTGAGATAGCTGTTGGATTGTTGTCGAGGGGTTGCAATTCTTCTGTGTTGCCTTGGCAGGCACATAATACTGCAAGAAATGCCCATGCGAGCAAATTGATTAATTTCTTCATACTTGTTACTTTTATTAAAATATTAATTTTCGAGTGCAAAGTTACGAAAAAATTAGATTGGTGGCTTTGTCTGATGTAACAAATACTTTGTATATTGAGACAATTGATAGAATAGTAGTGTTTTTTGTAATAGTTTCAGATAAAGGAGGTGAAAAGAACATCCATTTCACCTCCTTAATATATTTAGAGTTTGTTGCCGTAGCAGAGGTCTCCGGCATCGCCGAAACCAGGTACGATGTACTTGTGCTCGTTGAGTCCCTCGTCGATAGATGCGCACCAGATGGTGGTCTTGTCGTCAGGGAAGGTATTCTTGATGTGCTCGATGCCCTCAGGAGCGGCAAGCACGCAAGCCACATGGATGTGCTTAGGGTTGCCCTTGGTGAGGATGGCCTTCAATCCCATCTCCATGCTGATGCCAGTGGCAAGCATAGGGTCGGCGATGATGAGCGTCTTGCCCTCAATCTCTGGTGTGGCTAGATACTCGATGTGTACGCCAACCTCAGTGTGGTTGTCGTTGGTATACTCACGATAAGCGCTGACAAAGGCATTGCCAGAATGGTCGAAAACATTGAGAAAACCTTCATGGAAAGGAAGACCGGCACGGAAAATAGTACCAATGACAATCTTGTCGGTAGGGAGATTGACATCTGCCACACCAAGCGGTGTAGTAACTTTGGTTGCTTCGTAATCGAGGGTTTTTGATATTTCAAAAGCCTCGTACTCACCGATTCTCTTGATGTTATTGCGGAAGAGGAGTCGGTTCTTTTGATAATCACAGTCGCGCATCTCTGCCAAGTAGCGGTTGATGATGCAGTTGTGTTCACTCAGGTTATTAATCTTCATAGCTGTAGTTTTTGTGCAAAGGTACAAGAAATCTCGGAATTGACAAAATGTTTTGGGAATATTTGCAAAGTCAACGTGGCAAATTATGGCTGGAATGGGCGGATTTTAAATTCTTTAACCTAAAAAGATTTTAAAATACATTATTTGTATCCAAGAATCTTTGCCGTAAAACATATTTTTCGTAACTTTGCGGCGGTTTTAAGGAAAGAATAATATTTCACAACTTATAATACATTTAAATAAAATGGCAAAGTTTGATAAGTCAGTTTTAGCAAAGTACGGA
>ERZ1034939.144-NODE-144-length-50148-cov-42.314056_pt1 | contig 50148 bp, 56 predicted proteins | sample MGYA00520626_ERZ1034939 | MGnify/ENA primary metagenome ERZ1034939 (study PRJEB33766, sample SAMN09781751) | gut metagenome | biome: gut microbiome | host: Homo sapiens | place: Madagascar | study: EMG produced TPA metagenomics assembly of the PRJNA485056 data...
TCAAAACGAAAGATTATGTTCACTGGTGGAACTATCATCGCATTCATGGTAGTCTCAACTACCAAACGAATTATCACTTAAAAAGCACCTTATAAAAATTGTTCAGAAAAGTGTTGCCTTTTCATTCCTTTATGAGTTCTTTAAAGTAATTCCAAGTTGGATTGTAATAAATGTGTTTCTGATTGCCACCTTCTGTTTTGGCAAGTTCTTCCAACTCTGGTGTGTCTTGTATTTTTATCTGCCTCATAGATTTTAAAATCACGTTTAAAGCCATACTTATCACATCGACGAGCGTAGCTCTTAAAAGAATAAATCACTCCGTCTAGTTTCATAAACTGGTCGGTTTCTTCAAGATAATTCCAATTACAGGAATTATTAGGACTGTTCTTATATTTCCTCGTTAATTCTTTTTGATACCTGCCATAAGGGATTAGAGGTGTTTTTCCAGATCATCCATGATAAAAACATAGTTTTCTTCACTTCCATAACCTGCATCGGCTACAATATGTTGGAATAAATCCAGGGTTTGGAAAAATGTTATAGGCAAGCACATATTGACCATTAGTGGCAGCTTGGACATTGTAGTTAGGTTTGAGCTGACCGTTCATCATATGATCTTCTTTCATTCGTATAAAGGTAGCATCATGGTCTGTTTTAGAGAAGGAGTTGCGTTCCTTAAGAATTTCTCTATTCTTAAGGAACGCTGTTTACGAGGAAGGTAATCTTTCTTCAATTGATTAGGGAGTTTCTTGATACGACGTCTCTTCTGTTTGTTAGTGGAGCCTCCTTTGATAACTTTGGGTTCTTCAGAAAGAGCTTTTTCAACTGCCGCCAAGGTCTGCTCTGTATCTTCTAAAAGGTGTACTAACCCTTCACTAGTTTCGCATTCTTCTTTGGAGAGAGCTAAATCTACCCCTTCTTGAACAAGGATGTCATAAAGTTCTACTAGAGTTTCTTTGAAACTTTGTTCATATCGTTTAACCATAATTGGAGTGTACCAAATTACCTAAAATACTGTCCATTTTTCTAGGATAACATCATATAGATAACAATAACAAGGCAGATTGGAATACCGATAAACGGTGCAATATATAACGCATTGAGCTGCATGGCATCGGAAGTGGTCTTATCTTCACCATCAGCATTTGGAATGCGATGCCCGCGTACCAGTAGACATTGGGTATTTATCCCATAAGGTGTACATGTCACTATAGTCAGGTAATCTTGATTGGGAAGACTGAAATTGTTCCTCCATCGACAATTTGTGCGGTTACCATTTCATGTTCAACACCTGCATTATCAGTGTACTTGAAGGTCACATTATGAGTAGTTGTTGATCTCGGGCCACCAACTTTATTAAGATTTGCTTTTGACTCAGAAGGATTGCTTGATGTTACCAAGGTATAAGCTGAAAATTGACTATTATCAAAAGAAACTGATGTAATCTTATGATCGATTTCTTTAACATCTTTTTGCGAAATATTTTCTTGTGAACCATCATCAAGAAAATGCAAAACATCAAAGCTATCTTTGGCATCCATAGCTTCTTTCGGTGTGATTGTCACCTTAACGTCAGCTTTTAGTTCAACTTTTTCACCTTTTGATTCAAAAGTAATGTCATAGAAAAGGACACTATCAATCGTCTTTTCTGTTAAAGAGTTTTTGACTTTTTCATAATTTGATTGATAAGCTTCATCATCAGTTTTGATTTCTTTAACAGTCAAGTTGTATCTTTAGGCAATTGCGCATCCGCATTAACATCAGCTGTAATCGTATAATCTTGATTAGTTGCTGTTAATGTTGTTGCCTGTGTAATTAAGTCATTCTCAGTTGATTCTGTCTGAGAAGTATCTGCTTCTTGTGAACTTTCAGTTGCAGAGCCTAGATTGCTATCAGAATCTCCCAGAGCTGGAAAGCTTGGTGGCGATTGACTACTTTGTTCTACTTCAACACCAGGTTCTTCTCTAGCTCTTTCCATATCTAATGTGATAGCAGGCAAGATTAGAAGGTATGTCGTTACCAGAGCTACCATTACTGCAAGGAAAGTCGCACGTTTTTTATGCTTTTTAATTAAATTACTTTTTCTAAAAAAATTTCCCATCGGCTCTCACTTTCCTCCCATCCTAAAACACAGTGAATAAGCTTCGATAATACTTTTAATTTAGAGTTCCAATATCTGATAAAGACCAGATTCTAACAATTAGTTTACCAACTAATTGTTCATCCGAAACCGCACCGACAGAAGCATTTCGCGAGTCAATAGAAACTTTACGGTTATCTCCTAAAACAAAGATACGATTTTCTGGAACTTAGTAAGGGAACTTGATGGTTATCTCACCATAAGCCTTGTTCTCGATATAGGGTTCATTTATTTTCTTGTCATTGACGTAAACCGTACCATCTCTTGTGATGTTGACCCAGTCGCCAGATTCAGCAATGACACGTTTAACTAAGATATTATTATTATAATAAAACGCGACGATGTCTCCTATCTTAAAGTGATTACTCTTAACAGCTAATACGATATCCCCGCTTTCTAGCATCCCCTTCATGGATTTCCCATAGATCCTGAGGGTTGGAAGGTAAAGCATAGCTACCAAAATCGCAAAGGCGACTACTACAATTAACATAAAAACCGTGCTTCTTATCTTCTCGGTAAAAAGTTTACGGTATTTCGCTTTTTTATATAACTCTTCAATCTCACTGGTTGCGGGAAGAGTAATTTCGTTATCCTTTTTCATACTCCGCTTCTCCATTCATTTGTTTGACATTCTTAAAGTACAAGTCTGCTGCTCTTTGGCTTTCTTCAAAAGCCTTTGTCAAACTAAGGGAAGCTTCTGCGATAGAACCAGCGTTGGCTAGTTTTATCTCTTGATTTTCTAATTTTTCATTGGCTTTTGCCAATTCATCTCTTAATCGGTCGATTTCTTTACTCTGCGCTAGCATGATTTCATATAGTTCGATACGTTTTAATCTTCGAAAATTACTTCTACTCACATAAATCGCCTCGATTCTTATTATTAAGCGTTCTTCTTTAATCTCATTTTAGTACTTTTGACCTTTATTTTTTAATTATTTTCTGTAGATTTTATTAAAAAATTTCGGCATTTTTGCTTTTATGAAAAAATTTCTTATGAATACAAAAAAGAAGCTGAGAATTTTTATCTCAGCTTCAAAAAATTTTTTCATATGTTATCTAACATACCATTCTCATAAGGAGTTAGGCTGTTAGATTATTATCTCCGTTTTTATAGCGATTTAAATTCATTTTCAGCATTGTACATATACCTCCATGAGTTTTTTAGTCACTACTTTTTTACATTGGTATCACTCCTTTAGCTATTTTATGCAACTAGCTAAAGTATCACCATTTTTATATCTTGCTACGTTCATAAGATACCTCCATTAATTGAAAATACTCACATAACAACGATAATAATCAAATTTTTTCTGTTTTTTTGATAGGGCGATTGACTCGTCGCCATATCTTTTTTGAGTCTCCATTTTTGTAACGGCCTACATTGATTGCTTTCACATCTATTACAACTTTCATTAAAAAATTAAAAGCTTTTTTTCAAACATGGAAGCAATATGATTAGAAGCCCTTTCGATTACTACTGTTACTAGCAACAAAATCAACCGGTATTATTTCTTGCGCTAGCTATTTCTAATCGTTCACTTCCAATTAATATCTTCATCTAAAATGTGACATCACTCCTTCATTGACCTAAATTCAACTAGTTGTTAGTCTCCATTTTTGTAACGACCTACATTCATCATCAACATAAGACGTTCCTCCGATGTTTCTTTTGTTACAATTTTTTTGAGATTTGAGGTATAAATCTTTATGGCTAATCAAAGTGACTAATCACCATTTTTATAGTGTCCTAAGTTTAATTTCAACATAAGCGCCACCTCCATAACGTAAAGTTAACTGTGCCTACTTAACTCCGACTAGAGACTTTATCACCATTTTTATACCGGGCAACATGTGGCTTCATCATAAGAATTGTTACCTCCTTATTCCGTTTCTTCTGTCATCCTTCTTTACACTTTTATTATAATGTATCCGCTTACCTTTTGCCAAGAGATATGTGCTTTTTATTAAAAAATTTTTTCCAAGAACTTTTATTACCCTTAAGATATGAACTTTGCTAAAATGGAAACATGATTAATTTAACTGATTATGGGATTAAGATGTGGGACGATGAAAAAATCACTTCTTTTCGCCGTACCCTGCTCAATTGGTATGATAATGAAAAACGCGACCTGCCTTGGCGCAGAACTAAGAATCCTTACTTTATATGGATTTCTGAAATTATGCTGCAACAGACACAAGTGGTTACGGTAATCCCCTATTATGAACGCTTCTTAGAATGGTTCCCAACGATTGAAGATTTAGCCAATGCTCCTGAAGAGAAATTGCTAAAAGCTTGGGAAGGACTAGGTTACTACTCTCGCGTACGCAATATGCAAAAAGCTGCTCAGGAAATCATGGAAAAATTTGATGGTGTCTTTCCTGATAATCACAAGGATATTCTTTCTTTAAAAGGAATTGGCCCTTATACGGCTGGTGCTATCGCAAGTATTGCCTTCGGTTTGCCTGAACCTGCTGTTGATGGGAATGTCATGCGCGTGATGGCGCGCCTTTTTGAAGTCAATTATGATATTGGTGACCCCAAAAACCGCAAAATTTTTCAAGCGATTATGGAAATTTTGATTGACCCAGAGCGCCCTGGAGACTTCAACCAAGCACTGATGGATCTGGGGACTGATATCGAATCAGCCAAGAATCCTCGTCCAGATGAGTCTCCGATTCGCTTTTTCAGTGCAGCTTATTTACACGGGACTTACGATAAATATCCGATTAAACTTCCTAAGAAAAAGCCCCAGCCGCTACAACTTCAAGCTTTTGTCATTCGAAATAGCAAAGGTGATTTCTTATTAGAAAAAAATCTTGATGGGCGCTTGCTTGGCGGCTTCTGGTCATTTCCAATCGTGGAAATAGACTTTATCGGACAGCAGCTAGATTTGTTTGAAAAATATACCACTTCCCTTCAAACCGTCTCACAAAAAGCACTTTTCGAAAGAAATTATCAAGTCGCTCCTGACTGGACTAAGCGAGAATTTAACCTAGTCAAGCACACCTTTAGCCACCAAAAATGGACTATTGAACTTCTTGAAGGATTAGTGAATTCAAACAAAGTGACTACAAGTAAAGAACTCCGCTGGGTCTCACAAGACCAACTTCAAGATTATCCCATGGCTACACCACAGAAGAAGATGCTAGCAGAATATCTTAAGAAAATTGATTAAGACCAATTTAAGCAAAGCTTTCTATAATATAACCATTCCTAATGATAATATCTCAAGATGAATCGTTCACAGATATTAAAAACATATCCTCAAGTAAGAGCCCTGATGTTTCAGGGCTTTTTTTCTTGTTATACTATATTCTTAAAAAATGATACTTTCCTCTCCTATAACAAAAACGTTTTCAATTATTTTGAAAAAGGAGTATGATAAAGGTAATTATTTGTGTAAAAAAAGTTGACTATATGTAATTAGTTGCTATTGTTGGGACAAATTCAACTCGTTCGACAAACCGTAAGTTGTTGAAATTTATGGCTAAGCATTTTGCTGATGTGGCCGACATTGAGCTGCTTGAAATCAAGGATTTGCCTGCCTTCAATGAACCTGAGGATAAGATTGCTCCTGCTGTTGTTGCTGTCTTTGCTCAAAAAATTGCTAGCGTAGACGGGGGTTATCATCGCTACACCTAAGTATGACCATACCATTCCAGCACCACTATCTTCTGCTCTTGAATGGATTGCCTGCACAAGTCGCGCGCTAATCAATAAACCAACCATGATCGTGGGAGCTTCTCTTGGAGCACTAGGAACATCACGCGCACAACTTCACCTGCATCAAATCTTGGATGCCCCTGAATTGAAAGCTCGCATCATGCCTGGCACAGAATTTCTTCTTGGACATACCGAACAAGTGTTAGATGACAACTTTAACCTAAATAATCCTGAAAAGGTCTCTGAACTTGAAGATAATTTCAAGGAATTTCTAGTTTTTGTAGATATTACCAATCAAGTTATCAGCAAAGCTAATACCAACCGTAAAAAAGCTTTTGCTTGGGAAAAAGACTAAGAGGTTTATTATGAAATTAGTTGCTATCGTCGGAACAAATGCTAAACACTCATACAACCGACTTCTACTCAAATACATGGCAAAACATTTTGCCAAAGAAGCAGATAAAGAAGCAGATATTGAAATCTTGGAAATCACTGATGTTCCAATGTTTAATGAAACTGATGACCAAACAGAGTCTGCTGTTATCCAAACTTTCAACACTAAAATCACTGAAGCTGACGGGTTATCATCGCTACACCAGAACACAATCATACCATTCCATCAAGCCTAAATAGTCTTATCGAATGGCTGTCATTTAACATTCACCCTTTGACAGGCGAGCCAATTATGATTGTGGGAGCTTCATATGATATTCAAGGTTCTTCACGCGCACAACTTCACCTGCATCAAATTTTGGACGCCTCAGGCGTTAATGCCGTTGTCATGCCTGGTAGTGAATTTTTACTTGGGCGTGTCCAACATGCCTTTGATGAAAATGGCGACCTCAAAGACCAAGGAACCATTGATTTCTTAGAATCTTGCTTCTTCCGCTTTATTCACTTTGCCAATATTGCTAATCAGCTCAACCAACCTGAAGACGTACGATTTGAACCCGGTACTTATCATGTCACTACTGTCGGTCACAATGGTGATTTACCGATGTCTGTGACTTTGTCAGAGGATCGCATTGAAGCTATAGATATTGATTCTTCTGGTGAAACTGGTGGTATTGCTGACGTGGTCTTCACTCGTATTCCAGATGAAATCATCGAAGGGCAAACTTTGAATGTCGATGCCATTTCTGGAGCTTCAGTCACTTCAAAAGGTGTTCTAAATGGAGTCGCGCGTGCGGTTCGTCAAGCTGGTGCTAATCCCGATGCTCTTCGTTCACGTCCAAAAGCACCATCAGCTCTAGACAAAGAAGATAAGACTTATGACACTGACCTTGTCATTGTCGGCGGTGGTGGTGCTGGACTTACTGCAGCTGCACGTGCCCTTCAAGCTGGAAAAAAGTCATTCTTGTTGAAAAATTCCCAGCTGTCGGCGGAAACACTGTTCGTGCTGGTGGGCCAATGAATGATCCTAACCCTGCTTGGCAATATACATTTCCTGCTAATCCTGGTGAAGCGTATAATTTACAAGAACTTCACGACATTGATGAATCAACTATCGATCCTGAATTCTTGTCTGATTTCCGTTCTCTTAAGACCGAAATTGAAGAATACCTCAAAGACCCAACTTACCTCTTTGACTCAAAACTTCTCTATCGTATCCAAACTTATCTTGGTGGTAAACGCAAAAACCTCAAAGGTCACGAAATTCACGCAAACTACGAACTCATTAGCGTCTTAACAGAACGTGCTCTTGAATCTGTTCGTTAGCTTGAAAATATCGGTGTTGAATTCTTACGCGATGAAGTAACTATGCCAGTTGGTGCTATTTGGCGTCGTGGTCATAAACCAAAAGTTTCGATGGGAGTTACTTATATCGCTGTCTTGAAAGATTTCGTTTTGAAAATGGCGGTATTATTCTAACAGATACCCAAGTTAAAGAACGCGTTGTGACCGATGGTATCGTCACAGGTGTCAAAGGTAGCGGACGCAATGGACAAACTATTACCGTCAATGGTAAAGATGTGATTTTAACAACAGGTGGATTCGCAGCCAATACTAAAATGCTTCAAAAATACAACACTTACTGGTCAGAAATTGATGATAATATTGCCACTCCAAATACGCCTGCTGCAACTAGGGACGGTATTTTACTTGGTCAATCTGTCGGCGCCGACCTTGTCGGTATGGGCTTTAGCCAAATGATGGCAGTATCTGACCCAGTGACTGGTGCACTTTTCACCGGTCTTCAAGTGCCTCCAGCAAACTTTATCATGATCAACACCAAAGGTAAACGTTTTGTCGATGAATACGGTAGCCGTGACCAATTATCACAAGCAGCTATTGACAACGGAGGTCTCTTCTATCTTATCGCCGATGAAAATATCAAAGAAACAGCCTACAATACCAGTCAAGAAAAAATTGATACTCAAGTTGAAGCAGGTACCCTCTTTAAGGCTGATACCTTGGAAGAATTGGCTGAGCAAATCAACATTGACCCAGCTACTTTGGTAGAAACAATCACCAATTACAATTCTTACGTTAACACTGGGCATGACCCTGAATTTGATAAAGGTGCCTTTGACCTTAAAGTCGAAAAAGCACCATTTTACGCGACACCACGTAAACCAGCCACACACCACACCATGGGTGGTTGGAAAATCGATACACATGATCATATTATTAACGAAGATGGCAAAGTTATTAAAGAACTCTTTGCCGCTAGTGAAGTCGCAGGTGGTCTTCACGCAGGTAAACATCTCGGTGGTAACTCATTAACAAACATCTTCACATTTGGACGTATCGCAACTGATACAGCTATCAATGAATATCTTGATTAAATTGAAAAAATAAATACCACCAAAACATGTTTCTTTGACAATAAAAGTTAGTTCATGCTATAATGCAGTCAACAATAAGGAGAATGTTTAGAATTAATCTTCTAGGCATAAGAAAAGCACCCTATCCGCCAAGACTAAGGGTGCTTTTTTCGTTATTCACAATCTTTTAACAGCTTAGAAAAAAACATCAAATCCTTTTACATACAAAAAATTCCAGATTTAAAATCTGGAATTTCTAGGAGATTCGCAACAGCTACTTTATGTCAACAGCTGCTACAACTATGAAAAAGAAAGTTTATTTAGGATTGACTATAGTATAGCCAGACTAGCTTAAGTAAAGCTGAATTTTTTCTTATAGAAAACTTAACTCAGAAAAACTTTAACCTCAAACTGCGAAAAATCCTGCTAGGTCAGCTGTTAGGACATTAGCTACTGCAAACTGATACTTTCCACGAAAATGCGCTAAGTGTGTCACGGTTCTGATATTGTATTTCTTGGCAAATTTTTTGTAAGCAACATAATCAATATCTTTGGTATCAAGGCAATAAAACACTTGGTCAATTTGACTGAGTCTGTCTAAAGCATTTTGAGTATCAACATTATCAAGTCGACCAATCAACAAATAAAAGTCCTCTTTAGCTGCCATTTTACCCTTGACCTCATCAAGACTTATAAATTGAATATTATCTGCCGTTTCAGCTTTGGCATCCCCACAATGAAATAAAAAGGCTAGCAATAACAAGCCAAAAATCGTTACAAGTCGCATCTCTTTTCCTCCTACTTATTTATTCGAAAAAGAAAAGAAAAAACATTAGAAAATCTGGTGATTTTATCAATTTTATTTTTCTGAATAGGGAACCAGGTACAATTTTCTATTTAAGTATTCAGCTAAAAAGATTTCTCTAGGGTTATCAATATTTTGTTCCTTAAGTTTTTCTAGCAGCCACTCTTCATCCTGATTGATTAATTCTAAGACATCATAATTAATGCGACCATTACTAATCAGTGGGAATCTCGGATTTTCCGAATTTTTATCTAGAATCGTTAGCTTGCCATTTGGCTCCATAATGGCACTCTTGACATCTTGGGTCGAATTCAAACCTTCCATTCTCAAATGGAGCATCAGCTGGCCTGCTGTAACACCTAGTTGTGCACAATTTTCCACATTCACTTTGCCGTCTTTGATCAAAATCACTGGATTTCCCACAACAAGAGATTTAATGTATTTATTGTTAATCAAAAGTTTTACGATAATAACCACCAAAGACCAAATCAACAAAATAATCAAAAAGGTCGAAATGGAAATCGAACTGTTGTAAATCACACCACCGATAATGCCACCAAGGACAAAGTTTTGAATCTGATTTAACGGTGTGTTTGCTGAAAATTCATATTTTCCGAGAACGTTAATCTGTAAAATCGTCGCTAAAATTCCTAGAAAAAATTTGATACTTATCAACACGTACATATTCATCGGCTACTTTCCTCCATTAACATAAACACGGTGGTCAATCACGTGTGTGCGCTCAAGTGTATAAGAATTATTATCATCATTCAGATGAACAGTGTAGTCTTCCTTATTATAACGAACGATGATACCATCTTTTAAAGTTGTTGAATTGACTAAGACATCCTCAGGTTTTAAATCCTTATCCGTAGCCACACTTTTGATGAATTTGACAAGAACTTGTGACTGCGAAAAATCATGGTTATTTTGCATGTAATCTTCAACTTGAATCCCCAGAAGAATGAACATCAACACCACGATACCAATACTAATATCCCGAAGACGCGTCTTCAGCCTATTTCGCATGTAGTGCAGACTTGTCAGCATCACAATAGCAAGCAAGACAATCAAAATCACAGATCTCAAAACCAGATTAAAAGACTGATGCTGCGTAATGTAATCTAAATTATAGAAATTCATCTCACGTCCTCCTAAAATCCTTTTCTTTAGCTTTTTTACCATTATACTATTTCTAACACCAAAAAACTCCCGAAAAATTTCAGGAGTTTATCATCTATAAATGCTTGATTAGCTCAATTCAGCAACGATTGCTTTGATTTGGTCTTTAGTGTGAACACCAGCAACTTGTTTCACAACTTCACCATCTTTTTTGAAAAGTAATGTTGGAATTGACATGATACCAAATTTTTGAGCTGTTTCTGGATTTTCGTCAACATCGATTTTAACGATTTTAAGTTCGTCTTCGTCCATTTCTTCTGACAATTGTTCCAAGATTGGAGCTTGCATCATACATGGACCACACCATGTTGCCCAAAAGTCAACAAGGACAAGACCTTCATTAGTTTCTGCTTCAAATGTAGCATCAGTAATATTGTGTGCCATAATATAATTACCTTGAACTCCCAGATGGGCTGACTTGTTTTTTCAATAAAAAACGGATACGAATCAACCAAGCATCTCAAAGTTCTTTTTCCTTTTCTATTAGCTTATGAGCCTATTTTACGGGAAATTTACCATTTTGACAACTAATTGCTACGGAATTTTCTTTTTTTGGAAAAATTATCATTTTCCCCCTATTCTAGCTCATGTGCTATAATAAAATTATCATTACTCAGAGGAATCCTATGAAAAATTACGCTGATTTTTATGCCAAAATAACTGACCCAATCCGAAAAAATCCACGCGCTGTTCACAGTTTGAGACTTATCAACAGACTATTAACAGCGGTCATGTATCTGGTCTATCCGCTACTGCTTATTTACCTTTTTCTCAAACAGCAAAGCCAACTTATCCCAGCTATCTTTATCCCCGGAGTGTCGTTTATCCTTGTATCCTTGATGCGAAAGATGATTAACGTACCACGTCCTTACGAGGCTTGGCAGATTAATCCCCTCATCCAAAAAGATACCCAAGGGCAATCCATGCCAAGTCGCCACGTCTTTTCAGCAACGATTATCAGCATGGCTGTTTTGCGACTAAATCCGATTTTAGGAATTCTTTTCCTTGTTTTATCGCTAGTCATCGCTATTTGCCGTGTCATTGGTGGAGTTCACTACCCGCATGATGTTGCAGCTGGTTATCTTATTGGCATCATCTGTGGATTATTACTTTTTCTTTTTTAGTTATCAACATCAAATCCCCAACTCAGTCGAGCTGGGGATTTTTTTATCATTTCTTCAAAAGATTTTCCACTTAGTTTTCAACAGGATGCAAATTTTTAAGCGATAAATCCAGAATCTTCGCTGAATGCGTAATCGCTCCGCTTGACACGTATTGAACTGCCAAATCTGCGTAAGAAGCAAGATTTTCTCGAGTGACATTTCCTGAAATTTCGATTTCAGCTCTGCCATCAATCAAAGCTATCGCTTCTTTCATAACATCGTGTTCCATATTATCAAGCATAATGATATCAGCTCCAGCTTCGACCGCCTCTTTAACCATACCAAGTGTTTCCACTTCGATTTCGATTTTACGGACAGAGGGAGCGTAAGCTTTAGCAGCAAGAACAGCTTCTTTAACACCACCAGCAGCACCGATGTGATTATCTTTCAAAAGGACACCGTCAGACAAGTTGTAACGATGGTTTTTACCACCACCGATTTTAACAGCGTATTTTTCAAAAATACGATTATTTGGTGTGGTCTTACGTGAATCAAGAAGCGTGATTGGACTGTCTTTTAGAAGCTCAGCCATTTCATGGGTGTAAGTGGCAATCCCACTCATGCGTTGCAGATAGTTCAGTGCTGTGCGTTCTCCTGAGAGGAGCACACGGATGTCACCGTAGACTGTGCCAAGCTTTTGTCCCGCCTTAACAGCATCGCCATCTTTCACCAAAACGTCAAACTTTGTTTGTGGGTCAAGCAAATAAAAGACGCGCTCGAAAACAGGAAGTCCACAGATAATCCCATCTTCTTTACAAATCAAGTCAACTTGACCAGCTACATTTTCTGGCATGACACTGTTAGTTGACACGTCTTCGTTATTGATGTCTTCTGAAAGAGCGCTCAAAATCAACGGATCAACATTTAATTTTAGGGTAATTGGATCTAACATCATTATCCTTTCTCATATCTCACAACCATTAACCGATAACAGTTTCTAGTTGATTATTTTCTGTTAATTTTTCAACAACTATTTTTTTATAGTCGTCTGCCAAGATATCGTCATCTTGATAATCTAGCAAATCAAGCTCAGCCAAAGTTTTTGGAAGCACTGATACACTCTCATACTTAGCAACCAAGTCCTTAGCTGCGCGTTTTGCAAAAACAAGACTTTCAAGAAGAGAATTACTTGCTAAACGGTTTTGACCGTGAACCCCATTACAAGCTGTTTCACCAACGGCATAAAGGAAGTCCATACTTGTCTTACTATGGTGATTAACCTTGATACCACCCATGAAATAATGCTGTGCTGGCACAACTGGAATACATTCTGTGAATGGGTCGTAACCAGCCTCACGACAGTGTGCCAAGATATTTGGGAAATGTTCTTCCAATTCTTTTTTCGGAATGGTACGCAAATCTTCCCAGACGTGGTCTGTCCCGTCTTTTTCCATTTGTTTTAAAATGGCTTGTGCTACCACATCACGCGGTTGCAATTCATCGACAAAACGATTCATATTTTTATCGTAAAGAAGAGCTCCTTCACCACGAACGGACTCAGAAATCAAGAATGAACGTTCTTTTGGATTTTCTTGGTAAAGGGTTGTTGGGTGAATTTGTACATAGGACATGTCCTTAAGCTCAATATCATGTTTTAGGGAAATAGCTAGCGCATCACCAGTCAAATGCTTGAAGTTAGTACTATTTTTGTACAAACCACCAACACCACCACTAGCAAGAACAGTCACATCAGCTGTGATTTTTTGCAAATCACCATTTTCAAGACGGACCACACCACCATAACAACGGTTATCTTCTTCCAAGATATCAAGAAGACAAGTGTGTTCCATCAAGGTAATATTTGGACGTTTTTTGACCGCAGCTAACAGTCTACTTGTGATTTCTTTACCTGTAGTATCTTGGTAAAAAAGAATACGTTTATCAGAATGGGCACCTTCTCGTGTGAAGGCTAAATTACCATTTTCATCACGTTGAAAATCAACACCAAAGCCAATCAAGTCCTTGATAACATCAGGTGATGACTTAATCATCAAATCAACAGAAACCTTGTCATTTTTGTAGTGACCAGCACGCAAAGTATCTTCAAAGAATGAGTCGTAGTCAGACTCGTCTTTCAACATGCAAATACCACCTTGTGCCAAGAAAGAATCACTGTGTTCTAATGTATCTTTAGAGATAATAGTAATTTGAAGTTCTTGTGGCAAATTAAGGGCCGTATAAAGTCCTGAACAACCACTACCGACAATAAGTACATTTGTTTTCATACAAACCTTCTTTTTTAACGATTGTTGAATAAACAATCCATTTGGCGAGTCAGATAAAAAAAGAATTCCTAGAATACCATCATCAACTGACCTAAGCATAAACTTCTCATTTTCTGTATGATATCAATGCGAGGCTTACTTAAATCAGTCTTTAGGAACTTTTTCAATCAACTCTTATCAATTAAAATCATACGACTTAGAACATATTTTACCACCAATCAAGACACCTGACAAGACACCTAACTAAAATTTATTTACAGGTGTCTTGACACCTTCTTGACTCGGTACTATAATATATAACTAAGACAATCTAGGAGGATCCCATAAACATATAATGAATACAAGAGAGATGCAAGACGAAATTTTACGTCTCAAAAAAGAAAAAGGGGTTTGTATTTTAGCACACGCCTACCAAAGTCACGACATTTGGGAAGTTGCCGATTTTGTAGGCGATTCTTTTGCTTTAAGTAAATATGCTGCCAAAGCACCACAAGATACCATCATGATGTGTGGGGTGCGCTTTATGGCAGAAACCGTTAAAGTTTTATCACCTGAAAAAACAGCTCTTCTAGCCAACCCAATGGCTGGTTGCCCAATGGCTGCGCAAATTGATAAAAAAATCGTTACATGGCTAAAAGATGCTCACCCAGACTACGCTACCGTTGCTTACATCAACACCACTTCAGAAGTGAAAACAATGGTCGATGTCTGCGTTACCTCTTCTTCAGCTGTCAAAATTATCAACAACATTGATAACGACAAGATTCTTTTTGTTCCAGACCGCAATCTTGGACAATGGGTCGCTAAGCAATGTCCTGATAAGCAATTTGAGTTTTTCAAAGGTGGCTGTCCAACGCATATGCGCATGCGTAAACGTGATGTCATTCGTGCGCGTAAAGAACATCCAAATGCTAAAGTACTGGTTCACCCAGAATGCCTAGCTGAAGTTACTGAGTTAGCTGATTTTGCTGGAAGCACAACAGAAATCATGGCTTACGCTAAAAATAGCAGTGATAAAGAATTTGTCATTGGTACTGAAAGCAGCATTGTTGAACACTTACAATTTGAATGCCCTGATAAACGCTTCTATCTTCTATCAACTGAATGTGTTTGTCACAACATGAAAATGACAACTCTAGCTGATATTTACAACTGTTTACTTGGACGAGCAGGTGAAGAGATTGAGCTTGACGAAGACACTATCAAAGGTGCTCGTCATGCGATTGACCAAATGATCCTGCTTGGACAAAAATAAATTTATTTGCATTTTCTACATTTAAAAAACCTGCAAAATTGCAGGTATTTGTCTATTCACAGAAAAAAACTGTCCAGTGGACAGTTTTTTTACCCTAGATTTGCAATAGTACAACCGCTACCACCTGCATTTTGTGGGGCGTAGCCGAATGATTTGACATGTTTGTTGCGGCTAAGGTATTTTGTGACCCCTTCACGGATAACACCTGTTCCGATACCGTGAATGATATCAACTTGAGCTATGTTATTGAGCAAGGCTTGATCGATAAATTCATCCAATTCTTGCATGGCTTCTTCGTAACGTTTACCACGAAGGTCAAGTCGGGCACGTGGTCCAGCAGATTTCTTGCTTTTCTTAACCACATGGACTTGTTTTTTCTTAGGTTTTTGCGCTTCTTCTTGAACTTTGACAAGGCTAAATTCGTCTTCTTTAAGCATCATCTTAATGAGACCAACTTGCGCTTCCCATTTACCGTTTTTCGTTTGGTTAATCAAGGTTCCGCGTTGACCATAAGCTGTGACGATAATATCATCACCCACGCGCGGTGCACGCAATTTCTTGGCTTTCTTAAGAACTTTATTTTTCGATAAATCAACTTCAGGCGCTAATTTTTTCAACTGGCTTTTAGCTTCGATCACTTCGTGCGGTTTAAGGCCAGCTTTGTGATGAAGATTTTTGAGGATTTCTTCACTTTCAGCCATGGCTTTATCCACAATTTCTTGTGCCTTGTCAGAAGCTTTTTCAAGTTCTTTATCTTTGGCGTGTGAGAATTCGTTATAAAGTTTCTTGACTGCACGGTTGAATTTGAGGTTATCTTGTTCCACTTCTTTGATGTGGTCAAGACGTTTGCGGCTTTCGTGCGTTTGCTCTTCCAAACGTTCGATGATGCGGTTAACATCCGTATCAGAATCCATCAAACGCTCTGCTTCATTGACAATCACTTCTGCAAGACCTAATCGACGAGCGATTTCAAAAGCATTTGAGCGTCCTGGCACACCTTGCATGAAATGATAAGTCGGGCTCAAAGTCTCTGTGTCAAATTCCATGCTGGCATTTTCAACAAACTCTGTCTCGATACCGTAAGCTTTTAACTCAGGATAATGGGTTGTCGCCATGGTTTTGACTTGCATCAAACGCAAATGTTCCAAGATAGAAATGGCAAGACTTGCCCCTTCTTGTGGGTCAGTTCCTGCCCCCAATTCATCCACAAGGACCAAGCTATCTTTATCAGCAGCTGCCAAGATATCCACAATATTTGTCATATGGCTTGAGAATGTTGACAGGCTTTGCTCGATAGATTGTTCATCACCGATGTCAGCAAAAATCTCATTAAAAACAGCCACTTTACTACCTTTATCAGCAAGAATTGGTAGACCAGATTGCGCCATTAATTGTGCCAATCCCAAAGTTTTCAACATGACGGTTTTACCACCGGTATTTGGACCAGTGATAACGATAACTGTCAATTCATCTAAGAAATGCAAGTCATTTGCGACTGGATTTGTCAACAGTGGGTGACGAGCTTGCAAGAGTTGCACAGTCTTATCTGTGGATAACTGTGGGACAACTGCTTTGTTTTCTTGCATGAAGAGAAATTTTGCACGCACAAAATCCAAATGTCCCAAAACCCAAGCATTATTTCGAATAATATTAGTATGAGGGCGAAGCATATTTGACAATTCGCGCAAAATACGAGCCGTTTCATGGCGTTCATCTGCGCGTAATTGTGTGATTTCTTCATTTAGTTGCACCACTGCACGTGGCTCAATATAAACGGTACTTCCTGATGCTGAAATATCATGCACAACCCCTGAGATACGGTTGCGGTAGCTATTTTTCACAGGTAAAACTGCTCGACCATTACGACTAGCAATCAAAGTCTCTGTCAAATGGTCAGCTTGCTTTTTCAAGACGTCCTGCAAGACTTGACGAACTCTGCTTTCATCATGATTGATTTGACGACGAATACGGTCTAATTCATGACTTGCAAAATTCTCAATAAATCCACCATCGTTAATGGCTTGTAAACTTCCTTGCAGACTTGGCAAAAGCTCAATTTTCTCAAAAAGAGTATTTAAAGCCGTCAAGTTAACATTTTCCAAATCGTTATAGAAATGCTTAACTTCTGCTGATACTTGCAAGATTTTTTTAATATCAATAATCTCTGAAACGTTAACATCAGCATCCAATTCTAAGCGACGCATACTTTCAGAAATATCACGCAAACTGCCAAGACCAAATCCGTGTTGCTCAATGAAAATCTGCTCCATATCAGACATTTCATCAAATGAACGTGAGATACGATCTGATTCAGTCATTGGAGAAAGTTGACGTAATTCCTCCTGCCCTTGCTCAGTTTGTAAATAGCCAGCAAAAAGTTGCTTGACCTTATCAAATTCTAACTGTTCTAAAATTCTGTTATTCATATCACTATTATACCAAAACTCATCTCATCAAGCGCCATTTGGCACTTGTGTTTTCCTTTAAATATAAACTGAATAAGTCTGAGATAAACTACCCCAGACTCTCTTACATTATCCTAAAATTGCTGTCACCCATAGTGACTTAATGATTCCCGCTAATGGCTGAAAATCATTAATAATTAGACGTGCTAACCAACTACTTGATAGCAAATTCTGCACCATTGACATAGGAACAGTTGCAAGTAATGTCAACAAGAGATTGCAAGATATCAGTGTTACTAAAATCGCCAAAACGCCACTGACACAATTAACCTTGACATTATCAAAATGATGAAGTGGCAATAAATGCACAACAATCCCCAGTAAACGAAAAAGCGCATAGACAACCACATAAATAGCTGTGAAAGCCACCCCAGCATAATAAACTCTATCTAAATCAAAAATATTAACATCCGTGAAGAAATTCATGCTGGCACCTTGCCCTGCATTTGAATAAGGAATCCATAAAGTAATCTCTTCAGATAATGCTTGATAAAAGCGGCTAGCCACGACTAATGACACAATACTTGCTACAAAATAGTAAGCTTGTAAAATAATACCTCGTGAATAGCCAATGTAAAAATGCCAAGCTAAAATCAGCAAAATAAAAACTGATAACATATATTATTCCTCATCAGAATCAGATTTGCTGGCTTTCTCCTTGATATCGTCAATCGCCTCAGAGCGGAGAGCCGTCAATTCTTTTTCCATTTTTTCAACTTCAATCTCACGACTAAGCTGAGTTGAAAGCAAATTGAGAGCCATCAAAATAGCAATCGTTTCATTATCAGCTTGTGGTAATTTTTCTTTGATTGTATTATATTTTTCTTTGGCTACACGCTCAACTTCCTCCATGAAGAGGTTATCCTTATCTGTTGTCAATGTGAGCGACTTTTCTCCAAAGACGAATTTATAACGATTTTTGCTTTCCATATAGTCACCTCTTTGACATTATACCTTAAAATAAACATTTCGTAAAATGAAAGCGTGAAAATCCCAGTTTCAACAGGCTATTTTGCCACCTTGTCATCTTTTTATGTTACAATAAAATTATGAATACAATTGTTATGAAACTAGGGAAAATTGACTTGCAAAACCTCATTAAAACACTAGCTGGCAAACAAGTCACAAACAATAATCCCTACGTCATTTTTGCCGCAAAAGTAAATGGCGCCACAGTGCTTGTGTACACCTCTGATAAAGTCGTTTTCCAGGGAAATGCTGCACAAGAAATCGCAAGCCAATTTGGCTATCAAGCGTCAGAAGACACACAAGATACTAAGGCTGGTCAAGCCATGCCTTTAATCGGTTCAGATGAAGTCGGCAACGGTTCTTACTTTGGTGGCTTAGCGGTTGTTGCTAGTTTTGTAACTCCTGATGACCATGCACTTCTAAAGAAACTTGGTGTCGATGATTCTAAGAATTTAACAGACAGCAAAATTCGCCAAATCGCCCCAATCTTAGAAGAGAAAATCAAGCATAAGGCTCTGCTATTGTCCCCTCAAAAATACAACCAAGTCGTTGGAAAAGGCAAGACGCATAATGCAGTCTCTGTAAAAGTAGCACTTCACAATCAAGCTATTTATCTGCTACTGCAAGATGGCGTAGAACCTGAAAAAATCGTGATTGACGCTTTTACTAGCCGTCAAAATTACGAAAAATACCTCAAAAACGAGGTAAATCACTTTGACAATCCTTTAACCTTAGAAGAAAAGGCTGAAGGAAAATACTTAGCTGTCGCAGTTAGCTCCATTATCGCCCGTAACCTTTTCTTAGAAAATTTAGATAAACTAAGCCAAGAAGTACAGTACAAACTCCCAAGTGGTGCTGGTAACAAATCTGATAAAGTAGCTAGTCAAATCCTAGCAGCTTACGGCATGTCTGGCTTAGAACACACTGCAAAACTCCACTTTGCAAACACCCAAAAAGCACAAAATTTATTAAAAAAATAACATCGAGGAACCAATTATGAAACAATTCATCAAAGAATGGGGACCTTTTATCCTCTTTTTCATCGCCCTTGGTCTTGTTCGTCTTTTCCTTATCCAGCCTGTGAGTGTTGACGGTCACTCTATGGACCCTACACTAGCTGATGGTGAACGCCTAATCGTTCTAAGAACTGCCAAAATTGATCGCTTTGATATTGTTGTAGCGAAAGAAAAAGAAGGCAACAAAACCAAAGAAATCGTTAAACGTGTTATCGGACTCCCAGGTGATACCATTACCTATAAAGACGATGTTCTTTACGTCAACGGTAAAAAGACAGACGAACCTTACCTAGACAAGTACCAAAAAGCTTTCGAAGATGATGAGTTGCAAGACATTTACTCTTACAACACCTTATTCCAACAACTAGCTGAAAGTTCTGATGCCTTCACCACTGCTAAAGACGGCAGTACTGAGTTTACTGTCAAAGTTCCAAAAAATCAGTATTTCTTGCTTGGAGATGACCGCATCGTTTCAAAAGACAGCCGTGAAGTCGGTTCCTTCAAAAAATCAGCTATCGTTGGCGAAGTCAAATTCCGCTTCTGGCCACTCTCAAAAATTGGAGGCGTCAACTAAGTTCAATGAAGAATTAACTCATACGAGTTAGGTCTTTTTAATGCGATGTTTGTCTATCCCATTGGCGAATGATATAATAAAGCCACTATAACAATCAAGTAAGGATGACTTATGGAATACTTCTTTTCTGGCACTATTGACCGTATTATTTTTGAAAATGCCAGTAACTTCTTTAAAATCATATTACTCGAAATCGCAGATACCGATTCTGACTTTGATGATTTTGAGATCATTGTCACAGGAACCATCGCTGATGTCATCGAAGGCGAAAACTACACCTTCTGGGGAGAATTAACCCAGCATCCAAAATATGGTGAACAGCTCAAAGTAACCCGATACGAGCGAACAAAACCAACATCTTCTGGACTCATCAAGTACTTTTCAAGTGACCACTTTAAAGGCATCGGTAAAAAGACAGCTGAAAAAATCGTCCAACTCTATGGTGATGATACAATTGATAAAATTCTAGAAGACCCTAGTAAGCTTGGTAGTATTTCTGGACTCTCTAAAGAAAATCGTGACAATTTTGTTGCCAAATTAAAACTCAACTACGGTACTGAACAAATTCTCTCAAAGCTCGCTGAATACGGCTTAACTAATCGCGTAGCCATTGACATTTTCAATCATCATAAGGAAGAAAGTTTAGAGATTATCCAAGAAAATCCTTATCAACTGGTCGAAGATATTCAAGGTATCGGCTTTAAAATTGCGGACCAGCTCGCCGAACAATTGGGCATTGAGGCCGATGCACCGCAGCGTTTTCGTGCCGCACTCGTTCACAGCTTATTTGAAACCTCGGTTGAAAATGGGGATACTTACGTTGAGGCACGTGATTTACTAGAAAATGCTATTACCATTTTGGAAGAAGCCCGCCAAATTGAGCTAGATGCTGCTGCCGTCGCTAAGGAATTATCAACACTTATCGCTGAAGACAAGGTGCAAAACATCGGTACAAAAATCTTTGATAATACACTGTTTTATGCCGAAGATGGTATCAAGAAAAATCTAACACGTATCCTTGACACTCCACTAACTAAACAGTTTTCAGACCAAGACTTACAAGAAGAAATTGAAGACATCGAAAACACCTTTGGCATTTCTTATGATGCTGTCCAAAAAAATGCCATTAAAGAAGCGCTTCAAAGCAAAGTTTTCATTCTAACTGGTGGACCAGGAACTGGTAAAACAACCGTTATTAACGGTTTGATTGCTGCTTATGCTGATTTACATGGCATTGATTTAGAGAAAAAGGATATCCCAATTGTTCTTGCTGCGCCAACTGGCCGCGCGGCACGTCGTATGAACGAATTAACCGGCCTTCCAAGTGCAACCATTCACCGCCATCTTGGTTTAAATGGCGACAATGACTATCAAGCCATGGATGATTATTTGGACTGTGATTTGATTATCATCGATGAATTTTCAATGGTAGATACTTGGCTAGCTAATCAGCTCTTTAGCTCCATTTCATCAAATACCCAAGTCATTATCGTTGGGGATAGTGACCAACTTCCATCCGTTGGGCCTGGGCAAGTGCTAGCTGATTTACTCAAAATCAAAACACTGCCACAAATAGCACTCACAAAAATCTTTAGGCAATCTGAAGAATCGACCATTGTCACACTGGCTAATCAGATGAGGCAAGGCATCTTGCCAGCTGATTTTACCCAAAAAAAAGCTGACCGTTCTTACTTTGAAGCTGGTGCTCAGTATATTCCTGAGATGATTCCAAAAATCGTCAGCGCAGCTATTAAAAGTGGCATCAACCCTCAAGAAATTCAAATTCTAGCGCCTATGTACCGTGGCGCTGCTGGTATTAACCGCCTCAATACAATCATTCAAGATTTGCTTAATCCGCTCGGTGACCAATTATCATTTGCCTTTGGTGATATGAATTTCCGTAAAGGGGACAAAGTTCTTCATTTAATTAATGATGCCGAGCTCAATGTCTTTAATGGAGATATTGGCTATATCACAGACTTGATTCCAGCCAAATACACAGAATTAAAACAAGATGAACTCTACATGTCTTTTGACGGGACTGAAGTGATTTACCCTCGTAACGAATGGCACAAAATTACGCTTGCCTATGCTATGTCCATTCACAAATCACAAGGGAGCGAATTCCAAGTAGTTATTCTGCCAATCACGCGCCAAAGTCGTCGTCTTCTACAACGCAATCTGATTTACACAGCCATTACCCGCTCTAAAAGCAAATTGGTTATGTTGGGAGAAATTGCTGCCTTTGATTACGCCATAAAAAATGAAGGCTCTAAACGCAAGACTTATCTCGTCCAACGCTTCATAGCAAATCCAGAAGACCTTGACAACTCAGAAGCGATAGAAAATCCAGACGAGGCAAAAGAAAGCCAAAATGAGCCAAATAAAGCATGTTCTTCCACTGCTCACATTGAAGAAGAAAAATCCGACAAGGATGTTCAACTTATCCTTGATTTTGACGAAGATAAACCAGATAACGTCAAAGAATACCGACTAACAGAAGAAAATCTTCCATTCATCGATCCAATGATCGGTATCACTCAAGAAGATATCGAACAATTTTTCAAAAAATAATAATAAAAAACTAGGATTTTTTAACCATAAATTCCTAGTTTTTCTTATGCATTTATTTTGTATAAATATAATTTTTTAGATGATAGAATAGCTTTATACTTAAAATATTTAGAGGTTTAAAACGATTTAATCCTTGAAACTAAAGGGTTTCTTGATGTAACATCTCTTGATAGAAAAGTGTTTACATATAAGGAAATTGTGTTATAATATCTGTACTATCATAACAGGATTACCATTGTTTTTAGGAGGTTTGAAATGGTTTCTTATGAAAAAATTCATCAATCTTTGCGTTCTTGGACGCTTTTTATCGCTTGGGTAAATGTTCTTGCTGCTTTAAGTAAGGTTTGGAGTATTATTAGCTATTATGTCTTAGTTAATAACTTTGATACCTTTAAAGAACAACTTGATGCTGAAAAAATCAAGGTTCTTGAAGCTACTACTAATGTTGGCAACGTTATTATTGCTGTTATCGCTCTTGTAGTTAACATCATTGTAGCTGTTTTAGCATTCAAAAACTTATCAAAAATCAAAGACAATGCTCCAAGTTTATCACCTTACCGCATTGCCTTGATTTATACTGTTGTTTACAATCTTGCAAGCTTTGCCTTAACTGTATATCTTAATATCCCACTTTCACCATTCAATATCGTTTTGCCACTTGTCTTTTTGGGACTTTATTCTTATGTGTACAACAAAGCAGCGCAGCTATTAGACAAAGAAGACGATGAGACTGATTCTGAAAGTGTTAATCAATAAACTTTTAAGAAATCAAATACCGTCTCAGAACTTGAGCTAAGACGGTATTTTAATTTTTAAAAGAGATTTAATGGACGAATATTATCTTCTAATCCCGTGATAGTAACCCCAAGAAGACGCACACCAGATTTTGATTCTTCTAAACTGTCAAATAGCGCATGAGCAGCTTGGTCAATCACCTCAAAATCATTGGTGACATCATCTAGTGTTTTACGCTTGGTTAAAGTCGAAAAATCCGCGTATCGAACCTTCAAAACGACAGTGCGACCAACTTTATTATTTCGCATTAAACTGTCCACAACTCGATGTGTATTTTTTGAAATCTCCGACTTAATATCAGCATCCTCGTACAGTAATTTACTATAGGTCCGTTCACTCCCAATAGATTTTCGAATACGATTGGGTCTGACTGGTGAATTTGAAATACCTCGCGCTTTGCGGTACAAATCATAACCAAAGCGCCCGAAATGATCAATCAAGGTCATCTCTGGTATTTCTAATAAATCCGCCCCCGTAAAAACACTCATTTGATGTAGTTTTTCAACTGATTTTTTACCAACACCATGAAATTTTTCAATTGATAATTTTTTCAAAAAATCCTGCGCATCTTCTGGCAATACTAAGATTAAACCTTTCGGTTTATCATAATCCGAAGCTAGTTTAGCTAGAAATTTGTTATAAGAGACACCGGCTGAACAAGTCAGGTGAACTTCTTGCCAAATATCATATTGAATCATTTTAGCAATTTTAATCGCTGACTTGATGCCGCGTTTATTTTCAGTCACATCCAAGTAAGCCTCATCAATCGACATGGGCTCAACAAGATCAGTGTAACGTCTGAAAATCTCACGAATTTGCATTCCTATTTCTCGGTATTTCTGATAATTTCCAGAAATAAAAATAGCCTGTGGACAACGTTCATAAGCGTCTTTTGAAGACATAGCCGAATGAACGCCGAATTTTCTGGCTTCATAGTTACATGTCGATACGACGCCTCGTCCACCCGTCTTACGCGGATCAGAGCCGATAATCACAGGCTTTCCTTTGAGGTCTGGATTATCCCTTTCTTCTACTGATGCAAAAAAGGCATCCATATCAATGTGAATAATTTTTCGAGAAGTGTCATTAATTAATGGAAAAATAAGCATCATCCAGTCCTTTCTGACTCTATTATAACAATTTTCATTGCTCTCAAGCAAAACTTACAATTTTCTAGTACAGTTATCTGAGTTTTTAAAACTGTACTAGAAAAGATTCTTGTTTTTTCCAATTTTTTTACTTAGGAAAACGCTTCCTTTGTGCTACACTTATACTTGTAAATGTAACAGATGACTTGTTACTAGAATTTAAGGAGAAATCTCATTATGGCGACTGTTAAAACAAATGCAGATGTTTTTGAAAAAGCCTGGGAAGGCTTTAAAGGTACTGACTGGAAAGAAAAAGCCAGCGTTTCTCGCTTCGTTCAAGCTAACTACACACCATATGATGGTGATGAAAGCTTCTTAGCGCCAGCTACTGAACGCTCTCTTAAAATCAAGAAAATCATTGAAGACACTAAAGCTAAATACGAAGCAACTCGTTTCCCAATGGACACTCGTCCAACATCAATCGCAGATATTCCTGCCGGCTATATTTCAAAAGACGATGAATTAATCTACGGTATTCAAAATGATGAGTTATTCAAATTGAATTTCATGCCAAAAGGTGGTATCCGTATGGCAGAAACAGCACTTAAAGAACATGGTTATGAACCAGATCCTGCTGTTCATGAAATTTTCACAAAATACACTACTACAGTAAATGACGGAATTTTCCGCGCTTATACATCTAATATCCGCCGTGCCCGTCACGCTCACACAGTAACTGGTCTTCCAGATGCTTACTCACGTGGACGTATCATCGGTGTTTATGCTCGTCTTGCTCTTTATGGTGCAGACTACTTGATGCAAGAAAAAGTTAACGACTGGAACGCTATCACAGAAATCGACGAAGAATCTATTCGTCTTCGCGAAGAAGTTAACATGCAATACCAAGCTCTTGGTGAAGTTGTTAAACTTGGTGACCTTTACGGTGTTGATGTCCGTAAACCAGCCATGAACGTTAAAGAAGCTATCCAATGGGTAAACATCGCCTTCATGGCTGTATGTCGTGTTATCAACGGGGCTGCTACTTCTCTTGGACGTGTGCCAATCGTTCTTGATATCTTTGCTGAACGTGACCTTGCTCGTGGTACTTTCACAGAATCAGAAATCCAAGAATTTGTCGATGACTTTGTCTTGAAACTTCGTACTGTAAAATTTGCTCGTACTAAAGCTTACGACGAACTTTACTCTGGTGACCCAACATTCATCACTACATCTATGGCCGGTATGGGTGCTGACGGTCGTCACCGTGTTACTAAAATGGACTACCGTTTCTTGCACACACTTGATAATATCGGTAACGCTCCAGAACCAAACTTGACAGTTCTTTGGACTGATAAATTGCCATATTCATTCCGTCGCTACTGTATGAAAATGTCACACAAACACTCTTCAATCCAATACGAGGGTGTGACAACAATGGCTAAAGATGGTTACGGTGAAATGTCATGTATCTCATGTTGTGTATCACCACTTGACCCAGAAAACGAAGAACAACGTCACAACATCCAATACTTTGGTGCTCGTGTAAACGTCCTTAAAGCTCTTCTTACTGGTTTGAACGGTGGTTACGATGATGTTCACAAAGACTACAAAGTATTTGACATCGAACCAGTTCGTGACGAAATCCTTGATTTCGAAACGGTTAAAGCTAACTTTGAAAAATCTCTTGATTGGTTGACTTCAACTTACGTAGATGCCCTTAACATCATTCACTACATGACTGATAAATACAACTACGAAGCTGTTCAAATGGCATTCTTGCCAACTAAACAACGTGCCAACATGGGATTCGGTATCTGTGGTTTCGCTAATACCGTTGATACTTTGTCAGCAATCAAATACGCTACTGTTAAACCAATCCGTGACGAAGATGGTTACATCTACGACTACGAAACAACTGGTGACTTCCCTCGTTGGGGTGAAGATGATCCTCGTTCTAACGAACTTGCTGAATGGTTGGTAGAAGCTTACACTACTCGTCTTCGTAGCCACGAACTTTACAAGAACGCTGAAGCTACTGTATCACTTCTTACAATCACTTCAAACGTTGCTTACTCTAAACAAACTGGTAACTCTCCAGTTCACAAAGGTGTTTACCTCAACGAAGATGGTACCGTAAACCTTTCTAAACTTGAATTCTTCTCACCAGGTGCCAACCCATCTAACAAAGCTCGTGGTGGTTGGTTGCAAAACTTAAACTCTCTTGCAAGCCTTGACTTCTCATATGCTGCAGACGGTATCTCACTTACAACTCAAGTTTCTCCACGCGCCCTTGGCAAGACATTTGATGAACAAGTTGATAACTTGGTAACTATCCTTGATGGTTACTTCGAAAACGGTGGACAACACGTTAACTTGAACGTCATGGACCTTAAAGATGTTTATGACAAGATTATGAATGGTGAAGATGTTATCGTTCGTATCTCAGGTTACTGTGTCAACACTAAATACCTTACTAAAGAACAAAAGACAGAATTGACACAACGCGTCTTCCACGAAGTTCTTTCAATGGATGATGTTGCTGAAACTGTTGCTGCTAAATAATAAATATCGAAAAAGACTTTGTCAGTTGACAGAGTCTTTTTTTGTCCTTAAAATAGAGCTATGAAAATCAAACAAACCAGAAACACACTTTCAAACACCTATTTAGATGCTATGAAAATCCGTCAAATCGTTTTTGTAAAAGGCCAAGGCGTTCCTTTATCTCTTGAAATCGATGAAAACGAAGCTTATTGCCTGCATTTTGTTCTTTATAATGACTTAGGAAATGCTGTCGCTACCTGCCGTATTTTGCCAAATCAAGACCACAGCAAAGCCACCTTGCAGCGCATGGCTGTTCTTCCTGACCAACAAGGAAAGCATTTTGGAAAACACCTTCTAGAAGAAGTCATCAATTTTTGTAAACAACAAGGATTTAAAGAAATGATTCTTCATGCGCAGTTAACAGCAAAAGGCTTTTACGATAAACTTGGCTTTATTCCTTTTGGTGAAGAATTTGAGGAAGCAGGCATCCAACATATCAGTATGATGAAAACTTTATAAAATAAAAAAGCACTCCTGACCAAAAGTCAAGAGTGTTTATTTTCACTGTTTAGAGATGAATAGTATATCTGACTGCTTAGGACTATTCTTTTCCTCTTAAGCGACGGAATTTAGCCTTAATGGCTTCTGCAATATCATTTCCCTGTTCTTTTAAATGATTGACACGACGTTCATTCATGTCTTCTTGAACCTTATCATAAAGTTCATCTTGAACTTGACCTGCAAGTTCAACTTCACGAGCAAGGGCAACAGCATCCCAACGCATAATATTAGTCTTATAAGGAGCAAAGACATGGTTCAATATATTTTCGTCCTCTTCATGCACCAAAGCAATAACAGCAACATCGCCATCAAGTAACTTAGTTGTCACTTCTTCAATCAAGCTATTGTCAGTAGCGTCTGTCATACTACCACTTGCAGCACCAGCAAGACTTCCGATACCATAGCCGATAATAACACCAATTGGTCCACTCAAGATACCAATCAAACCACCAACAATGCCACCAATCGTTGCATATTCACGGCTGGTGTCATCGAAATCAACAGAATCTTTGATAGTGATTTTACCATTTTCATTCTTGACCAAGGCAATTTGTGCGATTTGGGTGTGGTTGTCTTGCTTGAAAGCTTTTAATTCTGAAAATGCTTGATAAGCTTCACTTTCAATATTGAAAACAACAGCAAGTACATCTGCCATAACCTTATCCTCCTTTTCTCTGGTTACTTTCATTATAGCACTTTCACGCTAAAAAAGCCGAGAAAATTAAAACGTTTTCACAATAATAGCAATCTTTTTAAAAATTTTCCTGAATCCAGTTAGAAATTTTCTGACGTTCTTTAATCCAAAGCGGACGGTCATCGTAAGAATAGGTCCTATTAGTTAAGAAAATAGCCGCTTTTTGCTCTTTATGGTTACTAGCCACATAAGTCCCCGTATAACCCGTGTGGTCTAGCCAATCTCCTTCTTTATTCCAAGCAAGTGAACGTTCCTTATTAGCATGACTAAAGTTTTGCCAAATATCACTCGCAAAATCATCCGTCAGATAATGCTGACACAGCTTTTCAAGATCAGCTAGATCAGAAAATAGCCCAGCTGAGCCAGCGTGATTTTTAAGCACCTTAGCTTTAGGGTCATGGACAACTCCGTCAGAAATCCCTGCTACCGTTGGCACAGCACCTTTAACTGGTCCAAAACCTGTCTTAGTCATATCAAAAGGTTCAAAGACAGTTTCTTTGAAAATCTCATCTAAAGATTTCCCAAAAATCCCTTCTAACATGAAACCAAGTAATAAAAAGTTAATATCTGTGTACAAGAAATCTTTTTTATCTTCTACCGTAATGTGATTAATAGCCTCTTTTAACTCCTTGGCGTTAAGTGCATCACGATTCGGAATAAAAGGATTAATTCCACTGCTATGTGTTAAGAGCTGGCGAAGCGTTAGTTTTTCCTCATGAAAATCAGGATAGTACTGCTTAAGTGGCGCATCAATATCCAACTTTCCTTCACGGACGAGCGAAATAACAACCGTTCCAACACCAACAACCTTAGATACAGAGGCCAAATCATAAATTAAAGCAGGAACAACAGGAGCCTTACCATCAATCGTTCCAATATAATGCTCTGTCCATTGATTGTCTTTAAAAAGAGCTAAACTAGCTCCATGATAAATATTGCGATCAATTTGATCATTGATAATGTCTAGCAAATCTGTCATTTGATAAACCAAATTTCAACTTGACTAGGATCTGAAAGAACCAAAACACTTTCTTTTTTATCTAAATAGATAGATTGTCCTTTAGCCTCTAAATAATCAGCCAAAGCTTTAAGATTGTAGTTCTTAGGAACCTTAAATTCTAGGATTTCTAAATCCCATGTTTTTTGAGGGTCAACAGTTAAATTTGCTCCATTTCCTTGTTCAAACTGAAGATCTAACGGCAATTTACCTCCGAATACGGTTTGATAAAAGGCTTGTGTGCCAGCTTTGTCAGCAACATTTAGTGTCAAACTTTCAAAATGGAACTCAGAAACTTCTTTTAAATCATCATTTTCAGGAAATGTTTTGTTCTCAATTTCTCTTAATTCATGGATGTTATCTTCTGAATGCAAGAGGAAAAGGTCACCTTCTGGAGATACTGTTTCAAAAGCATAACCACGTTTACCTTTGAAAAGTCGTTCCACATCGATGCCGTTACCTAAAATACCTTCAATTTCAGCTGCTTTAGGAATTTTAACGACAATTCTATTAATCTTTTTGTCACCTTCAACAGCACAAGTATCTGGTGCTGGTGATTCTTCAATGACAAAATGAGCATTTCGTTGTTTTGTTGAAAATACAGCAATAGCATTTTCTTCATTCACTAACTTAAAGCCTAATTTTTGATAAAAATCGATGTTATGATCACGATTGTTGATACGTAAAACGGGATGCCTAAACGTGACTCCGTTAAATAAAGTCATAATTATCTCCTCACAGTGTTTTTTGTTAGATTATGTTGTACAAGTTCTTACAAAAATAAGGACCGAGTCTTTTCTATTTTAGAAAAAAATAGTCAGTTTGACAAGAAATTATGCTCTCCTGGCATAATAAAAAAGAACCCAAAGGTTCTTTTCTGGTTTATTATCTGGTTATCTTATAGGTATAAGAATTTGAACAAGGCAACTGCAGCTACACCAGCAAGGATTGGAGCTACAACTGGTACCCATGAATACCACCATTTAGAATCGCCTTTGTATTCACCAAGAATTGATTTTGGGAGCAACGCATGGACGATACGTGGACCAAGATCACGTGCAGGGTTAAGACCAGGACCAGTAGGACCACCAAGTGATGCAACAAGTGTCATTACAAGGAAACCAAGTCCTAAGTGAGCAACAGCAAGTGAACCTGTAGTGAAAGGAGCAACTTGAGTTGTAGCTGTAGAAGCATCATAACCTACAGCAGTCAATTTTGCAACTAATTCTGCACCGAAGTAGTTTTTAGTAAGTGCCATAGCACCGAAGAAAAGTACGAATGAACCTAAGAACTCATTCAAGAAACCATTAATCCAAGAAGCTTTGTGACTTTCTTTTGTACCGTCGTCAACAGCTGAGATAGTTGAGAATGAACCAAGGATAGCATTTGGATTTTCAGTTTTAAGGTAGTATGGCTTGTGTGTCATAACGACAAGCAATTGACCAAACATTGCACCAAGTAATTGAGCAGTGATGTACTGTGGAACGTGTGACCAGTCAAACAAACCTGAAACTGCAAGTGCAAGTGTGAAGGCTGGATTAATGTGGTTACCTGAAACGTTACCAAACATGAGTGCAGGAATCATAACACCAAAACCATACCCAAGTGCGATGATAATCCACCCAGAGTTATTCCCTTTTGTCCCCTTAAGTTCCACATTAGCAACTGCACCATTACCAAGAATGATGAGTAAAGCTGTCCCGATAAATTCTGTGATGTATTTCACAGTCCATGAAAAGTCCATGTCTTTTTGTTTCCTCCAAAAAAAAATATAGCTTAGACAACTAACATTTTATCAAGTATAATAGATAATGTAAAGGTTATCTGTAAAATTAAAACGTTTACTTTTAGAAGGAGAAATTTTCATGAAATATAACCAATTCTCTTACATGCCAAGGCCTGCCGATACTTGTGAACAAGAATTACAAGCTCTTGGATTTGAGCTTAACAAACGTCAATCTGATAAAGAGACACTGGAGCACTTCTGTCGTAAGATTTTCTTTAATTATAAAGACACGGATTACCCACTTCACAATCTTATTGCAGATTTTGAGACAGATTTACTGACATTTTTTAAATCTGATCGTCCTCTAACGGCAGATATTTTTTATACCATCACCCTTCAATTACTCGGATTCACACCACACGTTGATTTTATAGATACAACTGACTTTTTAGAGAAAATCGATTTTCCAATCAATTACCAAAAAGGTCACATCATCGAGGCACTTTACCAGCTTCTTCTTAGTCGTCAAAAAAATGGTATGACTTTGCTTGATGACTTGATTAGTAAAGGACTTATCCCAGTTGATAATGATTATCATTTTTTCAATGGTAAATCTTTAGCAACCTTTAATACAAATGATTTAATTCGTGAAGTTGTTTATGTACAAGCTCCGCTTGATACTGACAATGATTGTCAATTAGATTTGGTTAAAGTTAATATCATTCGTCCTAAAACTAGCCACAAAGTACCAACAATGATGACTGCTAGCCCTTATCACGAAGGGACAAATATCGTTGCTAACGATAAAAAACTTTACAAAATGGAAGGCAACTTAGCTATCAAGCAAGCAGGTAAAATCAGTGTGGAGACACGTAACTTCGAGCCACTTGAAACTCCTGAGCTAGACCTTCCAGTCGGTGATGCTGAAGAAAGTTTTAGCTTTATCGATCCTTATACCTTGAATGACTATTTCTTAGCTCGTGGATTTGCAAATATTTACGTTTCAGGAGTAGGGACTGCTGGTTCAAATGGCTTTATGACAAGTGGTGACTACGCTCAGGTAAAAAGTTTTAAAGCTGTTATCGATTGGTTAAATGGCAGAGCAATCGCCTTTTCTAGCCACCGTCGTGATCAAAAAGTGCTAGCTGATTGGTCAAATGGTTTAGTTTGTACCACTGGTAAATCGTATCTCGGAACTATGTCAACTGCCCTTGCCACAACCGGCGTTGATGGACTAAAAGTCATCATTGCCGAATCAGCTATTTCATCTTGGTATGACTACTACCGTGAAAATGGTCTTGTCTGCAGCCCTGGTGGTTACCCTGGTGAAGACCTCGATGTCCTTACCGAATTGACTTACTCACGTAATTTGCTTTCTGGTGATTATCTCCGTAACAACGCACACTATCAAGAACTTTTAGATGAACAATCTTCAGAACTTGATCGTACTTCTGGTGATTATAATCAGTTCTGGCATGACCGCAACTATCTTCCTCATGCTGATAAAGTGAAAGCCACTTGTGTTTACACACATGGTCTTCAAGACTGGAACGTTAAACCACGTCACATTTTTAACATTTTTAACGCATTGCCAAGCTCTGTTGAAAAGCATGCCTTCCTTCACAATGGAGAACATGTCTACATGCACAACTGGCAATCTATTGATTTTCGTGAAAGTATGAATGCTTTGCTCTCTCAAAAACTCTTAGGTCAAGATAATCATTTCGTTTTGCCAACACTTATCTGGCAAGATAATAGCCAAGAACAAGCTTGGACAAGCTTAGCTGAATTTGGCAGTAACAATCAATCAACTTTAGCCCTTGGTACAGACCAAAAAATCATTGACAATCATTACGCCAAAGCTGAATTTGAACGTTATAGCAAGAATTTCAGAACTTTCAAGAGTGAGTTATTTACTGGAAAAGCAAATGCCATTTGCCTCGATTTACCAATTGAACACGATTACCATATCAATGGGCAAATCACTCTACACCTAACCGTCAAATCTAGTGAAAATAAAGGAATTCTGTCTGCCCAAGTCTTAGACTATGGCGAAAAGAAACGTTTTAAAGATGTTCCTTCTGTACTTGATTTATACGCTATTGATAATGGACGCAATTTCTCACGTGAAACTCTCAAAGAATTGCCATTTACCAAAACTAGAGAACGTGTCATCACAAAAGGTGTTCTAAATCTTCAAAATCGTACAGATTTGTTAACAATTGAAGATATCCCTGCCAATGAATGGATGACCATTGATTTCACCCTTCAACCAAGCATCTACAAATTGAAAAAAGGCGACACTCTCCGCGTACTTCTCTACACAACAGACTTTGAGCACACTATCCGTGACAATAGCAATTACATTTTGACAGTTGATTTAGACAAATCAAATTTGGAAATTCCTATAGAGAATAACATGAGGCTTTGACACATAAGCATCCTCCTATCATTCTCAGAAGAAAAAATCCTTTCTAATCTATCACATAGGTTTACAAATTTTAATAAGACCCCTGCTTACTTTAAAAAATCAAAGAATATCATCTCATACAAAAACCTCCTCTATATCTTATGAACAAGAGGAGGTTTTTGTGTTTTTATACTCAACGAAAATCAAAATTAGACTGGGTGACGTAGATTCAGATAAAACTCCGTTATTTTATAATTTGGAATAATAAGCTAAAAACTCTTCCGTTGAAGATTTTCACACCTCAAATCAAGTCACAAACGTCTGGGTTTAATTTTCAAAGAGGGTTACTTATAAAAGGTCACAGTCATTTTAGTTCCTAATCCTAGCTGACTTTCCACCTTAATATCAGCATGATGTTGATTGACTGCGTGCTTAACAATGGAGAGCCCCAAACCAGTACCACCCAACTTCTTCGAGCGACTCTTATCAACTCGATAGAAACGCTCAAAAATGCGTTCCTGCTCATCTTTGGCGATACCAACTCCAGTATCCTGTACTGTCAGAACAATATCGTCCTCATTCGAGGTGATATCGACAGTCACATCCCCCTTATCACGGTTATAGATGATAGCATTATCACAAAGATTATAAATCAAAGAATGAATAAGGGCATGGTTACCAGTAATATAAGCTGGTTCCCCTAATAAATGCAAGTTGATATGACGTTCATTTGCCTTAGCAGATAAACTATCTAAAACTTCCTCTGATATCTGATAAAGATTGACGGGTTCCATAGCTAACTCTTCTGACTCATCAAGATGTGACAGTTTAATAATATCTTCTACCAACTGGATCATACGTTGAGACTCACTGTGGGTTTTCTCAGCGAATTGTGGAACATCTTTTTGCGCAACAACATCACTAGCCAGCATTTCAGAATATCCAGAAATCAAATGTAACGGCGTTTTCAGTTCATGAGAAACGTTTGCCGTAAATTCGCGGCGCAGCTGCTCTGCCTGAAGTTGCTCTGTAACATCAAAGAAAAGAATTGCTAAACCAGTCACCTTATCCTCGGAGTGAATAGGACGTACCATAACTTTGTAATGTGCATCATCTAATTGCAAAATCCCTTCTTGTTTGCGACCCTGAAGACCTTTTTCTAGCCAATTATTTAGTGACAGGTTACGGAGAATTTGCAACATATCTTTACCCAAACAAGTTTGATCAGTTTGCAAAATATCCTGTGCTGCTTGGTTGATACTGATGATACGACAGTTATTGTCTAACAAAATCATACCTTCTTTAATTTTAGAAATAATGGTATCAAATTCTGATTGACGTTGTTCTATCACAACTTCCCGCTCAGTGACTTCCTTTTGATGTCTGGCAATCCGTCTTAGAAGGGGTGAAATTTCTTCATAGGCATCATTTTCAAGCGGATGGTCAAGATCCAGTCGATTCAATGGTAACACAATACTCTTAGCAATAGAGTGTGAAAGCCACAGAGAGAGTAAGAAGGCCAATACAAGAATAAGAACCAAAGGCTGGAACATACGAAATAAAAGCACTAAAATACTGTGTCTAGTAACAGATAAGCGAATAACGGTTCCATTATCCAAGCGCTGAGCAGAATAAAGTGACTGAGTGGTTAAGGTTTTCGAGTATCTAACACTCTCACCGTAACCATCTTTCAAAGCTTCTTTGATTTCTTCTCTATTAGCATGATTGTCCATGATCTGTGCATCAGACTCATTATCATAGAGAACTTTTCCTTGATTGTCAACCCAAGTGATTCTGACATTTGACATCTTGAGCTCATTAAAATAATCTTGGCCTTCCAGAGAAACCCCTTGAGCAGCTAATGCTGTCTCTGTCTGCAACTGTTCCTTTTGTACTTGAGTAAAGTAGCCATAAAGCAAGCCAACAACCATAAATAGAGTTACAAGAAGAACGCCTAGCGTGGCAAAAAAAGTTGAACGAAAGATTTTCTTAATCATCTGTTACCTCCAAACGATAACCAACACCACGAACTGTCTTAATCAGATGACTAGCATCTCCAAGCTTCATACGAAGGGTTCCAATATGAACATCAACTGTCCGTGTTTCTCCGATAAAGTGTTCTCCCCAAACTTTATCCAAAAGTTCTTGCCGCGTAAAAACACGGCCAGGATTTAACATCAATAAAGATAGCAGATCAAATTCTTTCAAAGTTAATTCGATTTTTTGTCCATTATTTCTAACCGTGTAATTCTTTGCATCCAGAGAGAGGTTTTTTATTGTCAAATGAGTTTCCTGTTCCTGATTGGATGTACGTCTGAGAACTGCTTTGATGCGAGAAATCATTTCCATCATACCAAACGGCTTAACCAAATAATCATCGGCACCCAAATCTAATCCTTTGACTTTATCAAATTCTGTTCCTTTAGCAGTTGTCATGATTACTGGAATATCTTTTGTCATGCCATTTGATCGTAGGGATTTTAAAATGGTCAATCCATCATCTACAGGCAACATGATATCTAACAGTATAAGCTTAGGTTGCTCTTCTTCCATGGCTTTCCAAAATAGAACGGAGTCAGGAACCCCCTGAGCCTCAAACCCTGCTGTTCGTAAAGTATAAAGCATCAGTTCTCGAATATCATCATCATCTTCAACGCAGTAAATCATGTTTCTTCTCCATTCAGTTCACCAGTGATTGAAAAAATTACCCACTTAGCGACATTGACGGTATGGTCACCAATTCTTTCCAAATATTTGGCAATCATCAAAACATCAATAGTATATTCACCATCATTTCCAAGTTCAGCAATATGGGCAATTAAACTTGCCTTTATTGTATCAAATTCTTTATCCACTGTGACATCTTTTTGGATAACTTTTAAAGCTAAAGTCTCATCATCATGGACAAAGGCATCCACACTATCTGTTACCATATGGACAACGTGTTTGACCATTTGCTTGAGATGACGAAACTCAGCTCCTTCATGAACATGACCATCACCAATAATATCAACAATTTCAGCAGATTGAGCACCAATACGCTTCATATCATAAACCATTTTCAAAGCAGCTGAAATACGTCGCAAATCCTTGGCAACTGGCTGTTGACGAAGCAGTAACTTAAGACATTGTGATTCAATATCTCTTTCCATCTGCTCAATTTTTTGATAAGTTTTGCCAACATCATTAACCAGATGCTGATCATTTTCACTGATGGGCATTAAGGATTTTGAAATAATTTCCTCACATAACGACCCCATCAAAATTAAATTGGTATTGAGTGCATGCAGTTGATTTTCAAAGGCTGAGCGTATCATCCGAATCTCCCTGTTATATAATTTTCTGTGCGTTCGTCTTGTGGCATTGAAAATAGTTGGCTTGTTTTATTGTACTCAACAATTTCGCCCAATAAGAAGAAGGCTGTCTTGTCGGAAATCCGCACAGCTTGTTGCATGTTGTGGGTCACCATGACGATAGTATATTTTTTCTTGAGTTCAATAACCAAATCTTCAATTTTTGCTGTTGAAATCGGATCTAAGGCACTTGTTGGTTCATCCATGAGGAGAACTTCAGGTTCAATGGCCAAAGCTCTAGCAATGCAAAGCCGTTGCTGTTGACCACCAGACATACCAAGAGCAGATTTATTGAGGCGATCTTTGACTTCGTCCCAGATAGCGGCTTGTTTTAAGGAACGCTCCACAATTTCATCCAATTGAACTTTATTGTGAATACCGTGAGTTCTAGGCCCGAAGGCAATGTTGTCATAGATGCTCATCGGAAATGGATTGGGTTTTTGGAAAACCATACCTACTTTTTTACGAAGGACATTGATATCTAAATCACGGTAAACATTTTCTTTATCTAATGTGACCTCTCCGGTAATGCGGCAATTTTTCACCAAGTCATTCATTCGGTTAAGACTTTTTAGCAAGGTCGATTTTCCACATCCTGATGGACCAATGAAAGCTGTAATTTCATTGCTGGCAATTTCCAGATTAATGTTTTTTAAAGCTTTGAAGTCTCCGTAGTAGAGATCCAAATTTTTAATTTCTATTTTATTCATCGCTTGTTTTACTTCCTAATCGTCTAGCAATCAAACCTGACACTAGATTAATGATAATAACTAATACTAAGAGAACCACTGCTGTAGCGTAGGTTTGATTGATATAAAGTCCCTCTCCTGAGATAGCATACATATGTACAGCCAAAGTCCGTGACGAACTGAAAATACTTTTCGCCACTTCAGCAACCGTACCTGCTGTAAAAATCAAGGCGGCTGATTCTCCCACAATTCGCCCAATCGCTAAAATAATTCCTGAAAAAATTCCTGGCATGGCGCTAGGAAGGACAATTTTAAAAATTGTCCTAAGTTTACCCGCCCCAAGTGCAAAAGCCCCTTCACGATAGGAGTCTGGTACTGAAAGCAAAGCTTCTTCTGTTGTTCGCATAATCAGTGGCAAAATCATGATACTAAGTGTAACAGCTCCTGACAGCAAGGAAAGTCCCATGTGAGCAAACTTAACAAAGAAAAGAGCGCCAAACAGTCCATAGATAATGGAGGGAATCCCGGAGAGCGTTTCAGTTGCAATCCGGATAACACTAACAAAAGGGTTATCACGACGCGCATATTCTACCAAGTAAATAGAAGCCCCTATACCAATAGGTACGGCAACACTTAATGCCAAAATGGTCATAAAAATCGTATTGATTAAGGCCGGTAACAACGATACATTCTCACTATTGTAAGTCCAAGCAAACAAACTCATGTTTAAGTTGGGCAAGCCTTTGACCAGAATATATCCGACCGTGAAAGCAATTCCGACAAATGTTATCAAGGCAGCACCATAAACTAACAAATACAACATTAATGATACCAGGTCCCGTCGGCGTGACTGCCAATCTTGCTTGAAGCTACGGTGATTGATATTTTCCATGTCTACTCCTCTTTATGTAACAACGAAAAGCTGATGTTAATGATTAGGACAAATATAAAAAGAACAACAGCTGTCCCTATAAGAGCCTCTCTGTGAAGACCACTAGAGTACCCCATCTCCATAACAATATTGGTTGTCATAGTTCTGACCCCTGATGTCAAGGAATCTGGCAAGACAGCTTGGTTACCTGCAACCATGATAACTGCCATAGTTTCCCCGATTGCGCGTCCAATCCCTAAAATGACAGATGCCAAAATTCCCCGCTTAGCTGCTGGCAGTACTGCAAAAAAGATGCTACGCTCATGGGAAGCCCCCAGAGCTAAACCACCTTCATAATAGGATCTAGGAACAGCACGAATAGCAGCCTCAGAGACACTGATAATAGTTGGTAAAATCATCAAACCAAGCAAAATTGAAGCGGTAAGTACTCCCATTCCAAAGCCACCGATGTTATCACGAACAAAGGGAACTAAAACAACCAAACCAAAGAAACCATAAACAACCGATGGTATCCCTGCCATGAGGTTAATAGCCGCCTTGAGCGGTCTATAGATGGCTTCTGGACAAAAAGAAGACATAAAAACCGCTGTCAAAACTCCAACAGGTACCCCAATAATAAGCGCCCCTACTGTCACATAAAGTGAACCGACAATCATTGGAAAAATACCAAAAAGGTTGTTAGCCGGTCTCCATACAGTTCCGAAAAGAAAGTTACCTAAACCAATTTGAAGAATAGCAGGAATCCCACTCGAAAACAAAAAGATGCAAATTAGTAGCACGGATAGAACAGAAATGCAGGCGGTAAGAAAAAATACCGCTTGCATCATTTTTTCTTTTGTATGATTCATTCATGACCCCTTAGTCTGAAAGACCGTCCCAGCTTGTTGTCTTACCTGTAAAAATAGTCTTGACTTGTTCGCTTGTTAAGCCATCAACTTTGTTATCTTTATTAACAATAACAGCAATACCATCTATCGCAATAATTGTTGAGCTGACTCCTTTAGATGTTTCTTCATCTTTCAAATCACGTGACGCCATTCCAATATCAGCTGTTCCCTCGATTGCATTTGTGATACCTGTTGAGGAGTCGCTTTGTTGAATCTCTACTTCAACCTTAGAGTTGACTTTGCTATAAGCTTCTTTTAATTTTTCCATAACTGGTGTGACAGAGCTTGATCCTGAAACAACAACCTTGCCAGAATCAACTGAAGATTTATAGGCTTTGGTATCGTCAAGTGGAATGTAACCATTTTCTTCTACGACAGCTTGACCATCAGAACTTAAAATAAAGTTGATGAAATCTTGAGCAGCCTCACTTATCTTATCTTTAGTCACAATGTTAAATGGTCGAGAAATCTTGTAGCTTCCGGCTTTAATATTGGCAACACTTGCCTCAGTACCATCAATTTTCAGAACCTTGACGGTATCATCCAAAGAACCTAGCGAAGTATAGCCGATAGCTGACTTATCTCCAGCTACTGTCGTTAGCATAACAGAGGTCGAGTTAGTAACAATGGCTTTGTCCGTTGTCAAATCAACTTTTTCACCATTTTGCTCTTTTTGAACTCCGAAAAGTTCAACAAAAGCACCGCGTGTCCCAGACCCATCTTCACGGGAAACAACGCTGATGTTACCAGATGCAGATGAAGAGTCCCCGTTTGATTTGCTACAAGCTGAAAGTCCCACTAGAGCTGTTAAGCCAGCTAGGGCCAGTACCGAAAACAATTTACATTTTTTCATGATGTTCTCCTTTAAATTCTTTACAATGACTATTATAGAAAGCCAACATCAAATCTATTACCATACTTTTGTAAAGTTTTTGTAAAATCATTACCAAACGCTCACTCTTATCACACAGTTAGAATAGGCAGTTACTTCAAAAAATGCTATAATAAATAAAGCTTTAAGAAATACTCAAAAAGAAACATAAGGCAATGAAAATTTGACAAGAGGGTCTAACCCCTTGCTACGAAAGGAATCACAAAAATATTATGATGAATATGCAAAATATGATGCGTCAGGCTCAAAAACTCCAAAAACAAATGGAGAAAAAACAATCTGAACTTGCTAGTACAACTTTCACTGGAAAATCAGCTCAAGATTTAGTTGTTGTTGAGTTTACAGGTGATAAAAAATTGGTGAACATCTCATTCAAAGATGCTATCGTTGACCCAGATGATGTTGAAACACTTCAAGACATGACAACACAAGCAATCAACGATGCACTTTCTCAAATCGATGATGCCACACAAAAAACACTAGGCGCATTTGCAGGAAAATTACCATTTTAATGACATAATCAAAAAATCTCGAACCTTAAAAGGTTCGAGATTTTTAAGCTTCTTTTGCTGTTTCTAAACAATAAGATTTTTCATGACAATGTGGGCAAGTTAATTTTCGCGTTTTAGGAGTATGACGAGCAAATACGAATTCCCTATACGTTGGTTGGAAAAGTTGGTGGCAATTGGGACAGACATAAGCTATTTTACGTAAAAAATGATAAGACAATGTTAATAATATGCCAACATACACCAAACCAATACCGATACCAACACCTTGCCAAACAACAGATTGTGGACGACTTGCAAGCCAAGCAACACAAAGAACGAAAATAAGAATCGTTGCTAGATTACTAATCCACATCCGTTTTTGCAAACGACGCCAAACTAATTGATTTTTCATGGTAAGAGAAATGTCTGTTAAAAATTCTAGTGATTGTCCTGACTGGCTCTTAACTCTGTCAAGCAAGTTTACAGCAATGTCAAGTTTAGCTTTCTTTTCTGCAAGTTGCTCTTTAGTTTCTTTGATATGTTCTACGAGAAGAAGTTCTAAAACCTGCTTAGCATTTTTTTCGGCAAAAAGACGCTTAATTTGCTCGATTGAAAAATCTATTTCTCGTAAGAAACAAATCATGCGCAGACGTTCCAAATCACTCTCAGTATAGATACGACGACCATCTTCTGTCAATTGTGACGGTAATAGGATGCCACGCTTATCATAATACTGAACCGTACGAACAGAAACACCAGCTAACTTGGCTAAATCACCAGTAGAATAGGTTTAAGACATTCCCTTCACCTCCTTTCTCCCCTTATTATAGGACAGAACCTAAGGTCACAAGTAAGGGGTTACCTTAGATGATTTTTTCAGTTTTTGAAAAAATAGCAGAGCTCTTAGTCAAAAAAGTCACCCAAAGCAGCGAATGGATTGTCACCATGCTCCTCTTCTTGCTGAATCAAATAAGATTTATTCTCATCAAATTCCATAAATTTCTCATAGACTAGTGCTGTCATGCGGGCATCTTCCATAGAATTATGCCCGTGACCAGATATTCCTAAAAAGTCAGCAACACTTGTTAATTTAAGATTAGCAATACCATTTAAATCTGAGCTACGACGTTCATAAGCTTCATCATACAAATCAACCTTGTAAAGCTCTATCAAGTCTAAATTATTTTCAGCTAACAAAGGAAGGTCTGATTTCAAGGCATTGTAGCCAACGAGAGCTGTTTTGCCAACAAAATCTTTAAAATTAGCCAAGACTTTATCTAATTTTGGCGCCTTAGCAATTTTTTCAGACGTGATTCCTGTCAAACCATTAATAAAAGATTGTAAAGGCACATCTGTGTAAACATAAGTGTCAAAGTTGTCAACTTCTACACAATCTCGAAATTTTACAGCAGAAACCTGAATAATATGACTGATTTCAGCAACAGTATTAAATTCCAAGTCAAAGGCAATATACTCAGATAGCTTTTCCATAATTCCTCCCTAAAAATATCATCACTTCTTTATAAAACAAGCTGGAACTTTCGTCCCAGCTCCGCCTAATAAGCCTTTTTTTTACCAAAGAGACGAGCAAATAATCCTTTCGGAGTGGCTGCTTGTTCTTCTTGCTCTTGAATAGCTTCTTCTGTTTTTGTTTGAATTTCTTCAAACTCAGCCTTAGCTTCATTAAGTTCAAGTTGAAGACGTTTGCTATCTTCCATAGCAGCAAGCGTCAACTGTTGTTGTTGATCTAATTGCTTGTCTTTTTCACCAATTTGAACATCTTTCACTCGAAGTTGTTCATCTTTTGAAGCCAATTGTTTGTCCTTAGCTTTTAGTTGTTCATAGAGACGTGTAATCTCTGTATTTTTTTCATCAACTAAAATTTCTAAAAGTTCACGTTGTTTTGTTTCTTCGTCAATTGGATCATCTTCAAAAATGGTTTTTTTATAAATTTCTTCTAATTTGATCAAGCCGCTACGATTAACTACTGTAACACCTTTTTCATTTTTATCTACATCTTCTTCTGAGAGATTCTTAACACGATTATTAACCGCTTGGCGGCTAACTCCTAGAATCTCAGCAATTTCACTAACTGTTTTCTCGATTGCCATAATATCCTCTTTTACATTGAAATACTTATGAAAAGGATAACACATGAACACTTGATTGTCAATTTTTAGCCAGTTACTTGACTGCTTAAAGCTTGAATTAATAGGCTTTTTTTGCAACCGTGTCAACTTTCTGTTATTTTCTGTAAACTCGCTACTCTATTTCAAAAATATCCATTAGCATTTGACTACGGGATAGAAATATTTTATGCTACAATGATTATATGAAAAAATACGATACAATTATCATCGGCGGGGGACCTGCTGGAATGATGGCTGCTATTTCCAGCAGCTATTATGGCTACAAAACATTACTGATTGAAAAAAATAAACGGCTCGGCAAAAAATTAGCTGGTACAGGTGGTGGTCGTTGTAACGTCACAAATAACGGCACTATCGATGACCTGATGGAAGGCATCCCTGGCAATGGACGTTTTCTTTACAGTGTCTTTTCTCAATTTGATAACCATGATATTATGCGCTTCTTTGAAGAAAATGGCGTTGCTTTAAAAGTTGAAGACCATGGGCGCGTCTTCCCAAAAACTGATAAATCCAAAACAATCATCGATGCTCTAACACATAAAATTAGCGAACTAGGAGGCATCGTTTTAACAAATACCGAAGTCGTTTCTGTGAAAAAAATCGATAACCTTTTCCACATCAGATCTGCTTCAGATGAGTTTGTCTGTGAAAAACTCATTGTCACAACTGGTGGGAAAGCTTATCCATCAACTGGTTCGACTGGATTTGGCTATGAAATCGCTCGTCACTTCAAGTTAAACTTAACCGAACTTAAAGCAGCAGAAAGTCCTTTATTAACAGATTTTCCACACAAGGAACTTCAGGGAATTTCTCTGAGCGATATCAGCCTATCTTATGAGAAACATCACATTACACATGATTTACTCTTTACCCACTTTGGACTATCTGGACCCGCTGCGCTTCGCATGTCTAGTTTTATTAAAGGTGGAGAAACTATCACACTCGATGTTATCCCCAATATATCCACAGAAGAACTTCTTGCCTTCTTAGAAGAACATCGTGAAAAATCCCTTAAGAATACTCTTAAAATGCTTGTCCCTGAGCGCTTAGCAAACTTTTTTGCTCAGCCATTTCCTGAAAAGGTCAAACAACTGACCCCAAATCAAGAAAAAGAGCTTGTGGATAAGATAAAAGCTTTACCAATCAAGGTCACTGGAAAAATGTCTCTCGCAAAATCCTTTGTAACCAAAGGAGGCGTTGACTTAAAAGAAATCAATCCTAAAACTCTCGAAAGCAAGCAAGTTCCTGGCTTGCACTTTGCTGGCGAAGTCCTTGATATCAATGCCCACACAGGTGGTTTTAATATCACGGTTGCCTTGTGCACAGGCTGGGTTGCTGGAAGTTTACATTATTAACAATTGTTGAGAAATCCAATTTTGGATTTCTTTTTTATATTTTTAAAACATATTTAACTAGTTAAGGTTTTTCGCTTGATTCTTAACATAAAAGTGTTATAATTAATTTTGTTAACCAGTTAACTAAAAGGAGATATTATGGCTAAAAAATCAAAAATCGCTAGATACAATAAACAATTAAAACTCATTGAACAATACGAAGACTTGCGTTGCGAACTAAAAGCTAAAGGTGATTACGAAGCTCTTCGTAAATTACCACGCGACTCAAATCCAAATCGCTTGAAAAACTGTGACCGCATTGACGGTCGTCCTCATGCTTACATGCGAAAATTTGGCATGAGCCGTATCAACTTCCGTAATCTTGCTCACGAAGGAAAAATCCCTGGGGTCACAAAAGCCAGCTGGTAATATATCTAGAAAGAAAAAAGTTTTTATCACCAAAAAAGCAGACGTAGTCTGCTTTTTTAGTTAATGTAATCAGTGTAATAACAGTTATCCACAGTTAAACGTGGAAAATCCTCAGGTAAATCTACCGAAGTAATTTCTTTAAAGACAGATTTTTGATAAAAATATTGAGCAGCTTCAAAATCTGATGTTGTTCCAAGAAATATCGCCTTTTTACTATTTTCATAACAATAAGTAATAAATTCTTCTAATAACTTTTTCCCTAAACCTAATTTTCGATAAGGTTTTGCAACAAACATTTTCTTTAAAGCAACATTCCCATCTCTAAGTGCAACTAAACCAAGACATCCAATTACATGACCGCTGCTGCTATCCACAGCTACCCAAAGCTGTCCACCTTTATTTTGGTATGAACATTCAATATCCAATAAATCAGGTTGAGCAGATAGCGTGATTGGAAGTAGAAATCCATTTTGTTGAATATCTAAAATCATCTCTTTTACTGACTGATTAAATTTTGGCTCAAAAATTCTGATTTCCATAAACTCTCCCCTTTTATTTAATTGTATTTGCAATAATATTTCTCATATTATAGCGTATTTTATTGTAAATGCAATATTTTTTTGATAAAATTTATTCGAGGAGATAAGATGTTTAAAATCATTCGTACTATTGGTGACATTACGCGTACTATTCAAATAGATTCTAACAATCACTTTAAAGAATTTGGCTTAAATAATAACCTTTATATCTATATCGTTCGTATCTGTGAACAACCTGGTATGTTTTTAGGGGAATTAGCTGATAATGTCCAAATTGATCGCACAACAGCCTTTAGAACCATCAAAAAACTTGTTAAACTTGGCTATTTTGAATTAAAGAAAGATTCTATTAATCAAAAAATCAAGCGTGTTTACCCAACAAAAAAAGCCATGGACATTTATCCACAACTTCATGAATATGAACAGCAACAATCTGATTTGCTATTATCAAACTTATCCACAGATGAAGTTTCTCAGCTCGAAAAACTCATGTCAAAATTAAACTACTAAACCTGGTAATAAATCAAAAGCCCCTGAAATTTTCAGGAGCTTATTTATATTTAATCCAATGTATCAAAGGCTAGACTTGGTTTGGCATTTAAATCAAGTCCTGCAAAATGTCCTTTGTCGTATTCGATAGCTGCAGCTAGTGAAACCATTCCCGCATTATCACCACATAGACGCAGTGGCGGAATAACAACTTCTGCTTCTGTGATTTCATCCGCTAAACGTTCACGAAGGCCTTGGTTTGCCGCCACACCACCTGCTACCACAAGGGTTTTAACTGGATATTTCTCCAAAGCTTTTTTGGTTTTAGCCATTAGAACATCTAAAACAGCTGCTTGGAATGATGCTGACAAATCTTCATTTGATAGAGTTTCACCTTTTTGAGCCGCATTATGATGGAGATTAATAAAGGCTGATTTCAACCCTGAGAATGAAAACTCAAGATTGTCTTCTTTAATCATCGCACGTGGGAAATCATAGATATCTTTTCCTTTATGTGCCAATTGATCGATTTCACGTCCTGCTGGATAAGTCAATCCCATCACACGACCAACTTTGTCATAAGCTTCACCTACAGCATCATCACGTGTTTCACCAACAATCTTATAATTACCTGGTTCAGACACATAGACAAGTTCTGTGTGAGCACCAGAAACCAATAAAGCCATCAATGGGTATTGAAGTTCTTTTACTTCACGTGCCGCCATTAAGTGTCCTGCCATGTGGTTGACTGGAATCAATGGCAAATTGTTAGCCCAAGCAAAAGCTTTAGCAGCCGCCATTCCAACCAGAATCGCACCAACCAAACCAGGTCCGTATGTGACCGCAACCGCATCTAAGTCGCTAACTTCAATGCCTGCAGTTTCCAAAGCATCCTTAAAGCAAGTTGTAATTACTTCAACATGGTGACGACTAGCAACTTCAGGCACAACACCACCAAAACGCTTGTGACTCTCGATTTGGCTTGCGATGACGTTACTTAAAATCTCACTTTCATTTTTCAAAACCGCAATACTAGTTTCATCACAAGAACTCTCCACGGCTAAAATATATCTATCTTTCATCGATTAATTCCCTCTTATTTACCTTCGCGCTTCATGATAATCGCATCTTCTACTGGTTCATGATAATATTGCTTACGCTTACCAATAATGTCAAAGCCCCATTTTTTATACAAAGCTTGTGCAGGAGTATTTGACGCTCTCACTTCCAAGAAAATCGGAAAATCAACATAGTCCAAATCAGCCAACAATTGACTACCTAAACCATGTCCTTGATAGGCTTTTTTAATGGCAATATTTGTAATTTCTAGTTCTTCAGCCAATTGTGAAATGGCTAAAAATCCTACAATTTTTTCATCTTTTTTGACAAAAAAGTAATCAACATTATCCTGTTGCATGTCTGATAATATCTGTTTTTCAGACCAAGGAGATACTGGATAAACATCTGACAATATCTCATAAACAGCAGTGACACTTGCCTGTAAATCTTTCATATTAGATGCGATTGACATAGTTTGCACTTGGATTTTCTATGTGTGTTTTAAGCCAATTTTCTTCTGCTTCGACACGTTTTAGATAACTTGGCACAAAGCTATCCACATCAACTGGTTGTAACTCTTGACCACGTTTACCAATAGCATAAGCTGACGGCAAAACAGAAAGAACCTTAGCTTGCGGAAGGCTCTCAGCAATTTGGTCGCTGAAATTAGCGACTTCACCAACAAACATAACAGATTCTTCATCCTTAACTGCTTCAAGAACATCGACAAAGTTCATGCGTTGGTCGTCTTTAAGAGATTGACCATCTTTGTAAAAACCAGCATACACATTATTACGTCGAGCATCAATCACTGGAACAACCAATCCATCAAAATCAGCTACCGCAGCAAGCGCATAAAGACTAGAAACACCTACCAACTCAATATTTAAAGTGTGTGCCAGTGTTTTTGCAGTCGCAACTGCCACACGAAGCCCAGTGTATGAGCCAGGACCTTGAGCCACTGAAATTCTATCCAAATCAGTTGGTTTTAAATCAACTGCTTTCATCAAAAAATCAATCGCAGGCATCAAATTAATGCTGTGATTTTTCTTAATATTGACCATTACATCGGCTAGTAAATTTTCACCATCCAAGATGGCAACAGACAAATCCTTACTTGAAGTATCAAAGGCTAAAACTTTCATCACTTAAATTCCCTCACTTGATTATACTTCTTATTTTATGATATAATTTTAATAATTGCAACGAATCAAGGTTAAATCAATTACTCAGAAAAAATTTAATAAGAACTGGTCAAGTAGCAAGTAAATACAGGCTAGTTGACGTGTTTTGTGTAGTTTGATTAACCACAGGTATATCAAGAAAGGAAAAAACTATGATTTATAAAGTTTTTTATCAAGAAACAAAAGAACGTAACCCACGCCGCGAACAAACTAAAGCTCTTTATTTAGAAATCGACGCAGCTAACGAACTCGAAGGACGCATCAAAACACGTAAACTCGTTGAAGAAAAAACACCTTACAACGTTGAATTTATTGAACTTCTATCAGATAAACACCTAGCTTACGAAAAAGAAACAGGTGTCTTTAAATTAACGGAGTTATAACATGTCACAAATCAATTTAAAACCTGAAGAAGTTGGGGTTTACGCAATTGGTGGTCTTGGAGAAATCGGAAAAAATACTTACGGTATTGAGTACAAAGATGAAATTATCATCGTTGATGCTGGTATCAAATTCCCTGAAGATGATCTTCTCGGAATTGATTACGTTATTCCAGATTATTCTTATATCGTTGAAAATATTGACCGTATCAAAGGGCTCGTTATTACCCATGGTCATGAGGACCACATTGGTGGAATCCCATTTCTCTTAAAACAAGCTAATATCCCAATCTACGCTGGACCATTGGCTCTTGCACTTATCAAAGGAAAATTGGAAGAACACGGACTTCTCCGTGATGCTAAACTCTATGAAATTAATGCTAATACAGAATTAACATTTAAAAACCTTAGCGTTACTTTCTTCCGCACAACCCACTCAATTCCAGAACCTCTTGGAATCGTTATCCACACACCACAAGGTAAAATTGTCTGCACAGGGGACTTCAAATTTGACTGGACACCAGTTGGTGAGCCAGCAGATATCCACCGCATGGCTGCCCTTGGTGAAGATGGCGTTCTCTGTTTATTATCAGACTCAACCAACGCTGAAATTCCAACCTTTACAAATTCAGAAAAAGTCGTTGGACAATCTATCATGAAGATTATTGAAGGCATTCATGGACGTATTATTTTTGCGTCATTTGCTTCAAATATCTACCGTCTCCAACAAGCTGCCGAAGCTGCCGTTAAAACAGGACGTAAAATCGTTGTTTTCGGACGTTCTATGGAAAAAGCCATTGTCAACGGTATCGAACTTGGTTATATCAAAGTTCCAAAAGGAACATTTATCGAACCAAGTGAACTCAAAGACTATCACGCTAGTGAAATCCTAATCATGTGTACAGGTAGTCAAGGAGAATCAATGGCTGCACTAGCACGTATTGCCAATGGTACACACCGCCAAGTCACACTACAACCTGGCGACACCGTTATCTTCTCATCTAGCCCAATTCCTGGTAACACAACAAGTGTTAACAAACTTATCAACACTATCCAAGAAGCTGGTGTAGAAGTTATCCACGGAAAAGTTAACAATATCCACACATCTGGTCACGGTGGACAACAAGAGCAAAAACTTATGCTCCGCTTGATGAAACCAAAATTCTTCATGCCAGTTCACGGTGAATACCGTATGCTTAAAATCCATGCTGGTTTAGCGATGGACACAGGTGTGCCAAAAGACAATATCTTTATCATGGAAAACGGTGATGTGCTAGCTCTTACAGCTAACTCAGCTCGTCGTGCTGGACACTTTAACGCCCAAGATATCTATGTTGATGGTAATGGTATTGGAGATATTGGTGCTGCCGTACTTCGTGACCGCCGTGATTTATCTGAAGACGGTGTTGTTCTTGCCGTAGCTACTGTTGACTTTGATAGCCAAATGATTTTGGCTGGTCCAGACATTCTTAGTCGTGGATTTATTTATATGCGTGAATCTGGTGACCTTATTCGTGAAAGTCAACGTGTTCTCTTCAATGCTATCCGTATTGCTTTGAAGAACAAAGACGCAAGTATCCAATCTGTAAATGGCGCTATCGTTAACGCACTTCGTCCATTCCTATACGAAAAAACCGAACGTGAACCAATCATTATTCCAATGATTCTCACACCAGATGATAAATAACCAAAAAGTCTAGTTGACTCAGCCAACTGTACTGACCCCAAAAAGTTGGACAATAAATTATTGAAAGGATTTAGTTCTGTA